>Ga0208989_10000340_pt1 | contig 12903 bp, 8 predicted proteins | sample MedBloCAOM3_M1_FD_187852 | JGI IMG/M metagenome (GOLD analysis project Ga0208989, IMG submission 187852) | Forest soil microbial communities from El Dorado National Forest, California, USA - Mediterranean Blodgett CA OM3_M1 (SPAdes) (version 2) | ecosystem: Environmental > Terrestrial > Soil >...
GGGAGCCTTGATGGGCCGGCGAGGCATTCGCCGAAACCCTGACGACGGTGTCGGCAAACCGCGGCGAGAACATCGCCATCATAGCGCCGAGCAGAACGAGGCCGCCTGCCAAGAGAAGCAGCAGCGCCTCGCCATCGCCGAGCGCCGCGCGCGCCGGCCACCAGACGATGCTCTCGATGTCAGGTGCAAAGGCGGCTGCGGCATCCGAAGTCAGCACCGCGAACCGCGACAGCGTGCCGTAGGACAGAATGGCGGCGATCTGCAGTGCGATCACGAAGCCGGCGCCGATGATTGCGGCAAGAATTTGCGCGACCAGCCGTGTCCGGCTCGGGCCGATCAAGCTGAACAGCACGATCGTGACCGCGATCGCAATCGCTGCGGCTGACAGGCCAATCGCGACGACGACGCCGTAGGCCGCGAACCATCTGATACCGCCGCCGATCACGAGAACGTCGACAAAGGGCGTCGACAACAATAGCGCCATCGCAATTACCGACAGCGCAATCGCCGCGATGCGCACCGAAAACACGTTGGCCAGCGCGACAGGCGACGACATGATCAGGTCGAGATCGGCACGGGCGTAAAATACACGCGTTACGGATTCGATGGCCTGCGACAGCATTAAGGCCCACGCCAGGAATATGGTCGCCGTGATGACGATGAGGGTGGATTTGTCGAGCGGCGCCTGCAGATCCGCAAACCGGCCGATCACGGCGTAGGCCGGCAGGTGCATGATCGCCGCAAAGGCAATCAGCCCAACTACCGCGCGGCGTTTTCGCCCGCGACGTCCAGCCGTCATCATCGCGAGCCACTCGCGCCATGCCAGCCGTAGTTCGTGCCGGGCAAACCACGTCAGGACCTCGGCTGAACTCATGCGGCGGCGGCCTCGGTATCGACGAGGGCGATGAACAGGTCTTCGAGGCTGGTGTCGTTATGCCCGTTCTGCTGACGCAGTTCGGTTAACGTGCCCTCAGCGACAAGCCGTCCCGATGCGATGACGCCAATGCGGTCGGCCATGCGTTCGGCCACTTCGAGAATATGCGTGGTCATAATTACGGTGCAGCCGGAGCGGACGCGATCCCCGAGCAATCCCTTGACGTGACGCGCGGACACGGCGTCGAGGCCGGTGAGCGGTTCGTCCAGGATGATCAGCCGTGGATCGTGGACCAATGCGCCCGCGAGCGCGACCTTCTGGCGCATGCCCTTGGAAAATCCCTCGCAGCGCTCGCGCAGATGCGGCTCGAGCCCGAGCGAAACCAGCAGATTGTGCGCGGACGGCTCGGAGATTCCAGGATCGATGCCCCAGAGGCCGGCAACGAATTCGAGGTATTCCAGCGGGGTCAGCTTGTCGTAGATCATGGGTTCATCCGAGACCCACGCCATCATTTGCTTGGCCGCGACAGGTTCGCTGAGTGCGTCGACACCGAACACCGCAACTGAACCGGCATCGGGCCGCGAGAGGCCTGCCACCATGCGCAAGGTCGTGGTCTTGCCGGCGCCGTTGGGGCCAACCAGCGCATAGAATTCGCCTGACCGGACGGTGAGATCGAGCGCGTCGACCGCGAGACGATCAAAATGCTTTGTTAACCCTCGCACTTGCAGCGCGGACTCAACTGGCTTCATGATGGCGGGACAATCCAGGTTTGGCATCGGATGCGAACCATGGACCCAAGATATTTCGGCGCGGTGAATCGAGGGCCGCAAATCCCGCCAATGCTCGCAAGTTGCCCAGAGCCGCGGCATTTGTTCGCAACCGGCGTGGAGCAGCAACCAGCGCTTTGTTGACAGGGATCGGCGCTTTGGGCTGTATAAGCGTCGGACAATGTAAAGCTTTTCAGCGCCAGCGACGCTGAATAGCGAGTGGACACAAGATGCGGCAAAGGCGATCGATAGAATCGCCGCGCATCGGGGAGCGTGGCAATGCTGGACTTCGTTCAGCAGTTGGTGAGCGGCATTGCGCTCGGCTGCGTCTACGGCCTGATCGCGCTTGGCTTCGTCCTTGTCTACAAGGCGACCGAGGTCGTGAACTTCGCGCAGGGCGACCTGATGATGCTGGGCGGATTTTTCGCTTTCACCTTCATCGGCATTCTCGGGCTCAATTACTGGATCGGGTTTGCCGCTGCCGTCGCGGCGATGGCGCTGTTCGGCATGCTGGCGGAGCGCGTGGTGGTGCGTCCGATCCTCGGCTATCCGCAGTTCTCCATCATCATGGCGACGATCGGGCTGGGATATTTTCTGCGCTCCATCGTTGGCATGATCTGGGGCACCGACGACTTCAAGATCGAGACCCCGTTCAGCCAGGGCGTTGTCAGGGTCGGCAGCCTGGTGCTGGCCGATGACAAACTCTCGGTGATCGCGGCGACCATCATCCTTTGCGCGCTGCTTTATCTGTTCTTCAATAGAACGACGCTCGGCACCGCGATGCGCGCGAGTTCGGAGAACATGCTGGCGGCCTATTATATGGGCATTCCGGTCAAGCGAGTGGTGTCGATCGTGTGGGCGATCAGCGCCGCGGTCGCGACCTGCGCCGGCGTGTTGCTGGCGCCGATCACGTTCATTCATTCCAACGTCGGCCTGGTGCTGGGGCTGAAGGCGTTTCCGGCGGCCGTGCTCGGCGGCTTCGGCTCGATTCCCGGCGCGGTCGTGGGCGGCGTGCTGATCGGCGTGATCGAGAGCATGGCCGGCTTCTATCTGGCGCAGGGATGGAAGGACGTCGCGCCCTACATCGTCCTTCTAGTGGTGCTGCTGCTCAAGCCCGAAGGCCTGTTCGGCCTTCACATGCGCAAGAAGGTCTAGGGTTCAGCCATGCGCTTCATGTTCAAGACCGACTATGAAGACGACATCAGGCTGTTTCCGCACAGCGGCTACGTTGTCTCCTATGGCTCCCTGCTTGTGCTGCTGGCGATCGCGCCGTTTGTTCTGAGTAGCTATCTCGTAAGTCAGTTGGTCTTCGTCTGCATCTACGCCACCGTCGGCGTTGGATTGATGATCCTGACCGGATTCACCGGGCAGGCGTCATTGGGCCATGCCGCCTTTCTCGCCATCGGCGCCTATACCACGGCCTATTTGCAGCAATTCAACGTCCCCTTCCCGGTCTATTTTCTCGCCGCCGGGCTGTTGAGCGGAATTGTCGGCGCGCTTGTCGGGTTCCCGGCGCTGCGGCTGCAGGGCATCTATCTCGTCATCGCCACTATTTCCTTTGCCTTCATTGTCGAGGAAATCCTGGCGCGGTGGGAAAGCGTGACGCACGGCAACGAGGGCATGCGCGTCAAAACCATTCAGCTGCTCGGCACGTCAGTGCCGCGCGACAGTCCGGCTTTCTACTTCCTCTGCCTGGGCGTGCTGATCCTGACCATCGTCGGCACGCTCAATCTTTTGCGTTCGCCGACCGGCCGCGCTTTCGTTGCGATCCGCGACAGCGAGACGGCGGCGCGGAGCATGGGCGTCAACGTGTCGCTCTACAAGGTCAAATCCTTTGCGATCAGCGCTGCCATCACCGGATTTGCCGGCTGTCTGTTCGCCCACAAGCTGTCCTTCATCAGTCCGGAAATGTTCACGCTGCAGCTCTCGATCGAGTTCATCATCGTGATCCTGATCGGCGGCGCATTCAGCCTGCACGGCGCGGTGCTGGGGGCGATCTTCATCGTCATGATCGATCCGTTCCTGACCTATCTCAAGGATGATGTTCCCGGAATGGTGGCCGGTGTCGCCGCAGCGCTCGGCGCGGGAAGTGAGCGCGCGGCGCATATTCAAAGTAACGTCGCCGCGTTCGCTTCCGCGAACGGCCTGAAAGGCGCCATCTACGGTGTGATTATTGTGCTGTTCGTGCTGTTCGAGCCGCTCGGCCTTTACGGGCGTTGGTTGAAGATAAAACTCTTCTTCCAGCTGTTCCCGCTCTACAAGCGCGCCACCTTCAAACGGCAGAAGATCTACGTGAAGTCGGAGCGGAACCGATGAGTTATTTCCGCGCCGAAAATCTTTCTTTGCATTTCGGTGGCCTGAAAGCGGTCGACGCCGTCAGCTTCGCCGTCGAGAAGGGCGAGATATTGTCGATCATCGGTCCCAATGGGGCGGGGAAAAGTTCTATTTTCAACCTGATCTCGCGGATCTATAGCCCGACCTCGGGCCGGATTTATTTCGAGGATCGAGACATCACGAACGAGCCCGCATTCGGCATTGCGAAGCTCGGCATCGCCCGCACATTCCAGAACATCGAATTGTTCGAGAATGCGACCATGCTCAGCAATCTCCTGGTCGGCCGGCACAGGCATTCCACCACCCAGCTTTGGCAGGAACTGCTGTTCTTGCCGAGCGTGCGCGACACCGAGAAAGTCCATCGCCGCCGCGTCGAGCAGGTGATCGAATTTCTCGATCTCGCGGCGTATCGCGACAAGCTGATCTCGGGGCTGCCCTATGGTGTGCGAAAGGTGATCGAGCTTGCGCGTGCGCTGTGCTCTGAGCCGAAGCTGATCCTGCTCGACGAGCCGTCGTCGGGATTGAACGTCGAGGAGACCGACGACATGTCGTTCTGGATCCGGGATATGAAAACCGAGCTCGGCGTCACCGTGCTGATGGTCGAGCACGACATGACGCTGGTGAATCGTGTTTCCGACCGCGTGATCGCGCTGAACTACGGCAGGGTGCTGGCGATGGGATCGCCGGCCGAAGTGCAGGTTCATCCCGAAGTCGTCGCCGCCTATCTCGGCGCCTGAGGGATGATGGCATGAGCGCTCCCGATATCATCCTGAAGCTCAGCAACATCGAGAGTTACTACGGCCCGATCATGGCCATCCGCGGCATCAGCATCGAGGTGCCGCGCGGCAGGATCGTTACCCTGCTCGGCGCCAACGGCGCCGGCAAGACCACGGTGCTCAAGACCATTTCCGGCATCCTTGATCCGCAGAAGGGCACCATCGAATTTTTGGGCAAGCCGATCCAGCGCATGGAAGCCGACAAGATCGTGCGGCTGGGCTTAGGCCACGTGCCCGAGGGACGCGAGGTATTTCCGTTCCTGAGCGTGCGCGAGAACCTGATGATGGGCGCCTATCCGCGCAAGGATCGCGAGGCGGTCACTGAGGATCTGGAGCGGGTTTACGGATATTTTCCGCGGCTCAGGGAACGGCTCAACCAACCGGCCGGGCAGCTCTCTGGCGGCGAGCAGCAGATGCTCGCGATCGGGCGCGCGCTGATGAACCGGCCGACGCTGCTTCTGCTCGACGAGCCCTCGCTCGGCCTGTCGCCGATCCTGGTGCGAGAAATTTTCACGATCATCCGGCGCGTCAACGAAGAGCAGGGCATGTCCATCCTCTTGGTCGAGCAAAACGCCAAGGTCGCGCTGGAAACGGCGCATTATGGGTATGTCCTGGAAATCGGCCGGGTCGTCATGAACGACAGTTGCGAGCGGCTGATGCATTCCAAGGACATTCAGGAATTCTATCTCGGCGCCAAGGAAGCAGGCGCGCGGGGCGAACGGCGCTGGAAAAAGAAGAAAACGTGGCGTTAAATGCGGGTTCTGTTTCGGAAAAGGAGACTGGCTGTCAAAGCCGGCATCCGAAGCGGGTGAGGTGAGGGAGGGAACGGGCATGGCCAGACCGGCGGTGCTGACTGTCGCGGACACCATCGCGAAGAGCTTTCTGCTTGCAGAGGAGACGCGCGGCGACCGGCCGGCGATCCGTGAGAAGAAGTTCGGCGTCTGGCAGCCGACCAGCTGGCGGCAGTGGCTGCAGATATCGAAGGAAATTGCCTACGGACTGCACGCCACCGGCTTCCGGCCGGGGGACGTCGCCTCGATCATCGCGAACGCGGTGCCGGAATGGGTGTTTGCCGATATGGGCATCCTGTGCGCCGGCGGCGTTTCATCTGGAATCTATCCGACCGATTCCGCGGCGCAGGTGGAATATCTCGTCAACGACTCCGCTACCCGGGTGATCTTTGCCGAGGATGAGGAGCAGCTCGACAAGATCCTGTCGTGCCGCGCGCGCTGTCCCAGCTTGCAGAAGATTGTCGTGTTCGACATGGAAGGCTTGAGCGGCTTCAGCGACCCCATGGTGATGTCGCTTGCAGAGTTCATGGCGCTCGGGAGCAATCACAGCCAGGGCCGCGAAGCGTTGTGGAATGAGATGATCGCGAGCCGTGGCGCCGACGATCTCGCCATCCTGGTCTATACCTCCGGCACGACGGGTCTGCCCAAGGGAGCCATGCATTCCAACCGCGGCGTCACCCATCAGATGCGCCACGCTAACGATCTGTTTCCATCCACCGATAGCGAAGAGCGGCTGGTGTTCCTCCCGCTCTGTCATGTGGCTGAGCGGATCGGCGGCTACTACATCTCGCTGGCATTGGGATCGGTGATGAATTTCGCTGAAAGCCCGGAAACGGTGCCCGATAATCTGCGCGAAGTGCAGCCCACCGCATTTCTGGCGGTGCCGCGGATCTGGGAAAAATTCTATTCGGGCATAACGATTGCGTTAAAGGATGCGACTCCGTTCCAGAACTGGATGTACCGCTACGCGCTGGCGATGGGCTATCGCGTGACCGATTGCAAGCTTCAGGGTGAAACGCCTTCTTTGTCATTGCGTCTCGCCAACCGGGCCGCCTACTGGCTGGTGTTCCGCAACATCCGGCGCATGCTCGGACTGGACCGCTGTCGCGTGGCCTTTACCGGTGCGGCGCCGATCGCCCCGGACCTGATCCGCTGGTATCTCGCACTCGGCGTCGACATCCGCGAAGTCTATGGCCAGACCGAAAACTGCGGGGTTGCCACCCTGATGCCGGCGGATCGCGTCAAGCTCGGCTCGGTCGGGAAAGCGGTGCCGTGGGGCGAGGTCAAAATCTCGCCCGAAGGCGAGATCCTGATCAGGGGCGACTTTCTGTTCATGGGCTACCTCAACCAGCCTGAAAAGACCGCAGAGACCATCGACGCCAGGGGATGGCTGCACACCGGCGACGTCGGCTCGATGGACAATGAGGGTTATGTGAAAATCACCGACCGCATGAAGGACATCATCATCACCTCGGGCGGAAAAAACATCACGCCCTCCGAGATCGAGAACCAGCTGAAATTCTCGCCGTACATTTCGGACGCCGTCGTGATTGGCGACAAGCGGCCTTATCTGACCTGCCTTGTCATGATCGACCAGGAGAATGTCGAGAAGTTCGCCCAGGACCACGACATTCCCTTCACCAATTACGCGAGCCTGTGCCGGGCGGCGGAGATCCAGGATTTGATCCAGCGCGAGATCGAGGCGGTGAACGCCAATTTCGCGCGCGTCGAAACCATCAAGAAGTTCTTCCTGATCGAGCGCCAGCTGACGCCTGAGGACGAGGAACTGACGCCGACCATGAAGCTGAAGCGCAATTTCGTGAACAAGCGTTACGCGATCGAGATCGGCGCCATGTATGGCGAGCGCGCGGTGGCTTGAGCAGCGCGAGAGATTTGAAAACGGCGAAGGTTTGAAGGGCCCCACCCTTCGCTCAACGCGGGCCAACGAAGAGGAGACTTAAAATGTCGAAATCGTTCAAGGCGCTGGGTCTTGCGGTGAGCGCCCTTGCGCTGACCCATCTGCCGGCCGCAGCCCAAACCAAGGTTACCAATGAAGGCATCTCGGCCAGCGAGATTGTCATCGGTACCCACCAGGACCTGTCCGGCCCGATCAAGGTCTGGGGCGTGCCGGTTTCCAACGGCATGAAAATGGCCGTCGAGGAAATCAATGCGGCTGGCGGCATCAACGGCCGCAAGCTTCGGCTGATCCTCGAGGACAGCGGCTACGATCCGAAACGCGCGGTGCTGGCGTCGCAGAAGATGGTCGAGCGCGACAAGATCTTTGCCATGGTCGGTCCGATGGGTTCGCCGACCGTGCTCGCCGCGCAGGACGTTCTGTTCGATGCCGGGGTGCTGCAGCTGTTCCCGCTGACCGCGGCCGAATTTACCTTCAAGTTCGATCCGGCGAAGCCGCAGGAGCGGCTGAAGTTCAATAATATTCTGCCCTATGTCGAGAGCACCCGCGCCGCGCTCAAATACATGATGGAGGCAAAAAATTTCAAGAAGCCTTGCCTGATGCACCAGGACGACGAGTACGGCAAGAGCGTGCTCGACGGCTTCACCCAGCAACTCGACGCGATGAAGGTGGCGCCGGCCTCGGTCACCAGCTACAAGCGTGGCGCGTCCGACTTCAGCGCGCAGGTCGCCAAGATGAAATCCGACGGCTGCGACCTTGTCGTGCTCGGCACGGTGATCCGCGAGACCATCGGCGCGATGGGCGAAGCCAAGAAGCTCGGTTGGGACGTGACCTTCCTCGGCGCCACGCCGACCAACGTGCTTGAAGTTCCTGCCCTCGGCAAGGAAGCCGTGGAAGGGCTTTACGCCGCCGCTGGCTTCGAGATTCCCTACGAGGATACGGCGAAGGGAAAAGTGAAGGACTGGCTGATCAACTACAAGAAGGCGTTTGGCGCGGATGCCAATACCCAGGCCATCATCGGCTACAACGCCGTGATGACGTTCGCGCATTACGTGAACAAGGCTGGCAAGGATCTCACCGGCCAGAAGCTGCTCGACGCGCTGGAGTCCGGAGACAAGTTCCAGGATATCTTTGCTTCGCCGCCCACCGTCTTCTCAAAGACCAACCATCTCGCCAGCACGGTGACCCAGGTCCAGCAGATCAAGAACGGCCGCTGGGCGTTGATGAAGGACAACCTGATGTTCTAACGATCGACATTGCACGCGTCGGTTATCAGCCGGCGCGCGCAGCCTGGTTCCGGCCCTATTGTTTCTCGGGCGGACACGGCTGACCCTTAGGAAATGATGGCAGGTGTTGGCCGAATGGATTTGCACCACGCATAAATCAACCGCGTCGGCATCAGGCAAAGGTGATGACGTATGCCGTCCAAAAACTCGCTTGGGGTCGCCCTTGGCTGCAATGATCTCCGCTGTTTTCTGACGCATGTATTCCGCCAGACAACCCTCGTCTTATTTTGTGCATGAACGTATCATCGAGGTGGATAGAGACGTGTCAATCTCTTTGCGGATCCAACCGGTCTCCCGATCAGCGGATCGCCGCAACCTGTCTGAGCCCGGATATCTAGTTGGAAGATGAGATCAGGCCGGGCTCGACAGCCAAATTCTGCGCTACTGACGGCGCAAGATCCCGGTCCGGCACGACAGCAAGCAGTGGCGCATCGTCATATTGCATGACGCCGTGTTGATCGATGACAAACAAGGGCCGGTAGTTCCTGACATAGGCGTCCTCGACCATCGCCATGCGGCGGTTGTCCAGCGTCAGCCAGTGCCCATCCAGCCGCACTGCTGCGACGGCGTGGTCCTCGGCGCGGATGGTGTCGCGCATGATCACGATGCGCAGATCGTCCGGCGAGATGCCGACCTGGCGCAGTGCGACGAACTTTGCGATCGCGTAGTCTTCACAATCGCCGGCACCGTTCGTGAACGTGACGAGCGGCGAACTCCACACATCGATCGCGCCGTACTGAGCCAGATCGCTCATCGGCCTGATCGCGAGATTGATCGCGCGATTGATCTCGCCGAGGCGGGCGCGGCCCTCACGGGCTTTCGCATTGTCGACGATGGCGATAAATTGAAGGGCCGCCGGAGACGCACAGCGCTCGCGGTCCCCGTCGCAAAGCGCCAGTTGCACCCTTTCGTCGTCGAGCTTGCGCTCGACACCCAGCCATTTTTCCCGCAAGGCCCCCGCGGACCGTGCCGAAGCGAAAAGCCCGAACGGCTCGGTGGATCTGCCGGTCAGTTCCGATGGTCCCGTTGAATCCAACGTGCCGGCTATGAGGTCTGCTGCCGGCCCGAACCAGGCCATGCCCCACGCCAGTGCGATGGCACGCAATGCGTGCGAGTGACCGAAAATCCCCATCTGACGCCCCATGTCCGGGCATCGGCGAGGCTCGTTAGCCAGCTCGTGACCGGATCGTATCGCGGGCGATGATGGGCGGCGGGGCTTTTATTCTGCTTAAAGTCGGCCGCCCCCGGCCGGAAAGCGCAAAACAGGCTGAAATCCGTCTGGCTATTTTGCTGAAAATTTTACACATCGCCCCGTTTTGGAACGCGAAGCTCTCTCCAGGGCTGGAAAGGACGTGCAATGGTTCATTGGCGGTGATATCCGCCGGATATGGCTAACATGCCTCAAATTGCTCGCTTTATTATCTAGAACATGGTTTTAGCGCGGAATTGGCGCGGTGTTTCTGGCAAGAGAATGCAGAGAGAGATATTACAAGTATAGGCTCAAGGCCTATACGTTGAATTACATTAGGAAGCTGCACTTTAGTAGCCAGAATGGTTGCGCGCTTACGAGCGGCGACGCTGAATACTTTCTTCATTTGAGGATTTGACAGAATAGTTTTTCTTGATGGGCCCCCGAACGACTTGCATAGGCTTTGCGCGAACAGAAACAGGCTTTGCACGAATAGAAGGTGGTTTCGCGATGCGGTTCCCGATGGTAAGGAAGCTTAGACTTTTAAAAATTATATAAATATTAATCTCTTTGCGGTGGCCCTTTTGAATTACCCCGGCAAATTTGACGCCAAGCTGCCTATTGACCGCCCGGACCTGCATTCCAATGGGCACGTTCACGTCGAGACCGTTACTTCTACGCACGCTCCTTCGGACGCGATTATCGTCTCCGACGCGCAGCTGCTTTTCAACGGAGATTTCAAGCGATCCGGCGTCGACCTGGTCCTTTCCAAGGACGACCACGAACTGGTCCTGCACGATTACTTCAAGGGCGAGAAGCGCGCCGCGCTGTCGTCGCCCGATGGCGCCCACCTCACCGGCGATCTTGTCAATGCGCTGACAGGGCATGTTGAGTTCGCCCAGGCGGACGGCAGCGCGAGCGTCGGCAAGGTGATCGGCCATGTCACCAAGCTCGCGGGCACCGCGACCGCGATTCGTAACGGCGTCTCGATCATTTTGAACCAGGGCGACAACGTCGAAAAAGGCGACGTCGTCCAGTCCGGCTCCGATTCGATGCTCGGCATCACCTTCATCGACGGAACAGTGTTTGGCCTCTCGTCGAATGCGAAGATGGTGCTCAACGAAATGGTCTACGACCCCAACGGGTCGAACAATTCGTCGCTGCTCAGCCTGGTGGCGGGGACCATCTCTTTCGTCGCCGGCGAGACCGCAAAACACGGCGACATGAAGATCGACACGCCGGTCGCCACGATGGGCATCCGCGGCACCGCGGTGCTGGTCGAAATCGACTTCGAGGTCACCACTGGCACGGCTCCTCCTGTAAACTTCCAGGTTCTGGTCGAACCCAGCGGCGTCATCGGTTCATACGATCTCATCGACAAGATCACCGGGGCTAAAATCGCGACGGTCAATCAGGCCGGACAGGTGGTCTCCTACAGTCCAGCGGCGGGGGTGAACGTTGCAGCGGCCCCCCCGCTGCCGCCAGGTATGCAACAGCTCATAACAGACGTATTTGCGCAGAAATTCACGGATCTCACGAACCCCAAAACGACCACGGCCCAAACCAGTACAATTACGACGGACCCCGGGACATCAGTTAAAGTAACGATTGTAGCGGCCGTTGACCCGAAAGCAGCTGCCGCGGACACGACGGCCAAAACGACAACGTCCTCAACTTCAAGCACCACGACAGACAGCAATAACCATATTCCCGGTCCGCCGGCGATTGCTGCTTTCGGAGGCGCCTTGACCGAGCTCGCCAATACTACCGGCAGTTCGGAGATCGATACACGGTTTGGCACGATCATTTTTGCCGATCTTAACAAGGGCGATGCTCCGACCGTCAAGGCGACGTTCGATACGTTCAAATACCAGAACGCCGCGCAGAGCGACGTCACCGCGACGCTGACCGCGCAGCAACAGGCCGCGATCGTCGCGGTGGAAGTGGCTCTCGTAATAGCCCCAGACCCCGCCAACGATAACAATGGTTTCGCGAAGTGGACTTATAGTATTGCGGACCGCGCTTTCGACTTTCTCGCCGCCGGCGAGACGCTGACCCTGACCTACATAGCGCGGGTCGACAACAATTTCGCGGCAAACAATGAGACGAGCTTTAAGCCGTTTACGATAACGATCACCGGCACCAACGATGCGCCGACGATCGCGGCAACCGGCAGCGGCTTTACGGAGCTGAGCGGGACCGGCAACACGGCGACGGATACGGCGTCCGGCACCGTAACCTTCGCCGACGTCGATTTGACCGACCGCCCGGTCATCAGCGCATCATTCTCATCTTTCAAGTATCTCGACGCGCAGGGTCATGACGTCACATCGACGCTGACGCAGGCGCAAATCGCGGCTGTGAATGCCGTGGAAATCGCGCTGACGGTTGCGCAGGCCGCCGGAAATACCAACGGTGGCTCGGCGACCTGGACCTACAGCCTGGCCGACAGCGCATTCGATTTCCTTGCCGCGGGCGAGACGCTGATACTTACCTACGTCGCACAGGTCGACGACGGACATGGCGGGATCGTGAGTACGCCGATCAGCGTATCCATCAACGGCACGCCTGGGACGGTCACCGGCACCAACGACGTACCGACCATCGTAGCGGGCGCGACCACGCCAACGGGCGGCGTGACCGAGGGTATTGCCGCGGTGCTGACGGCCGGCGGTACGATCACTTACCAGGACGTCGATCTAACTGACACACATACGGCGGCTTTTGTTTTGAAGTCTTCGAACGCCAACGCCAATCTGCCGGGTTATTCCGAGTCAGCGCCGCTCAGCCAGATCGGAACGTTTGCGCTCGGTGCGGTGAACGAGAACAATGCCGATACGATCAACATAGGTTCGGTCGGCTGGACCTTCACGCTCAACGACAGCGACCCGGTGCTGCAGTCGCTGGCGCTGGGCCAGACCATCACTCAAGTCTACACGGTCACCATCAAGGACAACAACAACGCGGCGGT
>Ga0208989_10000345_pt1 | contig 12849 bp, 7 predicted proteins | sample MedBloCAOM3_M1_FD_187852 | JGI IMG/M metagenome (GOLD analysis project Ga0208989, IMG submission 187852) | Forest soil microbial communities from El Dorado National Forest, California, USA - Mediterranean Blodgett CA OM3_M1 (SPAdes) (version 2) | ecosystem: Environmental > Terrestrial > Soil >...
GTGAAGATGCGTCATCACGGTCGGTTGTTCATCATCTTGGCGGCATTGCTTTGTGGAATCGCTTCGGCACAGATCAATACCGGAAAGATATCGGGTTTCATCACCGATCCGAGCGGCGCTTTCATCGTTGGGATTAATGTGACCGCGACGAACGACGGGACGGGCGTAGTCACGCAGACGCAGACTGCGGAAACCGGGGAATACTTACTGAATTTCCTGGTGCCCGGAACTTACCGGGTAGAGGTCGAAAAGTCCGGTTTTCAAAAATCGGTAAAGTCGCAAGTGATCGTGAATGCGGGCGGCATTGCTCGTATTGACTTTGTCTTGCATGTGGGATCTGTCGGGGAAACGGTCGATGCTATCGCGAACCCCATCAGCATTTCGACGGAAACGTCAGAGCTTTCGCAGACCTTCAGCCATCAGGAACTGGATTCGTTGCCCAATCTGGACCGAAATCCGCTGTACCAGATGAACTTGATTCCCGGGGCGAATAACGATGTTGGCAGTGGCAACTATATGTCAAACGGAAGTGAGGACGGCTCGGCGATCGGGCAGACCCGCCCGCAGCTGGCTTCCATCGGCGGGGTCGACGCAAATGCGAACACCGTTTATATCGAAGGAGTTCCAAATCGCGAACCGCAGAACGCATACATCAGCATTACTCCTCCTATTGAAGGAACTCAGGAAGTGCAGGTTTACACGGGCAAGTACAACGCGGAGTTTGGGTTTTCGGGAAGCGCAGTCGTAAACATTATCACCAAATCAGGCGGCAACGATTACCACGGAGCAGCCTTTGAATTTCTGCGCAATGAAGCCACCGATTCGCGTAACTATTTTGCGCCGGCGGGGGAACGTAAGACGCCATTCCGGCGGAACCAGTTTGGCGGTGCGATCGGCGGGCCGATCTTGAAGGGCAAGCTGTTCTTTTTCGCGGACTATCAGGGAGCGATTCTGAAAACAGCAACACCGAACTTCACGACCGTTCCGACGCTTAAGATGATGCAGGGCGATTTTTCTGAGTTATACGATGCGAGCCGAGGAGCCGACGCCGCGGGAAACACATACGGACAGATCTACGATCCCTTCACACGCGTGTTTAGTACGCAAGGCAATGTGGTAAGTGCAACACCGTTTCCGGGGAATATCATTCCGTCCAATCGCTGGGACCCGGCGGCGAGCGCGATTAACGCCGCCCAGGTTTTCGGAGTCCCGAATCTTCCAGGCATCAGCAACAATCGGCGCTACATAGGGAACAACAAGCAAATCGCGCACCAGGCAGATGGACGCATCGACTACAACCGGTCGAGCCGGGACCGGCTCTTTTACCGGTACTCGATTCTGGACGCGGTGGCCGATAACTCAACCAACATAAATCTATTCTTCCAGGACGCAAACACCGACTCCAAGACGTTAAACCAGAACATGCAGTTGTCGGACTTCTTCACATTCAGTCCGAGCAAGATGAACGAACTGCGGCTAGCCTATAACCGCACGAACGTGCGCACGAGCAACAAGACTCTGTTTAAGGATTGGAACAATTTATTCGGAATTCCTAATGGCAATTTGGGGGACGCATCGACGCGTGGCATCGCCGAGCTGAATATTAGTCCCCTGCATGGCATCGCCACGCCGGACTGGGTAGGCTACATCATCAGCAACACCATTGCGCTAACGGATAACTTCACCTGGGTCAAGGGACGACATCTGATCAAGGTTGGCAGCAACATCAACCACGTGCAGGATGTTTCGGCGGACACCATCGGAGGAGACAATCCGCGCGGCGTAATAACGTTCGACCCCGCGATGACGTCCTTCGATGGGAATAATCCTCAGCCATACGCGTATCCGAGTTTCCTGCTGGGAGCCATGACATCGAGTGCGCGCGCTCATTTCGTGAAAGGTGCGCCATACCAGACTTATTGGCAGAACGCGTGGTACGCGCAAGACGATTTTAAGGTGCTGCCTTCCCTGACACTGAATATTGGATTGCGGTATGAACTGATCAGCCGGCCCGTGGAGCGGACGAACCGCGAGTCGAACTGGGATACGCGAAACAACAAGCTGGTTGTGGCAACATCCAGCAACCGCAGCCCGGCCCTGGGCCTGGACAAAAACGATTGGGGACCGCGTTTGGGTTTTGCATGGAGTCCGGATCATGGGAAAACGAGCATCCGCGGCGGCTACGGAATCTCGTATTGGATGGCGTACTGGTCCGGGCCGCTGACGATTCTGGGGCTGACATATCCGACTTATGCGAAAGAGGCGCTGGTTACGCCCAATAATTTGACGCCATCTCTCCTGCTTTCGCAGCAGGGACTTCCTCTGGCCAACGCACAATACGACTCAGCGGGAAATCTGATTTTGCCCGCCAACGCAGTGATCCGGGGAGCCGACTATTTCTGGCGGAATCAGCGGGTGGATCAACAAACGTTAAACGTGGAGCGTGAGATTCGGCCGGGGATGATCGTCGATCTCGGCTATGTTGGTGTGCACGGCCGGCACAACAATCACTTGCGAAACATTAATCAAGCGCCGCCGCAACCGCAAGGGGTGGATTACAACCTGGCGCGGCCGCTGTATAGCCAGTATCCGAATCTGGGAGACATTCCGGTGTCGTTTTCGGAAGCGAGCAGTTACTACGATGCGGTAACAGCGCGCTTTTCTGCCAATCTATCGAAGTACGTGTTCGTGAATGCGAGCTACGCACACGGGCGAAACCTCACCAACGGCAATAACCTGGATATCACCAACCTGAATCAGTACTACGGTCCCACGCCTGAAGACATTGCACACATCTTCAACGCACAATTCAGGCTGGACCTTCCCGTTGGACGCGGAAAGCGATTCTTGGGAGGTATCAGCCCCCTGTTGGACGCTTTCATTGGGGGATGGGAATATTCCGGACTGCTTCACATTCGCAGCGGCACGCGCTTTGACATCGCGACCAATGACACAACATCTTTGAACAACGGTCTGAAAAATCGCGCCGATCGCATCGGAAATGGGCGACTTTCTAACCCGACCCCTGCCCGGTGGTTTGACACTTCTGCGTTTATAAATCATGCGGGGGTGATGACTTATGGGACGGCCGGGATCAACCAGCTTCACGCGGATGGGCAGCAACAGCTGGATTCATCAATCTCTAAGAACTTCCATCTGACCGAGCGGCACCAACTTGAGTTCCGAGCGGACCTCTTTAATACGTTCAATCACCCAAACTTCAGTGCGCCGGATAATACGATCGGCAGCGCTACGGAGGGCCAGGTGTTCCTGACCTCCGTGGATAACCGCCGGATGCAGTTTTCCCTGAGATATTCATTCTAGTGGGAGAGGAAGTCTCTGGCTTTCCAACGAGACGCTTCTTCATAGAGCTCTGAATTCGCCAAGAGACATCGCTGTGCGTATGAGACTTGAGCGATCGCTGTGCGGAGTTGCGAGGATCATGGGCACCATGGATAAAGCTCGGATGTTAATCATTGGTGCTCGCGGCTTCCTTGGAATGCATGCGTCACGCGCAGCCGCTGACGCGTTTGAAGTGTTCAGAGGGAGCCGCGATGCCGAAGCGGATCCAAGAAGCGTTCAAATCGATATCACAGAGGCATCTAGTGTGAACGCGGCATTTCGCGATGTAAGGCCGGATGTCGTGATGCTGTTGGCCGCATTGTCGGATATCGATCAATGTCAGGCACAGCCAGACTTGGCTTTTTTCGTGAATGTGCGCGGTCCTGAACACGTTGCGAATGCGTGCGCTAGCGCGAATGCCCGCCTGATATTTACCTCCTCGGCGGCGGTATTTGACGGACGCAAGCACGGATATACAGAAGACAATCCAACCACACCGTTGAGCATCTACGGGGAAACAAAAGCGCGTGCGGAGGCCGCTGTGCTCGGGCTCCTGCCCTCCGCGATTGTTTTGCGCATAGCACTGGTACTTGGCTTTGCGGGAAGGGCAGGAACCAATTCGGTGTTGGACAACTGGCTAGCGCAGTGGACTTCAGGCCATCCCGTCGCTTCGCCGACATTTGAGCATCGAAATCCCATAGACGCAATCACTCTCAGTCGTCTCATGTTGCAGTTACTTTGCAGCAAAGATGCTCGTGGCATTTTTCATGCCGGGTCAACCGATTCCATTTCGCGATACGAATTGAGCATGAAGGTCGCGAGACGAATGGGATACGCCACTCTGGTTTTGCCACAGACCCAACCTAAACCTGGCCGGGCTCCGCGCGGACAAGATCATTTTCTTTTGACCGACAAGATTGGAGCAGTTTGCGGTCTTCCTATTCCGAGTTGCGATGAGGTGATCATGAGGTGTGTGAATGAAGCTGCCTAAGGCCGTGTTCGAGCTGGAGTTTTCTCAGGGTTCAATCTATGGCGAAGAGGAAAGAGCTGCCGTACTCGAAGTATTAAGCGCAAATGCTCCTTCTTGCGGGCCAAAAGTGCAGGAATTCCAGGAGGCATTTGCCGCTTATTGCAATGCGGCTCACGGCCTGGCCGTGACCTCTGCAACCGCAGGCCTCTCCCTGGCATTGATTGCCGCGGGCGTCGGTCCCGGCGATGAAGTCATCACAACTCCAATCAGCTGGATATCAACCGCGAACGCAGCGGCGGCTCTGGGCGCGAAAGTGGTGTTTGCCGATGTTGATAGCTGCACCTTGAATCTGGATCCGAAATCGGTGTCTGAGAAGATCACGAGCCGAACCAAGGTCATTCTGCCCGTCCATCTATATGGTCAGTGCTGCGATATGGACGCATTGAACGAACTGGCGAAACCACGAGGCATCGTCGTGGTGGAAGACGCCGCTCATGCCGCCGGCGCCGAGTACAAGGGATACAAGGCGGGGGTGTTGGGAGACATTGGAGTATTCAGCTTTCACCAGCAGAAAAACATGGTCACCCTCGGTGAAGGGGGCATGGTCACGACAAACAGCCAAGCTCTGTACGAGAGCATGCTTTCTCACCGTTCACTCTGCTGCCGTACCTACGACCCCAAAGGAAAGTATCTTCCGATTGACGAGTCGGTCCAGCCCATGGGCAAGAAATATTGGCATCTGGAGTTCGACGATATCGGCTTTAACTACCGCATGACCGACATACAGGCCGCGGTGGGCCTGGTGCAATTGCGGAAGCTGGACTCGTTTAACGCTCGGCGCCTCGAGATCGCGAAGAAATATACCGAGGGCCTGCAAGGTATTCGCGGCCTGCGGCTTCCGTGTGTCAGTCCCGAAGTCAAACACGCCTTTCACGTGTACGCGGTTCTGGTGGAACGAGAGTTTCCGATGAATAAAGAGGAATTTATGTGGACACTCTACACGCAGAAGCAGATCAAAGTCTGGTCCCACTACACCCCCATTCATCTGACTGCCGTGTACCGCAAGTTTGGCCACCATGAAGGAGAGTGCCCGGTGGCTGAGGCGATGTCTGAAAAGTACGTGAGCATTCCCATTCATCCCAGAATGACGGAAGAGTCCATCCGCTACGTCATCGAAAGCATTCGGGAGCTTGCATGATGGGTTTCGAAGACAGGGTGTCTTGCTTGCGAGGTCCGGAAGGCTACTTCTCCGTGCAACGCCCTGTGTACATCAGTCGCGCGCCCGGCCGTCTCGATCTGATGGGCGGCAATGTGGATTACACCGGAGGACTTGTTTTTCAGGCAACGATTCGAGAGGCCACATGGGCGGCTGCGCAACGGCGAAATGACGGATCAATTGTCTTTTGGAATCCGCAGATGCGCGAACAGGGATGGTCGGATCGCGTTGAGTTTGAACTGCAGGACTTATCCGACGAGGCCGCGGTACGAAGAATCGTCAATCGCAGCCCGGAAATCCGCTGGACTGCATACGTGCTGGGCGTGTTCTACCTCCTCAGGTCTCGCTATCCGGAGCGAGTCACAGCCGGGGCAAGCATATATCTGGAGTCCGACGTTCCGTTGAACAAAGGTGTAAGTTCCTCCGCAGCTGTCGAAGTAGCGGTCATGAAATCCGCGAGCGCAGCGTACGGCATCGATCTTGCAGGAATCGAATTGGCGCAGGCGTGCCAATGGGTCGAGAACGTGATTGCAGAATCTGCTTGCGGAATTATGGACCAGGCAGCTTCCGTGCTCGGGGACAAAGAATATTGTCTGCCGCTCTTGTGCCAGCCTTGCACTCCCATGCCGTTGGTGCAACTTCCAGAAGGAGTGCAGGTGTGGGCGATCGATTCGGGAGTGAAGCATGCCGTGACTGGCATCGAGTATGAAGCGGCCCGCGTCGCGGCATTCGTCGGCTACCGAATGATTTGCGAGTGGGAAGGCCTGCCCTTAATACTCGATGAGGGTGGACGGATTGCCCAGTTTCGCGATCCGCAATGGAATGGCTACCTATCGAAGATCGTGCCGTCTGTCTTTCGATCGAAGTATGAGTACCGCTTGCCGGAAATTCTCGCCGGCTCCGACATACTGGCTCTTGGAAAGATTCATCCCGATCCATTCACGACCGTACGCCCAGGCGTGAACTACCGCGTACGAGCTTGCACACGGTACGCCGTGGAAGAAAACCAGCGTATTGCGCTCTTTGTGGAACTGGTAAGAGGAGCAAGAGACGGAGGAGCAGGCGAAGCATTCCGAATGATGGGAGATCTTATGTTTCAGTCGCATTGGTCATACACCGAATGCGGACTGGGTTGCGAGGCGACCGACTTGCTCGTAGAGCTTGTTCGCGAGGAGTCCGATGAGCGCCGACTGTTTGGGGCCAAAATCACCGGTGGCGGGGCAGGCGGAACGGTGGCCGTACTGGGAGCAAGAGGCGCCGAAGAGGCATTTCGACGCGTTGTTGCAAAGTATGCGCAAGCACGATCTTGCGAACCTTATGTGTTCGAGGGCAGTTCCATAGGGGCAGACCGATTCGGCTTGCGTGTCTTGCAGGAGAGCCTGTGATGGTGACCGCGCCCACAGTCTCGCAGAAGCGCCAGACTGCCTGGTATTTCCTTCTCCTGGCACTGGCATCGCTGATGTGGTCCGGGCAAGGGACCGCCGTGAAAGTTCTTGACCGGCACCTGGGGCCCATCGCAATCACGTTCCTGCCGTTCTTCGTTACTACCATCCTGTTTGCGTTCCTGCTCGTGCGAATGCGCCGGGCAAATCCGAATTCTCCCAAGCTAACCCGTCAGGATTGGATCCAGTTCGCGATTGCGGGAGTCGCCGGCCAAGTGCTCGCTCAACTGGGAATGACGTGGGGAATTAGCAAGTCCCTTGCTTCCAATGGCGCTATCCTGAACCTGTTGATTCCGGTAATCAGCGCCGTCCTGGCCTCCCTCATGTTGAAGGAGCGTCTGACCCCACTTCGAATCACCGCGCTGTTGATTGGGTTGGTTGGCGTCGTTCTTCTTTCGGTAAGCGATTTCCGCCAGTCTTCTTTCGGTCAAATGAAGTTCCTGATTGGCAATATCCTGATCTTTGGTGGATGCCTCGGCTCCTCCTTCTACAACGTGTATTGCAAGGGGCTAATGCAGAAATTTCAGGAAGTCGAGATCCTGATCTTCAGTTACATCACGGCATCGATCGCCAGCCTGCCACTTTTCATCTGGGTCGAACCATTTCATTTCCGAGCTTTTTTGGCGTTTGACTGGAAAAGCTGGCTGGCCTTCGCCTTTCTCGCTTTCTTCATGTATGGAGCGTCGATGCTTCTCTTTTTCAAGGCGCTGCAGCACCTCGATGTGACAACCGCCTCGGCATCTCTTTACCTGGTACCCGTTTTCGGTGTGCTTCTCGCAATGGCGTTACTCGGCGAGCATTTGAATGGGCTGGCTGTCTTCGGAGCCGCCGTTGTTCTCATCGCGACCTTACTGGAGATCAAGTATGACAAGGTTTACTAAGTTCGTACCCGTTCTGGTTATCTTGTTTCTGTGTTTGACGACCGCGCAGTCTCAGCAGAAGTCCTTCAAGGTACTCTCAACTGTCGATGAGCCGACCATTGCAGGGCGTCCGGTAGAACTCGATGCGCAAGGGAAGCTCTTGCCCTGGCCCATGCCGAACGACACAGGCTACTCTTACTCATCTCATTTCCTTTCACAGTGGACCATTCTCTGGGACCAATTTAACCGGCAAAGACTGCCCTACTACTATTGCTGCTTTGACTTTGACCGAACTACGTTCGAGCTGGCGCCCGACCGAAACTGGGCGAACTCGACCGGCTACCTGCGCGCAATGATGCAGGGATTCATTGAACGCTTGTATCCCTACACTGGCGACGCTCGCACCTTGATGTTCCTGCAGGATTTTGTCGACTACGAGCTTGAGAACGGTCTTACCCCAGCCGGCTACGCCTGGTCGCAGGTTCCTTACGCCTCAGCAAATCCCGGGGATGTGCGCTACACGGGATGGAGTTTCCACGGAGAAGACTTTATCGAGCCGCACGTCGTAGGTGAAGACGGCTATGGCTATCTGCGCCTTTATGAAATGACCGGGAACACAAAGTATCTGCGCGCGGCAATTCGCTGTGCCGCCGCTTTGGTCAAGAATTTCAAACCTGGGGATGAGACGCATTCTCCCTGGCCGTACCGCAGCTACGCCCGCGACGGAAGAATTGAAAATCAGAGTAGTGAAGATCACGTATCCAATTTCGATAATCCCCAGCAAACACCAGGGATGGGGCCTTATTCCGCCAATGTCGTGGAACCGATAATGTTGTTTGACGAATTGATCCGTCTGCAAAAGGGTGATGTGACCGGATATGCCAAGGTTCGGCAGAGCGCAGCCGATTGGCTAAATAAATACCCCATGAAGAACAACGTCTGGGTCGGTTATTTCGAGGATGTTACCCCGGCAATGGCGAACATGAATCAGGTGATTCCGCTCGAATATGCGCGCTATGTGCTACTACATCCCGACAAAGATCCGGATTGGCGCCAGCATGCCCGTCAACTCATCGAATGGGTCAAGACCACGCCGAAGTGGCCGAAATATATTGTGCACGGCGCCACCGTGACCACCGAACAAGGGGATGGCAAATCGTTCTGCTGCAACGCCCCCAACCAGTGTTGCGACAGCCACACCTCACGGCTCGCCGCGGTCGAAGCCCTGTATTTCGCAAAGACAGGGGACGTGACCTATAGAGAAGATGCGTTTCGGTCTTTTAACTGGGTCACATATTTCCAAGGACTCGCTCCCAACGCCCATACGCCCTTCGGCGACCAGTGGTGGTTTACAGATGAATTTTCCGATGGGCCCAGGCGAATGATGGATTCCTTTTGGGCTGTTCCGGAGTGGGCTCCAGCAACCGAATCACATTTGCTCGGCTCTCTTTCTCCGGTCACTAAAATTTCGTACGGAGTAGGCAGCGTAACCTATTCGACGTTTGATACTGATTCGAGTGATGTGTTGCGTCTGAATTTCGTGCCCGATTCGGTAAGCGCCGATGGAACACCGCTCTCTCGGCGCCAGGATCTTGCTCAGGACGGATACACGTTTGACGATGCCACTCACGTCCTTCGGATCCGGCATGTCAGTTCAAAAGATATTGACGTACAAGGAAAGAGCGACCGGGTGCCACCCAGCTATATAACCTTTGACGACCCCCATCTCCCGGCCGGCACCGTGTTGACGGGCCAATATCCTTCGGGTGTCATCGACTGGGGCAAAGGGGACTGGCAGATTGGCACGCCGCACGGCAAGTTTGGCACGTTTACCCTGGTTATGACCGATCCGGCAAAACAGCGGACAGAATTCAGCTTTTATGCGCCTCGCGTATTCGCAGGCATTGATGCCTTCAATGATGGACAATCTGACGCCACGATCACGATAAGTTCTCCGGAGATTCGTGAAATATCCTTCACCATCAAACCCGGGGAGCTGCGGCGGTTAGAGACTGGCTGGCATTACGCTAGTTCGAAAGTGCTGTTTGACATTAAGAACGGTTCAGGATTGCGGTTCGATAATCTAGCCTATTTTACAGAAAGAATCGTTGCAAGAACGACTAGCGAATTAAGACGTTGATTTCGGTAGAAGCATCAGTCTTGTTTCTCATTCGAGGGCCTGAGTCAACGGTGCTTCCAAGCAAGTGCTTCGTCGGAGGCATTCCTTCGTGCACTTAGCAAGAGGATTTATGGTCAGCTGCAAACTTGTTGTGAATGGAAGCCAGTTTCGGGCGTGGCTATTTTGAGAAGCGAGTCCAGTGCAAGTCACCGATGCCGACGGAAAGTTGCTCACACTTTCATCGCCAAAGCCTGCTTGGGCAAAATTAATCCAATACCTTCCTCATTTGGTAACGATCACCTGCCTATGCATTTTAATCGCGCCGTTCTCAGCTTGATTGCATGTGCTGCCATTCTTTCCGGGTGCAGCCACCGCGTCGCAAACAAACATATTCGCATTGGACTATCCATGGATTCACTACAACTGGAACGATGGCAGCGGGATCGAGATGCATTTAACCGTCGTGCGCAGGAACTTGGCGCGGATGTCCTAGTGCAATCGGCCGATGGGAACGATGCTCTGCAGGTTCAGCAGGCAGAGAACCTGCTGACGCAGGGAGTCGACGTGCTGGTGGTGGTGCCGCACAACGGCGAGATTGCTGCCTCCATCGTCGACAGCGCCAAGCAGCAGCACGTTCCGGTGCTCTCGTATGATCGTCTCATTCGCAATAGTGACGTGGATTTCTATGTTTCCTTTGACAACTTCAAAGTCGGAGAGTTGCAGGCGAAATATCTACTCGATCATGCCCCAAAGGGGAACTACGTCCTCATCGGTGGTTCACCTACTGACAACAATGCCCGCATGGTCCGCGACGGGCAGATGAAGGTTCTCGCCCCTGCAATCGATCGCCGAGATATCAAAGTTGTTGCCGATCAGTGGGCAAAGGATTGGCTACCGAGCGAGGCGCTGAAGCACACAGAGAATGCCCTGACGCAAGCAAATAATAATGTCTCTGCGGTGGTCGCTTCCAACGACAGTACAGCGGGCGGGGTTGTGCAGGCGCTCGAAGAACAAAAGCTTGCTGGAACCGTTCTTGTTTCCGGTCAGGATGCCGACTTGGCAGCTTGTCAGCGCATCGTGGCTGGCACGCAATCGATGACTGTCTACAAACCAATCCGTCCGCTGGCGACTCGTGCCGCGGAGATTGCTGTCGCGCTGGCAAAACATTCCCAGGTCGAATCGAATAGGAAGGTTAACAACGGCTCGAAGGATGTTCCGACATACTTCCTGATGCCGCTCAGCGTGGACAAGAGCAACATCGGGGAAACTGTGATCAAGGATGGTTTCCTGAAAGTGGAGGACGTGTACCACAATGTGCCGCGCGATAGATGGACCAAGGAAACCAGCGAGTAGTCTTAGCCCATGAAAAATACCAATTCCGATCGGCCACAGCTACTGGAGATGATTAACATCACGAAGACATTTCCAGGAGAGCGAGCCCTCGACAGCGTGAGCTTCGATCTGTACTCAGGTGAGATACACGCGCTGGTAGGCGAGAATGGGGCGGGTAAATCCACATTAATAAAGATTCTCGGTGGCGTTTATCCGCAATACGATGGCGAGATCAAAATCCGAGGCGAGTTGCGGCATTTTCGTAACGTTCATCATGCAGTGAAAACGGGAGTAGCCATCGTTTTCCAGGAGCTTTCGCTGGTACAACATCTTAGCGCGGGAGAGAACATCTTCCTTGGCCGGGCGCCCAGCCGCTTCGGCATTCTGCAGTGGGATGAACTGTATTCGGAATCGAGCGAGGTTTTGAAGGCGCTGGGACTCGACCTAGATCCCCGGGCCAAGGTTGCTGGGCTTGGCGCTGCACAGCAGCAGTTGATCGAAATCGCCAAAGCGCTTTCGCAAAAGCCGAGCATTCTTGTATTAGATGAGCCGACTGCAGCGTTGACAGAGGCTGAAACCGCCGCCCTGTTCGCAATTCTCAGAAAGCTGCGCTCTCAGGACATCGGTATTATTTACATTTCGCACCGGCTTGAAGAGGTTTTTGACATCAGTGACCGGATCACGGTATTACGCGACGGCAGGACAGCCGGAACGGAATACACCGGGAAGCTGAATCAGGATCAAGTCATCGCACGGATGGTCGGTCGGCAAATATCACAAATCTATCCTAAGAGGAAGAGAAAGCCGGGTGAGACGATCCTTGAGATTCGCGGACTATGCGCCGAAGATGCTGCTGGCACACCCGTGCTCGAAGACGTCAGTTTCTCCCTGCGCCGCGGTGAAGTTTTAGGCATTGCTGGGCTGATGGGCGCTGGCCGAACCGAGTTGCTGATGACGATCTTTGGCGCATGGCCCGGGAGAATTTCCGGCGAAATTTTAATTGAGAATCGTCGCGTCACGATTACGTGCCCAGCGGATGCCATAGCATGTGGCATGGGCTTCGTGACTGAAGATCGCAAAGGTTCTGGGCTAGTCCTAGACCAGACGGTCTTATCGAACATGACACTTGTGGCTCTACAAGAAGTGTCCGGGCGGTTCATTACCCACCAACTGCGTGAAATTGCGGCTACTGAGCCGCTCATTGGCAAGCTGCGGATCAAAGCAGCGTCCCGATTTACGATCGCTAATACGTTATCTGGTGGGACACAGCAAAAGTTGGTACTGGCAAAATGGCTGCTGAGCAACCCGCGCATCCTGTTCCTGGATGAACCCACGCGTGGCATCGACATTGGTGCAAAGCAGGAGATCTACGGAATCATCAACGACCTTGCTCACTCAGGCATGGCCGTTATGGTGGTGTCATCGGAACTGCCGGAAATCCTTGGTCTCTCTGACCGCATTCTGATCATGCACGAAGGACGGCTCACTGGAGAATTCGCACGCGAACAAGCGACGCCTGAAGCTGTAATGGCTTGTGCCACTGGGCAATCGCTACGGGTATGACTCGA
>Ga0208989_10000346_pt1 | contig 12844 bp, 8 predicted proteins | sample MedBloCAOM3_M1_FD_187852 | JGI IMG/M metagenome (GOLD analysis project Ga0208989, IMG submission 187852) | Forest soil microbial communities from El Dorado National Forest, California, USA - Mediterranean Blodgett CA OM3_M1 (SPAdes) (version 2) | ecosystem: Environmental > Terrestrial > Soil >...
GCAGCACGGCGTGCAGGATTACCTGTCGATGGTGCAATGCTTTCAGGCGATGCACGGCCATCCGGTGACGCCGATGGTCCGCGTGCCCTGGAACGAGCCTGGCATTATCGGCAAGGTGCTGGACGGCGGCGCCTATGGCGTGATCTGCCCGATGATCAACACCAAGGAAGAGGCCGAAAACTTCGTCTCCTATTGCAAATATCCGCCGCGCGGCACCCGCAGCAACGGCCCGATCCGATCGGGCATGTACGGTTCGGCAGGCACCTATCAGGAGACTGCGAACGCCGAGACGCTGTGCATCCCGATGATGGAGACCAAGACCGCGGTCGAGAACATGGAATCCATTCTCGATGTCGACGGTATCGCCGGCGTCTATGTTGGTCCGTCCGACCTCGGCTTCTCCTACGGTCTGGTGCCGAAGCTCGACCGTGAAGAGCCCGAGATCATGAAGATCTACGAAAAGCTCGTAAAGGAATGCGGCAAGCGCGGCATTTTTCCTGGCATTCACTGCAGTGGCGCGGTTGGTGCGGCGAAAGCGATCAACATGGGCTTCAAGCTCGTGACATTGTCTAACGAAAGCGGACTGATGGCGACCTACGCCAAGATGCAGGTTGCGCAGACCCGCAAGGATTCGAACGGCAAGGCGTGACTGATCTGTGTACAATGCCCTCATGCTGAGGAGGCCTGAAAGGCCGTCTCGAAGCACGAGGGCATTGAGCACTGCGGCCATCCTTCGAGACGCAGGCTGCGCCTGCTCCTCAGGATAAGGTCCGTTTGTTAGGCACAAGGAGACTCACATGGCGCCAGCACCTGTCATCCGACTGCACCCCGATGATGGCGTGCTGATCGCGCGCTCGAGCATTCCGTCCGGCACCGTCGTGGCTGATGGCGTGACCACGGTCGAGCGCATTCCGGCGGGCCACAAGGTGGCGATCAGGCCGATTGCGGTCGGCGAGCCGATCCGCCGCTACGGGCAGATCATCGGCTTTGCGACATCGTCGATCGCGCCAGGCCAGCATGTCCACACCCAGAACTGCGGCATGGGCGATTTCGCCAAGGACTATGCCTTCGGTGTCGACGTCACGCCGACGCCGAATTTCGATCTGCCCGCGACATTCGACGGCATCCGCCGTCCCGATGGCCGGGTCGCAACCCGCAACTATATCGGCATCCTGACGTCAGTGAACTGCAGCGCGCATGTCGCCGGCATGGTCGCGGATATCTTCAAGAAGAATCCGTTCACCGGTGATAATCCGCTGGCCGATTTTCCCAACGTCGATGGTGTGGTCGCGCTCACCCACAAGACCGGCTGCGGCATGACGCAGGACGAACCGCTGACGATCCTGCGCCGCACGCTTGGCGGCTATGCGCGGCATGCGAATTTTTCTGCCGTCGTCGTGCTGGGCTTAGGCTGCGAGGTCAACCAGATCGGCGGGCTGATGAAAGAACAGAAGCTCGCAGGGCGGTTGCGCGAACTGGAAATTCAGGAAATCGGCGGCACCCGCAAGACCGTGGAAGCCGGTGTCGCCTTTGTGCGCGAGGCGCTCATCGATGCGAACAATGTGAAGCGCGAGCCCGTATCGGCCAGCGAGTTGACCGTGGCGCTGCAATGCGGCGGCTCCGACGGCTATTCCGGTGTTTCCGCCAATCCGGCGCTGGGCGCTGCGAGCGATCTGTTGGTGCGGCATGGCGGTACCGTGATCCTGTCGGAAACGCCGGAGACCTATGGCGCCGAACATCTGCTGACCCGCCGCGCGGTCAGCCGCGAGGTCGGCGAAAAACTGGTGGCGCTGATGCGCTGGTGGGAAGAGTACACCGAGCGCGAAGGCGCCGAGATGAACGCCAATCCCAGCCCCGGCAACAAGGCCGGCGGGCTGACCACGATCCTGGAAAAGTCGCTCGGCGCGATGGCGAAGGCGGGCAGCACCAATTTGGTGGATGTCGTGAACTACGCCGAAGCGATCACCAAGAAGGGTTTTGTCTTTATGGACACGCCGGGCTACGACCCGGTCGCCGCGACCGGACAGGTGGCGGGCGGCGCCAATCTCGTTTGCTTTACCACCGGCCGCGGCAGCGTGTTCGGCTGCAAGCCCGCGCCCTCGATCAAGCTTGCGACCAACTCTGCGATGTTCAAGCGCATGGAAGACGACATGGACGTCAATTGCGGCACCATCCTCGACGGCGAGGAGACGGTGCAGCAATGCGGCCAGCGCATTTTCGACCTGATGTTGAAGACCGCCTCGGGACAGCCGACCAAGAGCGAGAGCTTTGACTTCGGCGGTGCCGAGTTCGCGCCATGGGTGCTCGGGGCTACCATGTAGGGCCGCCGGAGCAGCTAGTTCTCTCATGCCCGGCCTTGTGCCGGGCATCCACGTCTTCATTGCTTTCTTGGCGCGATTACGTGGATGGCCGGGACAAGCCCGGCCATGACGAACGCAGATGGAAAAACCCTCCAAACTCCGCATAGGCAATCGCTGCCCGTTGTTAGTGCTTGATCCACACTGGAACCAGTGTTCTGCTTAAAAAAGCTGCTGGAGTTATCAGCCTGTGTCGATCTTCGTCGCACTACATCACGTGAGCTATTCGCTCAAGGTCACGCCATCAAATCATTTCGTGAACTGGCAGCAGGACCCGCAAGGAAACTGGCTGGCCCGGTTTGTCCTCCCCGAAAAGGCGACCGAGCTGAAGATCGAAGTCGATTTCATGGCGCAGATGACCGTCCTTGCCGGTGCGGTCGACCTGATGCACCGGATCCGCACGGATTTTAAATACGACCCGAAGGCGACCGTCATCTCCACGCCGTTCAAGGGGTCGCGCAAGCAAAGGCTGGGCGTGGCCGTGGACGTGCTGCTGGTAGAATGACCCAGAATCGCAATCCCTCCTTCAATGGCTACGACGTCATCATACTCGGGGCGGGAGCCGCGGGCCTGATGTGCGCGGCTGTCGCCGGGCGGCGCGGACAACAGGTGCTGTTGCTTGAGCAGGCGCGACAGCCGGGCGAGAAAATTCGTATTTCCGGAGGCGGGAGATGCAATTTCACAAATCTGCACACGACCCCGGCCAATTTCTTGTCGGACAATCCGCGTTTTTGCCATTCGGCGCTGAGCGGCTACACGCAACGCGACTTCATTGCGTTGGTCGAGACCTACGGCATTGCCTATCACGAGAAAACGCGAGGGCAATTATTCTGCGACGGCTCGTCGCGGCAAATCATCGACATGCTGCTGGAGGAGTGCCGCAAGGCCCGCGCGCAACTGCGTTTGGGTGTGCGCATCTCCGCGGTCTCGAAGGGCGAAAATGGCTTTGTCGTTGGGTCAGATCAGGGCGAGTTTCGCTGTCGCTCGCTGGTGGTCGCAACCGGCGGTCCCTCGATTCCGAAGATGGGGTCAAGTGGACTGGGATACAAAATTGCCGAGCAATTCGGTCTGAAGATCGTGGTACCGCGGCCGGCGTTGGTGCCGTTGACTTTCGACACGGGGTTGCTTGCTAGATTTAAGGATCTGTCGGGTGTTTCGGTCGATGCCGTCGTGGGTTGCGGCAAGATGAGTTTCGACGAAGCCCTGCTTTTCACGCATCGTGGGTTGAGCGGTCCGGCAATCCTGCAGATATCTTCCTATTGGCATGAGGGCCATGACCTCGTCATCGACCTGGCGCCGGGAATCGATGTTTTGGCCGGGCTGAAAAGATTACGGGGCGATCATCCCAGGCAGGAGATGGCCACCGTCCTGACTGACCTTCTTCCAAAGCGGCTCGCGCGGACCATCGCGGACACGATTGGAGGTCCGGAGCGGATCGCCGATTTCCCCGACGTGCAGCTCGCGAATGTGGCCGCGGCGGTGAAGCAGTGGCGCGTTAAGCCAAACGGGACCGAAGGCTATCGCACCGCGGAAGTCACACTGGGTGGCGTCGATACATCAGGGCTTTCCTCGAAAACCTTCGAATCCAGGTCCGTCCCGGGACTTTATTTCATCGGCGAAGTCGTCGATGTCACCGGCCATCTCGGCGGCTTCAATTTTCAATGGGCCTGGTCATCGGGCTATGCAGCGGGCCGTCACATCTAACGTTTGTAATCAATTGCCTTAAGTATGGGCATTTTAACGGATGGTTCGCTCTTTTGTGACAGTTCTGACGTGTGCGGTCGCGCGACCCGCTACCCAGCCAATCGACCTGGAGATACAAAGTGAACATCTGGTTAAGGAAGTCACTGATTTCTGCCCTTGCAGCCACGCTTGTTTTCGGAGGGACGGCTGCCATGGCGGCCGATGGCGCTAACAAAGATGATGCCGTCGCGATGGTCAAAAAAGCGGTGGCCTTCATCAAGGAGCAGGGCGCTGAAAAAGCATATCCTGAAATTACCAACAAGGCCGGCAAATTCATCGATCGCGATCTATACGTCGTCGTCTATCAGCTCGACGGCAAGGTGCTGGCTCACGGCTCGAACGAAAAGTTCGTCGGCAAGGACATGAGCGATGCGCAGGATGTCGATGGCAAGCTCTACGTCAAGGAGCGCGTCGAACTCGCGGCCAAGCAACCTTCGTTCTGGCAAGACTACAAGTTCGTCAATCCGGTGACCAAGAAAGTCGAGCCGAAAGAGATGTACTGCGAGAAGCTGGACAACACGGCCGTGTGTTCAGGCATTTACAAGTCCTGACAGGCGGCAGTTATTGTAGCGCAGCGTTCGTCGCATCGAAGGGTTGATATGTTCGGCTGGATCAAAAACATCGGCTTGTCCTGGAAAGTTCAGCTTGCGCCGGCGTTCCTGATCCTGGTTCTGGTCGGTGTCGGCGTCTACGCATTGCTGGCGCTGCGGTCGAATCAGGCCGCGGTCGACGCGCTTGTCTCGGGACCGGTCCGGCAATCGGAACTTGCGAACGAGCTCACCGCCACGACGTGGACGGCGCATGCCAAGCTGTACCGTCTCGCCGCCACCGCGGCCAATGAAAAGGATGAGAAGAAGGTTGCGGCCATCGCCAAGGAAGCCTCCGTTGCCGCGGCCAGAATTTCCGACGCCTTGAAGGCGGTCGAGGGCGCTCAGGACGAACTCAAGGGGGAGGCCTTTGAAAAACTGAAAGCTGCCGTTGCAGGCTATCTCAAGCAATCGAAAAACGCGATCGAGATGGCCGATGGCGACGCCGGCTCGGCGCTGATGTTTATCAAAGGCGCGGAACGAAATTTTGCCGATATCGAGAAGCTGACCGACGACCTGATTACGCGCAGCAGCGACAGCAAGGATCGTGAGATCGCACGTGCCGGGATCAAGCTGGAGCGGCAGCAGTTGACGCTGACGGCCGTGCTTCTGGTGGTGGCCTTCGTCGGCATCGTCGTTTCGTTCCTGATTGGCCGGAATATTTCCCGCCCGGTAGTCGCGATGTCAAAGGCGATGCGCGAACTCGCGGTCGGGAATTTCGAAGTTCAGCTGCCGGGCCTCGACCGCCGCGATGAAGTCGGCCAGATGGCCCACGCGATTCAGGATTTTAAGGTGCAGGCCGTCGCCAAGGCCGAACGCGAGACCGCGGAACGTGAAGAAAAGAATCGCGAACTGGCAGCGGCCCGCCGCGCCGAGCTTCATAACCTGGCCGAGAGGTTTGAGACCGCGGTCGGCGATATTATCGAGAATGTCGGCTCGGCGTCGAACGAATTGGAAAATTCCGCCGTTATTCTGACCAAGAGCAGCGCGGCAACCCAGCAGCTCTCAACAGTCGTCGCCGCGGCCTCGGAAGAGACCTCCACCAACGTGCAATCGGTCGCCTCCGCGACGGAGGAAATGGCCGGCTCCATCAATGAAATCGGACGTCAGGTGACGGATTCCAACAGGATCACCAATGAAGCGGTCCATCAGGCACAAAAGACCGACGCCCGGATCGCTGAATTGTCGCTCGCCGCAAGCCGCATCGGAGACGTCACCAAATTGATCACCACGATCGCCGAGCAGACCAATCTGTTGGCTCTGAACGCCACCATTGAAGCCGCTCGCGCCGGCGACGCCGGCCGGGGCTTTGCGGTGGTTGCGCAAGAGGTCAAGGCGCTCGCCGCGCAGACCGCCAAGGCCACCAGCGAGATCTCTACGCAGATCGCCGGAATGCAGGCGGCGACGCAGGATTCGGTGCTCGCGATCAAGGAGATCAGCGGCACGATCGGGCGGGTTTCGGAAATCGCCGCGGCGATCGCAGCCGCGATCGAGGAGCAGGGCGCCGCGACCCAGGAAATCGCCCGGAACGTGCAGCAGGCGGCCCTTGGCACCACCCAGGTCGCGACCAACATCGCCGACGTCAACCGTGGCGCCGGCGATACCGGCTTGGCCTCCTCCCAGGTGCTCTCGTCCGCGCAATTGCTTTCGAACGAAAACAAGCGCCTGAAGTCCGAGGTGGTCAAATTCCTCGCCACCGTACGGGCTGCGTAGAATCTCTCCAGCTGATAGTATTGGCGAAGGCTAGTTGTTGGTTGGACGCATTTTCTTGCGGCCAACCGGATTCCACTTAGCCGGAAAGTGCTTTAGTGCGCATTGAAGCGCCGATGGCCCGGAGCCGCCATGGTCTATCGCCATACCATCGATGCCGTCAGCTATGTGTTCGATGATCTGTGCGATCTCTTGGCCAAGGCCACGGCGCCGCGCTCCGGCGACCGCCTGGCGGGGATCGCAGCCGATAGCGCGGAGCAAATGATCGCGGCGCGGATTGCGCTGGCCGACGTCCCGCTGAAACAATTCTTGCATGAAACCGTCATTCCCTACGAAGACGATGAAATCACCCGTCTGATCGTCGATACTCACGACATGTCAGCCTTTGCCGCCATATCTTCGCTGACCGTAGGGTCGTTCCGCGATTGGCTGCTTTCCGACGCGGCTACTGGTGAAGTCCTCAAGAAATTGTCGCGCGGGATCACTGCGGAAATGGCCGCGGCGGTTTCAAAGCTGATGCGCAACCAGGACCTCATCCTGGTAGCTAAAAAATGCGAAGTGACGTCAGCCTTTCGCAACACGATTGGCCTGCGCGGGCGGATGAGCGTGCGGCTGCAGCCCAATCATCCCTTCGATGACGCCAAGGGCATCACCGCGTCGGTCCTGGACGGTGTCCTATTGGGGTCCGGCGACGCCTGTATAGGCATCAATCCCGCAAGCGATGATCCGGCCGTCATCGGCGGGCTGCTGCGGCTTCTCGACGACATCATTGCGCGGCTGCAGATTCCGACACAGAGCTGCGTTCTGGCCCATGTGACGACCACGCTCGGATTGATCGATCAGGGCATGCCGGTCGATCTGGTGTTTCAGTCTATCGCGGGAACGCAGGCTGCCAACCGGAGTTTTGGCATCGATCTCGCTCTTCTGAGGCAAGCCCTCCAGGCGGGACGGTCGCTGCGGCGCGGTACGGTCGGCAACAACGTCATGTATTTCGAAACCGGGCAGGGCTCGGCGCTTTCGGCCAACGCCCATCACGGCGTCGACCAGCAAACCTGCGAGGCGCGCGCCTACGCCGTTGCGCGGGCTTTCGATCCGCTGCTGGTCAACAGCGTGGTTGGCTTCATCGGCCCGGAATATCTGTATGACGGCAAGGAGATCATCCGCGCCGGGCTCGAGGACCATTTTTGCGGCAAGCTGCTTGGTCTGCCGCTCGGCGTGGATATCTGTTACACCAACCATGCCGAGGCCGACCAAGACGATATGGACAATCTGTTGACGCTGCTGGCCGCTGCCGGCGTCACCTTCATTATGGGGGTGCCCGGGGCCGACGACGTCATGCTGAATTATCAATCCACCTCGTTCCATGATGCGCTCTATGTCCGTGATCTGTTCGGCCTGAAGCGGGCTCCGGAGTTCGACGAATGGCTGTTTCGCGTCGGGCTTGCCGATGCCGACTTCCGCCTCGCCGGCGACCCGGGGTTGCTGCCCGATTTTGCGTCGCGACTGATCGCCTGAGGGCGTAAACAGCCGCCGCCGGGGCAACCAACTGGCCATCCGCGTTTGGAACCGCTGCCACAATCTTGAGGAATTTGTAGCCCAGCCTTGGGGGGCGTGCTTAATCTTATGCAAATTGCCAGATCTCGCAGAGGAAATTTGATGAGAGCTGAGGGCATTGAGACGGTGCGGCGCATTCTGTGCGTCTTTCCGCGCTATACGTCTTCTTTCGGCACATTCGAATACGCCTATCCCTTGACCGACGGCGTTCAGGCTTTCATGCCCCCTCAGGGGCTGCTGCTGATTGCAGCCTATCTGCCCGCGAACTGGCCGGTCCGCTTCATCGACGAAAACATCCGTCCGGCCACGACCCAAGACTTCGAATGGGCGGAGGCCGTGCTGGTCAGCGGCATGCACATCCAGCGTCAGCAGATGAACGATATCTGCAGCCGGGCGCATGCGTTCGATCTGGCCGTTGCGATCGGCGGACCTTCGGTCAGCGCCTGCCCGGATTACTATCCCTCGTTCGACTATCTCCATGTCGGCGAGTTGGGCGATGCGACCGACGACCTGATCGCGCGGCTGGCGCGAGATCCGTCGCGCCCTGCGCAACAGGTGGTGCTGAAGACCGCCGATCGTCTCGACATGACCAGCTTTCCGATTCCGGCCTATCAGCTCGCCGACATCCAACGGTATTTTCTCGGCAGCATCCAGTATTCCAGCGGTTGCCCCTATCAGTGCGAATTCTGCGATATCCCGGGGCTCTACGGCCGCAATCCGCGTCTCAAAACGCCGCAGCAAATCACCGCCGAACTCGACAAATTGCTCGAATGCGGGGTGACGGGCTCGGTGTATTTCGTCGACGATAATTTCATCGGTAACAGAAAGGCGGCGGTCGACCTGCTGCCGCATCTGATCGAGTGGCAGAAAAAAACCGGTTACGTCATACGGCTGGCCTGCGAGGCGACGCTCAACATCGCCAAACGGCCGGAGATTCTCGAGAAAATGCGCGAGGCGTTCTTTGTCACCATCTTCTGCGGCATCGAGACCCCGGATCCCGATGCGCTGAAGGCGATGCACAAGGACCACAACATGATGGTCCCCATTCTGGAAGGTGTTCATACCATCAACAGGTACGGGATGGAGGTCGTCTCCGGCATCATCATGGGCTTGGATACGGACAAGCCGGAAACTGGCGAAGCATTGCTCGCCTTTGTCGATGACTCGAAGATTCCGTTGCTGACGATCAATCTCCTGCAGGCGCTCCCGAAAACACCGTTGTGGGACCGCCTCGAGCGCGAAAATCGACTGATCGACGACGAGACCCGCGATTCGAATGTCGATTTCCGGCTACCCTATGATCATGTCATCAGTTCATGGCGCAAATGCATGGAGATCGCCTACCAGCCGGAAAAACTATATGCGCGTTACCAGCATCAGGTGGATTTCACCTACGCCAACCGGCTGCCGCTGCCCGCGACCGCGCAGCAGAGAACCTGGGCCAATATCAAGCGCGGGCTGATCATGCTCCGTAATATTTTCTGGAAGGTCGGCGTGCTGGGCGACTACAGGAAAGTATTCTGGAAATTTGCGTTGTCGCGCCTGAGGCATGGCGACATCGAAGGCCTGATATCCGTGACGATGATCGGACATCACCTGATCATGTTCGCGCGCGCGGCCTCGGTCGGTCAGCAAAACGCATCGAACTATTCGATGCGGCTGCGCGAGGCATCCGTTCCTGCCGAGTAACCAGAGATGAAAACGCCGGCGCCGTCATCCCGTTCGATGAGGGATTTGCGGGACCTCACCCCGGCGCGCGTCGGGCTTGGCCGGGCGGGCGCAAGCCTGCCGACCAAAGCGTTGCTCGAATTTACGCTGGACCACGCGCGTGCCCGCGACGCGGTTCATGCCGCCTTCGATGTTTCCGCTCTGATCTCGGGCCTCAGCGATCTTGGTCTCGGGGCATTTGATGTCTCCAGCCGTGCACGCAACCGGAAGGACTATCTTAGGCGTCCCGACCTCGGACGAACGCTCGATCCGGCCTCGCAGCATCTGCTGGCGAGCCACAACGGCAGCGCGTGCCAGCTTGCGATCGCCGTCGGCGATGGCCTGTCGCCGACGGCGGTCAATGCTCACGCGATCGAACTCGTCCGAAGCCTCATTCCGCGACTGGCCGTCGATGGGATCGAAATCGGCTACGCCGTGGTTGCGTCGGGCGCGCGGGTCGCATTGGGCGATGAGATCGGCGCCATTCTGGGCGCGCGCATGATGGTGATGTTGATTGGCGAGCGGCCGGGCCTGTCTGCCCCCGATAGTCTGGGCGCGTATCTAACCTTCGCGCCGAGGCCGGGCCTCACCGATGCCGAACGCAATTGTGTTTCCAACATCCACCGCTCGGGGCTCAGCTACGATGAAGCCGCCTTCAAGGTTGCGTGGCTGATCCGCGAGGGCTTGGGTCGGGAAGTCACCGGTGTCGCGCTAAAGGATGAAAGCGGCGGTCGAACGCCCCGGCGCATCATCCCGAATTCAGGCCGGCATGACAAATCTGAGACTTGAGGCCCACTAGGGTGCATACGCGCCGATTCTGCGCGGGGGCGCGCGCTTGCGAGACGCCGTAAAGACCTGCTAGACCTGTCACGGCAAATTTAACGTATGTTTTCAAGGGCTAGCGCCGATCATACATGGCCGATTAAGGCCTCATTCGCGCCCGGGAATTTAAGCTATACAAATTGAACCGATGTGAAAATTTGGATAAGGCATGCTCGAAATGAACAGCGACAGTGAGGTCCATGTCGAGAAGATCGAGCCGCGGCCAACGGCTAGCATCGCCTTCGGGCTGGAGCGAATCGGGCTCATTGCGGTTCAGGCGCCGATCCTGTCCTGCATCATTCTCGTCGGGCTGATTATCGGCGCGATCTTCGGTATCGAGCGCATCAAGATCGACGATTCCCTGAGTCAGCTGTTTCGGTCCGATTCCAAGGAATACCGGCAATACGAAGCGGTCACCAAGCGCTTCCCGGCGACGGAATTCGACGTGCTGGTCGTGGTCGAGGGCAAAACGTTGCTTGCGCGCGACAATCTCGAGAAGGTGCGCGATCTCGTCACCGATCTGCAGCTCGTCGAGGGCACGCGTGGCCTGATTTCGCTATTCTCGGCGCGCCAGGCACCGGCGCCAGGCAAGTTGCCGGCGGCGCTGTTCCCGTCGGAGCTGCCGCGAGGCGCCGACTACGACAAGTTCATCGAGACCGTGAAAACCAACGAGATTATCCGCGGCAAGCTGTTGTCCGAAGACGGCACGCTGGCGCTGATCGTGCTGTCCCTCGAACCCGAAGTTGTCGCCAGTAACAAGCTCAGCAAGGTGATCGGCGATATTCGCAAGCTGATGGCCGATGATCTTGCAGGCACCGGACTCAACGCGGAACTATCGGGTGTTCCCGTCATGCAGCTCGAAATCCGCAATGCGGTCGAGCGCGATGGGCTGACCTACAACATCCTCGGTATTGTGGCCGGCTGCATCATCGCGATCATCTTCTTCCGCAAGATATCGTTCATGGTCGTCGCCGCCTTTCCGCCGATGATCGCGATTCTGCTCGCGCTCGGCAGCCTCGGATGGGCCAATTTCAACCTCAATATGTTTTTGAACGTGATGACGCCGCTGATCATGGTGATCAGCTTTTCAGACTCGATGCAGCTAACCTTCGCGGCGCGCGACCGTCTGATCGCAGGTCAGGACAAATACACCGCGTTCAGGAACGCCGTGCTCGTGGTCGGGCCTGCCTGCGTGCTTACCCACGGCACCGCCGGCATATCGTTTATTGCCCTGCAATTTTCGGATTCTGATCTGATCCGCAAATTCGGCGAGGCAGGACTTGCCGCCACCATCATCGCGCTGATCGCGGTGCTCTCGCTGGTGCCGGTGTTCGGGGTACTCTTCGTACGCAACGAAAAAGTTTTCGCCGTCAAGTTCCAGGGCGCCGACGCCGGCGTTCAGATGCTGCGCAATTTTTGTTACTGGATTGCGGTGCGCATGGTCAGCCGCCCCGGCTTGTTCAGCCTGATCGCGGTGATTTTTGTCGGCGGTCTGGCGGTGATCTATGCCAACCTGGAGCCGCGTTACCGGCTCGCCGATCAGGTGCCGGACAAGCAGCAGGCGGTGGCGGCCAGCGGGCGTCTCGACGCCAAGCTGACCGGCGCCAATCCGATCGACGTCCTGATCGAATTCCCCAAGGGCGCCTCGCTATATGCGCCGGAGACCTTGCAGACGATCGCGGACGTTCATGCGACGGTCGAAAAACAGGCGGGCGTGGGCAATGTCTGGTCGCTCGAGACGCTGCGCCGCTGGCTTGCGGAAAAGGCCGGAAGTTCTGATGTCGCGACCCTGAAGGAATATGTCAGCGTGCTTCCGGAGCATCTGGTCCGGCGCTTTATCTCAGCCAATCAGGATGCGGTCGTGGTTTCAGGCAGGGTGCCGGACCTCGATTCGAGTCAGATCCTGCCCGTGGTCGAGAAGCTCGACGCAGCCCTGGACGATGTCCGTAAAAAGCATCCGGGTTACGAGATTGCCGTCACCGGTCTGTCAGCGATCGCCGCGCGCAACAGCGCCAGCATGATCGAGAAGCTCAACCGCGGACTGACGATCGAGTTCGCGCTGGTCGCTGTCTTCATCGGGCTGGCGTTCCGCTCGGTGGTCGTGATGTTCTCGTGCATCCTGCCGGGCATTTTCCCAGTGGTGTTGTCGGGCACGGTGCTGTGGCTGCTGGGGCAGGGACTGCAATTCGCCAGCGTAGTCGCACTGACGGTGTCGTTCGGCCTCGGTCTCAGTGCGACGATTCACTTCCTCAATCGGCTGAGGCTGGAATCCAAGCCGGACGTCAGTCCGGAACTGGCGGTCGAGCGCGCGACCGTGCTGGTCGGTCCGGCGCTGATCCTGACCACGGTGGTGCTGGCCTGCGG
>Ga0208989_10000347_pt1 | contig 12830 bp, 9 predicted proteins | sample MedBloCAOM3_M1_FD_187852 | JGI IMG/M metagenome (GOLD analysis project Ga0208989, IMG submission 187852) | Forest soil microbial communities from El Dorado National Forest, California, USA - Mediterranean Blodgett CA OM3_M1 (SPAdes) (version 2) | ecosystem: Environmental > Terrestrial > Soil >...
AAAGTGATCGATGCGACCGGGCTGGCGGTGGCGCCGGGTTTCATCGACATCAAGACTCATTCCGACTTCACGCTGCCGATCAATCCCAAGGCCGAGAGCAAGGTGCGCCAGGGCGTAACCACCGAGATCATCGGCCATTGCGGCTTCTCCGTCGCGCCGGCACTGCCGGGCAAGGTCGAGCTGCTGCGCGATTATTTGAGTCCGAGCGCGCCGTGGCTGCCGTTCAAGGAAACGACCTTCCCGGCTTACCTCGACACTTTCCCCGCAACCGCGGTCAACGCCGGCATGCTGGTCGGCCACAACACGCTGCGGCTGATGGTCATGGGCATGGCGGAGCGGCCGCCGACGGCGGACGAGCTCGCGCAGATGATCGCCCTGCTGGAGGACGCGCTCGATGCCGGCGCGCTCGGACTTTCGTCGGGACTGTTCACCGCGCCCGGCTCCTACGCGCAGCCCGCGGAGATGACTGCGCTCTGCCGCGTGGTCAAGCGCTCCAACGGCGGCTACTTCACGCATCTGCGCGACGAATCGAACAAGGTGCTGGAAGCGCTCGAGGAGGCGATCGCCATCGCCGAGGCGTGCGGGGTGCACGTGGAGATCGTGCACTTCAAGTGCTCGGGAACAGACAACTGGGGCAAGGCCGCACGCGCACTCGACATGATCGCGGCCGCCAAGGCGCGCGGGCTCGACGTCGACTGCGATTCCTATCCCTATGCCGCCGGCAGCAATCCACTCAAGAACCTGATGCCGCAATGGGTGCAGTCAGGCGGCGTCGCGGCCATGCTGGAGCGGCTCGCGCAGAAGCAGACGCGCGAACGCATCCGCTCCGACATTGCCCGCGATGGCCTCAACAATTGGGGCCGCCTGCCGTCGTGGGAGTGCGTGCAGATATCGATCTCGCCCAACCTGCCGCAGCATGCCGGACGTACGATCGGCGCGCTCGCGGCCGAGCGCGGCCAGAATCCGATCGATACCGTCGCCGACTATCTGATCGAGGACAAGGGCGCGACACGGGTGTTGGTCACGTCGATCTCGGAGGACGATATCCGCGCCATCATGCGCTCACCGCTCGCGCTGGTGGGCTCCGACGGCAACTGCGTCGCCACTTACGGCACCGTGAGCCAGGGCATGCCGCACCCGCGCTTCTACGGCACGTTCCCGCGCGTCATCGCCCATTACGCCGGCGAGCTTGGCGTGATCCCGCTGGAGTTGGCGATACACAAGATGACCGGCGCGACCGCGCGGGCGTTGAAACTCAGAGATCGCGGCCTGCTCAGAGAGAATTATTGCGCCGACGTGACGATCTTCAATCCCGCGAACTTCAAAGATCGCGCTACCTACGCCGATCCGCACCAATATCCGACCGGCGTGCGCACCACCGTGATCGTCAACGGCACGATCGTGGTGGAGGACGCGACCCATACCGGCGCGCTGCCGGGCAAGGTGCTGCGCCGGGACGGCGCCGGCCGCGTGGGTTGATCGTCGCCACGCTGATACTTCATCCTCCGACCACGCAACCCCTTGATCATGCTCCTCGTCAGCGCGCCTTGCCCGTGGAGTCCTGCGTCCCGCCCTGATGGCTCAGCGCCCAGACGTAGTCGGCCACCGCCGTCACCTCGGACGGCGAGAGCTGGGCGCCGCCCATCGGCGGCATCGGGCTCCTGAATTCCTTCGGGTTCGGCACGCCGTCGGTGATGATCTTGGCGATCGATTGGACGCTGCCGTCGCCCCACAGCCATTTCGAGCTGGTGAGGTCCGGCCCCAACGGCGTACCTTTGGCATCCGATCCGTGACACCCGGCACACGTGCTTCCGCCATAGAGGCGATGGCCGAGCGCGACACGGTCCGGCGTGCCCCCGGGCGGCGTCGGCAATGCAGCCAAAGCGCCGGCGTCGGGATGCACGCCTTCCGGCGGCCCTGCCGCAGCGGTCGACGTGTTGCCACCAGCCGGCGCGGGAGCCGGCGCAATCCCGGCGACCGCGGTTCCACCGCGATAAACGATGCGCCAGATGCGTCCGCGCTGATCGTCGGAGACATAGAGCGCGCCGTCCGGCCCCACCGCCAATCCGGAAGGCCGGTGCGCGGCACGACCCGGCTCCTTCGACGCGCCCGCAAAGCCGTCGGCGAACACCACGTAGTTGCCTGACGGCTTGCCGTCGGCGAGCGGCTGGAACATGACGTTGTAGCCGCCTTGCGGGGCGGGCGCGCGGTTCCATGAGCCGTGGAAGGCGATGAACGCGCCGCCGCGGTAAGGCGCCGGGAATTGCTGCCCCTGGTAGATCGCGAGATCGTTGGGCGCCCAGTGCGCCGGAAATGTCGCGACCGGCGCTCGTTTCTCGGCGCATGGCCCGATCGCCTTGCCGTCGCCGCCATATTCCGGCGCCAGGACCAGCTTCTGCTGGCTCAGATCGAAGTAGCAATACGGCCAGCCATAGTCCGCGCCGCGTTCCAGCTGCACCAGCTCTTCCGCCGGCTCGTTGGCGCCCTGCTCGGCGGTGTAGAGCGCGGTCCAGTTCTCACGCAACTGATCCCGTCCGTGCTGGGTCGCGAATATCCGGCCGGCGGAGTCGAAGGCAATGCCTTCTCCGTTGCGCAGCCCGGTGGCGAAGCGCTCGGCGGGCGAGAATTGCTGGCCGGTACGGTTGGCGTCATAGCGCCAGATGCCGGCCCGCGTCTCCAGCTCCGTGCAAGGCTGGATGCCCGGAGAGTTGGGAATTCGGTTCTGCCGCTGGCAGGCATTGGTAGCCGAGCCGAGGTCGACGAACAGGCCGCCCTGGGCATCGATCTTGAACGGATGCATGGGATGGTCGCCGGTGAGCGGCAATCCGGAAACGACGACGTCAGGCGCTCCCGTCGGCGCGATCGCCCCCGGCGGCAGGGCGTAGCGAACGATACGGTCGTTGGTCTCCACGAACAGCGCGCCATTATAAAGGTCGATCCCGGTCCCGCCGGTATTGCCGCTCTCGACCCCGGGGCCGAAACGAACGACCTTGTCGGCGCGTCCGCTGCCGGTGGTGTCCTGCAGCGCCAGCAGGAAGCCGCCGTCGGGGGCCTTGGCATTCTCGGTGTTGGCGTAATAGCGGCCGCTCCAGGTGTTGACGTAGACCACGCCGTTCGGAGCCACGACCATTTGCCGGGCGTGGCCGACATTGTCCGCGAACACGGTGGCGCAGAATCCGGGAGACAGCGTGATCCCGCCATTGTCCCCTGCGCAGGTGCTCCCGGCGTTGGAGGCAGTGTTCCGTCCATCTTGCGCGGCCGACGACGAGACACTCACCAGCAGCATGCCGATGATGTGAAACGTCATCGCAGCAAACCGGACTGGCGCTTTGCTTATCGCTGCATCGAGTTTCATGATATCCGCCTCCATCTCACCCGATCATGACGTGGAGAGCCACGAGCGCCGCACGGCCGTGGCTCTCGGTTGCGGTTGCGATCGCGACCGAGTCTACGTGCCAGGATCGGAAGCGACTTGGGGCGGATTGCCGTTATTGCGCCGGCCTTGCGACAATCGAGGCAAGAGATTTCGCTCGACTTTGTAACACGAATCTCGTAGAGAGAATGCATCTTCCCAGATTGCGTTCAGACCCAGGCCGACGCGGCGCGCCGGCTGCCAACGGCGCGCGCCGCACGCGATCGGCTCGCGCTGGCGTGGGCTCACGCCGGCAAGGCTCGTTCATGAAACACGCGCGTCATCATGCCAGGGCAGCTGCCCAACGGGCGACCCGGAATGCCGCCATTAGTAGAGGCTGGATTGTTTTTTCATTGTTATTAACAATGGAAATGGTGTCGAAGAAGCGCCGGAAGGCCACAAGTTGGGCAAGGGCCCATCGTGCGTTCCCCGACGACGCCGCAAAGTCTGGAAGGAGCGGATCAGGGGCCGGCCATCGATTTGAATACCGGATCGAGCTTTGCGGTCAGCGCCGCCCCGAAGTGACCCTGGGGGTTGGACGGCGGCAGCCGGTCCATCGCTTCCCAGCTGCGAATGAGGATCCTGGCGTGATCGAAGGCACGCCTGAAATCCGTTCCCGGCCGCAAGGACTGTTTGAACAGGGCATCGCCGAAATAGGTCCATTCCCGCCCGGTCGCGCAGCCGAAAGAGGTGTTCTGCGCGTCGGCCGCGGTCAGAACGATGGAGTCATCGTTGGCCAGCGGCTGCACGAATACGCCGCCGAAACAGGCCGACACGATCACGACCCGGTTCTTGATCCCTTCCTTGTCGAGACTGATCTTGACGTCTTGCGCGCTCAGCACCGCGGCGCCGCCGCCCGGTATCTGCAGCGCGATGCCGTTGTTGTTTCCGTGCGACGTCATGAACAGGAGCAGGACGTCCTCGCTCTTGTTCATGACCTGCCCGACCGCTTGCACCGCCGCGGCAAAATTCCGGCGGCTCGCCAGCGGCGTCGTCTCGACCGTTTCGGCGTTGTTGACCAATCGCAGCGAACGACCATTGACCGGCAAGGATCGCTCGAGCGCTCCCAGCGCGCCGTCGACCTCCTTGACGAAAACGTCCTGATCGGCCCAGCCCGCGATCCCGATGGCGTAGATGTCCGTCACCCCTTTGCTCTGCGGAGCCAGACGCGCAAAAGCCGCTTGCAGCAACCCAGGCTGCAAATTCTGCAGCCGCGCCGATGCGATGTCCGGGTCGGCGTTGCGCTCGCGACGGGCAGCCTGTGCAGCCTGGGCGTATTCCCACCAATTGGCGTTACGGGCGTCGAAGCTCGGGCCTGCGAAGACCGGCGTATGCGGCACCAGGCTCTTGGCGATGAACAGCGCGGCCCATAGCGCGATCACCCTTGTCAGCAATTGCAATCGCGCGCCGGGCTCGACGCTGCGAATGATGGCAAACATGCCGCCGATCCAGGACACGAGCGGCGCCAGAAAAAATGAAATCGAGAGCGCTCCCTCCAGCCAATCGCTCAGCCCATGGGTGCGCAACGCGGGAAAGAACCAGATCACGATCCCGATCGGGGACGGCGGCAGGACGAGCGCCAATGCCAGCCTGATCGCCGACAGCACGACCTCGGTCAGCACCGAGAGCGCAACCATGGCGGAGAGAAAAGTCATGCGCGCGGCCGGGCGCACGAAGAATGCTGCGACGACGACCGCAATGACGAGCCATGCGATCAGCGCGTTGAGGCCATAAGGATTGAAGACCGGCGACGGGATCGCATCGAGGTACTGGATGACGCCGCGAACGAGCGCCAGCACGAGGGTCCAGCCGACGAGGGCGGATAATCCAACGAGTGGCGGATTCGGCGTAGGCCGCCAGATGGCGGCACGCGCTGCGAACTTGAAGACCGACCACACGCTGGCCACCCCCTCCCGGAGCAGGATCGTTCACCCAAGGCCCCTGCCGCGACCGTGTATCCCCCCGGTCGTTCGGCATCAAGGCGCGACGCTCGGGCTCTTCCCCCAGCGAGTATGCGAACGGATGGCCACCCAAGATGACCGTAATGGGGCGTGGGGGCTGTGCGGCCGTTGCCGCGTCGCGCGCGTAAAACCGGTACTGGACGAGACTGTTGATGAACGGGAAACGAATGACACACGATGTGAGCGGTTGCGACCAACCGCCCATTGACAGCGGCGCCCATGATCATAAGATTTTGTGTGCGCGGGATCGCTCGTACTCGTACGAGTGATGCGCGCGATAAGACCGAAAGGGAGGCGCGATGCCCCCGGGTTACCCAGGCCGCCATGACCGCCGCGGCATTGTTCGGGCCTTGGCGTAGCGGCAAACTTCGCGAACGGCAGCGTCGGGAGCGGCCTATTGGGCCGCATCAGTGAGGCATGGCCCGCCCTGGCCCCTCCCGGCGAGTGCTTCTCTTCCTCTCTTTAGCGCTTGACGAACCTCTTGGCGCTTTAGCAGCTGTACGAGGCGCGCGAGCAGCCTTTGCCGCGCAGGGCCTCGCCTTTTGCCGTCGGGCACCGCATATGAGGTGCCATGAAATTCCTCGACGAGGCCAAGGTCTATATCCGCTCCGGCGACGGCGGGAACGGATGCGTGTCGTTCCGGCGCGAGAAATTCATCGAGTTCGGGGGACCGAACGGAGGCGACGGCGGCCGGGGCGGCGATGTGATCGTGCAGGCGGTCGACGGGCTCAATACGCTTATCGACTACCGCTATCAGCAGCACTTCAAGGCCAAGAGCGGCCGCGGCGGCATGGGCAAGGACCGTCACGGCGCGAGCGGCGACGACATCGTGCTGAAGGTGCCGGCCGGCACGCAGGTCTACGAGGAGGATGGCGAGAGCCTGCTCGCAGACCTCACCGCCGTGGGCCAGCGGGTGGTGCTCGCGCGCGGCGGCAATGGCGGCTTCGGCAACGCGCGGTTCAAGACCTCGACGAACCGAGCGCCACGCAACGCCAATCCCGGCCAGCCAGGAGAAGAGCTTACCATCCGGCTGCGCCTCAAGCTGATTGCCGATGCCGGGATAGTCGGGCTGCCCAACGTTGGCAAATCGACCTTCCTCGCGGCGGTAAGTGCGGCCAAGCCGAAGATTGCCGACTATCCCTTCACGACGCTGCATCCGCAGCTCGGCGTCGTCGACAGCGATGGCCGCGAATTCGTGCTTGCCGACATTCCCGGACTGATTGAGGGCGCGCATGAGGGTATCGGGCTCGGCGACCGTTTTCTCGGTCATGTCGAGCGCTGCCGCGTGCTCCTGCATCTCGTCGACGGCACCGGCGAGCACGCGGGCGAGGCCTACAAGACCGTGCGCGCGGAACTCGAAGCCTACGGCGAAGGGCTGGGCGAGAAGCCCGAAATCGTCGCGCTCAACAAAGCCGACGTGCTGACGCCGCAGCAACTGAAGCAACAGACCGCGCGGCTCAAGCGCGCGGCCAAAAAGACGCCCCTTGTCGTTTCAGCGGCGACCGGCGCCGGCGTGCCCGCGGTGTTGCGCGCGTTGTTGCACGTGATCGATCAAGGCCGGCGTGAGGAACAGCCAAGTGCCCCGGTCGAGGCCTGGCAGCCGCAGGATTGATGACCAACAAAGAACCCTGGGCTGCCGCGCGCAACCCGACGGGCAAAAAGCGCCGATTAGACTAGCGTCCAACGCGCTCCAATATGCCGATCAATCGGCGGGCGTCGGCCGGCGCGGCGCTCTTCTGATCGTTGTCGAAATAGACGAACAGCGTGCGGCGCTGACGCCGCCATTTAACGATGTGTCGGGCCCAGGCGCGTAGCGTCTTGTCCGGATAGTGGTCCTTGTAGCGGCCGTCGGGCCCGTGTCCGCGCACATAGACGTGACGCGCAGTCACCTCCCACGGCGACGGCGCGTCGTGATGATCGGAAACGCAAAGCGAGACGTCATGCGCGCGCAGAAGGTCGAACACGTCGTCATCGTACCAGCTCTTGTGGCGAAACTCGAAGGCATAGGGATAGCAGCGCGGCAGCATGCCGAGGAACGCGGCCAGGCGCTCGCGGTTCTTGGAAAACTGCGGCGGCAGCTGGAACAGCACCACGCCGACCTTTGGTGAGAGCGCCTTGAGCCGTGTCTCCATCAGCTCGATCGAATTCGCGCAATTCTCGCTCAGCCGCTTCCAGTGGGTGATGAACTTCGATGCTTTCCAGGCGAACAGGAAATCCTGAGGCGTTTGATCGCGCCACGCCGCCACTGCTTCCGGCGACGGCGTGCGGTAGAACGAGCCATTGATCTCGGCGGTGGGAAACTGGCTGGCGTACCAGCAAAGCCAATTCTTTTTCGCCAGATCCGGAGGGTAGAACGGACCGCGCCAGCCGTCGTAAGTCCAGCCCGAGGTGCCGATCCACACCCTGCTCATCTGTTACGCCCCTTGGCGTGCACCCGAAAACACATGCTAAACAACGCGCCGGTGCGACAATGGTTGTCGCGTGCCGCCGGTCAGTTGCAGCCCGAAACATGTCCCGGAAAGCCCCCTCCCTCACCGACTTCCGCCGCATCGTGGTGAAGGTCGGCTCGTCCCTTCTGGTCGACAGCGATGGGGGGCGGCTGCACGACGATTGGCTTTCGGCGCTGGCCGAGGACATCGCCGATCTGCATCGCGACAAGCGCGACGTGCTGGTGGTCTCGTCAGGCGCGATCGCGCTCGGCCGCGCGGTGCTCAAGCTGCCGCCCGGACCGCTCAAACTCGAGGACAGTCAGGCCGCGGCCGCCGTCGGGCAGATCGCCCTTGCGCGTACGTGGTCGGAGGTGCTCAGCCGCCATCGCATCACCGCCGGCCAGGTGCTGGTCACACTGCAGGACACCGAGGAGCGCCGGCGCTATCTCAATGCACGCTCCACCATCGACAAGCTGCTGGAGTGGCGCTCGGTGCCGGTGATCAACGAGAACGACACGGTCGCGACCAACGAAATCCGTTACGGCGACAACGACCGGCTGGCGGCGCGCGTCGCCACCATGGCGAGCGCGGACCTACTCGTGCTGCTCTCCGACATCGACGGGCTCTACGACGCCCCGCCTGCCGGCAATGCGGCGGCCCGGCTGGTCCCACTGGTGGAACACATCACGCCCGCGATCGAAGCCATGGCGGGCGCGGCCGGCTCCGAACTTTCACGCGGCGGCATGCAGACCAAGGTCGAAGCCGGCAAGATCGCGACCCATGGCGGCACCCATATGGTGATCGCGTCCGGCCGCATTGCACATCCGCTCAAGGCGATTGCCGGCGGCGCGCGCTGCACCTGGTTCCTCACGCCGGCAAATCCGGTGACCGCGCGCAAGAAGTGGATCGCGGGCTCGCTCGAGCCGAAGGGCATCCTGACCATCGATGCCGGCGCGGTCGCGGCCTTGCGCGGTGGCAAGAGCCTGCTGCCCGCCGGGGTTATCCGCGTCGACGGCATTTTCGCCCGCGGCGATGCGGTGGTCATCCGCGGGCTCGACGGCACCGAAATCGGCCGTGGCCTGGTCGCCTATGACGCCGAGGACGCCACCAAGATCAAAGGCCGCTCGTCGGCGGACATTTCGTCGATCCTCGGATTTGCCGGGCGCAGCGAGATGGTGCACCGGGACGACCTGGTCGTGCGGCGCTAACCGCGATCACGAATTCGTTATCCGCCCGCTCTGCTCACTGGATGGGACCGCAGCAAGATGGATCGCAAGCGAGAAGGCGACGGCTTGGCCAATGCCGACCTGCCCTGGGTCGACGCGCCAAAGTCTGCAAATAGCGGCCGATCGACGGGTTCCCTGCCAATCAGCCTTTGCGATGCTGCACATAAAAGAAGACCCCGGCGCCCGAAGGGCCAGGGTCTTTCGCCGGATGGGTGAGGGGTTGGGGGCTGGGGGGCACGCCACCCGGCGCTGAACATTCAACGCCGCATAGGCGCGCGCGGTTCCTGCCGACGAAATTATTTTCGGGAGGACGTGCGGCGACGCGGGCGTCTGCGGCGAGATCGCGTCCGCTCCGCCATATCGCTCGGCAGTTCCACCTGGCGGCCGTCAGGAAACTCGAGATATCGCAAATGGATGCGCAGACGGCCCTCGTCGCCGGCGCGACCTTCGATGACATAGCGTGTTCCTACCGGGAACCGACTGGGAAGACGATCAACAAGCGAACTCATGGCACCCTCCTGGGGGAACTTCCCCCTGCGTGGTTCCAATGCCAGAGCAGCGCGACGGTTCCGAGACAGGCTGATGACCGCAACAGATTCCTGTGAATCACTGTGGACAACGTCCGTCACGACGCGGGCCGAGGATCCGGGGATCTCTCGGCGTCATCGTTCCCGACGCCGTCGCACGACGGTTGCCCGCTGGCGTCGGGGGCGGGCGTTCGCGCCGTCAAAGATCGAAACCGTTATCCCTCGCCAAATCCTTCAACGAGGTCTCGGGCCGGGCGCCGAGATGTTGGATCACCTCGGCAGCGGCCAGCGCTCCAAGCCGTGCAGCCGTGCGATATTCCACGCCGCGCGACAGCCCCACCAGAAATCCCGCGGCGAAGAGATCGCCCGCGCCAGTGGCGTCGACCACCCGCTCGATCGGGCTCGCCGGAATCGCGTCGGTCTCCCCGCGGGTCACGACCAGACACCCCTTTTCGCTGCGGGTGATCACGGCAAGCCGCACATCGTTGCGCAACGCATTGACCGCAGTGTCGAAGTCGGCGGTCTCATACAGACTGTGCAGCTCGCTCTCATTGGCGAAGACGATATCGACCGTGCCGGTGCGGATGAGATCGAGGAATTCCGCGCGATATCGGCCCACGCAAAACGCATCCGACAATGTGAGCGCGACATCGCGCTCCGCGCCGTGCGCAATCTTTGCCGCTTTGAGGAAGGCTTCCTTCGCGTGCGGTGGATCCCACAGATAGCCCTCGAGATAGATGATCTGGGCGGCGGCAATGGCGTCGGCGTCGATATCGTTCGGGTGCAGATCCTGGGCCGCGCCGAGATAGGTATTCATGGTGCGCTCGCCGTCTGGCGTGACCAGCACATAGCAGCGCGCGGTCGATGGACCGGCCGACGCGGGCGGCGTTGCGAAGGCCACGCCCGCGGCACGGATGTCGTGCGCGAACACGCGGCCGAGGTCGTCGTCCTTGATCTTGCCGATGAAGGCCGCGCGCCCGCCGAGGCTCGCCACGCCCACGATGGTATTCGCCGCCGAGCCGCCGGACACTTCCACCGCCGGTCCCATAGCATCGTAGATCCCGACCGCCTGCGCCTCATCGATCAGCTGCATCGCGCCCTTGCGCATCTTTTGTTTGGCGAGAAAATCATCTTCGGTGCGTGCAATGACATCGACAATCGCATTGCCGATGCCGAGGACGTCAAATCGCGTCGAGGCCATTCAAAAACTCCCACCCATGAGGCGGGCGCACTATAGCGGTCGAATTGTTCGAGGCAATCGCGTGCTGCAAACTGGTGTCGCACGCTGTCATCGCGCCAGATCGCGTGGTTGATGGATCACCGCAGCGGCAGGCGCCATGGTCGCGTCATCCTCGCAGGCCGCGGTGTCGTGGCTCTACTACGCCAACCGCCTCTACGAATTGCCGCTCGGGGTGATCTCGATCGCCATGGCCTCGGTCCTGGTGTCGGCGATCGCCGCGCGCATGCGCGACCTTCTCGCCGCCGTGCGCAATCCCGGACCACGGGAGTGAGCGCGCTCCTCTTGCGCGTTGGGCGCCGGTCATGCCATGTGGCGGCGCAATCGACGAGGATCCCGGCATGGCGTTCAAGGAGCGGGTATTTTCCGGCGTGCAGCCGACCGGCAATCTGCACCTCGGCAATTATCTCGGCGCACTCGTGAAATTCGTCGCGCTGCAGGATAGATATGACTGCATCTATTGCGTGGTGGATCTGCACGCGATCACGGTGTGGCAGGATCCGGCGGAGTTGCCGAAGGCGATCCGCGAGGTCACCGCCGCGTTTCTTGCCTGCGGCATCGATCCGAAAAAGCACATCGTGTTCAATCAAAGCCAGGTTGCCGAGCATGCCGAGCTTGCCTGGGTGTTCAACTGCGTCGCCCGTCTCGGCTGGCTCAACCGCATGACCCAGTTCAAGGAGAAGGCGGGCAAGGATCGCGAAAACGCATCGATTGGTCTCTACTCCTATCCAACGCTGATGGCGGCGGACATACTCGTCTATCGCGCCACCCACGTGCCGGTCGGAGAGGACCAGAAGCAGCATTTGGAGCTTTCGCGCGACATTGCGCAGAAATTCAACAACGACTTCGTCAAGTCGATCCAGGCGCACGGCTACGGCGACGCGTTCTTTCCCCAGCCCGAGCCATTGATCCAGGGGCCCGCGACGCGCGTGATGTCGCTGCGTGACGGGTCGAAGAAGATGTCGAAGTCGGACGCTTCGGACCAATCGCGCATCAATCTGACCGACGACGCCGAAGCGATCGCCCATAAGATTCGACGAGCCAAGACCGACCCGGAGGCGCTGCCGAGCGAAGAGAAGGGTTTGGATTCGCGACCCGAGGCTGACAACTTGGTCGGCATCTATGCCGCGCTTGCGGAAACGAACAAGGCGGACGTGCTGAGGGAGTTCGGCGGCGCGCAATTCTCAACCTTCAAGGCCGCGCTGGTCGATCTCGCGGTCGCCAAGCTCGGCCCGATCAATGGCGAAATGAAGCGGCTCGTCGCCGACCCCGTCTATATCGATTCGGTGCTCGCTGACGGTGGCGCACGCGCGCAGGTCATCGCGGCGGAGACCATGAAGGCGGTCAAGGACATCGTGGGTTTCGTCCGCCGCTGAGCAACATAATCCGACCACTTGCAACCGTCTTCCGTGGTAGCGCACTTGTGCCGCTACCGAGCGGCGTGGCAAGATTCTTGAAATTGGCCGGGGGAGCCGATGAGCAAGAAGCGCCGCAGCTACGAGACGGGTCACTCGCCGAAATTCATGGTCGTCATCGACGATTCGCCAGAGTGCGACCGCGCGCTCTATTTCGCCAGCCGGCGCGCGCTGCGCATCGGCGCCACCGTGCTGATGCTGCGCGTCATCGAAACCCACGACCGCAACCAGCAATGGCTTGGCGTCGCCGACATCATGCGCGCCGAGGCGCACGAGGAGGCGAACGCCGTGCTTGATCGTCATGCCATCCGCTCCTCGAGCATCACCGGCGTCATGCCGCAACGCGTGATCCGCGAAGGCGAAAAGGCGCAGGAAGTGCTCAATCTTATTGAGGATGATGAGGACATCGCCATCCTGGTGCTCGCCGCCGACACCGGCAAGGAGGGCCCGGGACCGCTGGTATCCAGCGTCTGCAAGAACGCAGGCGACTTTCCCATCCCGGTCGCCATCGTGCCCGGGCACCTTAGCGACGAGGACCTCGATGCAATGTCCTGAGTACCGGCGGGTTCCGCCGGCGTCATCGCCGACCCCCTGCTTGAACTTCCACCGCGCGGCGCCACCTA
>Ga0208989_10000348_pt1 | contig 12828 bp, 9 predicted proteins | sample MedBloCAOM3_M1_FD_187852 | JGI IMG/M metagenome (GOLD analysis project Ga0208989, IMG submission 187852) | Forest soil microbial communities from El Dorado National Forest, California, USA - Mediterranean Blodgett CA OM3_M1 (SPAdes) (version 2) | ecosystem: Environmental > Terrestrial > Soil >...
TTCGGCGGTTCGTGCTTCCCAAAGGACGTGCGGGCCTTGATCAAGACTGCGCAGGACCATGACGTACCGATGCGAATCCTCGAGGCGGTCGAGACCGTCAATGACACGCGCAAGCGCGCCATGGCCCGGAAGGTTTCGAATGCGTTCGCCGGGGTGCTGCGCGGCAAGACGGTTGCAGTCTTGGGTCTCACCTTCAAGCCTAACACTGACGACATGCGCGAGGCGCCCTCTATTCCGCTGATCACAGCGCTCCAGGACATGGGCGCCAAGGTGCGCGTCTACGATCCCGTGGGAATGGAGCAGGCCAGACAGGTGCTGGCCGACGTCACCTACTGCCGAGGACCTTACGATTGCGTTGAAGAAGCCGATGCGGTCGTGATTGCCACCGAATGGGAGCAATTCCGCGCGCTCGACATGGAACGGCTACGGGATTTGATGGCCTGCCCGGTGATGGTCGATCTGCGGAACATCTATCGTCCAGAAGACATGAAGAAACACCGTTTTGCCTACACCTCCGTCGGACGGGTATCCATGCACCAGCCCGTTAGCGTTTACATGCCGCCGGGTCGTGCCGAATCCTTGACCAGAGCCCTATCGGGGGCGGGGCTGTGAGTGTTGTTCCGAGGCTCTCTAATCGTTCACATTGCGGGGGAAAGGCCGCTTGCAGGAGAGGTAGCAAGTGTTGCTAAACCGCAACAGTTTTCTGCCGGGTAGGTGGACGCCTGCGCCAAAACAGGCCCGTTTTGTGATGTCATGATAGTCAACAATAGCATGCCTTAATTTCGTTCGAAGTGCCGCAATATACGGACTCGTTTTCTTTTATGCTGGCAAGGGCGCAGGGGGATGCTGTGCGTAACACGATGCTCGCGATGACGGCGATTCTAGCGGTTGTGTCTTCTGGCGGTTTCCTGCTGGAGGCAGTGGCCGATGGAGCTCCTGTCGTTCGTCAAAGCAAGCAAGTCCGAAGGATTTGTGAGGGTCCGAAATGCGGCCCCTACGCGCCATGTGGAGCGCGATGCCAGACCGTCTGTCCGGACAGTTATTCGTGTTTTCCCCTCTATGGCGCCTACGGGCCCTACGGAGGTATCGGATTTTGGGGCGCCTATACTTTCACGGGCTGGGGTCCCCGATGAATCAAGTTCCACTTTCGAGATGAAAGGCTGTTCGCTGATACGTGATATTTTGGCATCGCCTCTGGAGGGCTTTCTTGGTGATTGACCATCAATACCTCTGATTGTTAACATATCTACGCAGTAGGGTGGCGTTATGAGTGGGATGGGGCGTTTTGCGCATGTAGCCATTTTGGGTGTTCTTGCCCTCGCGGGCGGCGCCTGTTCTATCATGCCGACCACGGGGCCGGAGATTGGTGAGATCCACCGCGGCGGGAATCCCGACGACCCGACACGACTGCCTTATGCCTTGGTCAAGCTCACGCCGCAGGTCATCGATATCCTCGCAAGCCACGCGCCCAGGATCGGCACCGTATTCCCCGATCGGCGTCCCCCGAGAGAGATCACGTTTGGCATTGGCGACGTCGTCAGTGTCTCGATCTTTGAGGCGGCCGCGGGCGGCTTGTTTATTCCGATCGAAGCCGGTGTCAGGCCCGGCAATTTCGTCACGCTGCCCAACCAGAATGTCGACACCAAGGGGAACATATCAGTGCCCTACGCCGGAGCGGTCCGGGCCTTGGGCCGAACCCCATCGCAAGTCCAACAAGGAATTGTAGATGCCATCAAGAACCGCGCTATCGAGCCGCAGGCGGTCGTGGCACTGGTGGATCAGCGGACCTCGCTCATTAGCGTCCTAGGTGAGGTCAATAATGCTAGTCGATTCCCAGCCAATTACGCGGGAGAGCACATCCTCGATTCGATTGCGCGCGCGGGCGGCCCGAGGGGGCAGGGGCACGAGACCTGGGTGATGCTCGAGCGCGAGGGGCGCCGCGCCACCGCGCCATTCGGGGCGTTGGTTTATGAACCTTCGAACAATATCTGGACGCATCCCGGAGATACCATTTACCTCTATCGCGAGCCGCAAACCTTCCTCGCATTTGGGGCCGTCGTGCCGGCCGCCGGCGGATCTGTGGTACAGACCGGAGGGCAAGGACAATTCACTTTCGACGCTTGGCGAATTTCGCTCGCGGAGGGCATAGGAAAGGCCGGCGGATTGAACGACGGCTTCGCCGAACCGGCCGCTGTTTTCCTATATCGGGGCGAAATCCGCGAGGTGGCCGAGCGTCTCGGCATCGACTGTTCCCGGTTTCCGGGACCGATTATTCCTGTGATCTATAACGTGAATTTGCGCAATCCCGAGGGCTACTTCCTGGCAACCAAGTTCCCGATGCGGAACAAGGATGTGCTCTACGTTGCGAACGCAACCAGCGTCGAGATCAGCAAGGCGCTGCAGTTCTTTAGGCTGACCGTGGCGACCGTCAACGATCCGATCGTAGCGGCCCAGAACGCCTACAGTTTGAACATTTTGGCCAGGACCAACAATCGCTTCCCGGTTGGGCTCTCTTTCCCCATACAATAGAGCTCCGGCGCGAGATCCAGTTGAAGGTCCCCAGCACCGTTCGAACCCAGGGGGATCATGGCCAATCATTCGCGGCGTCGAAACGACCCGAGGTCTGACGCGCCAGACACCCACATGGGGGTGCTCAGAGGGAGCGATTCCATTGGCCAACTCGGTGGTCGTCGCTCGGTTGGTCGCGGCGTCGACGTGACTTGATCGCGGCGAATGTGGTCGCGATGAGTGCCGTACTCCTTGATAGCGGCAGATCTGGTCCAGTTCAGCCGAGCACGCCGCGGGGAGCAGACTTAACACAAGCGCCAGAATGTGTTGCTGGTATAACATGCGTTTGACATAGTGTTGTGCGATTTAGATGGCGCAGTGGTCCGCATCGGTCCGCTTGGCTAATAAATCTGATGATTGGAATGAAGGTCGCGTTATGATAGTGCTAAGCACATGCCTGCTCGACCTCTGGATGTTTGGCCTCCATGGCCAGGGAGTTGAGATAGCCTCACCCCCGCCGACGCCCATATCTCTCGTTGCGTAAGAAGCACGCGCTGATTGTGTGAAGGCTGTGCTTTACGCTCGCTGACAATCGTTAGGCAGTCGCGTTCAAGAAATGCTTCAGACCTTCAAAGCTCCGACGCTTTCCGACCGTGGCGCCCAAGCGCCCGCACCTGGACCCGACTACATTTCGCTTGAAGAACTGTTCAAGATTTCTACTGGGTTCCTGCACCGGCAATATCCGGTCATTGTAGTCGCCTTTCTGCTGATTATGGCGCTCGCCGCCGTCTATCTCTTCACCACGCCGCCGAGCTTTACCGCTTTTGCGAAGTTAATGATCGACACCCGTAAGGTGCAGGTCTTCCAGCAACAATCGGTGCTGGGTGATATCCCTCCCGACCCGGGGTCAGTCGACAGTCAAGTCGAGGTCGTGCTGTCGGAAAATGTGGCGCTCGCGGTCATCAAGGACCTCCACCTCACCGAGGATCCCGAGTTCGTCGGCCCGAGTGGGGGCCTTATTTCCACGATCATGCGATTGGTGATGAACCCCTTTGGATCGTCGGGAGGGCAGCCTTCCGAATTTGCTCTCACCCGAGCGGCGATAGGGCGGTTGCAATCGCAGCTGACCATCAGTCGCGCGGGCCTGACTTATATCATCAACATCGGGTTCCGATCATACAATCCGCAACGGGCGGCGCAGGTCGCGAATGCAGTGGCGGAGGCCTACATCGTCGACCAACTAGAGGCGAAATACCAGGCGACGATGCGGGCCGGCACCTGGATGCAGGATCGCATCAAAGAATTGCGTGATCAGGCCACTAACGCTGAGCGCGCGGTGGTGGACTTCAAGACGAATAATAACATCGTCGCCGCGGGCGGCCGATTGATGAATGAGCAGCAGCTCTCCGAACTCAATAGCTCGCTGATTCAGGCGCGCGCGCAGACGGCAGAGGCGAAGGCCAAGCTTGACCGGATCGACGAAATCTTGCGCTCGGGCGTGGACGTGCCCGACGCCACAGTCACCGACAGCTTGCGCAATGAAGTCATTACCAAGCTCCGATCCCAGTACCTCGACTTTAGTCGAAAGGAGTCCGAATATTCCGTGAAGTACGGGTCCGGTCACCTTGCGGTGATCAATCTGCGCGGCCAGATGCGCGAGATTCGCAAGGTCATAGTCGACGAACTTGGTCGCATCGCGCAGACATACCGGAGCGATTATGAGATTGCCAAGGCGCGCGAGGAGTCCGTTAGCGGGAGTCTGAAAGAAATTGTCTCGGTGTCGCAGACGGCCAACCAGGCCCAGATCGCGCTGCGTGATCTCGAGAGCAGCGCCCAGACCTTTCGCGCGTTGCATGACAACTTCCTGCAGCGCCATATGGAATCGGTTCAGCAGCAGTCCTTCCCGATCACCGAGGCCCGGCTCATCACAACTGCCACGCCTCCCATGTGGCCCAGCAATCCCAGGACCTTGTTCGTCCTCATGGTGGGGGCAGCCGGAGGTGTGATTATGGGCTTTGGGCTGGGCGTGTTGCGTGACATAGCGGATCGCGTCTTCCGCACCAGCGACCAGGTTGCAAGTATCCTTCACACGCACTGCCTGGCGGTGCTGCCCAAGGTCAAAGTGCCGGTGACATTGCGGTCGCACAAGCCAAGGACAGACTATGGGGGCTTGGAGCATCGAATCATCAAGCGTGACCAGAGCCTGTTCTGGGGGGTAATTGATTCGCCATTTTCACGCTTTGCGGAGTCGATCCGCGCGATCAAGGTCGCGGCGGACCTCAGCACGTCGGTCAAGAGCAGCAAGGTGCTGGCGTTCACCGCGTCGCTACCGAACGAAGGCAAATCGACGACCGCGATGGCGCTGGCGCAAAGCATCGCCAATGTTGGCGGGCGCGTGGTCCTGTTAGACGCCGACCTGCGCAACCCCGGTCTGTCGCGTAAACTGACCCCGGAGGCGAAAGTCGGCCTGTTGGAGGTTCTTGCCAATCAGGTGATGATCGAGGACGCGCTGTGCCTGGACCCCGAGACCCGTTTGGCGTTTTTGCCCGCCGTCGTAAACGAACGGATGGCTCACAGCAGCGAGGTGCTCGCCTCCGAGGCCGCGAAGATGCTATTCGAGGGGCTACGCCAATCCTACGAGTACATCATCGTCGATCTGTCGCCATTGGCGCCAGTGGTGGATGTTCGCGCCATGACGCACCTCGTCGACTCGTTCGTTTTCGTGATCGAGTGGGGACGTACAAAGATCGACGTCGTGGAACATGCGCTCAGGATGACGCCGGGCGTATACGACAATCTGCTCGGGGTCGTACTCAACAAGGCCAATATCAACCTGCTGGGCCGCTACGAGAGCCATCGTGGCGACTACTATTATAACCGGCACTATGCGCGCTACGGTTACGTGGACTGACCAGGCCGCCGGCTTTCCGGCGTCGCCGTTATCCGGCGTCGGGCGGTGGATGAGTCCTCGCTCTCACTTCTGATTGCAGGGTGTGTCAGTCCTTGTCCAAAAGGGCATTCAGGAGCGGTCGCCGCCACCGCTGCGCTGCTGGGTCGTACGCACCGAACTCGGAGCAGAACTCCCAATATGACCAGCTGAACCCCCATTTTTCGGCCTCACGCGCCACAGCCCGCGTCCATAGCGCCCGATCGTCCATGTTCGTCTCCCGATAGGCGCCGAATTCTCCAAGATAGAGCGGGCGGTGGTTTTGTTGGGACCATGCCGCCGCGCGCTCGAAGTCATTGCGCAGTTCTTCCCGCTCCCGCTGGGAACCCGTCCATCTAGTCCCCCTCCAGGGCGCACTGTCGTTGACCCAGGCGGCCCCCTGGTGCGTGAACTGGAGCGGCTTGTAGTAGTGAAACGTGCCGATGATCCGCCGGTCCTGTGGCGGGAGCTTCATCTTGTCCAGCCTGTCGACGGCATTCCAATATGCCGGGCCGATCAGGATTATTCGGTCTGGGTTGCTGCCTCGAATGGCCTTGAGCAGCGGGGGAAATGCCTCCTGCCAGCGCTCGTCGTCGAGCTGGTCGTGCGGCTCGTTCAGCAGCTCGAACATCAGGCTGTTGGGCTGATTCTGATAGCGCAACGCAATCTGTTTCCAGAGTTCCACCAGCCGCGGGAGACTTTGGACCGGATCTTGATTCATCTCTTCGTAGTGATGCACGTTGATGACGGCGGCCAAATTCCTCGACAACGCCTGCCCAATGGCCCAATCGACGCGCCGGAAGAAGTCCGTTTCGATGTCGTATGGAGCGGCGGTGCTGGCATGCGCCGACCAGCGGATGGGAATGCGGACCGAATTGAACCCCGCCTCCTTGATCACGCGAAAATAGTCGGCCTCGAGCGTGACACCCCAGGCTCCCTCCCTTGGTCCGTCCAAGGCGTTCCCGAGATTGATGCCTCGGCCGAGCAAGCGATTATAATAAAAGGCGTCGTCGTCCTGCGCGAAAGCCAACGTACCGGTTGCCGCAACCAGTGCGATGCTGAGACAAACGCTGGTCATCCGACTGATAACGGAAAAAGTCATGGAACTCGTGTCGAGGTCTATCTTGAGAAACGGCAGCCACCTGCACTTGTTCTTCTTGAAGATCATTCCGAAGGCTCCATAAATCCAGCACAAGTCTCACCTGAACCGTATGATCCGCTCCAAACAAACACTACGGAGACTACCGTTGGCAGACTTCGGCAGCTGACCTTGATCTTGGGACCAACCGCGGCCGAATTGTTCAGCCTGGCCAATACTTGCAGAAGATGACAAGGTCCGCAGCTTATGTTGCGACACCTCAGACAACAATGTTATAATAGCGTTAGATGTTAAGGAGTGCACCAGAACGAACATATATGCGGCGCCGAGCTTCACGTAGCGCTCACCGGGTCTCGGCCGTACCGTCAATGTCAGTGTGAAGGCGCATGCTGCGGGATCCGTCTCTCTTGCTCGAAAGAGCCGTTGCAAACAGAAAACTGATCCTTCTCTTCTACAAGGAATTCGAGAAGGATAAGTTCTTCAAATATGACCGGTATCTTAAGCGCATTGTGCGGCCGATCTATGATCTCACGCATACAAGGCAAAAGAAAACGGGTTTCGGTGTTTCATTTGAGCTTCTCAAACGGGCGCTCGAAAAGCAGGGCTGGCTCGTGCGGGTAAACGACCATGCGCTTGCACGCAAGCATCCTGAATATCCCGTCGGGTTAGTTGGATTTCCTGCGGTCCTCGACGGTTGGGATTTGGCAAATCCTGCCATATTGGGACCATCCCTGTTTGACCATCCGATGCTTGCTCCGCGGCTTATGGAGGATCCCCGATTTCGCATTCATCTCGTTCTCGCCCAATGGATGTACAACATGTTTCACCCCATCTATGGCGATGCATGCGTACGATGGTACGCTGGGATCGATACCGACGAGTGGGTCGATACGAGCTCGTGTGCGAAAGACATCGATTTCCTTGTTTATGACAAGATCAGGTGGAATCACGAGACACTGGCGGTCGAGTTGCTGCATCCAATAGTCGATGTGCTTGCTCGCCGTGGATTACGGACTCACGTAATCCGATATAAGTATCATGACCACAAAACTTTCCAGCGCCTTCTGGAACGGTCGCGCGCAATGGTCTTTCTCTGCGAACACGAAACGCAGGGTTTGGCCTACCAGGAAGCCCTTGCGTGCAATGTTCCGGTACTTGCGTGGGACAACGGATACTGGCTTGATCCACTGTGGAAGCAGGTCAGCAATGCGATGATTCCGGCATCGTCTGTGCCCTTTTTTTCCGCAGACTGCGGCGATCGGTTCGCCAATTTGGGCCGGTTTGAGGAAGCACTCAATCGCTTTCTCGATCGCATGATCTCTTATCGACCGAGAAAATATGTGCTGGAAAATCTTTCCTGGCAACAGTCAGCTACGATATACTCTCGTGCATATTTCTCGTTGATGATCGGTGCGTATCGGGGTGAGGAGCCCTGCCCTGCATGCGTGTCCTCTTGAAGAGCCTCATGCGTCGTAATCCTGCGATCTTCAACCCTCTGTGGGCTTTTCTCTATCCGTTGATATACCGCCGGGACGGAAAATATTTTGGCTCGGAGTATCTCAATGGTCAGCAGGCATTTAAGACGATCTTTGAGGAAAATCGTTGGGGATCATCCGAGTCACGTAGCGGCCGCGGGAGCACCCTCGCGTATACCAAGCCTTTGAGGCCCGCGCTGGAGCGTCATCTAAAGATGCTTCGGGTGCAGGTTTTTCTTGATGCGCCTTGCGGAGATTTCAATTGGATGAAGCATGTCACATTGCCGCACGGAACTCGGTACATTGGCGGAGACATTATCGCCCCTCTTGTCCATGGTTTGCAAAAAACATATGGGAGCGACCGATATTCTTTCCGTGCAATTGACATTGTAGAAGGGCCTCTACCTAATGCTGACCTCTGGCTTTGCCGAGATGTGCTGTTCCACTTGCCTAATCAAGATATACAGAAAGTATTCAAGAACTTCGTCGCTGCTGCGATACCATATATCCTTACTACCACTTACAACTTTCCTAAGAAGAACGATGATATAAAAGCCGGGGGCTTTCGCTTCATAAACTTGAGGCTGCCACCCTTCATGCTTCCGCCACCGATATCGATGGTACCGGATTTCGTCGCGCCCGAGCCTCCGCGGTATCTCGGACTCTGGTCTCGCGAACAGCTTGCCGCGGCGCTAAGTAGCGCAGATCAAATTAGTGCCTCCATGCCAAACCGCTCAATCTAACGTTAGTTTGCTGAGCTCGTTGTGACATTGCATCAACTCGCTCGTTCTCCTCGCCAGAATGTCCGGGGCCTAGCTTTGGACTTCCCATGGTGGATCTGGTTTGTTGCGACTGCCGCCCTCTACTTTTTGGATATTATAGCAACGCTTCCAGTAGTCGTGTTTATGGCTGGATCGATGGTTTATGTGCTGGCGCAACCGGGCTTGGCGCTAAAAGCCATTTTTAGTTCTTGGATACCTTGGCTCTATGTGATCTTCGCAGCCCTGTCGGTACTCTGGTCGCAATATCCCGATTGGACGCTGCGGGCTTCGATCCAATTCGTATTTTCGACCGCAGTTTTCCTAGTGATGGTGCGGGCGCTTCCGGCAAAGTCGCTCCTGACAGTATTTCTGTCGGGGATTTTGCTCGCGGACGCGGCGAGCCTCGCGAACCCGAGAATGGCATGGAATTCTCAAGGATTGGCTATGATCGGGATCTTTGGCTCGAAAAACAGCTTCGGTTTTGCGCAGGCTGTATTGATTCAATTGAGCGTGTGGGTACTTTTGGACCGTGAGCAAAGCAGGCTTATGCGTGGACTCGCGCTCATTGGCGTGGTCGGCGGATGCTTCTTGATTATGGCCGCGCTGGCGGTAGGCTCCGTTGTTGCACTCTTCGGTGCGGTGGCGTGCTCGTTTCTGGCATTCAACTTGCGTCGTTTCCCGCCGCGTTTGCGGGTCATCATTTTATGTGCGGGTGGCCTATTGGTCGCGATATTGTGCAGCTTCGTTATTGTTTTTGCCGACGAACTCGTTCAGGGAGCTCTGCAGTTCACTGGAAAAAGCACCAACTTGTCAGACAGAACACCACTTTGGGATGTGGCTAAAAAGATGATGCAAGATCATCCCATTGCGGGGGTTGGATTTCAGGCATTCTGGCAGCACGGAAATCCGTATGCTGAGGATTTGTGGAGGCGTTTCCAACCAGCACGAGCAGGGTATCATTTTCATAATCTTTGGTACCAATCGGGGGTCGACCTCGGTTATATTGGACTTGGTTTGGCGCTTCTAACGGTCGCTATAACTGCCATCGAGGTCGTGCGGTGGGTAGTGCGCTCTCCCAGTCCGACGAGCTGCTTCTTCTTCGGGTATATAGTATTTATTATCCTGCGGTCTACTTTGGAGGTCGATTTATTCGCTCAGTTTTCACTCACGGGGGCCCTTTTTTTCGCGGCTTTCGTCTATGCGCGACAATCGCGAAAGCAATATGAAGCGGAAAAGAGAGGTCACATGGAGGTGGAGGGGCAGATTGGCGCTATTTCCAATCAGCCTTCGGGCGAGCTTAGTCGATAGGTCTTCCTACCGAGCACGCACCGGTGCACTGATGCTTATTGCGGGGCCGGGAACGAGTTTGATATGAGCTTATGCAAGTATGGGCCTATGCTAGGCAGTTAAGATAAGTAATGTTAGTTCCTGGACTTCAAGCATGACCAGAGATCTCGCTCAATTCCGAATTCAGGCCGCTAACTTGTCTGGCGGAACTAGCAACAGCGAAATAAAAAATATGATAGTGAATATTATTAGGACTCATGTAATCAAGGGACGCGTACTGGACTTTGGTGCGGGAAAAGGTGAATTGATCAACTTATTGGGTCATATGGAAGGGATCGAACCGCATGGAGCTGACATCATGGAGCGTCCTGAAGATATTCCGGCACATGTCAGCTGGTGTCAGCAGGACCTGAATAACGAGCTCTCGTGCGCTCCGGCATCTTTCGATGCAGTCATTTGCAGTGAAGTTATCGAGCACTTGGAAAATCCGCGGTCTGTCTTCAGGAGTCTATTCGTTGCGTTGAGACCGGGTGGGAAGCTAGTGCTGACGATGCCGAATCAGGAGAACGTGCGATCTTTCTTGTCGCTTATCTTTCGTGGTCAATTCGCCTCGTTTCAGGAACAAGATTACCCTGCCCACATCACCGCATTGCTGAGAACCGACCTTATTCGAATATGTCAAGAGACAGGGTTTTCAGAACCGTATTTCTATTATACAAACTGCGGCTGGATGCCGAAAGCGCGAACAACGTGGCAAAAGGCTTCACTGAATTTGCTCCGGGGAAGGCTGTTCAGTGACAACTTAGGGATAGTGGCCACTAAGTTGCAGCCGACGTAGGCAATGAGCGGTTCGTTCGATCACCGGCGCGCCTGACCGACTGACTTCAGTACCATCATTGCGTCGCCGAGGCGGCGACATTAGCGTCGCGGGAAAGTCGAGGTTGTTCTTTTGGCCAACCCGCAACTCGGTGTCGGATTCTCGGCAGGGGGCGCCGGAAGAACGAGCGGAAAGCCTACGAACATCGTTGCAGCTCCCTTCTTGAGGCCTTAAAGTTTGCGTTTACGGCGCGCGAATGGGAGTTTTCATGTCAACAAGCATCGTCCGCGCAACAGTGCGCGGTCTGTTATCGCAATTCGGGTACGCGATCCACCGCACCTCATTGTTGGATGGTGCGCCGCCGGATGTGGATGCGCAGGCTGTCGCACTGTTTCGCAGCGTCAGACCGTTCACGATGACCTCCATCGAACGGGTCTACGCCTTGCGCGAGAGCGTCAAATATATCATCCACCACAACATCCCCGGCAGCATCGTGGAATGCGGTGTGTGGAAGGGCGGCAGCATGATGGCGGTCGCGAAGACCCTGATGGAGCTCAAGACCGAGCGCGATCTCTATCTGTTCGACACGTTCCAGGGAATGCCGTCGCCTACGGCATTCGATGTCGATCTTCACGGCGTGGACGCCAATGTTCTGCTCAAGACCAATCCGATGACCCCGGCGATCGCTCCATTCGAGGAAGTCTCCCGCAATATGTTCTCGACGGGATATGATCGCGCACGCATCAACTTCGTTCGAGGCAAGGTCGAGGACACGCTTCCGGCGTCGGCCCCGGCTGAGATCGCTCTCTTGCGCTTGGATACCGATTGGTACGAGTCCACCTCGCATGAGCTTGTTCACCTCTACCCGCGATTAGTCAAGGGCGGGATTCTGATCATCGACGACTACGGCCACTTCGCCGGAGCCAAGAAGGCCGTCGATGAGTATTTCCAGGAATACAGCATCCCCATCTTTTTCAACCGGATCGACTACACCGGCCGACTGGCAGTGAAGCCGTCATAAGACCCGACACCTTTTCGTATGGACTTTGTCGGTTTTGTAACTGCCTGCGCCGCTAGGCGGCTCGCCCGGCAGCTTTGGCAAACACGTCATGGAAACATAGAGACGGGGTAAGGCGGCCCAGGCGGCCAACATCAAGCTTGGAGTCAACATGGCAATTCGAGGGTTGGCGTCGGTACCCACTGCTGGGATCACGTCAAATGCATCCATTCAACCAAACATTCGAGACAAATATACATCCACCGCATCTGGATATGTGCCGGCTCTTACCGGTATCCGAGCGCTGGCGGCTTCGCTGGTGCTCGGGTTTCATTTTTATACTGAGCATATTGTGCCAGTCGGTATTAATTCACTCCTGCCTTTCTTCACTCGTGGCTATCTAGGCGTTGATTTCTTCTTCCTCCTCTCTGGATTCATCATCACGCATGTCTATCTCACACCCCTAGCATGTCCAAACCGCATTACGGTTCAGATCTTCCTCTGGCATCGGATCATTCGGCTTTACCCGGTTCATCTCACCGTCCTGGCGGGCCTTGTCGCGATCGTCTCCCTCGCAGGCGCCGCGGGCATTGCCTTGAACGATCCCCAACATTGGCAGTGGAAGGACCTGTTTTGGCATCTCACGCTGCTGCACTCTTGGGGCGCGACCGAGGGCCTGGCCTGGAATGACCCGTCCTGGTCGATCAGCGCTGAGTGGTTTGCCTACCTGTTGTTTCCGCTGCTCGCTCCGATGATGATCAGAGTGCACGGGCGCGTGACAGCGCTATTGATTGCCGTAGCGGCTTTGGCCACAACGGCGGCACTTTTCGCGATAGCTGATTGGGCGGTGCTAACCTCCGGGCGGGGAGCGCCGGCGATGATGCGTGTTTTCGGAGAATTTCTGTGCGGCGCAGCGCTCTGCCGAGCGGTTGCGCTAGGCGGAGTGTCGTCGCGGTCG
>Ga0208989_10000350_pt1 | contig 12812 bp, 13 predicted proteins | sample MedBloCAOM3_M1_FD_187852 | JGI IMG/M metagenome (GOLD analysis project Ga0208989, IMG submission 187852) | Forest soil microbial communities from El Dorado National Forest, California, USA - Mediterranean Blodgett CA OM3_M1 (SPAdes) (version 2) | ecosystem: Environmental > Terrestrial > Soil >...
CAGCAACACCAATCCGCCGCTAGTGCTTTACAACTTGAATCAGAACGAGATTCACGCGCTTCAGCTCTCCGGGCGATGGGATCAGATCACGGACATCTTGTCGGAAGCGGCAATGAAGCTGCGCGCGGCGGGCGCGCAAGCTGTGATGTTTTGCGCCAACACCCCGCACAAGGTCTACGCCGATGTGTCGCGGAGGACCGGAATTCCGATCCTCCACATCGCCGATGCCACGGGGCTTGCGATTCACAAGGCTGGCTTAACCAAGGTAGGTCTGATTGGTACGAAATACACCATGGAAGACGGATTCATGCAGCAGTGGCTGCGCGAGCACTATCAGGTAGAGGTCGTGGTACCGACATCTGCGGCCATAAGGACAGAGCTGCATCGAGCTGGCGATGGCGGCCGCGATGGTCGGTGGCCTCGCCGCCTCGCGCGCGGTCGCTAAGACGGACCCGAAGCTATCGAACGAGATCCTGCGGGCGCTCAGACGGATTGTCGGCGAGGTCGGCGAAGAAGCGGGACAGGTTGATGGAGCGCGAAGGAGGGCGCGGGCGACGAGGAAGCGTCCGCGTGGGTTGCGTGCTGCAGTTCGTACCCAGCTAAGCTAGAACGATTCGAATGCCCTGACTTCAGAATCGTCCCGCGCTGCGCGGTGTTGACCGGAACGGAAACTCCACGGCATGCTCTTCCTTGACTGATTGCGCCAAGAGTTGCCAAGGCGGAGGCGTAGGTTGCGATGGACATTGATAGAGCAATGAACAATCCCGCGAGTGTCTTCGCCACACCCGAGGCGTTGAGCGAATCAAGTGAGCTGACGGCGCAACAGAAGCGCGCGGTCCTATTGCAATGGAAAGACCAGCTGCAGCAATTACAAGCAGCGGACGACGAGGGCATGCGCAGAAACGAAGCGGCCGCGAGTACTACGGATGACCTTTTAGGGCGCGTGACGAGTATTCTTTCTCGGATCGATGCTGATTTGAAACGGGTTTCGAACTCCGGATGACTTGTTCGTCAGATTGGCCCTTCCAGAAACTCCGCTCCCCGCCCTACTTCCGCCGGGCCGGCAGCGAAATGATGGTCGGCATCTCGACATTCGGCGCCGCATCCCCGAACACGCTGAACTGCTCCGGGTTCAGGAACATCACCGAGCAACGCGAACAGGCGTAGAAGGCGGTTGTGTAGAGCGCCCCGTTCTTGCGTTTGACGGTCACGATGTGCCACCGATCAAAACTGCAGATACGGCAACGCCACCGCCCGAAGCCTTTCAACGGCCCCGTTCAGATAGAACGTGTCGGCATCCCCGACGGTGATATGAAGCGTCCCGGCGAGCCTGCGCTGCGTTCCGCTCCCCATGTGTTCGATCTGTCGAGCGATGTCAAAGTGAGCCTGCCAGTAAGCCGCGACCGCTGGATCTATAGCCCCCGTGACTCGGTTGAACTTAGCTAGCCGACCAGTCGGATGCGGTAGTCAAGAGCGGCGTTGCGGATATCAAGCAGAGCTTGATAGGTCGGCGAGTTGTACCATGCCAGTGCCGTGTCCTTATCTGCAAAACGGACGATCATGCCGTTGTGATAGGCGGCCTCTCCAAAGATCGATTCCCACGGTCCGAACGCGAGGACTTCACCTCCGAATTGCTTGATTGATGGGATGGCCTGCGAGCCGTAGCGACCTAGAGCCTCTTTGTCGCGAACGGTGCCTTCAACAACGATATATGCGCTCATATTCACCTGCTTCTGAATGCGCTGTGCATGAATGATGTCGCGTACGAAAACATAGCCGCGGACCTCAGGCCTGATGCGCCTTGATAAACGCCGCGTACTCCTCGATGGACGTCATGCCCTCGTCGAGCATCGGGGCGTAGAGCTGCCAATCGTGGCACATGCCGTCGACGATTCTTAGGTCGGCGGCTACGCTCGCTGCCTTCATGCGTTTAACGACCGTGACCGAATCGTCGCGCAGCATTTCCCGAGTCCCCACATGCACAAGAGTAGGCGGCAGGCCGCTGATGTCCGCATAAAACGGTGTCGCCTTGGCCGGCGGGTGAGCGCGGGGGTTTCGCCGCGTCGCGCGAGAACTGACCGAAACGTGAATGTCGTCCCGAGGGTGACTAGCTGCTCATGCGCGCCCAACCGATACCAAGCGGTCGCATCGCAGCGCGCGATTGGGATGGGTAACTCTCTGGGTAACTCGACAAGTCCCACCGCGGCAAGAATTTGATTCGCTTGGAATCAACGGCCAAGGTTCGAGTCCTCTCCATGGAACCAGTTTTTAGTTACTTATTAATATATTACGTTCCTTTTATCAATCTAATTCGAGTGTACTAGAAACTCGAATTTCGGCTGCGCACTATAGAGGATTCGCGTACCGAGCACGTACTCGAACACTCCCAATCCGTACGAAGCCGAGCAGTCAACGCAGCCTTCGTACTTAACGAAGCATTTCTGGACCGAGCGCCACCAAGTCGTCGGACGCGTGGCCGCTGGAGCAATGCTCGCGATAGATGTGCCGAACCGCCGTCAGAAGCGGCGAGGCTACACCCGCTTGCTCCGCCATTAAGCTAATCAGTTCGACGTCCTTTGACATCGTACCGATCGTTCCCGTGCGCGGCTCGATCTGCCCTGCTGCCATACGCGGCCCGAACAAACGCAAGAGCGTCGAGTCGGCGAAGCCGTCCGCCAGCGTCGCCGGCAGCGCCGCGACGTCGACGCCGCAGTCACGACCGAGTGCGACCGCATCGGCGATCGCGAGCAGCGTCGTCGCAACGATTAACTGGTTACAGAGCTTGACTGCCTGCCCGGCTCCGACGTTCCCGACGTGCGTCACGCGCCTGGCCACGGCCTGCAGGACGGCCCCGGCGCGTGCGAGGTCCTGCGCAGCGCCGCCGCAAAACAAGATGAGCGTCCCCGTGTCAGCGCCGCGGACGCCACCGGAGACCGGCGAGTCAAGCCAACGGTCACCGCTTGCGCGCGCCAGCCGTGCCGCGAAGTCCTGGCTCGCCTGCGGGCCGATCGTCGAAAAATCGACCACCAGCCGCGGCGTTGCTCCCGCAGTCCGATCGGCCTGCCAGATGCCTTCAGCACCAAAGACCACTTCCTCCACTGCCGCCGCATCGGTGAGACACAACGCCACGAGGCTGGCCGCGGCGGCAGCATCCCGCGGAGTCGCGGCCGCGGTTGCCCCGGAATCGAGCAGCACTTTGAGTTTGCCCGGTGTGCGATTCCAGACGGTAACGGCGATGCCCTGCGAGAGCAGACGAAGGACCATTGCGGAACCGAGCGTACCGGTGCCGAGAAACGCAATCGCCGTCCGTGTCTCAGCGGTCATCGCCGTCCCTCCCGACACCCCCGCCGGGTCCGCTGTGAGTCACGGCTCCGACGTGCGCGGACTGAACCAGGCGCGCGTATTTCTCAAGGACGCCGCCACGCACGGACGGCAGCGGACGCCAGGCTTTGGACCGCCGGGCGAGCTCGCTTGGTGAGACATCGAGCGTCAAGCTACACCGCTCCGCGTCGATTGCGATCGCATCGCCGTCCGCGACCAGGGCCAACGGTCCTCCGCGTGCAGCCTCGGGACTGACGTGACCGACGCACATACCGCGCGTGGCTCCTGAGAATCGCCCGTCCGTCACTAGCGCCACCTTCTCTCCCATGCCCTGACCATAGATGAGCGCGGTCACGCCGAGCATTTCGCGCATGCCCGGGCCTCCTTGCGGCCCTTCGTGGCGTATCACGAGAACGGTGCCCGGCGCGTACGCTCGGGCCTCGACGACCCGCGCACACGCTTCTTCGCTATCGAATACCCGAGCGACGCCGCGAAACGTTAACGATTTCAGGCCTACGGTCTTTAAGAGTGCGCCTTCGGGTGCGAGATTACCCGTGAGCACCACGAGGCCGCCGTTCGGCCGGATCGCTTGCTCCGTCGATCGCACGACTGCCCCATCAGGAGCGGGGGCGTCCGCGAGCACCGCCTCGAGCGAGGCGCCGTCAATGTGCGGCACATCTCCGTGGAGGTTCCCGCGCCGCAGCAGCTCTCGCAGTACCACCCGCACACCGCCCACGGCGTGCAGATCCTTGGCAAGAAAGCGGCCGCCCGGGCGCAGGTCCGCGAGGAGTGGTGTGCGCGCGAAGACCACCGCCGCATCATCGGCCGTAAAGCGGATACCAGCCTCGTGGGCGAGCGACGGGATGTGCAGTACGGCGTTCGTGGAGCCGCCGGTCGCCGCAACCGCCGCACAAGCGTTCTCGAGGCTCTTGCGCGTGACGAGATCGCGCGGTAACGGTCCGCCGTCGGCGAGGATCCGCATCACTCGCTCCCCAGCCCGACGGGCGAGGGTTTGTCGCTCGGCGTGGACCGCCGGAATTGTCGCAGCCTGGAGCGGCGCAATTCCGAGCGTCTCTGCGATCATCGCCAACGTGTTGGCCGAAAACTGTCCCGGGCACGAGCCCACCGTCGGCACGGCGACCCGCTCGAGCTGTGCCAGATCCTCGGCGCACAGCTCCCCGGCCAGCACAGCTCCCACGCCCTCGTAGACATCAAGGATCGTCACGTCCTGCCCACGCCACTGCCCCGGCAGGGCGCTGCCGCCATACATGAACACCGCCGGCACATTGCAGCGGATCATCCCCATCATCATGCCTGGCAGGCTCTTGTCGCAGCCGCCAAAGCCGACGATCGCGTCATATGCATGGCCCTGGACAACCGCCTCGACGCTGTCGGCGATGATCTCGCGCGAGACCAGAGAGAACTTCATCCCGGAGTGGTTCATCGACAGGCTGTCCGCGACCGAGGCAGTTGCGAACTCGCGCGGCACCCCGCCGGCGGCCTGGATACCGCTCTTCGCGGCAGCCACGAGAGCGCCGAGGTGGACATTGCACGGCGTCATCTCACCGACCGGACTGCCGACCGCCACCATGGGCTTTTTCAGGTCTGCATCGGACAGTCCCATGGCTCTGAGGAACGCCCGATGCGGAGCCCGCGTGAGGCCTTCGGTCGTGACGCGTGAACGTAACGCTCGTGACATGGCTTTATCCAGGTGTGAAGGAGGCACGCCTCGCAGGTGGCGCTCTGGTGCGTGACTTGATCTGCGTTTTCGTCGACAATATACAGGGTACCAAATGCGGGAAAAGTGTCAGTGGAACAGTCTGCGCCGATCGTCATTGCCGCCGACACCTCAACAACGGTGATTCCGCGGCAGTCGCTGCAGGCAAGCGTACTCGAGCGTCTGCGTCAGGAAATCATCGAGGGTGTCTGGAGACCGGGGGTTCGCCTGCAGGAGCGCATCCTGTGCGAGCGCTTTGGAATCTCTCGCTCTCCGCTGCGCGAGACTTTCCAGGTGCTCGCGTCCGAGGGGCTGCTCGAGCTGCTGCCGAACCGAGGCGCGGCTGTCTCGGCGCCAACCCTGAAGGATGCGCTTGACCACCTTGTTCTTGAGCGATCGCTCGAGGCGCTCGCGATCAGGCTTGCGTGCGAACACGCGAGCGCTGCAGAACTGTCGCATGTCGAAGCACTGCATAAGAAGCACCGCAAGCTGGCGAGCGGCAAGGACAAGTCCGCGGTCATCCACTGTAACAACGAGGTCCATCGGGCGATCGTCTGCGCGAGCGGCAATTCCGCCCTGATCGACGCGCACCTGATCAACTCCCGGCAGCTTATCCGCATCCAGAACCTTCGCGGCATGGTCGAGCACTCGGCGCTCGAGTCCTGGCGCGAGCACGACGCGTTCGTCGGGCCGCTCCTCGATCGTCAGAAGACGAAGGCGGTCGCTCAGCTCAACCGGCACTTCGATACGATCGAGGATCACCTGCGCGCCCGTCTGCATTCCGGCGACTGACGGGCCGCGCGCGCGTCAGCCTAGTGCGTCGGCTCGGCGATCACACGGTTCTCGATCGCTCCGAGGCATTCGATCTCGATCCGAATCACATCGCCAACCTTCAGGTAGCGCGGTGGAACCGCCGCCGCACCCACGCCGCCGGGGGATCCGGTAGTCAGGATGTCGCCCGGTTCAAGTGTCAGCACCGTTGTCAGTTCCTCGAGCATCTGCCCGAGGCTGTAGATGAAATCACTGGTGTTGCCGTTCTGGCGCAGTTCGCCGTTCACCCAGGTCTTGAGACCGAGGTGCTCCGGCTTCTCGACCTCATCCGCTAACGTCAACCACGGGCCCGTCGGGCCGTGGGTATCGAAGGACTTGCCGAGCGTTGCAGTCGGGGAGCGCAGCTGCCAGTCCCGGACGCTGACGTCGTTGCACACCATGTAACCTGCGATCACCTCGTGCGCTGCGGCGGCGCGCACGTGGCGGCACCGTCGCCCGATTACCACGGCCATTTCACCCTCGTAGTCGAGCATGTCGGAGATCGCGGGCTTGTGGATCGGGTCGAAGGGACCGTTGATGCAGGAGACCTGCTTGGTAAACCAGACCTGATTCGGCGGGATCTGGATATCCTTACGACGCTCGCGGATCTCGGCGACGTGCGAACGATAGCTGAAGCCCAGGCCAAGAAACTTGCGCGGTTCCCCGATCGGCGCTGCGAGCGCTGTGTCGCGCATGTCGACCCTGGGCTCCGATCGTGTCGCGAGGCGCCGGAGGGCTACGAGCGCCTCGGGGCCGGCCTCCAGCAGGCTGCGCAGCGTGCGGGGCAGCGACGCATCGGCGCGCTCCACGTCAATGAGCCCGTCCTCGGTCACGATGCCGAGCGCGAGACATCCATCGCGACGAAAGGTTGCGAGTTTCATGGCGCGTGAGCTGCGCCAGCGCTGAGCCGTCCCTCGAAGACCACCGACAGGTTCCGGGCGGCGAATTGCCAGGCTCCCTGTTCGTCCCGCACGACGATATCGTGGGTCTCGCTGATCATGACTTCCGCGGCTGCGCTGGCCGCGCTCACGGGCGCGGCGGCGGTCGACAGATACGCATCGACCGCGACGCTGCGGTCCGCGGCGCGCGTCAAGCGCAGGTTGCTCCAGCGGTGTCGCGTGGTGCGCTGTGCCCGGGCCGCGAACCACTGCGCGATCGCCGCGCGCCCCGCGAGTTCGAAACGCGGCGTGACGATCGTGCCCGCCTCCGTAAATAGGTCGGCGACCGTACCGCTGCCGGGGTGATCGAGGCGCCAGTAGAACTCACTCAGCAGAGCCTCGATGGCCGAGCGGTCATCCGCCAGCAATGGACTGTCAGCCGTGGCTGCCATGATTCGCTCCCGCGCTGCCGCCGGATCTCATCCTAAGTGCTGAAGGTATGTGTTGTCGAGCGTCGATTGACGATTGTCGACAATCTGGATAGCATCCGGATCCGCCTGTTCCGGAGGCTTATGCGTCGCAGCGCCGCAGCTCTGCTACTGATTCTGCTTGCCGCAGGCGCGTGCGCTGGGGCCGAGCCTCGTTATCGCGTCAGCGCGCACATTCCTATATCGGACGCGCGCTGGGACTACGGCGCGGTGGATCCTGAAGCGCACCGCCTCTACCTCGGCCGCATCGGCGGCGTGCTTGCTCTCGACCTCAGCTCCGGAACCGTCACTCCCGTGCTCGTGCCGAGCGCGCTGGTGCACGGGGTGGCGCCGCTGGGCGGCGGGCTGGTCATGAGCACCAACGGCGAGGCGAATTCCGTCTCGTTGTTCGAAGGCATCAGCGGCCGTGAGCTCGCGACCATACCCGTGGGCAAGGAGCCGGACGCGATCGTGCGCGAACCGCACACACGTCTCGTCATCACGACCAACGAAGGCAGCCACGACCTCTCCGTGATCGATCCGATCGCACGGCGCCTTGTGGCGACGATTGGGCTGCCGGGCACCCCAGAATATGCGGCGGCAGGCGCTGATGGCCTGCTCTACGACAACATCACGGACCGAAACGAGGTCGCAGTCATCGATGTCGCCGCGCGCCGTGTGCTGCGCACCTATCCGCTCCGACGCTGCCAGGGTCCGACCGGCCTCGCCTACGACGCCCCCGATGACCTGCTGCTGGCGGTCTGCCGCAACGGGGCGGCGGTATTCCTGCGCGGCCGCGACGGTCTCGAAGTGGCAAGTCTCAATGTGGGCGCAGGCCCCGACGCCGCGATGTTTGACGTGGCCCGCCACCTGGCCTTCGTCCCCGCCGGCGGTCCCGGTTCCCTGACGGTGTTCACGGTTCACGGCGCGGGGGTCAGCAAGGTTCAGACGCTCAAGACCCACCCCGGCAGCCGTACGGCGATTCTCGATCCCGCCACCGGGCGAGTGTACATACCTGCGGCGCAATTCCGGGCGGCGACCGATCCGCACGCGCGGCCGAGCGTCGTTCCCGGGACGTCCGAAATTCTGGTCATTGAGCCCGTGCGGTGACTCCTTCCCTCCCCGCGAATGACTCAACAACGGTGATGCCATGGCACAAGCACGCGTGCTCGACGCCGAAAATCCCGGGCCCATCCATCCGGCGAAATTCGCCCACGTCGTTCTCAAGACGCCGAACCTCAAGCGCGCCCGCGACTGGTACCTGACGCTGCTGCAGGGCCGGGTCGGCTATGAGAATGACATGGTGTGCTTTGTCACCTACGACGACGAGCACCACCGCGTCGGGCTGCTGGCGATGCCGGGGCTGGTTGCTCCGCCGCCGAATGCCTACGGACTCGAGCACCTCGCCTTCACCTATGCAAGCCTCGGCACGCTGTTGGCGAACTACCGGCGGCTCAAGCGGCTCGGCGTCGAGCCGTACTGGACCATCAACCATGGCCCGACGATCTCGATGTACTACCGCGATCCGGATGGCAACAAGGTCGAAACGCAGTATGACGTGTTCGCGACCGCCGACGAAGCCACGGACTTCATCAACAAGTACTACGGCGAGAATTTCATGGGAATCATTTTCGAACCGGAGCACATGGCACAGCGCTATGAAGCCGGCGAAGCGCTCGAAAGTCTCGTCAAGCGCCCTCCTCTGCCGCCGGGCCTGACGCCGTGGGACATGCATCGGCCGTGAAACGTCACGCCTGACAAGGGGGTTGCCCGTGTATCAAAAAAAACATCATCCGTTCGAGTGGCTCAACGCAGGCCTAGGCGCGCTGCTGCTGGCAGTCGGCATACCGGCGGTTGCTGCCGAGGGCAACGAGCCGCTCGATGAGGTCGTGGTGACCGCGCAGCGCCGGCAGGAAAACCTGCAGACGGTTCCGGTGTCCGTTACGGCGCTCTCCGGCACCACACTCGAGCAGCTGCAGGTGAGCACGACCGCGGAACTCTCGCAGTTCACGCCGAGCCTGCACATCTACTCCGAAGATATCGGTTCCGAGTTCTACACCATCCGCGGTATCGGCCGCACCAGCGAGGACCTGAGCGCAGATCCCGGTGTCGCGGTGTTCCTGAACGATGCCTACCTCTCGAGGCAGGCGGTGGCGAACCTCGGGCTGTTCGACACTCAGCGGGTCGAGGTCCTGCGCGGACCGCAGGGCACTCTTTACGGCAAAAACGCAACCGCGGGGGCCATCAACATCATCACTAACCCTCCGACCGATACGTTCTCCGGGTACGGGGAGGTGCTGGGCGGCAACTACGGCCGCATCAATCTCGACGGCGCGCTAAGCGGACCCCTGACTGAGGGCGCGAGCGGGCGGCTCGCATTCGTGTCAGAGAACCGCAACGGCATCTATCACAACCTCACCACCGGCGACACGGCGAACAATATCGACAGGCAGGGCGTGCGCGGCAGCCTGCGCCTCAAGCCGGCCGACAAGTTGAGCGTCGACGTGACCCTCGACTATGAGCGCAACATCCAGCACGGCGTGCTGAAGAGCATTTTCACGGACGTACCCGGGACGCTCTACGAATTTTTCGGGCACAACCCTTTTACCGGCCAGCCCCGTCCCTTCATCACGCCGCAAACCCAAGGCCCGGACCCGCTGTCCGTGGTGGGCGCGACCAATGGCGAGCAGGGTCTTAAGACCTATGGCGGTGTGCTCGACGTGCGCTACCAGCTACCGGGTTTCGACTTCATATCCACGAGCGCCTATCGCCACGAGACCAACTACAGCACGGAAGACCTCGGCCGTACACCGGAGGTCGCCGCTTACCTGACCTCGACTCAGGGCACGTGGTCGGGCAGCCAGGAGTTTCGCCTGGTGTCCAACCAGCCGAGTGTGCCGGGAAGCAGCAACCGCCTGTCATGGACCCTGGGGACCTATTACTTTCACGAGCAGGGAAGCAAGCTCGCTGGGATCTACTACGATGTCATCCCCTTCAGCGGCATCACCTACTTCGACCAGTCGATTCATACCAATTCGCTGGCTGTTTTCGCGGACGCTCGCTATCGGCTCCTCGATCGGCTCGGCGCCACGGTCGGCGTGCGCTACACCAACGAGACCAAGAGCTTCGGCGTGAACGCCTACTCGATCGCGATCCCGGGCGTCGCCGGCTCGGATGGCTCGACCCCGTTCCTCGACAACGGGAATTTCATCACCGCCCCGTCGGATCGCTGGAACAAGGTGTCACCTCGGTTCGTGCTGGACTACCAGTTCGATGATGACGTGTTCGCCTACACTTCCTTCTCCGAGGGCTTCAAGAGCGGAGGCTTCGCGGGCGAACCGTCCGTCCCGCCCAGCCGGGAGTTTTCCCCGGAGGACGTAAAGAACTACGAGCTCGGAATCAAGGGTGAGCTCTTCGAGCGTGTGCGCGCCAATCTCGCGGTCTTCTACAGCGCCTATACCAACCTGCAACTGCAAACCTTCAACGCCAACGGCGCTCCGACCACGAGCACCGCCGATGCGCTCAGCCGCGGCGTGGAGCTGGAGATTTTTGCCAGGCTCACCCAGAACTTCAGCATCAGTGCCGGCGCGTCGCTGACCAATCCGACCTACAAACACTACATCAGTCAGCTACCGGCCATTGGGACCCTCTTCGACCGCTCCGGGGATACGATTGGGGAAGTGCCCAAGCACCAGGCGAACGTCGTCGTGAGCTATCGCATCCCGCTCGGCTCCTACGGGGCCCTCGACATCCAGCCCGACCTCGTGTCGGTCGGCGAGACCGTCACGGAGTTCGGCTCCCTGTGGTCGCCGAGCTACACCAAGGGCGACCTGCGGCTCGCCTGGACTGCGCCGGACGCACACTGGAGCGGCTCGCTGTGGGTGAAGAACATCACCAACGAGGTGTACTACGAAGGGGGCGGACCGGTCTCAAAGTACAACACCAACCTCGTCCGCGTCGGGCTCATCGCCGACCCTCGTACCTACGGCGCCAGCGTGCGGTACCAGTTTTAGCAGCGACCGCGTCCGCCTGTCGTATGCGAGCGGTCGAGCTGAAGAGCTTCGGTAGCGCACAAGAAGTGCTCACCGTCGTCAGCGATGCACAGAAGCCCTCGCCCGCACCGGGGGAGGTGCTGATCGAGGTGCGCGCGGCGTCCGTCAATCCCGTGGACTGCGCGATTCGGCGTGGTTACGGCAGGGAAGTGTTCCGCGGCAAGGGTCAGGTCGGCGCACAGGCCTTTCCGATCCGGCTGGGTCGCGACGCTGCCGGGATCGTCGCGGCGCTCGGCGAGCACGTGGATGACTTCCGCGTCGGCGATCGAGTTTACACGGCGCCGACGCACGCCACCCAGGCCGAGTTCATCGTCGCCGACGCGCTCGAAGTCGCGCACATGCCGCCCGCGCTCGACTTCATCCAGGCCGCCTCGCTCCCTTTCGTGGCCCTGACGACCTGGAATGCGTTGGCCGGCCAGGTTGCTCTAACGCCGCACGCGGCGGCGGGCATGCGAGTTGTAATCACGCGCGGCGCCGGCGGCGTCGGCAGCTTCGCCATCCAGCTGATGAAGGCCTGGGGAGCGTATGTCGCCGCCACCTGTAGTACGCGCAACGTGGAATTCGTCCGCGCACTCGGTGCCGATGAGGTCATCGACTACACCTGCACAAGGGCTCTGGAGGCGCTCAAAGATTACGACGTGGTGCTAGACAGCGCCTTCGATATGGAGACGGATCTGCTGAAAACGCTCAAGACCCATGCCAGCGCCGCCTACATTACCATCACCTCGCCGAAGGTCCGCCTCGCCGACGAATTCGGTCTCAAGGAGGGCTTGCGACGCGCCGAAGAGCTGCTGACCACCCGCGTGGTTGAGCAGGCGCGACTGGGGCGACGCTACTTCTGGAGCTTCATGCGACCTGACGGCGCCGCCCTCGCGCAGGTCGCCGATTTGGTGAGCCGTGGACGGATTCGTCCGCTGGTCGACCGGGTATTCCCACTCGCCGACGTTGCGCTCGCACATGAGTATTGCGAGGGCGGGATGGCACGCGGAAAAATCATGCTGGACTTCGGTTAGTCTCGAAAGAGAAGCCCCACAATTGGGCAGGCAGCTTTCAGGCCGACGAACCAACACGGTCGATGATCAGCCGGGAAGACGGACCAACCGACGATTAGGCCGGCAAAACCTTCGGCTAAATAGAATCCTGCCTCACCGCCACGCAACGCTGATTCTGTCCGGGATTGACTACCTAGGTAGCTCAGCGACAGCTGTTGCTTGCTCGGCATCCCGCGGCCTAGTGCGAAGTGAACACGGGGCCGCGGCGCGCCCATCGGCGGCAATGATCAAGGCGGATCACGCGGCACCAACACGTATCACGCCAGCACTGGAAACGCCTGGGTAAGTTTTCGGGTAACTCGAAAAGTCACACCGACTTAAGCGTTTGATTCGATGCCCTTTTTCCATCAAGGTTCGAGTCCTCTCCCGGGCATTATAATAAAATAGTTATAGAACATTCTTAATATAAATTCTCGATGGCGAATTCGCCGTCCAAACGGGCGCAGTGTACGTGAGCCGCCGCAAGACGGAGCGAATATAAGAACGATCCAATTGATTGCCGAACACTTCCGGCA
>Ga0208989_10000351_pt1 | contig 12784 bp, 14 predicted proteins | sample MedBloCAOM3_M1_FD_187852 | JGI IMG/M metagenome (GOLD analysis project Ga0208989, IMG submission 187852) | Forest soil microbial communities from El Dorado National Forest, California, USA - Mediterranean Blodgett CA OM3_M1 (SPAdes) (version 2) | ecosystem: Environmental > Terrestrial > Soil >...
TTCTCCAAGCGCTACGGCTCGGCGGCCGCCAGCCTGATCGAGGCCGAGGTGGTGACGGCGGACGGCGCCGTGCGCGTCGCCAACGCCTGCACCAATGCCGACTTGTTCTGGGGCTTGAAGGGCGGCGGTGGCGGCAGCCTGGGCGTGGTCACGCGGCTCACCTTGCGCACCCACGAACTGCCGAAGTTCTTCGGCGGCGCGTTCGCCGCGGTGAAGGCCAATTCGGACGCTGCCTTCCGGCGGCTGATCGAACGCTTCTTAGCCTTCTACCGTGACGCGCTGTTCAATCCGACGTGGGGCGAGCAGGTGAAGTTCCACGGCAGCAACGTCTTCGAGGTCGCCATGATCTTCCAGGGCATCGATCGCGATCAGGCGGAAGCGGCCTGGCGGCCTTTCATCTCCTGGATTGCGGAACAGGGCGGCGATTACACCACCGTCGCGGCGCCGGTGTTCTTCACGGCGCCGGCGCAATATCTGTGGGACGCCGAGTTTCTCAAGAAGAACGCGCCGCAGATCGTGCTGGGCGACGACCGCCCCGGCGCGCCGGACGGCAACGTGTTCTGGCGCACCAACCAGGAGGAGGCCGGCTGGTGCCTGCACGGCTATGAGTCGACATGGATGCCGGCGTCGCTGCTCGAGCCGGCGCGCCAGCCGGCGCTCGTCGACGCCTTGTTCGCCGCCTCGCGCCGGCGGACGACGTCGCTGCATTTCAACAAGGGTCTGGCGGGAGCGCCGGCCGATGCGGTCGCGGCGGCGCGCGACACCGCGACCAACCCCGCCGCCGCCGATGCCTTCGCTCTGGCCATCATCGCCGCCGCGGGGCCTCCGGCCTTCCCGGGGATCGCGGGCCATGAACCCGACCTGCCGCTCGCCCGCCGCAATGCGCGCGACGTCGCCGCGGCGATGGGCGAGCTGCGCAAGCTGGTGCCGAACCCCGGCTCCTACGTGTCGGAGTCGAACTATTCCGAAGCCGACTGGCAGGGCGCCTTCTGGGGGACGAACTATCCCCGGCTGCGGCAGGTCAAGGACAAGGTGGATCCCGAGGGGCTCTTCTTCGTCCATCACGGCGTCGGCAGCGAGGATTGGAGCGCCGACGGCTTCACGCGCCTGAAGTAGAGGCGCCCTCGGCCTTGGCGCGCTGGCCGATCTTTGGTTCGGTGCCCTTCAGCAGCCGATCGATATTCTGGTGGTGGCGCGCCCAGACCAGCGGCACCAGCAGGGTGAGCAGGATGGCCGCGCGCGGATCGACCAGGAACCAGGCGGCGATCGCCGCGACCACGGCGGCCAGCAGTGTCGCCAGCGATGAGTAGCGGAAGAGCGCGGCGAAGATGAGCCAGGCTGCGCAGCCGATGGCGCCGACCGGCCATGACAGGCCCCACATCACGCCGAGCGTCGTGGCCATGCCCTTGCCGCCCTTGAAGGAGAGCCACACCGGAAACATGTGGCCGAGCACCGCGCCCGCCGCCGCGCCGACGGCGGCGATTTCGCCCAGCTGGGCGGCGATCAGCACCGCGACCGCGCCCTTCAAGGCGTCGAGCAACAGGGTGGCGGCGGCCAAGCCCTTGCGGCCAGTGCGCAACACGTTGGTCGCGCCGATATTGCCCGAGCCCACCTTGCGTATATCGCCCAACCCCGCCGCGCGGGTCAGCAGCAGGCCGAACGGGATCGAGCCCAGCAGGTAACCCAGCAGGAAAGGTCCCAGCAGAAGGACCAGGGTGGAAATCATCTGCGTCTACGGGCTCACGACCTTGCAGTTGGTCGAATCGATGTAGGTCGTGGTCGGCGGTCCGATCAACTCGGTGGTGATCTGCTCGCCGGGCTGGATGTACACCGGCCCGAGATAGTCCGTCGAGACCGGCCGTCCAGCGTTCATGAAGGTGCACTCCGCCTGGGTATTGACTCCCTTCGGCGTATTGGAGGTGAGCGTCACCGTGACCTGCCAGTAGCGCGAATCGCCATAGGTGAGGTTGGTCGCCCCCAGGGTCACCAGCGGCTGTGGCGTCGACGAATAGGGGATCGGACGTGAACCGGTCCGGCGCATCTGCGGCTGCGGCTTGGGACCGGTCGGCCCCGGTACGCGGTAGGTCGAACTGCTCGGGTCGAAGGCGGCGTCTGGATCCCGCGCCGGCGGCGGGGCTCCCATCGATGGTGACGGGCCGCCCAACGTGGCGACGCCGCCGCCCGGCACGCCGAGCGGCTGGGGCGCGAGCGGTTGCGACGACGGGGACTGCGGCGAGAGCGGCGCGCTGCTGATCGACGACCCCGATGATCCCATGGTGGGCGGCGGGCTCTGGCTCTGCATCGAGGGTGGCGGGGCTGCCTGCAATGGCGTCGGCGTGGGCGCCGGGGCGGTCACGCCGCCGACCTGGGTCTGCAGCCGGTCGTAGCAGGACAGGCGCTGCTGGGTGTCGGTGATCTCGCCGCAGATCTGGATGTGGCGCGTCAGGGCGTCGAGCAGGTCGTCGCGCGACTGGCCGCGCGTCTGCGCGTGCCCCGTACCGGCGAGCGCCATCGTCGCGACCGCGAGAAGAAGAGACTGTCGAACCATCATCCATCGCCCCGGTCTGTGAGAAGGCGCCGACAATAGCAGACGAAGTGGCCGTTTGGAGGCGGCTTTTGGCCGGCCGCCGCGGCGTCAGGCCGCTTGCGCAGTCGTCGTGAAGCTATCGTCGCGATAGATGGTGCGGCCGCCCACGATGGTCGCCATGACGCGGCCCTGCACCGGGCGCTCGTCGAACGGCGTGTTCTTGGTCTTGCTGCAGAGCACGTCGCGATCGACCTTCCAGGCATAGTCGGCGTCGAACACCACGAGGTCGGCCGGCGCGCCTTTGGCGAGCTTTCCGCCCGGCAGCCCGAACAATCGCGCCGGCGTGCTCGACAACAGCTGGAACAGGCGGGGCAGGGTGAGATGGCCGTTATGCACCAGCTCGAGCGAGATCGGCAGCAGGGTTTCCAGGCCGATGCCGCCCGGTTCGGCCTGGGCGAAGGGCACGCGCTTGCTGTCCTGGTCCTGCGGCCGGTGGTCCGAGACGATGGCGTCGATCGTGCCGTTCTTCAGGCCGTCGACCACGGCCATGCGGTCCTTCTCGGCGCGCAGCGGCGGCACCAGCTTGCCGAAGGTGCGGTAGTCGCCGACCGCGAGGTCGTTCAAGGCAAAATAAGGGGCGGCGGTATCGCAGGTGATCTTGAGGCCGCGCGCTTTGGCGCTGGCGATGGCGGCGACCGCTTCGGCCGTCGAGATCTTGGTGAGGTGGAGGCGCCCGCCGGTCATCTCGGCGAGGCGAATGTCGCGCTCGACCATCATCACCTCGGCGAGCGGCGGATTGCCCGAGAGGCCGAGCCGGGTCGCCGTCTCGCCGCTGGTCATGTTGCCGGTCGACAAGGTCGGCTCCTGCGGCAGGTGCACGATCAGCGCGTCGAAGGCCTTGGCGTAGTAGAGCGCGCGACGCATCACCTGGGCGTTGCCGACGGCATGATCGGCGTCGGTGAAGGCCACGGCGCCGGCCTCGGCCAGAAGGCCGATCTCGGCCAGCTCCTTGCCCTCCAGCCCGACGGTGAGTGCGCCGTAGGCGTACATGTTTGCCAGTTTGACCTGGCGGGCGCGGCGGGCGACGAACTCGATCAGCGAGGCGTCGTCGAACGGCGGCTCGTTGTCGGGCAGCAGCACCAGCGAGGTGATGCCGCCCACGGCGGCGGCGGCACCGGCACTCGCCAGGGTCTCCTTGTGCTCCTCGCCGGGTTCGCCGGTGTGAACGCGCGTGTCGACCAGGCCCGGTGCGAGATAGAGGCCGCGGCAGTCGACCGACTGGATGCCGTAGGGCGCGCCCGAGGCGAACAGGTTGGGCCCGAAATCGGCGATCTTGCCGTCGCTGATCAGCACGGCGCCGCGATATTCCGAGTCGCCTGTCGGATCGATGATGCGGGCGTTGATATAGGCGGTCGATCCGCTGTGCTGCGGCGCGCTCTTGTCGACGTTGCCCCTCACGCGGCGGCTCCCGCCAGCGCATTGCGCCGCCCGCCGATCAGCGCCTCCAGGCAGGCCATGCGCACGGCGACGCCCATCTCGACCTGCTCGTGGATGACCGAGCGGTCGAGGTCGTCGGCCACTTCCGAATCGATCTCCACGCCGCGATTCATCGGGCCGGGATGCATGATCAGCGCGTCGGGCTTGGCGAACTTCAGCTTCTCGTGGTCGAGGCCGAAGAAGTGGAAATATTCGCTGATCGAGGGCACGAACAGGCCCTGCATGCGCTCGGTCTGCAGGCGCAGCATCATGACGATGTCGACGTCCTTCAGGCCGGTCTTCATGCTGTAATGGACTTCGACGCCCATCTTCTCGATGTCGGTCGGCATCAGGGTGGGGGGGCCCACCACCCGCACGCGCGCGCCCATGATCTGCAGCAGGTGGATGTTCGAGCGCGCTACCCTGCTGTGCATGATGTCGCCACAGATCGCCACCAAAAGGCCCTGCAGGCTGCCGCGTCGTCGTCGGATGGTGAGCGCGTCGAGCAGCGCCTGGGTCGGGTGCTCGTGCTGGCCGTCGCCGGCATTGATGACCGCGCAGTTGACCTTCTGCGACAAGAGATTGACTGCGCCCGACTCGCTGTGGCGCACGACGATCGAGTCCGGCCGCATGGCGTTCAGCGTCATCGCCGTGTCGAGCAGGGTCTCGCCCTTGCGCACCGACGAGGTGGCGACGTCCATGTTGATCACGTCGGCGCCCAGCCGCTTGGCGGCGACCTCGAAGCTGGTCCGAGTTCGCGTCGAGTTTTCGAAGAACAGGTTGATGACGGTGCGGCCCGACAGGAGGTCGCGTCGCTTGTCGATGGATCGGTTCTGGTCGATGTAGCTTTCGGAAAGGTCGAGCAGGCCCGAAATGGCTTCAGGCGCAAGACCCTCGATGCCGAGAAGGTGGGGCAACCTCGGCACGCCCATGCGTTTTCTTGTCACTAAAGCGCGACGTTAAGCACGCTGGTGCGGTGCTCGCAAGGCGGCGATTTGGTGGATAACCGGAGCGCCGCCGTTTCACACCAGCCGCACGTCCGAACACGGACACACCAGGGCAGGTCCGCGGGGTGCCAGGAAGTCCGACCAAATGGCGTTGTGATGCTCGATGATCTTGGTGGCGGCGAGATGCGGCCGATCCGATGTCGTGTGGCCGTCCGACGGCACGGTCGTCGGATAGCCGCGCGCCAGGGCGCTGCGCACAGTGGTGTCGACGCAATAGTCGGTCGCGCAGCCGGTGACGATCAGCCGGTCGATCGACCGGGCGCGCAGGAACTCCTCGAGGTCGGTATCCAGGAACGCATCGCAGGATTTCTTGCGGATGATCGCATCGGCCGGGCCGACCTCCAGCGCGCCGAGCAGCTTCCAACCGGGCAGGTCCGGGTGATGGGGATCGCCCGGCGGGCCGTCATGCTGGATGAAGACGACCGCACCGCCGGTCTCGCGCACCGTGCCGGCCAGTCTGTTCAGCCGGCCGACCAGCCCTGCCGCATCGTGCCGCGGGGTCGCCGTGCCGAACGAGCCTTGTTGCATGTCGATGATGAGCAAGGCGTGGGTCATCAGGTGTTGCCTCCGCTTCCGGGCCGTGGACCCGTATAGCGGGCGCGCGGCCGAATCAATACGCCGTGGGCGGCCTGTTCCAGTGCGTGAGCAATCCAGCCCACGGTGCGGCCCAGCAGGAAGAGGGCGAGCGCGGAATCCTTCGGCAAGCCGAGCACGCGCTCGACCGTCACCGTGGTGAAATCGACGTTGGCCTTGCGGTCGATCAGGCGTTCGGCGGCGGCCGCCAGCCGTTCGGCGAAGGCGAGTTCGGGCGAGTGGGGCACGGCCTCGTGCAACAGAGCGAACAGGGTGGCGGCCCGGACGTCGCCGTCGGGATAGAGCAGATGGCCGAATCCGGGAATGTAGATGTGGTCGCGCACCCGCTGCGCCAGCTCGGCGTCGAGGTCGACGGCCTTCTTAAGGTCGTCGAACAGCGCGGCGACCCGGCGCGTCAGCCCGCCATGGCGCGGGCCGTTCAGCGCCGCCAGCCCGGCCATGGTGGCGCCGTAGAGGTTGGCGCCGGTCGAGGCCACGACGCGGGCAGCGAAGGCCGAGGCGTTGAACTCGTGATCGGCCGACAGGACGAGAGCAGCGCGCAGCAGTGGGGCGTGCTCGGATGGCACCCGCCAGGCGGCGGCAAGCTGCTCGTGGACCGGAAGCGGGGCGGGTGGCCGGGCCGTCACCGCCGCCGTCAGCAGCCGCAGGACGCGGACGCCGGTTTCGAGCATCGCCGAGCGGTCCTCGACCCAGCTCGGATGGTCGAGGGCGGCCGCCGCGGGCAGCAGCACGAGGCAGCGATCGACCGGCGAGAGCGTGGCCGCGGCCAGCCACGCCCGGCGCAGCGCCGTGGTCATGGGCGGGATGTTGTCGGCGGTGAATGGCTTGTCATCGCAGTCCCACAACAGGCGGGCGATCTCCTCCAGGGAGGCGGTGCGCGCGAGGTCCGTGGCGTCGAGGCCGCGATAATAAAGGCGGCCATCCTCGATCAGGGTCAGCGCCGATTCGAGCACCGGCGTGCCGAAATCGAGCGCGTGGTTGGCGATCGATTCGGCCTTGCGGCCGACATCGCGGCGGCGCTTCAGGCGCGAGATGTCGTCGGCGCGGTAGCGGCGCTCGCGACGGCCGTCGACCGCCTCCGAGCGCAACAGGCCGCGGCTGACATAGGCATAGAGCGTCGCCGCCGACACACCGAGCCGTCGCGCCGCCTCCCGGGAACTCAGCCATTCATTCGACATGAAGAGTATATTGATCAATATAATCAAGATTGACAATGTATTTCGGCAATCCGACGGTGCCGGCGACACTGGGAAAGGAAATCCAATGCTGCAGACACGGGTGGATAGCGGCCTCGACGGGGTGATCGTGGCCGACACGGTGATGAGTGAGGTCGATGGCGAGGCGGGCCGATTGACCGTGCGCGGCCATGCCGTGGAAGAGTTGATCGCCACGCGCGGCTTCGAAGGCGTCGCCGCCCTCCTGTGGGAAGGCTACGCAGAAGGCGGCGGCGACGAGGCGGCGGTGCGCGACGGCTTGGCGGCAGCGCGCGTGCAGGCCTGCGCCCAGGTGCCGAAGCTGCTGGCCGCCACGCGCGGCCTCAACCCGGTCGAGGCGCTGCGCATCGGCATGGGTATGCTGCCCGACAGCGAGAGAACCCCGCATCACTTCCTGGTCTGCGGCGCCATGCCGGTGTTCCTGGCGGCACTGCTCAACGCTGAGAAGGGCCTGGCGCCGATCGCGCCGGATCCCACGCTCACCACTGCGCAGGATCTTTTACGCATGATCCGCGGCCAGCGTGCCGGCGTGGTGTTCGAGAAGGCGCTCGACACCTACCTGGCGACCATCGCCGACCACGGCTTCAACGCCTCGACCTTCACCGCCCGGGTCGTGGCCTCCACCCATGCCGGCCTGATCTCCTCGGTGCTGGCGGCGCTCTGCGCGCTCAAGGGCCCGCGGCATGGCGGCGCGCCGGGCCCGGTCCTCGACATGCTGGACGAGATCGGCGAGGCCTCGCGCGCCGAGGCCTGGTTCGACGACGCCTTCGCCAAGGGCACCACCCTGATGGGCTTCGGCCATCGCATCTACAAGGTGCGCGACCCGCGCGCCGACGTGCTGAAGCACACCGTGGCCACGCTGCCCGCGACTGCCGGCCGGCTGGCCTACGCCACCGCGGTCGAGAAGGGCGCCATCGCCGCGCTGCGCAAGCACAAGCCCGGCCGCCGTCTCGACATCAACGTCGAGTATTACACCGCGCTGCTCCTGGAGGCGCTCGAGGTGCCGCGCAGCGCCTTCACCGCCTTGTTCGCGGTCGGCCGCACGGCCGGCTGGTGCGCACACATCTTCGAGCAGGAAAAGGGCGGCCGCATCATCCGCCCGCAGTCCAACTATGTCGGGCCGCGACCGCAAGAACGCCGCTAGTCGTCGCGCACCGCCGAGCCGCGCCAGGTACGCGCCCGCGTGCCGGCGGCGTCGAACACCCAGACGATCACGTCGGCGCCGGCCGGCGTGAAGCGGGCGTTGAAGTGGCGGCGCCAGAAGCTGCCGTCGGCATGGTTGAACAGCGCCTCGGTGCCGAGCGAGTCGGGGCGGACGATCAGGTTCGCCGAGCGCGGCGCGGGGCGGGCCTCGGCGCCGATCAACGCGGCGAAGCCGCTGACCAGCGGAGCGAAGCGCAGCGTCTCGCCCTGGTAGGTGGTTTGCATCGGCCCACCGTCGATGCGCAGCCAGACGACGGCGGAGCCGTCCTCCGCACGGACGGAGAAATAGACGGCAAAGGGCGCCGCGCTGTCGAAATCGACATGCGGATGCTCGGGCGGCGGATAGATGTCCTCGAGCGGGATCGAACGGTAGAACCGCACGGCGCCGCTGTAGCTGCCTAGCCATTCCGGCCACAGGCCCGATTGAGCGCGCGTATCGGGCGCGATGAGGAGCGTGGCGCCGGCGCCGAGGAACTGGCGCCGCGCCATCATCGGCTTCGGCCTGCCACCACGGTGAGGTCGACCGCGACCTCGTTGGCGACCTGGCCGGTGCCGGCCCATTCGTTCTGGCCGACGCCGAAGTCGAGCCGCTTCAGGTTGAGCCGGCCGCGCGCCGTGGCGCGCAGCCTGCCGGGTTGCGCCGGATCGTCGGCGACGGCCAGCGTGAAGGGCAGCACGGCGTCGCGTGTGACATCGCGGATCGTGAGCTTGCCCTGCGCCTCGTAGCGATCGCCCCCTTTGGCGGCGATCGCGGTCGACACGAAGCGCGCCGCAGGGAATTTCTGCACGTCGAGGAAGTTGGGGCCCTTGAGGAGGGAATCGACGTCGTGGTTGTTGGTGGTCACCGGCGGCGTCTCGATCTTGATATCGATGTGCGCCGTGGCGAGCGCCGCAGGATCGAGGACGATCTCGCCCGTCCAGGCGGGGAAGCGGCCGTTGACGAAGGCGCCGATCTGGGAGGCGGTGAAAGTGAGCGAGCTGGCGCGCGGATCGATGGTCCAGGCATCCTGCGGTCCGGCGATCGCGGGCGACGCCAGGAGCAGGAGAGCGAGGATCGGCCAGGCGCGCATCAGGTTCCTCCGAACGGCCACATGCGGCGAAAGACGCCGTCGCGCCGCAGCAGATCGTGATGCACGACGGCACCGACATGAAGCGCCAGCACGGCGATCAGCAGCCGCGACAGAATATAATGGGTCGTCCGCAGGGCGTCGAACAGGGCGGGGTCGCGCGGCACCAGGTCGGGCAGGGGAATGTAGCCGAACCAGAAGACGCTGACGCCGGCGGCCGAGCTCATCAGCCAGCCGCTGATCGGCATGGCGAGCAACAGCACCAGCAACGCCCAATGGGCGATCGGCGCCAGCACCGCCTGCCAGCGCACCACCGCGGCGGGCAGCGGCGGCGGCGGATGGCGCCAGCGCCACAGTAGGCGGCCGGCCGTCAGCACCAGCACGACCAGCCCGACCCATTTGTGCCAAGTATAGGCGTAGAGCTTGGTGAAACCGAGCGGCAAGCCGGTCATCCACAGCCCGACGCCCAGCATGCCCAGCACCGCGAGCGCGGTCACCCAGTGCAGCGCCTGGGCGGCGGGATGATAGCTCGGCTCGGCCACGCGCCCGTCCCGGCGGCGCGATCTCAGCGCCACGCGTCGGTGGCGATGACGATCTCGACGGTGTCGCCCACCATGTCGACATACTTGGTCATGCCGAATTCGGAGCGCTTGATGGTGCCGACGCCGCGGAAGCGGGCGTAGCGCGCCCCGGCCGGCGCATCGGACCGGCGGTCGGCCACCGTCACGTCGAGCGTCATCGGCCGCGTGATGCCGCGCAGCGTGATGTCGCCCTCGACCTTGAAGGCGTTCTCGCCGGTGCGTTCGATCTTCTTCGATTCGAAGATCATCTTGGGGAATTTCTCGACATCGAAGAAGTCGCTGTCCTTCAGCATCGCCGTTTGCTGGGTATCCAGCATCTGGATGCTGTCGGTAAAGACCACGACCTCGACGCTGCTCTTGGGGACCTCGGCGTCGTCGACACTCATCGCGCCTTGCCAGTGCTTGAAGCTGCCGGTGGTGCGAAAGATCTTGGAATCGCCGATCGCGAAATCGATCGTGCCGTGGTCGGCGCCGATCGAGAGCTTCTCGGACGCCTGGGCCAGTGGACTTTCCAGAAGGAATGCGAGCACGAGGGCAAAGACTCTAGCCGACACGAACACGCTCCTCGTAAGTTTCGAAGAACCGGCGGCCCGTGCCGCGCTGGTTTTCATAGATCGAGCCCTGGTGGTCGGCGGCCGGCAGCGGCATGCGCACCGGCGCGGGCACCACGCGCGGCTCGATAGTGGGCTCGCCCAGCACCATGCGGCCGTTGAACTCCTCGAAGTTCGCCACACCCATCAGCGGCCAGGCGTCGGCCGCGGTGTATTCGTGCAGCAGCAAACGGCGCTGGCGGTTGGAATGGTTGAGCGCCGAGCCGTGCACCAGCCGCACATGATGGATGGTCATCGAACCGGCTGGCCCCATCAGCGGGACCGCCTTGGCGAAATCGAGGTCGCAATCGGCCGGGTTCATCGCCCCGCAGAAGCGGCCGTCGGCGTGATGGTCGAAGGTCGGGCCGCGATGCGTGCCGGGCAGCACCATCAGCGGGCCGTTGTCGATGTCGCAGTCGTCGAGATAGATGCCGGTCGCCAGCACGTCGTCGTTGGTGTGGGGATAGAATGCCCAGTCCTGGTGCCATTCGACCGGCGAGCCGTAGCCCGCCGACTTCATGTTGAGCTTGCCGCCGTGCTGGCGGATGGCCGGCCCCAGGAGCTGCGCCAGGATCGACGTGATCGCCGGATCGCGCGCCAGGGCATGGAAGAAGGCGTACCGCTTGAAGATCGTGGGCTTCAGCCGGCGGACCCGCGGCAGGGTGGCGCTATGGCTGGGCTCGAGGTCGTAGAGCTCGTCATTGGCGGCAACGCCTCGCGCCTCGTCGACGATGCGGTCGGTGAGCGCGCGCAACTGGCCGAGCTGCTCGCCCTGGATCAGGCGAGGGATCACCAGATAGCCGTCTCGGCGATAGGTCTCGATCTGCTGTTCGCTGAGCATGCGAAACCATAGCACGAGAGCCCGGCTTCACGGATAATCACGCTATGGCGATCCGCGCCCTTTTTCCGACACTTGTCAGCAAGGAGTCCCTGATCGGGCCGGACCAGCGCCGGTTCGAGCAGGATCTGGCCGACGAATGCCGTTCGCTCGCCGCATCGGATGCGGCCGGCCGGCGCTGGTCGGCGCGGCATTATCTCGGCGGCTACACCTCCTACGGCTCGCTCGACCGGCTGCATCTCGTCTCATCGCTGTTTGCGCGGCTGCGTCGGCGCATCGATCCACGCGTCAAGGCGTTCGCCCGGGCGCTGCACTACGATCTGGCGGGCCGGACGCTCGATATGACCGATTGCTGGGCAAACGTCATGCCGGCGGGTGCGGTGCATTCCCTGCACCTGCATCCGACCTCCTTCATCAGCGGCACCTATTACGTGGCCGTGCCGAAAGGCGCGGGCGCGCTGAAGTTTGAGGATCCACGGCTGGCTCTTCATATGGCGACGCCGCCCCGGCGGGCCGACGCGCCGGAGCGCTTTCGGCCGTTCGTCAGCCTGCCGGCCAAGGCGGGCGACCTCGTGCTGTTCGAGAGCTGGCTGCGTCATGAAGTGCCGCCGGCACGCTTCTCCGGCGAGCGTATCTCGATTAGCTTCAACTACGCCTGGTCTGCCAAGGGCGCCGCCAAGGATCGCCGCTGATGGAATGCCGATGAGGCTCCTTCCCCCTCTATTGGGTCTGCTGCTGGCGTTGCTTGCCGGGGCGGGCTCTGCACTGGCGGCCGATTGTCCGCTCGATCTGGGACGCGGCACGGGCTGGGTCGTGTTCTCCGACCATTACATGATCGCCTTCCGTCCCGAGCCGATGCGCATCGAGGTCGGCGAGCCGTTCGCGCTGCTGTTCAACGTCTGCACCAAGAACGGCAATGCTGCCGAGCTGGTGGCGGTCGACGCCCAGATGCCGGAGCAGAAGCGCGGCATGACGGCCAAACCGGCCATCGTGCCGGCGGGCGATGGTCGCTATCGCGCCGAAGGCATGGTGTTCGACAGGTCCGGCCGCTGGGAGCTCGCCATCGACGTACGCGCCGGAGAGGAAAGCGAACGCCTGACCCACGAGATCATCCTGAAGTAAGGCGTCATCGCTGGGAGCGCGCCACTCCAGAGGCTGTGAAGAAACCTCTGGTGCTTTGGGCGAAGTTTTGATTCGCTGAGCAGTAGTAGATCTCGGCGAGGTGTCGATGGCGAAGGGCAGACCGGCAGGATTGCGCTTGGAGACGGCGGAACGGCGTCAGAACGAGTTCCAGCAGACGTGCCTGGACGATCTTCTGTCGTCTGATCACCGAGCCCGACAGGTGTGGGAGTATGTCGAGGGGCTGGACCTGTCGCTGTTGTACGGGCGGGTGCAGACCACGGTGTCGTCGAGCGGGCGGCCGGCGATCGATCCGGCGATCCTGGTGTCGCTGTGGCTTTACGCGACCTTGGAAGGGGTTGGCAGCGCTCGGCTGTTGGACCGGCTGTGCCAGTCCGATGCGGCCTACCTGTGGCTGCTCGGTGGGGTGACGGTGAACTACCACACGCTGGCGGACTTGCGGACCGAGGCGGGGCCGTTGCTGGACGAGCTTCTGTCGAGCTCGATGGCGGGGATGATCGCCAGCGGTGCGGTGCGGGTCGAGACGCTGGCGGTCGACGGCATGAGG
>Ga0208989_10000354_pt1 | contig 12756 bp, 12 predicted proteins | sample MedBloCAOM3_M1_FD_187852 | JGI IMG/M metagenome (GOLD analysis project Ga0208989, IMG submission 187852) | Forest soil microbial communities from El Dorado National Forest, California, USA - Mediterranean Blodgett CA OM3_M1 (SPAdes) (version 2) | ecosystem: Environmental > Terrestrial > Soil >...
CTTTTCGTACAGGGCTACTTTCTCGGCGGGACGGGACTTTTTTTTGGGGAGTCATCAGGCCTCACACAGGCAGCTGAATCTTAGCACTGGATGGTTGAAACATACTTTGACTAGGGATTAATTAAATGAACTAAATGAAGGACGAATTAATGGGGGATTAAGAGCGGGCTTCGAATATTTCTTTTGACCCATTCAGAGATCGGGTGTGGGCACTGTTCGGAACACCGGAGGGAGCTACAGCACTAGTAATCGGTCGCTTTTTGCATCGTCTCAAGAAGGTGTTCAACATCGACAAACACACGCGTGCCTTTCCGGTAAGGTCCTCGAGGTCAGCACCCGCGACGGGAATATTAGGCGGGCATCCTGCGAAACTGTTGTTACCGACGAGCGAATAAACGGAGCCCACGTTCGTCGTTCGGAGCCCTTCCCGGCCGAGCGTGTATCGCCCGACGAAGAATACGACGGCGAGACAAACTGTCAAGATAACGCGTGGTACGCGGTGCATGTACCATTTTTGTCAGAGAAGACCTAAGGAAAAATAGTACTTCCGGTTCATGCGCCGCGAAGAACTCCAAAGCGTAAACAAAAATGCGACCTGTACCGCGGGTCAAGATGAATGTCCCATGGAACATGACACGTGAGTCTCGATATTTTACTGGTACAGGTATGTATCTCAGATTATGTGCGCACCATGCGCGTCTTACTCTATTCGTAGCGCTTGCATCGGCGAGATTGAGGCTGCGCGGCTCGCGGGAATAATGGCTGCAAAAAACGAGCAGACAGCGAGCGCGCCGGCGGCCACGCCCAGTGCCAGCGGGTCCCAGGAAGAAACCCCGTAAAGCTGGGCGGAGATTAATCTTCCCGCGCCAACAGCTAGAGGTATTCCTAATAACAAGCCGACCAGCACGCGTTTGAAGGCCCCGCGCAGAACCAGCCGGATCACTTTCAAGCGGTCAGCGCCCAGTGCCATGCGCACGCCGATTTCGTTTGTGCGCTGATTAACCGTGTAAGCAGTTACGCCGTAGAGTCCCACGGCAGCCAACAACAGCGCCACAATTCCGAACAGGCTCGCCAGGCTGGCAACGGCGCGCTCCTGGTCGAATGAGAGTTCCACTTGTTGTTGCATGGTTCTGATGCTGGTGATGGTCAAGTTGGGATCCACCTCCGCGAGTGTTCTGGTGAGCCGGGGTTCGAGCGTCCCCGTGGGTATATTCGTCACCAACGTGATTGCGTCAATGTAGTGGGAGCGAAGCTCCAACTTGCTCATCAGGTCGTTTTTGTAATTGACACTTTGAGCCAATGGCACAAAGAACATCCTGCGCGCAGGCTTGCTCAGTTCAAAGCCCGCGAATTTTGCGTCGCGCACAACGCCAATGATCCGATACGTCCCGGCGTACTCGGGCACGTCCATGCCGAAATGCTGATCAAGGGGATTTTCACCGTTTTTGAAGAAGTACTTCACAAAAGCTTCGTTCACGATGGCTACCGGCTCGGACGTTTCGTTATCCGCAGGGGTAAAATATCGTCCGCGCAAAATGGGTATGGCGAAGTTTTGCAGATAGTTCACGCTTACGCGGTCCCAGGACGCGCCCGATTCTTCGCCGGGCGTCGGAGCGGGATGGCCGGCCACTAAAACTAGTTCACCCCAGTTATTGGTGAGCGGGTTGTAAAGTGCCAAGCCGGCGCCTTGCACGCCGGGGATACGCTCAAGGCTTGCTTCCAGTTGGCGATAACGCGCGGCCAACTGCGGTATGGTGTAGTTGGCGGTTGGGTTGTGCAGCTCCACCACAACACGCCCTGGCACTTGAAAACCGAAATCCTGATGCTCGAGTTTGTTCAGGCTGCGGCCCAGCATGGTAGCGCCAGCGACTAAGACAATCGAAACGGCGGCTTGTACCACGAGGAGAGCTTTACGGCTGAACGAAGAGCGATCCGTGGTGCCGCGGCCCGCTCCGCGTAAGGCGTCGGCCGGATCAGTGCGCGTGGCAAACCACGCGGGGGCCGCGCCGAAAATAATTCCGGTCAGCAATGCCAGGGCAAAAGCGAACCCCAACACCACGAACGACGGCATAGCGCTGATAGGCAAGAAGGTTGCGCTGCGGAAGGCCAGCGCAAGGAGTAGCCGGGCGGCCACAACGGCGAAGATAAGTCCGAGAACGCCCCCGGCAATTGCCAGCAGTACACTTTCCGTTAAAGCGTGCGTTATGACCTGGCGACGCGTGGCTCCGATGGCCATGCGCAACGCGGTTTGTCCGCGGCGAGCCACCGCGCGAGCAAGCAACAAGTTGGCTACATTGGCGCACGCCACCAGCAGGACCAAGCCACAGACGGTCAGCAAGATTTGCAAGCTGCGCCCGTACTCTTCTTTCATTTCCGCGACGCCCGCGCCCGCGGGCACCACATTCAATACCTGCTTTTGCAGGCCGTGCAGGACCTCAGGCATCCAATTGGCCGGGTAGCCGGAGTCATATTGCATCCACTGGCGCAGAAATCCCGTGAGGCGTGGGGATATCCCGTCAATAGATGCGCCGGGACGCAATCGGCCGATCATGCGCAGCCACGCCGAAACAGATTCATGCAGCAGTGATCCCTCGCCATTAATCATGGGTTCCTTTTGAAGGGGTATCCAAAGATCTGGGGGATCACTGCGCAGGGTTTCGCCAAAGAATCCGGGCGGCGCGACACCGATCATAGTGAAGGGCTTACCCTCCACAATGAACGTGGAACCCACTACCTTCGTGTCGCCGCCATAGATGGTCTGCCAGGCGCGATGGCTAAGGACCGCAACTGGAGTGGCGGCGGGCTTGTCGTCGTCGGGAATAAACACTCGTCCGCCGAAGGCTTTGATACCGAGCGTCTGGAAATAATTGCCGGTGACATACTCGGACCGTAGGGGCCTGCTGGCCACGTCAACACCCTGTCGCCGTACGCTTAATCGCCCGCGGCCTGCCTGAAATGCAGTCACCTCTTCAAACTCTGGTGTTTGGTCCTTCAGCCGCTCGAACAGCGGAAACGAAACCATACCCCAGCGGTCCTGTGGGCCCCCTTCAACGCAGCAATCGTCGCCTTCTCCTACGCGATAAAGCTGTGCGGGATCGGAAACCGGCAAGGAACGCAGCATGACTGCGTGGATTAGCGAGAAAATGGCGGTAGTTCCACCGATTCCAAGCGCCAGGGTGAGCACCGCGGTGGCGGTGAAAACGGGTGACAGCCTGAACTGTCGCGCGGTGTAGCGCAGGTTGGCAAACAGGTTGTGCATCGCGCACCTCTTCTCAGTCTTGTACGAGGCTGCGCGGCCTCAAGTTCCCAACCTGTTAACTGTTTTTTGATCGAATGACGCCTTGCACACCTGCGCGCACCATGGGATTCCACCGCGGCGAGGTACAAGAAAGGCCTGATGTCTACCCGGCCGGGACGCACGTAACATCCGATGGTTGGTCTGTAGTTATTAGGAGAATTATATGCGCGGAAGAAAGACTTTACTCAATGGCTTGTGGACTCGTCGACGCCGACTGGTATGTGAGGTCATCACTGGCCTGGCTTTGGTCGGAGCGACGCAGGTGCGGGCGCAAACGGTCGAAACCTCTCCGGACAAGAGATTGCAAAATGCCCTGCTCTCTTTTCGAGAAGTCATGCACGAGCCCGACAAGGGCATCCCGCGGGACTTGTTGGAGAAGGCGCGTTGCATCGTGATTATTCCGGGTGTGAAAAAGGCGGCGTTTATTGTGGGAGGCAAATATGGCCGGGGATTTGTTTCTTGTCGGCGAGGTGGGACCGGCCGATTCGGCGCGCCCGCAGCGGTGAGAATCGAAGGCGGAAGCTATGGATTGCAGATTGGTGGATCGTCGACGGACGTTTTCATGCTGATCATGAATGAGAGTGGAATGAAGAAATTGCTTTCGGACAAATTCACGATTGGTGGTGAGGCGGAGGCTGCGGCCGGGCCGGTGGGGAGAGAGGCCAGCGCGAGAACCGATTTGATGCTGCACGCGGAAATTTTGTCGTGGTCGCGGTCGCGGGGCTTATTTGCGGGATTGTCTTTGGAAGGTTCCACGCTCCGTCCGGACGAAAGCGAGAATGAGAAGTTGTATGGGAGAAAAATTTCAAACCAGCGAATTCTCGAAGGAGACCTGCCGGTGCCCCCGGCGGCGCGACCGCTGATCGCGGAGTTGAATCGATATAGTAATGCTGGAGCGCAGGGCGGTGATCATGGTCGACACGCTGAGGTTGGCGCGTCGCTCGGCGAGAAGGGCCGAGTCACCCTTTCAAATGTACATTTCAATACCAGCAGCGCGCAGCTGACGGCGGACTCCGAGCGTGCATTGAATGAAGCACTCACTGCGCTCAAGGAGCATCCCGACTGGAAGATTCGCGTCGAGGGATTTACGGACGATCAGGGCGCTAAAGAAGCTAACCTGAAATTGTCGAGTGAACGCGCCGAGGCGGTGGTCCACTGGCTCGCGGATCATGGAATAGACCGAAGCCGGTTGAGCGCCAAAGGTTATGGAGACGCTCGGCCGGTCGCGAGCAATTCCACGCCGGAAGGTCGCGCCAAAAATCGCCGAGTGGAGCTTGTTCGAGTGCAGGACTAGAATTGATTAGAAAATGAATCTCGAACAATTCAACGCCTCGGTTGCCGACGAACAGGCACCGCCAACGGGATTGTCCATCCCGCTCGCGGCGCTGTGGTGGGACGCTAAAGGGGATTGGGCGCGGGCCCACTCACTCGTCGACGAACTGGAAAGTCGAGAGGGCATGGCAGTTCACGCCTACCTGCACCGCAAAGAGGGTGCTGCCTCCAACGCCGATTATTGGTACCAGCGTTCCGGGCGCAGCTTTTATCGGCCGGTGCTCGACGCGGAGCGCACGGCGCTAATTGAAGGGCTGCTGGCTGAAGATCGGAGCGCTTAACTGGCTCCAAGGTCCGCGAGGAGCGTTTTATTCGCACCGCGTTCCAGGCCTCGCAGAATTGATTTTCCCGAAGCGGATTGATTTATCTAGGCGCGCGCAACGGCTGCCGTGAGTTGTTTGTGAATTGTGGGGGCCACACCGGTGCCGAGCAATTCGATGGCGCGCAACATTTTCTGATGCGGAAGCGTTGAAACGCCCATCTGAAAAGTTATGCGCGTGACGCCGCCCAGGGCTTCATTCACGTAGAGAATTTTTTTCGCGACGGTGTCCACGTCGCCGATCAGCAGCGCACCTTTCGGGCCGCGCAGCGCGTCGAACTGCGCTCGAGTGGTTGGCGGCCAGCCGCGTTCCTTCCCAATTTCGGTGAAGGTGTGGGCATAGCCGGGGAAAAAAACGTCCGCGGCTTCCTTGGTGGTATCGCCGAGAAAGCCAACCATGTGCAGACCGACCTTGAGTTGTTCGGGTCTGTGCCCGCTGCGGAGGCCTGCTTCACGATACAGATCGACGAGTGGCCGGAAGCGATGCGGTTCACCGCCGATGATAGCAACCATGAGCGGCAAGCCGAGTACTCCAGCGCGCGCGAAAGAAGCTGGCGTGCCGCCCACGCCGACCCAGATGGGCAGTGGATCCTGCAGTGGTCGCGGGTAAATGGCCTGGCCGGTAAGGGCTGGGCGATGGTGTCCGGACCAGTGTACGTGCGTGTTTTCGCGAATCTTCAGCAGAAGCTCTAGTTTTTCTGAGAACAGTGAGTCGTAATCTTCGAGCTCGAATCCGAAGAGCGGGAAGGATTCGATGAAGGAGCCGCGACCTGCGACGATTTCGGCGCGCCCGTGTGAGATCAGGTCGAGCGTGGCGAATTCCTGAAAGACTCGTACGGGATCGGCGGCGCTGAGCACCGTCACCGCGCTGGTCAGGCGGATATTTTTTGTGCGGGTAGCAGCGGCCGCGAGAATGATCGTCGGCGCAGAGTCCAGAAATTCTTCGCGGTGATGCTCGCCGATGCCGAATAGGTCGAGCCCTACCTTGTCGGCGTGCTCAATCTCGGCCAATAGTTGCTGCATCCGATCGACCGGCTCAATCGTTTCACCGGTAACCGGGTCTGAAATGGCTGCTGCGAAGCTGTCGACGCCAATCTCCATGTGCGCACCTTTAGCTGCTGCTTTAGATTACCTCGCCTGCATTGTGGGTACTTCGATTACGCGGCTTGCCCTTAATTCGCTCGTTGCACAAAAATTCCCGCGAAGTGCTGCTTGTTTCGGACCGCCAGAATGGACCATAGGATGACGACCAGAATCGCAAGGGGCAGCCCGGCCTGCGCCATAAGCGCGTGAAAGAAAAAAATGTTTACGATCACCGGTCCCAGTAGAACGAGCGCCAGCGGGATGTAGCGATTTATCAACAGCAGCAATCCTCCGATAACTTGAATTGCGAAAATAACTACCCAATAGTGAGACGCGAAGATCGCGCCGAAGTACTGGCCCGCCACACCTGTAGGAGGCGGCATCGGAATGAAGTGAAGAAAGCCATTCAAACCGAAGACCAGGAAGATCAAACCCAGAAGCCAACGTGCGATCAAGGAAGCAGTTTTCATTTTATTCTCCTTTTTTTGACCCGCGTTATTTAGAGACTGGCATGAGCGTGGACTTTTTCCAGCGACGGCGCAAGAAAGGTTTGTGGATCCATCTTGCCGGACATCAATTGCGCGGTGCCGCTGGCGGCGATGATGGTGACGTCGGTGATGCCGATGAACCCTAAGACCTTCTGCAAGTAGGGGGTCACAAAATCGAAGGAAGCCATAGCGCTGCCCTTCCCGTATTCACCGCCGCTCGCAAGCAGCAAGGTGGCTTTTTTCCCGGCCAGCAGGCCCTTAGGACCAGTCGCCCCGTATGAAAATGTTTTGCCAGCGCGAACCACTTGATCAATCCAAAGTTTGAGCGTGGAAGGAATACTAAAATTGTGCATGGGCACGCCAAAGACATACTCGTCAGCTTGCTCGAGGTCATTTATAAGCGAGTCGGAGGCTGCGAGTGCATTGGTCTGGGCTTCGGTCCGAGCTGATTCTGGCGTGTGGGCTGCGCCCACCCAGGATGCGTCGAGCACGGGCAAGTTCAGCGTAGTGAGGTCGCGATCGATAACTTTACCTGCCGGGTGAGACTTGAGCCAGGTTTCGGCGAATTTCGCGGTGAGTTTTCGGGAAATAGACCCTTGGCCCATGGGGCTGGAGTCGAGTTTGAGTAAGGTTGCCATGTGATTGCCTCCAATCATCAGATGCAGCATAAACAACAACTGTTGCACACATTACCACAACAAACGTAATTTAAGCAACAGACGATGTTTTAAGGTATACTAGCGGGTGGAGGGGCGAGAAATGCTTCAGTCAGACTGTGAAAGGCTAGATCCTCGCATCCGCAGAACGCGACAACTGCTGCAAGATGCGCTACGCAATCTATTGAAACAAAAAGAGTTTGATAAGATTTCGGTGCAGGACATCACCGAGGCCGCTACCGTGAACCGCGCCACCTTCTATGCGCACTATGAGGATAAATTCGCTCTGCTGGGCGAACTAATCCGGATTACCTTTCTTGATCTTTTGGAGCAGAGGAATGCGACGTTTGATGGTGGATGTTCGACAGCATTTCAGGTAATTATCCTGGCGGTTTGCGACTACCTGAGCGAACTGCAAAAATCTCATTCCTTCAACCAGCATCAATTCGAACCGTTTGTGGAAGCTACGGTGATCGATCAGATCCGCATCGTTTTGCTGGATGGATTCCAGCGTCACCCGGTGGAGCGCAACATCCCCGCAGAAATGATTGCCGCGACGGCAAGCTGGGCGATCTATGGGGCCGTAAAGCAGTGGGTGAATACCGCGGACCGTGTCTCCGCAGAAGAATTTGTTTCCGTTGCAGTGGAACTGGTGCGGCCGATCGTGACAGCTGGGATTATTCCAAATCCGCAAATTGATGTGCCTAAGGCGACTGCGCAACAGCACAGTTGAACCCAGGCGCATTGCGCTGGGCCGCCGAACCGACAATTCGAATCTAGCGTTTGCCTGCGCGTTTCAAACTAACATTTTGTGGAGGCGTATCTTCCGCGTCCGGAGGAGTGGCGTCTCGCTCCGCCCGAAAATCGGGCTGGCTTTGCAGCATTCGCACGCAGCGATTCCAGCGCAGAATGCTGTCGTCATTTCCCGGCGGACGGATTTTCTCCGCTTCCGCGAAACATTTCATGGCATCTTCGATGAGCGGCAACAGAATATGCGCGGAATAACCGCTGCGCAGCTGAACCTTGGCACGCCTCTCATGTAACAAGCCGGTGTAGTAAGCGCGTTCGTAGGCATCGCGCAAACCCTGAAAAATTTCGGCCACTTCGCCGTAACGATCGCCGGCGTAGCCGGTGAACTGATCGGTGATGGACAAACCCAGTAACCGGCGCGCCAGTTGATGCCCAGAATCAACAGCCAGGATATCCCGGCAGATCGATTCGGCTTCTTCCGGTTCGTTTAAGTAGCGATACAGCTCCGCTTTCGCGATGGCTTCCGCAATGCCTGCCCTGGAAATAGCTTTGAGTTGCGCGTCCATTAGAACCTCCCGAGCTGCAGACACGATACTCCTTTAGTCCGCCTAATTGCGTTTCTCGCTGGGCCCCCGCATTTTGCGAAACAGCATAGTCAAAGGATCGTAAAACTCGTCCACTACTCGTTCTTTCAATGGGATGATGGCGTTATCCGTAATGTGAATTTCTTCCGGGCAAACCTCCGTGCAGCATTTCGTGATGTTGCAAAGGCCGAGGCCCAGCTCGTCTTTCAGTAGTCGCGCGCGATTTGCACCGTCAAGCGGATGCATCTCCAATCCCGCCACGCGCACAAAAAAACGCGGTCCGGCAAATTGTTCTTTCTTGTCATGATCGCGCAGCACGTGGCAAACGTTCTGGCACAGGAAACATTCGATGCACTTGCGAAATTCCTGCACGCGGTCAACGTCCAGCTGCGAAATTTTCCAGTCTGCGCCGCGCCTCGGCTGAAATGGAGGGATTTTTTTGTTAACGCGATAGTTCCAGGAGACATCGGTGACCAGGTCTTTGATTTTCGGGAACGACTTCATGGGCATCACGACGATGGGCTCATCTTTGGGGAGCTCATCCATGCGCGTCTTGCAGGTCAGCCGCGGCCGGCCGTTTACCTCCGCGGAGCAGGAACCGCACTTCCCTGCTTTGCAATTCCAACGAACCGCGAGATCCGGCGCGAGGTGTCCCTGAATATAGTACAGCGCGTCGAGCACCACCATGCCGGGCGCAACCGGAACCTTGTAGTCCACCATCGCTCCGCCGCCGGCTTCGCCGCGGAAGACTCGCAAGACTGTTTCAGCCATCGCTTTCTCCGTTCCGGTGCTCATCGCCGCCAACTATAGTCGTAAAATTTTGATGCCATGTTACTCCTGCGCCAAAACTTCTTTTAAGTCAGCGGGCAGCGCCGGAATGGGCTCTTCGCGCCGAACCACCTTGCCGCCTTCTTCCACGATGATGTTGTGTTTCTGCCCCCAGGACGCATCGAGATTCGGATAGTCAATGCGACTATGCGCGCCGCGGCTTTCGGTGCGCGCCAAGGCGCTTTTTGTAACGGCTTCGGCAATTATAAGCATGGACTTCAGCTCGCCGGTAAGGTGCCAGCCGGGATTGAACATCCGCGAACCTTCCACGCTGGCTGCTGCCGCGCGCGCTTTCAACATTTGCAACTCGCTGAGCGCGCGCGCCAAATCCTCCGCGTTGCGATAAATACCTACGAGGCTTTGCATCACGGTTTGCAAATCGCGATGCACTGCGTAGGGGCTTTCGCCGGTGTTTGAAAATGGCGCGAGTAGTTCCTTTTCGGCGCCTTGCATTTGCGCGTTGCCCAGCGACGCATAAGCGGTTTGTTTGGCATGCGCCGCCGCAGCCATTCCAGCACGCCGCCCGAATACCAGCAAATCGGAAAGTGAATTGCCGCCCAGCCGATTTGCTCCATGCAAACCTGCCGCAGCTTCACCGGCGGCAAAAATTCCCGGGATGGAGGACTGCCCTGTTTCCGCTTCGACGCGAATACCGCCCATCATGTAGTGGCACGTCGGTCCAACTTCCATGGGTTCTTTAGTGATGTCCACATCGGCCAGTTCTTTGAACTGGTGATACATGCTGGGCAATTTTTTCTTTACGTACTCGGCGGGCTTGTGGGAGATGTCCAGGTACGCGCCGCCGTGTTCGGTGCCGCGACCTTCACGCACTTCGGTATAAATCGCACGCGCCACGACATCGCGGGTGGAAAGCTCCATGCGCTTGGGATCATATTTCTCCATGAAGCGCTCGCCCAATTTGTTGCGCAGGATGCCGCCCTCGCCGCGCACCGCTTCGGTGACCAGAATTCCCTGCACTCCCGGCGGCCACACCATCCCGGTGGGATGAAACTGCACAAATTCCATATCCATCAGTTCCGCGCCCGCTTCGTAAGCCAGCGCCATGCCGTCGCCGGTGTATTCCCAGGAGTTGGACGTCACCGTGTACGCTTTACCGATGCCGCCCGTGGCGATTACCACCGCTTTGGCCTTGAAGACGATGAAGCGGCCATTCTCGCGCCAGTAGGCGAAGGCGCCCGCAACACGGCCGCTTTCCATCAGCAGACGCGTGATGGTGCATTCCATGTAACAATCCACGCCCTGCTGCACGCCGCGGTCTTGCAAGGTGCGAATTAATTCGAGGCCAGTGCGATCGCCGACATGGCACAAGCGCTTGAAGGTGTGCCCACCAAAAGCACGCTGTAAGATTTCGCCTTTTTCTGTGCGATCAAAAAGCGCGCCCCATTGTTCCAGTTCACGGACACGTTCCGGAGCTTCCTGCGCGTGCAACTGCGCCATGCGCCAGTTGTTAAGCAGTTTGCCGCCGCGCATGGTATCGCGGAAATGCACTTTCCAATTGTCGGCGGGATCTACGTTGGCCATGGCCGCGGCGATGCCGCCTTCGGCCATCACCGTGTGGGCTTTGCCCAGCAGCGATTTGCAAACCACGCCTACCGACGCACCTTGCGCCAGGGCTTCGATCGCCGCGCGCAGTCCCGCGCCACCTGCGCCGATGATTAATACATCGTGTTCGCGAACCTCGTAATTTGCGGTCACAGAATCCTCAGGTCGCGAATCAGGCCGCTGGCTACAAGCCGAATGTATAAATCCGCCGAGCCGACGGAGATCAAGCTGGCCCATGCGAATTGCATGTGGCGCTCATTCAGGAAGGAGAAGCCGCGCCAGGCCGCGGCTCGCGTTGTTCCGAACGACGCGCAGGAAAAGCAATCCATCTTGCCTCCCGCCAAATGGCGCAGCGAGTGGCATGACAAGGTGTAAATGGAAAGCAAGATAACGTTGACCAACAGAATCAGGCTGCCGACACCGACGCCAAATTGCCCGTCGAAAAAAAAGCCCTTGATCGCGTCATGCCACAAAAAAGCCAGAAAAATAATCGCGAGATAAAGAAAATAACGATGCACGTTTTGCAGAATGAACGGAAAGGCTGTTTCGCCGCGATATTTGCGGTTGGCCGGCTCTCCTACGGCGCACGCCGGCGGATCCAGAAAAAACGCGCGATAGTAAGCTTTGCGGTAGTAGTAACAGGTGGCACGAAATCCCAAGGGGCCCGCCAGCACCAGAAGTGCGGGAGAGAGTGGCCACCAGTGATGTTGCGGATCGATGAGCGGGGAATAAAAAGGCGAAAGATAAGGTCCCCACGAGTAATAAGCGCCTTCGAAAGCCCGCAGCGTGGCGTATAGACCAAAACCGCCCAGCAGAATGATTACTGGTAAGAGTTCGGTCCACCACGAATCGCGACGCAACGTCGCGCCGAGGCGCGCTTCCGGCAAATGAGTTGGCGTGCCAGCCATGCACGTACCTCCGAGTGCAGTAGCCTATGCAAAAAACTCAAATTTTCAAACGAAATTATGTGAGGGCGCAGAAACAGCAATAAAAACCTCAAGGGATAGGTCGGTGATCGAACTTTTACAAGATGGATTCGATCTCGGCGTCCAGCGCCACGTGGGTCACCGGCTCGGCATTGATGGTAAACGTCATGCCATCGAGATCATCGAAATGGAAAAAACGGCTGATGTGGTAATCCTCGTCATAGCTGGAAAAAAGCTGCTCAGTTTCGGCGCGGCTTAGATTGAATGCCGTGAGCGGCACGGGGGTGCCGAAATCACCAGCCAGCGCGCGGTAACGGTCGACCAGTTGTCGCAGTGGAAGCATGGTAGCCCGTCGAGTGGCTTCGGAGGTCATAATCGCTCTCCTTGGGCCAGAGTGTACCCCTAGAGTTGCGATTAATAAATAGTCCTGAATGTCGCTATAATGCGCGTGTAAAAAACAATCGCTGCCAGTCGAGAACCCCAAGCCGTGAGAAAGAGAAAGACACCGACATGAGTGCGTTTCCTAATCTTTTCGCCAAACGATACCCGCTGTGCTCATGTTTACTGCTTTTCTTGTTTTTTGGGTTCTCTCCGTGGCCATCGGCAACGGCGCAAACGCGCGAGGCCGCTGGTTCCGCTAACGTTTTGCATCAACTGAATGAGGCCGTCGAGGACCTTGTGCAGCGGGTGTCGCCGACGGTGGTGCAAATCCTGGTCACCGGATATGGGGCCGCGGAAGACTCCCAGCGCGGGCAAACTGACTTGGTGGTCGGTCGCCGCAGGGCCATCGGCTCAGGCGTGATCGTCGATAGCGATGGGTACATTATCACCAATAGCCATGTCGTCAACGGAGCACATCGTATTGACATCAGCGTGATGACGCCCAAGTCCGAGGATCACACCCATTACTCCGCTAAGATCCTGGGCGT
>Ga0208989_10000357_pt1 | contig 12705 bp, 13 predicted proteins | sample MedBloCAOM3_M1_FD_187852 | JGI IMG/M metagenome (GOLD analysis project Ga0208989, IMG submission 187852) | Forest soil microbial communities from El Dorado National Forest, California, USA - Mediterranean Blodgett CA OM3_M1 (SPAdes) (version 2) | ecosystem: Environmental > Terrestrial > Soil >...
CTGGCAATCGTCGAACGTGCCGGCCACTTCAAGCGCAGTGATGTTTTCGCCGAGCGTCGTGAATTGTTTTTCCTGAGCTTCGCTGATGCGCCTCGAAGGATAGAGAATCACGACGCGAATTCCGGGCACACCCAAAAAACCGTGCGCAACAGCGCTGCCGGTGTCCCCGGAAGTTGCCACTAGGACGGTGAGCGGACGCGTCTCGCCGCGCACGAAATAGCCCATCAGGCGCGCCATGAAACGGGCGCCGAAATCTTTGAAGGCCGGTCGAGGCGTTATGAGAGACACGGCGATCCCGCAGGCGCGGGACCGTGGCTACAAATTATCGCGCTTGAGATAAAGAGAACCTGACTGAATCGAACTTCCACATCCCGGCCGGGTGCGAAATGCTAAATTCCAATGTGCCCGGGCGCCCCGGGTAATTCAGTTGCGCGGTAAACAACCCATGGGGGTCAAAGAAATGCGAGTCAAAGGCGATGCTCCCATCGACCTTGATTGGCTGCGCCGGGACACCGAGCTGCGTGAGCGTTTCGATTAAGTTTTTTTGCAGCGGAGGCGTAAGCTCCATCTTTGCATTTGGTGACAACCTGGATTCGAGGAAGGAAAGGTTGTGTTGAACAGCGAGACGCTGCACCGCTTCGTTGGCAAACTCACGCCCTTCCTTTTCCGCAGTGGCCTTGGTGGAAAAGAGCCACCAAAAACCGCCGCCGATGAGCAAGACAATGATAATGAGAATCGGCAAGCCGCCTTCCGCCGTCTTCTTGGATCGACAATTAAGTTTCAACATATTCATTAGTATCCGAATCCGAGTCCTTTGATTACTTCGCCGTTATGAATGAGGGCTCCGTGCGCTTGTTTGCCCGTGTACGAGCCAAAGCGGTTCCTCGAATTTACTTTGAAATTTACCAGATAACCATAAAGGTGCTGGCCTTTCGTCCCGAGATCGGCCGGCTTTGGGTCGCCCTCCCATTCAATTTGTGCGCTGGCTGGATCAAGCAATTTGGTCTGGAGCCATTTCGTGACGATTTCTTTGTAATTCGTCGGGTACGGGCCATAGCGAGCATCGACCGCTTCGGTTTCGGCCCGGGACTGCACCGCGACCATCAGGCACGAAAGGCAAATCAGAGCTGCAAGCGTCTTCATGGATTGATCCTGTCGCGGCCGATTTTACAAGGCCCTCCCGTGACGGCCAGCGTTTTTTCAAAGATATCGATCTTGCAGCCGGGAATCATATACCTTCCACCACGACCATTTTGGTTTTTGCCGTGCGGTGCCGCATCTTTCGCGGCTCCTCATACTCCGCGCAATTCAACCAGTCCTTGGCGCGCTGCACACTTTCAAATTCGAGGATGACAATGCGCTTGGGCTGCCAATCGCCTTCCAGAGTTTCACTTGCGCCGCCGCGCACGATGTATTTGCCCCCATACTTCGCTACGGTGGCGCCTGCCATTTTTTTGTATTCCTCGTAACCGACCGGATCGGTCACTTCGATTTCCACAATCACGTATCCAGCCATTTGAAGTTTCCCGAAGCAACGTATCGAATGGCGCTGCCTCGCGAAAGGCAAACTTCACTTCGGCCGCGCTTTCTGCATAGGATGCGCTCGATTATGAAGCGAGCCGTCATCGTTCTTTTTTTGTTTGTCGCCTTTGACTTATCCGCTCTCGTCGTGAGAGCGCAGAATTCCCCGTCCCCCTTTCCTTCGTCAACCCCGAAGCTCGAGGTCCCGGCCGCCGCGGTGAACGCCCATGATCCAGGCGCGGCAACAAAAGCCTGGCTCGACACAGTACCCGCGGACAAACGCGCGCGGTCGGATGCTTACTTTGAGGGCGGATATTGGATCCTTCTTTGGAATTTCTTGCTTAGCGCGGCCATCTCGATCTTTCTCCTGCAATCGCGCGTCTCGGCGCGGCTGCGCGATTTCGCAGAACAGATCACGCGTTTCAAGTGGTTACAGGTTTGGTTCTACGCCGTCCCGTTTGTTCTGATCAGCGCAATTTTGAGCTTCCCCCTGGCGATCTACGAAGATTTTGTTCGCGAACACCAGTACGGAATGGCCACTCAAACTTTCGGACCGTGGTTTGGCGAGCAATTGATTACGCTAATTGTCGCTCTCATTTTTTTGCCGATTGTTTTGGTCGCTCTCTACTGGGTCTTTCGAATCGCTCCAAAAAGCTGGTGGCTGTGGGGCACAGCCGTAATTGCCGTTTTTGGAATGCTCGGCAGCTTTTTCTTTCCAGTCTATATCGCCCCGCTCTTCAATAAGTACAAGGCGCTCACCGATCCGACAATTCGCGATCCCATCCTAGCCATGGCACGCGCTAACGAAATTCCTGTCGACCAGGTTTACGAGTTTGATGCGTCGCGCCAAACCAAACGCATTAGTGCCAATGTCGCTGGCTTTCTGGGCACTACGCGCATCGCCTTAAACGATAATTTGCTGAAGCGGTGTACATTGCCGGAAATTCGTCAGGTCATGGCGCACGAGATGGGGCACTATGTTCTGAACCACGGCGCAAAGCTGACTATTTATAGTAGCCTTTTCTTTTTCGTTGGCTTTCTCCTTACACGCGCCTTCTTTGATAAAATATTGCAACGCTGGGGAACGCGCTGGGGCGTGCGCGATATCGCTGATCCGGCTGGTCTTCCCTTACTCTCGCTCATCATCAGCGTGTATTTCTTGCTTCTTACACCGATTCAGAATTCTTCCGTCAGAATTACGGAACGCGAAGCGGATGCTTTCGGGATTAATACTTCGCGCGAACCGGATGGATTCGCTGCGGTTTCGTTAAAGCTTGGCGAGTACCGCAAGCTCAATCCGGGCAAATGGGAGGAAATTATTTTCTTCGATCATCCCAGCGGCCGCGCTCGCATTCGCATGGCCATGGATTGGAAGGCGGCGCATTTGCCCTGCGGAAATACACCTGCCGGACAATAATAGCGCGCGAGCAGCGTTACATCTCGACTGTCGATTGTGCGTCGGAACGCGCCCTCACCTAGGCCTCCGCTGCGCTTCGGCGCGGCAAGCAATCCTCTTCCTCTCTCCCACAGGGAGAGATGGACGCGAAGCGCCAGTGAGGGCAAAGGAGTGGGCATAGGGAGAGGCGGACGCGAAAGCGCGGGGTGAGGGTCTGGACGAGGACGTCGTCTCATCCCCATTGCGCTTAGCGTTTGTTGAAAAACTCAGCGATCGCGTCGCAGACGAGATCGACATCTTCCAGGGGGAGCTCGCCGTAAACGGGCAGCGAGAGAATTCTGTCCACGGCTGCTTCCGTTTTCGGGAGCGACGGCAGTTTCGCGTGAAGATTTTTCACCGCGGGCTGCTGATGATTGGCCACTGGATAATGAGTTCCAGTCCCAATCCCCTTCCCTTGCAGATATTTGGCCAACTCTTCGCGCCGCTCTGCTTGGATGACATACATGTGATACACCGCTTTGGCCCACGGCTTCTCCGACGGCGTCTGCACAATGCCTGCAAGACGTTCATTGTAACGCGCCGCAACTTTGCGGCGATGATCGTTCAACTGATCGAGGCGACGTAATCCAATTCGACCGATCGCGGCCTGGATATCGTTGAAGCGCGAATTGTAGCCGGCCACCTCGTGCACGAATTTGGATTTGCGCCCGTGATTGCGCAGCATGCGAATTTTTTCCGCGATCGCGTCGTCGTTCGTCGTAATGCAGCCGCCGTCGCCCATGACCGTGAGATTCTTTGAAGGAAAAAAGGAGAACGCTCCGGCAACGGCCATCGATCCAACTGACTTCTCTTTGTAGCGCGCTCCTTGCGCCTGCGCGCAATCCTCGAGCACCCACAGTCCACGTTTCTTCGCGATTTCGAAGATCGGGTCGAGATCGGCGGGATGCCCGTAAAGATGCACGGGAATAATTCCGACCGTGCGCGGTGTGATCGCGGCCTCGATAAGATCGGCGTCGAGACAATAGGTTTCGTCTATGTCGACGAAGACCGGCTTCGCCTTCCAATGCATGAGCGGTTCGATGGAAGGAAATGCGGTATGCGATGGAACGATCACTTCGTCGTCTGCCTTCAACCCCATCGCTTGATGAAGGATGAACACGCCGGACGTCCAGTTCGAGCAGAGCACAGCGTGCTTCGTTCCGATGTGGCTCGCCAGTTCCGCTTCAAACGCTTCGCATTCCTTGCTCAAAATAAATGAGCCGGAATCGATGGCGCGCACGGCCGCCTGGCGGATCTCGTCGTTTACAAAAGGTCGGGAAAGCGGGATTTTTTTCATGAGACAATGTCGATCCACTGACCGGTGCGCCCAGATTCCAAGGCTGCTTCCACTACTCGCACCGCTTCGAAACCGGCAAGCCCATTGGCCAGGGGACGGTCGCGCGTCTCCATTGATTCGACAAACGCAACGAGTTCCGCGCGCAAAGGTTCTTCCGGCGCAAATTCGAGCTGACGCACCGCACCCTCGCTCGCTTTGATTTCGGAACCGTCCGCTACGTGGCGATTCTCAAACGTCTTGACCTTGTATTGAGCGACGTTGTAATCGCAAACCGCGGAAAGCCTTTCTCCCGTCACTGTCACTTCGCGCATTTTGCCCGGTGTGTGATAGCCGGCTTCAACGATCGCCAGGACCGGTTGCGCCTCGTGTTCGTATTCGAGCGTAACCAGCGACTCGTCGTCCATTCCGCGTTTCATAAAATCACCGAACACGGCGTGTACGCGCCGCGGCGTTGTGCCGAGGAGAAAATTAAAGAGATCGAAAAAGTGAATGCTGTCCGCAAACGTTACTCCGGTATCGGCGCGTGGACGTTTGAACCCGTAAAATTTTCCGCGCAACGTTTTGAGACGGCCAAACTGGCGATCGGCGATGGCGTCCCGCAACCAAAGCGACGCGGAATCGAATCGGAAAATGTGCCCGACCTGCAGAATGCGTTGACGCGAATCCGCGATGTCGATCAAAGCTTTTGCCTCGGCGGAAGTCAGCGTGATCGGCTTTTCCACAAAAACGTCCTTGTCGATCTTCAACAGGTCCTGGCAAATCTCGAAGTGCGTTTGTGCCGGAGTGACAACGACCGCGCCGTCGACTCTTGAAAAAAACGACTCCGGGTCGGTGCTCTGATGCGACTGCGGTACTCCTGATTCGGCAAGTCGCCGTTGATCGACATCGGACACGAAAAGTTCTACCGACATCGATTTCAAAATGCGGAGATGATTCGCGCCCCAGCGACCGAGACCCATGAGAAGAATGCGCTTCATCGAAAACTTCGGCGGGCCGATTGATCAAGGGCGCTGGTCGATCGGCACTACTTTTTTGCCGACCGGTTCGCCCACATATTCGCTCAACGGCCGATACAAGCGGTTATCCGCGAGCTGCTCAAGCACGTGCGCGCACCATCCGGCGCATCGCGCAATTGCGAACACCGGCGTGAAAAGGTCCGTGGGAATGCCGAGCGAGTAATAAACCGTTGCCGAATAAAAATCGACGTTCGCGTTCAGGTTCTTCTTTTCCTTCATCAGCTCGGCGATGCGTTGGCTCATCCGGATCCATTTCGGTTCGCCGATTTTCTCGCTCAACTTGATCGCCATCGCGCGAAGATGCGGCGCGCGTGGGTCGAGCGTTTTGTAAACGCGATGACCGATGCCCATAATCTTTTTCTTTTCCGCCAGCTGCTTCCCGATGTACGCGTCCACGTTTTTCTCGTCGCCGATTTCCTGGAGCATCTGAATGACACCTTCATTCGCGCCACCATGCAGCGGACCTTTGAGCGTACCGATCGCGGCCGTGATCGCAGAATAAAAATCGGTCAGGGTCGAGATCGTGACACGCGCGCTGAAGGTCGAAGCGTTCATTCCGTGATCGGCGTGCAGCACGAAGGCAACGTCGAGCGTGTCGCTCGCTTCTTTGGCCTGCGGCTCACCACACATCAGATAAAGAAAATGTTCGGCTTCCGTGAGATCGTCGCGTACCGGCGGCAGCGATTGGCCGTTGCGCGCGCGATGAAAGTAAGCCGCGATCACGCCGATCTTTGCCGTAATGCTGCGCGCGCGACGTTGATTAATCTCCGGCGTGGCTTCCTTGCCAAGATCGACATCGTAAAGCCCCAACATCGAGATGGCGGTGCGAATCACATCCATCGGCGGCGCGTTCTTGGGCACACTCTTGAGGAAATCAACAACCGGCCCGGGCAATTCGCGTTGCGAGCGCAATCCACGCGTGAATTCATCCAGTTCGCGACGGTTCGGCAGTTTGTTGTTCCAAAGCAGGTAAACAACTTCCTTGTAACTGACTTTGCCGGCCAATTCGTTGATGTCGTAGCCGCAATAGATCAGCTGACCTTTGTCGCCGATAACGTCGCTGATCCGTGTGGTGGCCGCGACGACGCCTTCTAATCCTTTTGCCGTCATTATTTTCCGGCGCCTTTCATGCGCCCGATCAAAGTATCAGCGATTGTGGCCGGCGTCTCTGCCACAGAAATGCCGGCGGCTTTGAGAGCTTGGATTTTTCCTGCGGCCGTCCCCTTCCCGCCTGAGACGATGGCACCGGCGTGACCCATGCGGCGGCCGGGCGGTGCTGTCATTCCCGCGATGAATGCGGCCACCGGTTTCTGGCAATTTGTCTTGATCCACTCGGCCGCTTCTTCTTCAGCTGATCCGCCGATCTCTCCGATCAAGATCATCGCTTCGGTATGTCGATCTTCGTTGAACAATTTCACAGCATCGAGATGCGACATGCCGTTGATTGGATCGCCGCCGATACCGATGCAGGTCGATTGTCCATAACCGCGCGTGGTCAATTGCCAGACTGCTTCGTAAGTTAGCGTCCCCGAGCGCGAGATCACTCCCACGCTGCCCTCCTTGTGAATGTAACCCGGCATAATACCGATCTTACACGCACCGGGCGTAATGATGCCCGGACAATTCGGTCCGATCAGGCGCGATTTCTTCCCCCGCATCTGCGCTTTCACGCGCATCATGTCCATAACCGGAATTCCTTCCGTAATGCAAACGACAAGATCGACATCTGCATCGACGGCTTCCAAAATTGAATCGGCCGCCGCGGGAGCGGGCACAAAAATCATCGAGACATTGCAACCGGTTTCGCGCCGCGCTTCAGCGACCGTGTCGAACACCGGCACTTTGTCGTCGAACTTTTGTCCGCCTTTTCCCGGCGTCACGCCGGCCACAACGTTCGTGCCGTACTCCATACATTGCCGCGCATGAAAGCCGCCGGCGCTGCCGGTGATTCCCTGCACGACGAGCCGGGTATTTTTATCGACGAGAACAGACATGATAGGAATGACGAATGACGAATGACGAATGACGAAACAATGACGAAACTCGAATGACAAACTGCTGTTGTAAGATATGAACGCTAGTTTCGGGCTTCGTCATTCGGATTTCCTTCGTCATTCGACATTAGTGCTTCGTCATTTCTTTCGTTTGTGCACGACCAGTTTGTTCCCGTCCGGGTCGCGGAACTGCGCCATCCAGCAAACGGGGGTCTCGAGTTTATCGAGATCAAATTTCACGCCACGCTCCTTCAGCTTCGCGATCGTTGCATCGATGTCGTCCACCTCGAATGCGACGGTTGTGCCGTCACGTGACGGTTTCCAATCGGGATGACAACCAACGCCGATGGTGGTTGGCCCGATATCGTACTCGACCCACGCGCCTTCCATGCCAGTCGTGCTCGGCTTCAGCTCCAGTGTTTCCTGATAAAATTTTCGCGCGCGTTCTTTGTCCGAAACGGCAATGGCGATAAATGCTACTTCCTTGATCATTCGCAGATTTCCTTTCTCGTTTTGGGATTTGAAGTTTATTTGGGATTTGGTTTTTGGGATTTGGAGCTTGCCGCTGCAACCGCTTTTTGCGCCGCATCGGCCAAATCGTCCGCCGCGATGACAGCGATGCCTGACTGCGCGATCAATTTTTTCCCGGCCTCGACATTTGTTCCTTCCAATCGCACGACGAGCGGAACGGACAGTTTCACCGCCTTCGCCGCATTGATGATCCCTTGTGCGACCACGTCGACCTTCATGATTCCGCCGAAAATGTTGACCAGAATCGCTTTCACGTTCTTGTCCCCGATCAGGATCTTGAATGCCTCGGTCACCTGCTCCTCGGTCGCGCCGCCGCCGACATCGAGAAAGTTCGCCGGACTGCCACCATAAAACTTGATGATGTCCATCGTCGCCATGGCCAAACCGGCGCCATTCACGAGGCAGGCGATGTTTCCGTCGAGTCCGATGTAATTGAGTCCGTGCTTGGACGCTTCTATTTCGCGCGGATCTTCCTCGGCGATATCGCGCATGGCTGCGATCTCCGGGTGGCGATAAAGCGCGTTGTCGTCGAAATTGAATTTGGCGTCGAGCGCGAGCACGTCCCCCTTTTTCGTGACGACCAGCGGATTCACTTCCACCATCGAACAATCGCAAGCGCTGAACGTGCGGAAGAGTCCATCGAACAATTTCGAAGCGGCTTTGAGTTGCGACGAATCGAAGGCGAGCTGCTTCGCGAGTTTGCGCGTTTGAAACGGTTGCATGCCGGCGAGTGGATCGATCGGTTCGCGCAGGATTTTCTCCGGCGACTTCGCCGCGACGGTTTCGATCTCCACGCCGCCCTCCGTGCTCGCCACCACCAACGGTGCGGCTATCGCGCGATCGAGCAGAATGGCGAAATAAATTTCGCGCGCGATCTCGGCCGATTCCGCGATGAGGACTTTGTTGACGACGCGGCCGTGCGGGCCGGTTTGATGCGTGACCAAAGTTTGCCCGAGCATTTTCGACGAAACTTCGCGCGCTTCCTTCGCCGACTTCACGAGGTGCACGCCGCCTTTGAATCCATTCGTGAACGTCCCCTTCCCTCGCCCGCCGGCATGAATCTGCGCTTTCACGACGAGACCGACATCTCCCAGCTCGCGCGCGATCCGCTCAGCTTCTTCCGGCGTGGAGACCACTTTTCCACGCGGCGTGGCCACGCCGAATTTCTCCAGCAATTCCTTCGCTTGATACTCGTGAATGTTCATTCGGGCGTCCGCGAGCAAAGCCTTGAAATGCGCGCCCGGCAATCGAAATTCCGTGTCACATGACCGCGCACACGGGGATTGAAGAAAAGATCGACAAGGCGCGTGCTCGTGGGCAATTGCTCGATTCCACGACCAAGAACATCCGCGCCTTGCTCAGCGGCGCACCGTCCGATCTTTATGGTCGCGCGATTGAAGAACTCATCGCGGCCGGAGAATGGGCTGAGCTAAACGATCGCTTCTACAAAACGCTTGCCTTCGGGACCGGCGGACTGCGCGGACGAACCATCGGAAACATCGTAACGAAAGCTGAGCGCGGAAAGGCCGGTCCGGATGAATCGCCGCAATTCCCCTGCGTCGGGACGAACGCGATGAATTTTTACAATGTCAGTCGCGCCACCCAGGGATTGATCGCTTATCTGAAAGAATTCGTCGGCTCGGTCCGAGCCGGACTTGCATTAGAGTCTCGCCCAACCGGCAAAAAACCCAGCATCGTCATCGCGCACGACCCGCGGTTTTTCTCCAAGGAATTTAGCGACCTCGCTGCCAAAGTGGCGACTGAGTCCGGCTGTGACGCTTTTGTTTTCGATGGCCCGCGTTCAACGCCGGAACTCTCGTTCGCCGTCCGACGTCTGCGCGCCAGCGCCGGAATCGTCGTTACGGCGAGCCATAATCCTCCGCACGACAACGGCTACAAAGTTTATTTCAACGACGGCGCCCAAGTAGTCGAACCGCACGCCAGCGGCATCATCGCGAACGTGAACGCAGTTGAGACCGAGACGTTCGCGCCACTTCCGCAAGATCGACGGGGAAAGCTCACGACGCTCGACAAAGAGATCGATGAATCTTACATGCGACGGATCGAAACGTTGATTGTCGATCCGAGCGTGATCAACCAGAAGTCGCTGCTCGTTGTTTTCACACCGCTGCATGGAACGGGCGGAGTCATTCTCAAGCCGATGTTCAAGAAGTTGGGTTTCAACTTCGAAGTCGTGGCCGAGCAGGACGTTTTCGACGGACGGTTTCCAACTGTGAAATCTCCCAACCCGGAAAATGCGGAGGCACTTCAACTCGGTATTGACCTGGCGAAAAAGAAAAAGGCCGATCTCGTTATCGCGACCGATCCGGATTGCGACCGGGTCGGAGTGGCCGTGCGCAGTGTTGCCGGCGAAATGAAATTAATTACCGGCAATCAGATCGCATCGCTTATCGCCTATTATCGTTTGAAAACTCTGTTTGATCGCGGCGTGCTCAACAGAGAAAACGCACCACGCGCCGTCATCATCAAAACGTTTGTCACGACCGATCTACTCAAAGCGATCGCCGAACATTACGGCGTCCGCTGTGTCGAAACGCTCACCGGTTTCAAATATATCGGCCAGAAACTGGCCAAATACGAAGCAGCGCTGCCGGAAGACGTGCGAGCACGATATGTCGATCTTAGCGAAGAAGAGAGTCGCAGACTCCGTTTGGAGCATTCGTCATTCTACGTTTTCGGCGGGGAAGAAAGCTACGGCTATAGCGGCAGCGATTTCGTACGCGACAAGGACGGCAACGGTTCAGCGATCATGTTCTGCGAAGTCGCGGCTTACGCGAAATCGCAGCACTTGACAGTCGATCGGTTGCTCGACGAGATCTTCATGCAGTTCGGTTATTTCGAGGAAAGAAACGGTTCGCTTGTTTTGGAAGGTGCGGAAGGCGCGGGTAAGATTGCGCGCCTGGTCGATTCGTACGCAACTTCGCCGCCCAAGGAAATGTTGGGCACCAAAGTCGGCCGGATAAGAAATTTTGCGACCGAGACAATCCGCGATGTGGAAGGCGATGAAATCCCGAAAGAAAAGATGTCGATCTTCGAATTGGAAGATCGAACGCGAATCGCGGTGCGCGCGTCCGGAACCGAACCAAAAATTAAATACTACTTGTTTGGACAAGAGCGGCCCGCCGACGGGAAGTTCACGACCGCCCAACTGGAAACGATCAAAGCAAAAGTCGGCAAACGTTTGGAGGAGCTTTGGAATTGGTTGCAGGAAGATGCGCACGCGCGGCTGGAGCTGTAGCCGCCTCGCTCTGCCTGCCGCGCCGAAACCCTTGAAGGCGGGTCGAGGCGATGCGAGCCGCATTGGCGGATTCACGGCGACAGAGCGCCGTGGCTACAACTCGCACTCGACAGAGCGCAATTCGCTGAGAAGAAGTAGTTATGCAACGGGAGATTAATTTGAGCGGCGGGGAAATCTCCATTCTCAAAACCCTCGGTTTGTCCGGCAGCTCCACAAACGGAAAACTTTTGAAGCAACGGATCGGTGAAATAGAAACGGCTGAGTTTCTCGACGAATTGAACGGACTGATCATGTTGGGTTATGTGCTCGCGAGTAAGATGAACATTGAGTCGATGGAAGATTTGGAGCGCTCTTTTTTCCGCGTGAACGCTTCCTACGCACGTGATCTGCGCGACGCCATTACGCCCTCTCGCAAACGCGAAGATCATTCGCGGCGCCGCCGGCGGCGCAGTTCCAAGGCAGAGTGAACGGCTGGCGGAAAGCGCTGCGGCTCTGGCCGTGGCTGGCCGCGATCGCGAGCGGGTTGCTTTGCACTGCTTGCTTCGCGCCCTTCAATCAATCGTGGCTTTGCTGGATCGCACTGACGCCGCTCATCGCAGCGACTTGGTTTTCGGGAGAAAATTCACGTCGCAAATGGCTGCGCGATCTCCTTCTCGGCTATGTCGCCGGAATTGTTTTTTTCACGGGAGCCTTTAGCTGGCTCGGCGCGCTCGGAACTTTATTTGAGAATCTCTTTCTCCACGGATTGTCGCCGCTCCTTTCGATCTATCTTGGACTCAACTTCGCATTTTGGAGTTGGCTCGTCGGATTAATTCGACCTGTAGAGGCCCCGCTAAGCGGGGTGTCGGCCGCAAATGAAAGGCAAAAAACTAAATGGGATGAAATGCTCGCGCGCGCTGGCAAGTCCACGGCCGCGGCGTCAAGTTCCCCTTGGTTAAGATCGACCACCAATCTGCGGCTCGCGTTTTGCCTCGCTTGCGCGTGGGTGACCCACGAATGGATCCGCAGCTGGTTGTTCAGCGGGTTCGGTTGGAACGGACTCGGTATCGCCCTGCACGCCAATTGGCCGGTCATTCAAATCGCGGAATTCACGGGCGTAGCCGGGCTCTCGTTCGCGATTGCCTTCGCCAATGTCATCGCCGTCACGACAACGCGACGTCTCATCTTGGAAGCGCGCATCCATCGGATGCGACCACACTACGATCTCACTCTCACCATGGCTGCGATCGTGGGCCTGCTCGCATTCGGCATGCACGTCTCACAATTTAAGTCGCCGGCAAAATCCGTGCGTGTCGCAGCTGTCCAGGCCAATATCGCGCAAAAACAAAAGTTCGATCCGCAATTCACGCACAAGATCTTTGATCGATTCACGCACCTGAGCGAGATCGCGCTGCGCACAAATCCGCCGCCGGAGCTTTTGATCTGGCCGGAGAGCTCGACTCCCGGGCCGGTGCTCGAAGACGAAGAGAGTTATCGTTTCGTCATGGATTTCAAGGCGTCCGCCAAAACCGATTTATTGCTGGGCACGATCGATGTGGATGAAGGTCATGCCTACAACGCGGCGTTCTTGATTTCACAGGGCGGCAAGAATGTGCAGGTCTACCGCAAGATTCATCTCGTGCCGTTCGGCGAATACATTCCGCTGCGCCGTT
>Ga0208989_10000358_pt1 | contig 12684 bp, 13 predicted proteins | sample MedBloCAOM3_M1_FD_187852 | JGI IMG/M metagenome (GOLD analysis project Ga0208989, IMG submission 187852) | Forest soil microbial communities from El Dorado National Forest, California, USA - Mediterranean Blodgett CA OM3_M1 (SPAdes) (version 2) | ecosystem: Environmental > Terrestrial > Soil >...
GCAGTGGTACGAGCGGGTCGTCGAGCCGATCTTCGAGGCGAAGGACGACTATGAAATCATGTATCTGTTGGCGAAGAAGCTCGGCCTCGCCGACCGGATGTTCAAGAATATCAAGGTCGAGAACGATCTGCCGGAAGCCGAGGACATCCTCCGCGAAATCAACCGCGGCGGCTGGTCGACCGGGTATTGCGGCCAGTCGCCGGAGCGCCTCAAACTCCACCGGGAGAACCAGAAGGACTTCGACCTCGTCACCCTGCGGGCGAAAGATGGCCCGTGTAAAGGCGACTACTACGGCCTGCCGTGGCCGTGCTGGGGCGCGCCGGAATTCAAGCATCCCGGCACCCACACGCTCTACAACACGCATCTGCACGTGAAGGATGGCGGCGGCACCTTCCGCGCCCGCTTCGGCGTCGAGCGCAACGGCGAGACGCTGCTCGCGGAGGGCTCCTACTCGCTGGGCTCGGAGATCAAGGACGGATACCCCGAGTTCACGTACGCGGTGCTCAAGAAGCTCGGCTGGGACAAGGACCTCACCGAAGCCGAGAAAGCGGTCATCGAGCGTGTCGGCGGCAACGGTGCCGACAGCGTCTCATGGGCCATCGACCTTTCCGGCGGCATCCAGCGCGTGTGCATGGAGCACGGCACTATCCACTATGGCAACGGCAAGGCGCGCGCTAGTGCGTGGAACCTGCCCGACCCAATCCCCGTGCATCGCGAGCCGATCTACACTCCGCGGCCCGAGCTTGTCGCTAGATACCCGACGCTGCCGAACGCCGTGCAGTTCCGCGTGCCGAACATCGGCTTCGATGTGCAAAAGACAGCGGTGGACCGGGGAATCGCCACGCAGTTCCCGCTGATCCTCACTTCGGGCCGCCTGGTCGAGTATGAGGGCGGCGGCGAAGAGACGCGCTCCAATAGGTGGCTCGCCGAACTGCGGCAGGAGATGTTCGTCGAAATCAATCCTGCGGATGCGACTGCACGCGGCATCAAGAATGGCTCGTGGGTCCACGTCTGGGGCCCGGAAATGCAGAGCGGCAAGGTTACCCGTATGAAGGCGCTGGTCACAGAGCGGATCGGCAAGGGCGTCGCGTGGATGCCCTACCATTTCGCCGGGTGGTTTCAAGGCGTCGATCAGCGCGGGAAGTATCCGAAAGGGGCGGATCCAATCGTGCTTGGCGAGAGCAACAACACGATCACCACTTACGGCTACGATCCGGTTACCGGCATGCAAGAGCCAAAGGCGACGCTCTGTCAGATCAGTGCGTAAGGAGCCTGGGCATGGCTCGAATGAAATTTCTCTGCGACGCCGACCGTTGCATCGAGTGCAACGCCTGCGTCACCGCCTGCAAGAACGAAAACGAGGTGCCATGGGGCATCAACCGCCGGCGCGTGGTTACCATCAATGACGGCAAGCCGGGCGAGCGCTCGGTGTCCATGGCCTGCATGCACTGCACCGACGCGCCATGCCAGGCGGTCTGTCCGGTGAACTGCTTCTACACCACGGCCGACGGCGTGGTGCTGCACTCCAAGGACCTCTGCATCGGTTGCGGCTACTGCTTCTACGCCTGCCCCTTCGGCGCGCCGCAATATCCCAAGATCGGCAACTTCGGTTCGCGCGGAAAGATGGACAAGTGCACCTATTGCGCGGGCGGACCGGAGGCAGACGGTTCGGTTGCGGAATACGAGAAGTACGGCGCCAATCGTCTGGCCGAAGGCAAGTTGCCGCTCTGCGCGGAGATGTGCTCGACCAAATCGCTACTGGCCGGCGACGGCGAGATTATCGCGCAGATTTACAAGGAGCGCGTCGTCAAGCGCGGCTACGGCTCCGGCGCCTGGGGCTGGAAGACCGCCTATCGGGAAGGGATTGCCGTGTAAGCCGCCGCTCAGGCGAAGCAGCGCCAATGGGTTGGCGAACTCTTTGGAAACCGCCATGACGAAACTGTTGGTGTGGGCGCGCTATATCGTCGGGGCAATTGTTCTTTGCGGCATCATTGTTTTTGCCGCGCCGACCCAAACCCAGCAGCAGGCGCCGTTGATCGATCCGGACGCGAGTGCCGTGAATGAAGAGACACTACTTCGGCAATTTCCGCGCATTGAAGGAGAAGTAGTAATTCCGGACAAGAAGGAGGGTGTGCTGATCCAACCAGCCGGGCGAAAATGGCGCTATTTCCACGAAGTGATATTGCGCTGGTTCGGCACGATCGTGATCCTCGGAACGCTCGCGGCTCTCCTTGCCGCGTATGTGCTCTTAGGACCTATCCGCATTTCGGCGGGCCGGTCCGGTCACAAGGTGCCGCGATTCAGTGCGTTCGAGCGGTTCGTGCATTGGCTGACGGGGATCTCCTTCATCATTTTAGGTCTGACCGGCCTGAACATGACATTTGGCAAGAAACTGCTGATGCCGTTGATTGGCCAGAATGCGTTTAGCGCATTCTCGGAAGTGGCGAAATATGCGCACGACTTTATGAGCTTCCCATTCGTTATCGGCATCGCCCTGATCGCCGCGCTTTGGCTCAAGGACAACATTCCAGAGGCGATCGATTTGGAGTGGTTCAAGCAAGGCGGAGGCTTCATCAAAACCAAGCATGCGCCCGCCCGTCGGTTCAACGCGGGAGAGAAAGTGGTGTTCTGGCTCGCCCTCGGCGCCGGAGTGGCAGTCTCCGCATCAGGCTACCTATTGTTGTTTCCGTTCTACGTGACGAACATCACGGGCATGCAGATCGCCCAGGTCATTCATAGTGTCGTCGCAATCCTGTTCATCGCCCTCATTCTCGGCCACATCTATATTGGTACTATCGGAATGGAGGGCGCGTTCGAAGCTATGTGGACTGGCGAGGTCGATTTCAATTGGGCCAAGGAGCACCACGACCTCTGGCTCGAGGAGGAGTTTTCCAAGCGCGATGTCGTCCGCCACGCGCCGCACCTGTCGACCCCAGCGCAATAAGCGACACGACGTCGTAACTACTACACGTTTTTGTAGGGTGTGCTTAAGAATGAGAACTGACATCCGCGAAATATATCCCTGTGAATCGGAACATTGATGGCCGTCAAGGTATCGGTCAACTGATTGCTCTGTATTGCCATAGGGTGTGAACAAGGCCGATACGTTTCGATGCATTCCATCTCCCCTTTGCGTAGCAATCAACCGGCCACTTCGTCACAAGTCTGGGCGCCGAAAACCTCGTGGCGGGACAGGATTCACGCGCACACGTACGCAGCGGCCATGGTCGCGATCGCTGCAGGCATCGCTGCTGCCGCCGGCGTGATGGGGTGGCTACACGTGTTCCAATATGAAACCACTGATGACGCATTCGTCGATGCGCGGACGGTCGCGGTCAGCTCGCAGATTACTGGAGCGATCATCGACCTTCCGGTAACTGACAATCAAATAGTGAATGCGGATGCTGTGCTGGTGCGGATCGATCCTCGCGACTATGAGACGGCGCTCGCTCAGGCAAGGGCACAGGTCGCCCAGGCCGAGGCCTCCATCGCAAACCTCGTCGCTCAGATCGATGCGCAGAATGCCCGCATTGAACAGGCGCAAGAGCAGGTGAGGCAGACGCAGGCGGCCTTCGGGTTCGCCCAGGAAGAGAACGCGCGCGCTCAAGAACTGTTCAAGTCAGGCGTCGGGACACAGCAGCGCGCACAGCAGGCAGCCTCCAATCTCGGTCAAGCCGAGGCGGCGTTCGCCGCCGCCAGGGCGAATGCCAAGGCAGCCGAAATGCAACTCGCAGTTCTGCAAACTCAGCTGATGGAAGCGGCCGGACGTCGGGATCAGGCGCGCGCAGTGCAGAGCCAGGCCGAGACCAACCTTTCGCGAACCGCGATCAGTGCCCCGGTTGTCAGCCGGGTGACCAAACTATCGGCCGCCAAAGGCAATTATACCCAACCCGGGCAAGCGTTGATGATGTTGGTCCCATCTGAGGTCTGGGTTACCGCGAATTTCAAGGAGACTCAGCTCAGTTTGATGCGCCCCGGGCAGCCGGTCGATATCCGCATCGACGCCTATCCGGGCCGGGTCTTTGCAGGCCATGTCGATAGCATTCAAGCTGGCAGCGGTGCGGCCTTCAGTCTGCTGCCTCCTGAGAATGCCACCGGCAATTACGTAAAGGTGGTGCAACGCGTCCCCGTGAAGATCATCTTCAATGATGCGCCCGACGTTTTCGTAGGCCCGGGAATGTCTGTAGTGCCGTCCGTGAAGGTCCGATGAGTAGCATTGGCGAGCAGCCGCTAGTTCCTGACGACCTCAGCCGGTCGGCTGCCGGAAATCGCAACCCCTGGCTAGTCGCGGTAGTGATCTCAATCGCCACCTTCATGGAAGTCCTCGACGCGTCGATCGCCAATGTCGCTTTGCGCAACATTGCCGGCAGCCTGGCAGCCGGCGTCGACGAGAGCACCTGGGTGCTCACCAGCTATCTGGTCGCAAATTCTGTCATCCTGCCAATCAGCGGCTGGCTCTCGGGGGTGATTGGCCGCAAGCGCTACTATATGTCCTGCGTTGCCATCTTCACAGTAAGCTCCCTTCTTTGCGCATTGGCGCCGACCCTCTCGACCCTCATTGTCTTTCGCGTCCTGCAAGGACTGGGTGGTGGTGGTATGGCGCCGACCGAGCAAGCGATGCTTGCAGATACGTTCCCCGCCCGGCTGCGTGGGCAGGCCTTCGCCCTTTACGGCGTTGCGGTCATCGTTGCGCCAATGGTTGGCCCTGTGTTGGGCGGCTGGCTCACCGACAATCTGTCCTGGCACTGGATTTTCTTGATCAATGGGCCGATCGGTCTGCTTTCGCTTGTGCTCGTACAATGGATGGTGCACGAGCCTGAGGTGCTCGAACGGGAACGTAGGGAGCGCCTCGCTCGCGGCGTCAAAGTAGACTGGGTCGGCTTCGTCCTCGTCGCGCTGGCGCTTGGCTGTCTTGAGATTGTACTGGACAAAGGTGAGCGCGAAGATTGGTTTGCATCGAATTTCATCGTCACCTTTGCTGCTATCTCATTCGTATCATTCCTCTTATTCGTGCCATGGGAACTCTCACAGGAGGAGCCGATCGTCGATATCCGGCTGTTTGGCCGTCGTCAGTTCGCCACGTGCTCCCTGATCATGCTGGCCGTCGGTGCCATTCTGTTCAGCTCGACGCAATTGATGCCGCAGTTACTGCAAACGACCTACCACTACACGGCGACACTATCGGGACTGGTAATGATGCCTGGCGGACTGGCGATGCTGTTAATGATGCCGGTCGCCGGCAAGTTATCGAGCTACGTCGGGCCGAAATATCTCATCAGCTTTGGTTTGGCGGTGGTCGCGCTGGCGATGTGGCACAGCACCTCTCTCGCCCCCAACGCGGACTTCAATTTCTTTTCTTGGGCGCGGGTTTATCAGACAATCGGATTACCATTCCTTTTTATCCCGATCACGTCTGCGTCCTATGTGGGACTTCCACCCGGCAAGACCAGCGAGGCCTCCTCGCTAATCAACGTTGCCCGTAACCTGGGCGGCAGCATCGGCATCTCGCTGGCCGGCGCCGCGCTCGCAAACAGCAGCCAGGTGCATCAGAACTATCTCACGGCACACCTCGTCCCCTCGTCGCCTGCATACCAGCAGGCCCTCCAGGCCGCCACCGCGCAGCTTTCAACAATGCTCCCGCAGCCGGAGGCACAGAAAAGAGCTTTCGTGCTGGTCGAGCAAGTTGTGCAACACCAGGCGACGCTTTTGTCCTACATCGACGTATTCGCGGGCCTTGCTTTGACTGCCGCTGTGCTGGTCCCGGTTGCCTTTCTGCTACTGAGGCAGCCGCGCAAGGCCACGGCACCGCACTGAATAGTTCAGATGCAGCGAGGCAGCATATATCTGAATTGACAGGCGTCAATGCAGGGAAGCTTGTCCTGCGATAAAGCAGAGTGTGGATTCGCGGCGACGCGCGCGATTGGTTTGGCGCGCGCGACTGGTTTGGCATGAACATCAGCAACCGTCGCGCGGACCAGCGGAATTCGGGCTGGCCGTCGTTCGATGCCGGCGCCTGCCCTACACCCCCGACCAAGTCCGCAACCAATGGCAACTACACATCTTGCACTGAGCAGCACGAGCGGCAGGCGGTGAGACAAGATGACATTTCCCGGGTCCGATCCGCTGCCGGACGAACCGCAGTCGGAGGTCATGCACAGCGAGCGCGTCAGCCCAGTGTGGCGGGGCCTTCTTGCCCTCATGGTCGGGTGCGTCATCGGTATGGTGTTCTATGCACTTCTCCATGATCCGAATGCACAGCATACTGCGCGCGCTCCCGGACCCGGTGCCGCCCCCTTGCCCGATAGTCCGGCCTTAACAACGACCGGCGAACGAGTGCCGCTGCCCGGTGACCGAGCGACCGGCACTGTCATCGGCCCGGACGTGAAGACCGCTCCGCCGCCCCTGAGGCCCGCTCGCCCAATCATCGAAGATCCCCGCCCTGGGATTCGTTGAGCGTGCTTTCGTTCTCTCGCAGAGAACGTCATGCCGGAGCACGCCGTCATAGCCCGTGGCGGCACCCCCGCCCTTCCTATACTTTAGGCAGAGGACGTTTCGACAATTGATCGCCGTCATGGCTGCGATGTCGCGGTGTGGGCAGCCTAGATCGCGCTACGCCCGGCAGCCTGATGAAATGCCGGGGAGGAGATCCAGGAGGCCAACATGGCTAGGGTATGCAAAGTACAGCTGTTGAAGACCGGGAGACGACATCATTGATCGCAAACGACAAGGTCGAGGGGACTGCGGTCTACGATGCGGACGGCAAGCACATCGGCAAGATCGAGCGTCTCATGATCGACGAGCTCACGGGCAAGGTGGCCTATGCCGTCATGAGTTTCGGCGGAATTCTGGGAATCGGCGCAGATCACTACTCGATCCCCTGGTCGCTCCTCAGATACAACAAAAGCTCGGCGGCTATCAAGTCGACATCACCGAACAGCAGCTCAAGAACGCCCCGAAATTTGGCCAAAACGAGAATTGGGACTGGTCCGGCCGGGCGGGCGCGGAATGAGAACAGCGGCCGCCGCAAACGGCCAGTATTCGCTACTTGCGACAAGCGGCTTGTTCGCGTCCATGACCGTGCGCGTTTGCGCATCCCGTCCGGTATCGCCAGACCGGCTGGGGATGAAGTCCTCGCCAACAGGCCTATCAGCCCTTCGGGGTCGTTTCTCAGCGCCCGCTAGGGGGAAACGTGATCGTATCGCATCCGAGCTACGACCGCCTCCTTATGGGCTCCCCGCTGCGCCGGAGCGGCGTATGCCTTGTGATCTGCGCGGCGCTGCTCGTGTTGCTGGCGCTCGCGTTCCTCGTCCATCTCACGCTGCTCGCCGGCATGCGCTCGGACGTCGCGAGCGTGTTCTATCGGGCGCTCGCGCTCTCGAGCGTCTTTGCGGCAGTGCCGCTCACCGTGCTGTGGTTTCTCGACCGCCGTGAGCGCGAGAATCCGTGGCTTTTCGCTGCTGCTTTTCTTTGGGGCGCGTTCATTGCCACCGCGCTCGCCTTGCCCTTCAACACCGTATTCTTCCAAATCGTCGACGCATGGGTCGCGCAACACCCGGTGGTGAAACGGCTGCTGGGGCCGGATGCTGCAATGATGTTGGCAGCGCCGATCTCCGCACCGATTGCCGAGGAGATCGCCAAGGCGTTGGGAGTGTTGCTGCTGTTCTGGCTGCTGCGCGCTGAGTTCGACAACATGCGTGACGGCATCATCTACGGCGCGCTCGTCGGGCTCGGGTTCAACTGGTTTGAAGCGGCGTTGTATGTGGCACAAGGCTATGCCGAGTACGGCGTGGCGCCATATGGCGCACAGTTCGGTAGCAGATACGCGCTCTTCGGTCTCGGAGGACACGCCCTGTTCACCGGCATCTTCGGCGCGTCGCTCGGGCTCGCGATTCAAACGCGGCGCAGGTGGATCCGCATCCTCGCGCCGATCGCCGGGCTCGTGCTGGCCATCGCGGCCCACATGCTGAACAACGCGCTGCCGCTGCTCGTCACGCTCGCGGGCGCTGCCGCAGGCATGCCGCCGCCGGAGCACGAGCCCCCGCCCGACACCGGGTTTCTCGAGAACTTCGTCGGCGACACACTGACGCAGCTCGTGATCTTCCTGCCGTTCTTCCTGATCATGGCGCTCGCGGTATGGCGCAGCGGCGTCTGGGAACGGCGCGTGATCCGTGAGGAACTGGCTGAGGAAGTCGGGCGAACGGTAAGCACGGGCGAGTACCATGACATCGTCGGCGATCGCATACTCCGGACGCGCCGCATCGATCCGGCTCGTCCCCGCGCATCGGCGGCGCTCGTAAACGCGCAGCATGAGCTCGCATTCCGCAAGCGCCGCGTGAGAGACGAAGGCAAGGACCCCGAACGCGACCATCTCGCGGCCGGATGGCGGGACGAGATCCGGCGCCTGCGGGCGGCCTTATGATACGCACCCGGAGGCTGTTTCCGGCATTCTTAGCGCCGCCCGTCAGGGACAGCGGGCTTGGCCGGACGTTTCGGCGAAGCTCCCGCTGTCTCCGTATCCTTCTCCCGCAAACTTCGGGCGTCACGCTGCAATTCAAGGCATGTGAGGAGTTCGGTATAGGTGGGGTCAAAACCGGTGGTGGTCAACTGTCGACAGTAGGACTTGTCGGAGGCAGAAAATTGGGTCCATTGCTGCACCAGCTGATCGCGCGCCTCCCGCTCCTTCCGCAGGCAGACTTCCACATCTCCCACTGCCTTGGTCATGGCCGCAACCCTGCGGCAAAACGATTCGACCTCGAATGTCGGCACGCCGTCGGTAACCAGGACCAGGCCTGCCGCGAGCAGCGCTGGCTTAAGTGGGAGAAGCATGTTCCTGTTCCGACGATCGCTTTCCGGCCACCAAGGCATCCAACATCCCGCGCAGGTGCGCAGCCGCCAGCTCGATATCGGTGAACTTGTACTGGCCGGCGCGTGACTCCGCGGACAGCACCGCACAGCGATGAACATTCTGGAAGTCGCCATATGGGAATTTGTAGCGGCGCTTGCTGTCTTCTGCTTCCTCGTCATCCTCGCCCAGATGCCATTTGCCGAACGCGGCGCGACCATGTTCCGCAATGAATCGGTTCTCTGCGCTGCGTGTGGGCCTGTGGTCAGTCCAATCGCCTCTCTGGTCGAGCACGCATTGCCGATTCCGAATCAGCTTCTGCGCGTATTCATAGGCGCTTTGATGTAGCCTTACTGACATAGCACATTCTCCTGACGCGACGCGATGCGGCGGCCGCTACGGCGAGCCGGAACTGACTTGGCCGTGCGCGGCTAAGTCACGCGTTCGCCGCCTATCTCTTTCGATTCCGCAACCCGCGTCGCACGGACGAGAATACTTGTCGTTGACGAAGATCAAAATCGGAGGCGATCATATCCACCTCCGGCAAAGCCTCGCAAAGTGGGCGCAAGGCGCCCGTTTCAAAATGCGGGAAATTGACGGCTATCAGGGCGAGCGGCGCGGCGTTGAATGATGCTCGCGGCGTGCGCCTCGCAGACCCGTTCGCTGCGGGCATGCGGCTCCAACATCAGTCCATCGAGCCCAACCGGGAGACCGTGCCATGACCACGCGCAAGCTCGACAAAAGACAGTGGCCCACGTTCTTCGACGGCGTCACGAGGATGCTCGAAGGCGAGCGGGCGGAAATCGAGGTCGTCTCCCTTCGCCTCGGCGATCAGGTCGAAGCCGAGTGGCTGCCACTACTCGGAATCGCCTACGATTCCAAAGATGACATCGTCGAGGTGGCGCTCGACGGATTGGATCACTTGATCCCCAAGCCGCGCGAAATATATGTCGAGGACGGCGCACAAGGGCTTTTGGCGCTCGAAATCGTCGATGCCGATGACGTCCGGCAAATTATCAAGCTTCGGGATCCGCTCGCGCTGCCGGCTCCGGCGCGGGCATCTGGCAGTCGCCGTACATGATGTGGTTATGCTCTAAGAACTCATGACAAGGCTTCGAGCGGAGCCGCTAGTGAGCAATGAGGAGCGGGATTGGCGCCTTATGCAAGAGGGTGTAGGTCGCACCGCCCAAGAGCCACTCACGCACGCGGGAGTGGCCATAGGCTCCCATTACGATGAGATTGGCTTCGAGGCGGCGAGCCTCGGCGATCAGAGTTGCGCCGACATCGCCGTCGCGCATCCTGACGCGATGAAGGATGACATTGATCTCATGATGCTTGAGGTGCGTGACCGCGTCGACTCCCAGCGCTGCCTTGAGTTCTACTGGCGGCTCATCATCGACGACCACGACGGTCACCTCTTTTGCCTTGTGCATATATGGGAGCGCCTCCGCCAACGCGCGTGCTGATTCCCGGCTGCCGTTCCACGCGAGGACGATGCGCTCGAATATCATTTTCGCCGGCTTGCGGTTGGGCAGAAGAATGAGATGTCGGCCCGAACCGAAGAGAACAGTCTCGACTAGGTGCTCGGGCTCCTGCGGCGCGCCATTAGGGCGCAACGCCACGAAAGTGTCGGCCGCTCGTGCCTCGCGTGCCACTACATTTGCAGCGGCGTCGCTCAAGATGTCGAACCGGCGGAGCTCAACAGGTTTCTGCAGTCGGTTCAGACGCTCCCTTAGCTTGGCTTCGCTCTTGTCTCCCGCCTCTCTTGCCGTCCGCAGCAGCTCGGCCGCTCCAATCGCACCGACGCCGTCTTCCGCCGCGATCACGACAGGCATGATATTGAGAAACAATCCGATGACCTGACTGTCAAAGAGGTCGGCGATGTCGTTGACCGCAGCGAGGCGCACCTCGTCGGCCGCGGTCCCGTCGAGACGAACCATCACATCCTTGAGCATCGCGCTGTCTCCTCCTCGATGCATCGGGCCGCCGGGGCTCGCTAGGCGGCCGGGGACGGCCTCAGAGTGGAGCGGGCCAATTCGGGCGCCGAAGACCGATCCGCCTCGTCCGTATCAGGCATTCCTCACGGCGCTGCCGCCGCGATGGCGCTGGCAACGGGCATGCCTGCGTCGCGCCGTGGCACGCGATGGCATGCATCCGCGATTCCGGCGACATGCCGGCCCTGGTATTGCGCCGCTTCGATCTCCAGCGCGGACGGCATGCGTGCGCCGTCCGCGCCAACGATGGTGGTGGCACCGTAGGGCGTGACGCCGTGAACGTCTTTGATTCCCAATTGCCCTTTAAACGAATAGGGCAGGCCGACGACGATGAATCCGAGATGCAGGAGCACGGTGTGAAACGACAGAATTGTCGCTTCTTGGCCGCCATGTTGGCTTGCAGTCGCGGTGAACACCGAACCCACCTTTCCAATCAGCTTGTCCTGCGTCCATAGGGCCCCGGCCTGATCGATGAAATTTTTCATCTGCGCCGCCATATTGCCGAAGCGCGTCGGCGTTCCGAAGATGACGGCATCGTATTCGACGAGATCATCGATCCGTGCCACCGGCGCGATCTGATCAACCTTATAGTGCGACGCGAGTGCCACCTTGTTGGGCACTAGTTCCGGCACTCGCTTGATATCCACCTTCGCGCCTGCACTGCGCGCGCCAACGGCCTCCGCCTGGGCGAGCCTCTCGATGTGTCCGTAGCTCGAGTAATAGAGCACTAGCACCTTGGCCATTGGTCGCTCTCCTTGACCAGCGTCGTCGGGCGTCGGCGAGCGCGCGAACACGCTTCAAATGATGCAGCGTAAGAAACCAGCGGTGCCTTGATGAGGATCAATAAGCGCGGTCGTCTGTGGGGGAGGCGGTGGCACAGGATGTCGGCGGATCCGCGAGCGTGAGCCGCGAAACATTCGGGATAATTGACGGTCATCAACGCCCCGCTGGCTCCTCGGCATAAATTTGAATCGCGCTTTTCGTGATTGGTCAGCTCTCGCTCGACCTCTCGCGAGTGCCAGGAGTGAACCATGACCACGACCACTGAAAATGGACGGTTTCGTCGCTCCACCGTATCTGCGGTCCTCCTGGACAAACTGGGCGCGGCTCTGGCCCGCAACTGGTGGCTGATTGCGCTGCGTGGCGCGCTCGGCGTGATCTTCGGGGTGATCGCCCTGCTCATGCCGATCACTACGATACTGGCGCTCGTCCTGCTGTTTTCGGCCTACATGATCGTCGACGGCGTGTTTGCCATCTACGCGGCCATCCGGGCAGCGCAACAGGGAGAGAGCTGGAGCATTCTGGTGTTGCAAGGCATTGCCAGCATCGCTGCGGGGGCCATCGCATTTTTCTGGCCGGGGATCACCGTCCTCGCTTTCGTATTGCTCATAGCTGCCTGGTCGATTGTCTCGGGATGCTTGATGCTCGCGGCAGCCTTCCGTACCGATAGTGGCCGTTGGTGGCTCGTTCTAGGCGGCGCCGCGGCATTGCTGTTCGGCATTTTGATGATCTTGGCACCCCTGTCCGGAGCGGTAGTTCTTACCTGGTGGCTTGGTGCCTTTGCGCTCGTATTTGGCGTCGCGCTGATCATCTTGGCGTTCCAATTGCGGTCGCGGTACATTGAGCGCAGCACCGTCGCTACCCCGCGCCCGGTGACATGATGTCCCGGCGGCACGTAGCGCACGGGCGTCGGCGCACCGCGGTTGTCGAACCCTCCGCCGAGAAGATCGACGAGAGTCTGGAGGACGCGGTGTGACACTCTTTATTTCTCGCGTAACTCGGGTCTGTCGGGGTGCCGCGACGAAAGGGCCCTGGCCGGAGGCAAAGACGTGGTTGACGGCAGAACGA
>Ga0208989_10000360_pt1 | contig 12644 bp, 16 predicted proteins | sample MedBloCAOM3_M1_FD_187852 | JGI IMG/M metagenome (GOLD analysis project Ga0208989, IMG submission 187852) | Forest soil microbial communities from El Dorado National Forest, California, USA - Mediterranean Blodgett CA OM3_M1 (SPAdes) (version 2) | ecosystem: Environmental > Terrestrial > Soil >...
GGCGCGCGCGGCCGCCAGGGCCGCGAAGTCGTCGAACAGGATGGCGCCGAGGTCGGTCGAGGGATGCGAGCCGCCCTCGAAGCGGGTCATCCAGATGCGATCGCCCAGCACCAGGTGGTTGAGCGTGCCGTGCACGCTCCTGAAGAACGCCCCGAGGTCACGCCGCCTCTCCTCCTCGGAGAGGCCGGCACAGGCCTCGTAGAGCTTCTCGTTGGCCAGTCGATTGTAGAGTGCGTACTGCGCCCAGACCGCCGTCATCCGCCCTCTTTAGCGGGCGGCGGCGGAAACCCAACGGACCAAATCGCGGATCAGGGTCGCCACGACCGCACCGCGCATGCGATGCGCGCGGACGACATAGGCCTGACGGTCGGCAAGCAGGATGGGGAACGGGATCGGGTGCATGAGAACCTCCTAGGGCAGAGGTGAGCTTAATTCCCGCCGGTAAACGAGATAATACAGTTAATTTGACTATCACTGCTGCCTGCCATTCACTAATACCGCAATGATCGATCATGCGAGCGAGATGGCCGCCTTCGTGCGGGTTGTCGATTCCAAGGGCTTTTCCGCGGCCGCGCCCGTCCTCGGGCTGACGCCCTCGGCGGTCAGCAAGCTCGTCACGCGGCTGGAGACGCGGCTGGGCGTGCGGCTCCTGCAGCGCACGACGCGGGCGCTGCACCTCACGGAAGAGGGCGAGGTCTTCTACGCCGCCGCGCAACGCATCGTGGCCGAGATCGAGTCGCTCGAGAGCCAGATGACCGGCCACAGCGGCACGCCGCACGGGCTGCTGAGGGTGACGACATCGCTCGCTTTCGCCGCCCACCAGCTCGCCCCGGTGTTGCCGGAGTTTTTGGCGCGCCATCCGCTGGTGCAGCTTGATCTGCTGCCGACCGACCGCGTGATCGACATGGTCGCGGAGGGCGTCGATGTCGCGCTGCGTATCGGGCGGCTGGCCGATACGAGCTTCATGGCGCGCAAGATCGGCGACGACAAGCGCCTGATCTGCGCCGCGCCGGCCTACCTCGCGCGCCACGGCACGCCGCGGCAGCCGGAGGACCTGGCGCGCCACAACTGCATCGTCTCGAGCGAGCGCGCCCACCTCAATCGCTGGCCCTTCAGGATCGACGGCGAGGTCAGCGAGATCGAGGTGAGCGGGCGCGTCGCGGTGAGCGAGGGCGAGATGCAGATGCATCTGGCGCTGAAGGGCATCGGCATCGTGCGCCTGACGCGGCTCACCGTGGCCCAGGCCGTGCGGGACGGCGCGCTGGTGCCGCTGCTCGGCAATTTCTCGGCCGACCAGCCGGTGGGAATCCACGCGGTCTATCCCCACCGCCGGCACCTCGCGCCCAAGGTCCCGGCTTTCGTGAATTTCCTGATCGAGAAGTTCACGCCGCCGCCCTGGGAGATTTGAGCCGCCGGGTGATGCTAGGATCGCCCGAACCAACCGATCGAAATCGTGGCCAAAATCATGGAGGGGGAAATGAATCGCGACACCGACCTGTTCGTGCAGGCCTTCTGGGTCAAATGCCGGGAGACGATACGGCCCGAGCTCGACTTCACGGTCGACGATCTGAAGAGCGAAGGCCACGACGCGCACGTCGCGACGCAGGAATATTCCGATGTGCCCGACCGGCTGCCCGAGGCTGGCCCCTCGGTCATCCTGACCGTGCATCCCAAGGGCGCCGCCGAAGGCCATGCCCTGCGCTTCCGGGGCGACGTCACCCGCAGCGATGTCGTGGTGACGGGATCGACCGGCACGTCGCGCCGTCACGAGTTGGCCGATCTGGAATTGCCCGCGGTCAAGGCCGAGATCTCGGCCTGGCTCACCGAGCTGCTGGGCCGCCCAGGCTGATTATCTCGCTGATCATCTTTCGGAGGAAACCAAACCATGGCTGATGCTATCGACGACCTGTTCCGCCGCTTCGGCAAGGCCTTCAACAAGGCCGATGTCGAGGAGATCGCCGCCTGCGTGACCGACGATTTCGAATGGCGCCTCAACGCCGGCGGCTCGCCGTCCGGCACCGTCCTGAAAGGCAAGGACGGGCTGCGCGCCCATTTCGCCGACAAAAGCACGGCGCACCGCGAGGCGCGTTACTCGGAGGCGCGCATCCATCGCGCCGGGACCGCGCTGTTCGGCACCTTCAGGGTCACCGGCATCGATCATGCCGGCCAGCCGTTCGACCGCTACGGCATCGACCTCTACGAACTGAAGGACGGCAAGATCGCGCTCAAGGACAGCTACCTCAAGGTCGACTGAGGATGGCCAACGAGACGGTGCTGTGGGACATCGACCGGCGCGGCGTTGCCACGGTCACGCTGAACCGCCCGCAGGTCAACAACGCCTATAACGGCGAGCTGATCCAGGGCCTGCACGATGCGATGGATGCGCTGGGTCGCGAGGTCGGCTTGCGCATCATCGTGCTGCGTGGCAACGGCAAGCACTTCCAGGCCGGCGCCGACCTGGCCTGGATCAGCGGCGTGGCCAGGCAATCGCCGGCGGAGAACGAGGCGGTGAGCCGGCTGACCGCCGAGGCCATCCGCCGTCTCGACACCGCGCCGGTGCCGACCCTGGCGCTGATCCAGGGCGGTTGCTTCGGCGGCGGCACCGGCATCGCCGCGGCCTGCGACGTCGTCGTGGCGTCCGAGGACGCGATCTTCTCCATCAGCGAGACGCGCTGGGGCCTGATGGCCGGCATCATCCTGCCGCAGCTCTGCCAGGCGATGGGGCTGCGCCAGGTGCGGCGCTATGCGCTGACCGGCGAGCGCTTCGGCGCGCAGGAAGCCCGCCGGCTCGGCCTGGTGCACGAGGTCTGTCCGACCGGCGGTCTTGCGGCGGCCGGTGAGAAGATCGTCGAATCCGTTCTGATGAACGCGCCGCGCGCCACCACCTCGACCAAGCTCCGCGCACTCGCCGCGGCGCGCGCCTTCATCGATGACGGTGAGTTGCGCGACCTCATAGACGAACATGCCCGCGCCCGGCAGCAGGACGAAGCGAGCGAAGGCCTCGCGAGCTTTCGCGAAAAGCGCAAGCCGGGCTGGTATCCGGGCTAACGCAGGAAGCGAAGGGCGGCGTCGCAATACATGGCGTAGACCGGCGCGATCGACTCGATGTCGGCCCATTCGTTGGCCGCATGCATGTTGCCGAAGCTGACGCCGGGCGCGCAGATCGTCGGCACGCCGCGCGCTGCCAAAAGGTTGCCGATGTTGGATGGCCCGCAGACATCGGTCACGACGCGCCGCCCAAAGGCCCGCTCGGCCGCTGCGACGAAGCTCTGGGCCAAGCTGTGGTCCGGGTCGACGAGATAGGCCGGCCAATGATCTATGGTTTCGATGCGGCTTTGCCCATCGACCGCGCGCACGATCTCCTCCAGCCAGCGCATGGCCTTGTCCCTATCGAAGGCGCGAGTCAGCCGAATATCGATGTTGCAGGTCGCGTGGTCCGGCACGACGCTGAATCCTTCGCCGCCCGAGAGGTGCGTCACCGTGGCGGCGGGTCCGAACGGGAACGCGGCGTCCTGCGTTTCGGGAAAGGTCGAGGCCGCCACCTTGAGCGCGAAGGCGGCGGCCTTGTTCAGTGCATTGACGCCGGTGCGCTCGACCTCGCCGGAGTGCGCTGCCTTGCCGGCAAAATGCAGCCTGGCGCGCAGGAAGCCGCGGCTGCCCACCACGATGCAGTCGTTGCCGGGATAGCCCAGCGACACGGCGTCGGGCGGCCGCGCGATGGAGTCGAGATAGGCGCGCACGCCGCCGAAGCGGCCGGTATGCTCGTCGGCATCGAACAGCACGTGCACCGCGCCGCGCGGGATCTGGGTTCCGGCCAGGTGCCGCGCGACATGGGCCAGGATAGCGACGCCCGATTTGGAATCGGCGGCGCCGCGTCCCAACAGCCGTCGACCACGCACGGCGCCGCAAAAGGGCGGCTCGGTCCATTGATCAAGGTCGCCCGCCGGGGCGGTGTCGATGCAGGCATCGAGGCAAAGCACGGGACCGGGCGCCACACCCGCGATCTCGACCAGCACGGCGACCTCCTTGCCTTCGCCGTCACGCAGCAGACGCGGCTTCAGATGATTGTCTGCGAGCCAAGCATGGACGATGCCAAGCACCGCCTGCGGCGGATCAATGCCGCCGCACGAAGGCGTCGCCACCAGCCGCGACGCCAATTGCACGATGCTGTCGATCGGCGCCGTGCTCACGACGCCGGCTAGTCGAGGCCCTCGAACAGCACCGTCGAGAGATAGCGTTCGGCGAAGTCGGGGATGATCACCACGATCCTCTTGCCGGGATTGCGCTTGCCGACGTCGATTGCCGCCGCCACGGCGGCGCCGCCGGAAATGCCGATGGGAATGCCTTCGAGGGTCGCCATGTCCTTCGCCATCTTCAGGGCCGCTTCGTTGGATACCTTGAAGATCTCGTCGAGGACCTTGCGGTCGAGGATATCGGGTATGATGCCCGCACCGATGCCCTGGATGGGGTGCGGCGTGTGCTTGCCGCCCGACAGGACAGGGCTCGCTTCGGGTTCGACGGCGACGATCTTGAGTCCGGGCAGGCGCGGCTTCAGCGCCTGGCCGACGCCGGTGACCGTGCCACCGGTGCCGACGCCGGCAACGAAGATATCCAGCTTGCCGCCGGTGTCGCGCCAGATCTCCTCGGCCGTGGTGCGGATATGAACGGCCGGATTGGCCGGATTCTGGAACTGCTGCGGCATGAAGCTGTTGGGTATTTCCTTGAGCAGCTCCTCGGCCCGGGCGATCGCGCCGTTGATGCCCTTTTCGCGCGGCGTGAGCTCGAGCCGGGCGCCCAGGAAGCGCAGCATCTTGCGCCGCTCGATCGACATCGAATCGGGCATGGTGCAGATCATCTTGTAGCCGCGCGCGGCGGCCACGAAGGCGAGCCCGATGCCGGTGTTGCCCGAGGTCGGCTCGATGATGGTGCTGACGCCGGGCTTGATCTTGCCCGCCTTCTCGGCGGCATCGATCATCGAGACGCCGATGCGATCCTTCACCGACGACATCGGATTGAAGAATTCGAGCTTGGCAAGGATCTCGCCTGTCACGCCGTCCCGCTGGGGCAGGCGGTTGAGGCGGACCAGGGGCGTGGCGCCCATGGTTTCGGTGATGTCGCCGTAGATGCGGCCGCGGAATTCTGCTTGGGTCATGCGGCCCTTATACCCCGCCCCGCGGCGATGGCCCAACCCGGCTATACAGAGCGCGCCAAAATCGGCGCTACTCCGCGGCCTGGCGCTGCGCGGTCTGGTCGGGCGTCAACGTGTAGGTCGTGAAATGCCGGTTGAGCGCCGGCATCGGGCAGGCTTCGAGGTGACCTTCGCCCGGCCGCATCAGGATCATCGCCGACGTGGCCACCAGATTGCCACGGTTGTTGGGCCGCGGCGGCCGGCACACCGACCAGGGCGATCCCCAATCGTCGAAGAAGGCCGAACGGAAATCCTCAAGCGTGAGCTTGCCGCCGCCCGGTAACAGATGGGGCGCCAGATGCTCGCGCACGCGCTTGTCGCGATAGATCGAGCACGGCGTCTCGGCCAGCCCGGTGTCCTTGACCTTGGCGCGGGCCGAGTCGGCGATCCAGTGGTTGGCGTGCACGTAGAGGCCGCGCTCGGGCGCCAGCCAGAAGGTCTCGTCGGGCGCGCATTCGAAGCCGAAGGCCTCGCCCTCGCAATGGCTCACCGCCATGTGGTTGGAGCCGAGCTTGGGCGTCGAGAAGATGGTGTGCACCGCCTGCGCGAGATAGGCGCTCTCCAGCACCTTGCGGCGGATGAAGGGCAGCGGCACGCCGACGCCGCGTTGGTAGTCGCGATCGCATTCGAGCGCATTGGCGGTGAGCCCGATGCCCGCCGAGTTCAGCCCGGAACGCGCGAGCCCGCCCGCTTCGGTGAAGGTCAGGATGTCGGGCCCGTCGTCGCGGCGGATGCGCAGGACCACGCCGGTCTCGGCGCACTCCGCCCGCCAGTCCCAGTTCTGGCCGTGCAGCAGCACGCCGTCGGCACTGGCCTCAGGCAGCGCAAGCGCGGCGGTGCAGCCGTCGGGAAAATGTTTCGCCGCCTGCTGGCGGCGCGCCGCCGCGACCATCTCGGTGCGGGCGTTCATCAGCATGACCGCGGCGAAGGGTTCGCCCGCGCCCTCGGCGATGCCGCGCATCTCCTCGATGTAGGCCGGCTCGAACGTCTCGACTTGCGGCACCAGGCGCTCGGCGCGACGCTCCAGCTCCTTCCAGTCGACGCCGTTCTTCAGGAGCGACTCGGCGTACATCTTGGCGCCGCGGCGCAGGCGATCGGCGGCGGCCTTGCCGTGGATGCGGCCGCGCTCGCGCGGGCTGCCTGAAAGGTCGATCAGCGGGAACGGAGAATAGTCGGTCATGGATGCCCCAACAGTGCCTGACGAAAGCGGTCTTTCAGATACGCGCCATCCTGCGGCGGCATGACGAATTCCAGTTTCTCGACCATCACCTTGACGACCCGGAACACCGGGCCCTTCCTGGTGCGCGCGTCCTTGACGAGCTGGGCGACCTCGCCCGCCTCGCGCACGATCCCGGCATCGGCGATGCCGCAGCCTTTGGCTATGAGGCTCAAGTCGGTGCCGGCGCCCGAGTCGGTCGGGCCGTTGTTGCGCGGGCTGGTATGGGTGGCCTGGTTGCCGGTCTCGCCGAACTTCTCGTTGTCGAGCACGACGATGGCGAGATTCTCGGGCTGCTGGGTCGCCACGGTGGCGAGCGAGCCCAGGCTCATCAGCATGTCGCCGTCGCCGGTGATCACCAGCACGCGTTTGCCGGGCTGCGCCAAAGCGAGCCCCAGCCCCATGCCGACCGGCGCGCCCATGGCGCCCCACAGCGGCATGTTGAGCGGACGGTCGCCCGCTTCGGTGATGTCCCAGTTGGACGAGCCCAGCCCGGCGATCACCAGCAAATTATCGTCGGCGCCCTCGAGGATCTTTTTCACCAGCGGTCTTCTCTGGAGTCTGGGCTGTAGCGTTGCCTTGCTCATCGTCACTTCTTCCCGAAATCTTTGATGCCTATGAGCTTCTGGCGCAGCAGCACCGCCACCGCCTGGCCACCGTTGAAGGCCGCGCGCGCCGCGGCGTCGACCGTGGCCTTCACCTCGTCGGCCTTGTCGACCGAGTAGAGCAACACGCCCATCGCCTCCAGCACCTTGGGCGTGCCCTGGCCCATCGGGTACTGCCAGGAATTGAACTCCCCATAGTCGCCGCGCATGGTGATCAAGGTCAGGAACGGAAAGCGCAGCGTCTTGGTGAGCCCCATCAGGTTGACGGTGTTGCCGACGCCTGAGCTCTGCATCAGCAGCACCGAGCGCTGCCCGCCCAGCCACGCGCCGGCGGCCAGCGCGATGCCTTCCTCCTCGGTCGTGAGCGGCACGGTGCGGATCGAGTTCGAGCGCTGGCAATGCTCGATCAGCCGCGAATGGCCGGCGTCGGGCACGTGATAGACCTGCTTGATGTCGTGCGACTGCAGGACATCGAAAATCTGGTCGCGCCAGTCGGCACTTGTCTCGGCGTTCATGTCTCTCCCATCAAAACGGCTTCAGCACTGCGAGAAATACGATAGCGATCATCAGCACCGTCGGCACCTCGTTCCACCAGCGATAATAGCTGGCAGGTCTGGTGTTTCGGTCTGCCTCGAAGTCCTTGCGCCAAAGCGCATAGGCGTGGTGCACGAGGGTGAGCCCGACAACCAGCGAGAATTTCACCTGCCACCAGGCGGCATGCCACCAGTCGCCCTGCCAGGCGAGCAGCAGGCCCAGGATCCAGACCAGAATCAGCGCCGGGTTCATGATGCCGCGCATCAGGCGGCGTTCCATGACCTTGAAGGTCTCGCTCTGCTGCGACCCCTTTTCGGCGTCGGCGTGATAGACGAACAGGCGCGGCAAGTAGAGCAGCCCCGCCATCCAGGCGATGACGGCGATGATGTGCAGCGCCTTCAGGATTTCATAGAGCATCGCGCACCAGCCTCGCGAGTCCGGCAACGAACAGCGGATGGGTGCCGACGGTGGGCACGCGGATGTAGGTGGGGATGCCGACCTCCTTGGCAAGATGACGGTAGTCGATGTCGAGCTCGACCAGGGTTTCGGAATGCTCCGACACGAAGGCCAGCGGATAGACCACCACGCCCACTTTGTCGGCGCCGGCGCGGCGGACCTCCGCCTCGGTCGAGGGACCGATCCATTTCAGCGGACCGACGCGGCTCTGATAGCAAATCGACCAGTCGATCTCGCCCAGCCCGTCGGCAATCGCCTTCGCCGTCTGCTCGACCTGCGCCTGATAGGGATCGCCCGCCTTGATGATCCGCTCGGGCAGGCCGTGGGCGGAGAACAACACGCGCCTGGGTCCGGCACCCGCGTCGGCCAGGCCTTGCTTCACCAGCTCGATCGACGCTGCAATGAAACCCGGCTCGGTGGGATAGGAGTCGATGGTTTTGGTCGGCACCCTGAAGTGCGCCGTGTCGTTCCACTCCTTGAAGGACGAGGCGGTCGTCGTGGTCGAGAATTGCGGGTAGAGCGGCAGCAGGACGATGCGATCGGGCGCGAAGCGCTCGACCGAGCGCACGACGGCCTCGGTCATGGGATGCCAGTAGCGCATGCAGACATAGCCGCGCCAGTCGTGCCCTTGATCGTCATCCTTGCCCAGCGCTTCTTCCAGTGCCCGCGCCTGCGCTTCGGTCTGGCCGAGGATGGGCGATGAACCGCCGATCTTTGCGTAGATCGCGCGCGCCTTGGCCGTGCGGCGGCTGGACAGGAAGCGCGCCAACGGTGAACGGATCAGCGTCGGCAGGCGCAGGATCGCGGGATCGCCGAACAAGTTGCGCAGGAACGGCTGCACTGATTCGAGCGAATCGGGGCCGCCCAGGTTGAACAGGATGATGGCGACCTTCACGAAGCGCTCTTCACGACGTGCCCCTCATGAGGTGCCCTCATGAGCTGGACGGCTTCCAGTTGCGCACGATCTCGACCAATTGCGCCACGTTCTCGGGCGGCGTCTGCGGCACCACGCCATGGCCGAGATTGAACACGAACGAGCCGTGACCGAGCTTGTCGAGGATGCGGGTGGCCTCGCGTTCCAGGGCGACACCGCCTGCCACCAGCATCAGCGGATCGAGATTGCCTTGCACGCAGATGTGCGGCTGCAGTTCCTGCGCCGCCCAATGCGCGCCGATGCCGGTATCGATCGACAGCGCCGTGAACGCATCCGGCCGGCGATACATCAGCGTCGCCGGACCGACGGCGCGCGGAAAGGCGATGATCGGCGTTTTTGGATGACGTGCCCGTACGGCATGGGCGATGCGCACCATCGGCTCCAATGACCAGCTGAAGAGCTGTTCTTCCGGCAATATGCCAGCCCAGGAATCGAAGAGCTGGACGGCATCGGCGCCCGCGTCGATCTGGTAGGTCAGGTGATCGACGATAGCCTCGACCAGCAGGTCGATCAGCAACCCGAAGGAATCCGGATGGCTGTAAGCCCAACCCTTGACCTTCGAGAAGTCGCGGCTGCTGCCGCCTTCGATCATGTAGCAGGCGAGCGTGAAGGGCGCGCCGGCGAAACCCAGCAGCGCGGTCTCTTTCGGCAAGGCCGCGCGCACCTGGCGGATCGCCTCATAGACCGGCGCCAGATGCTCGGGCAGCCGCGCGCGCGACAGGCGGCCGAACTCGGCGGGATCGGTCAGCGCCGCAAGCTTCGGTCCTTCGCCTTCCTCGAACCAGACTTTCTGGCCGAGCGCGTCGGGGATCACCAGGATATCGGAAAAGATGATCGCGGCATCGAGCCCGAAGCGGCGCAGCGGCTGCAAGGTGACCTCAACGGCCTTGTCCGGCGTATAGCAGAATTCGAGGAACGATCGCGTCGTGGCGCGGACGGCGCGATACTCCGGCAGGTAACGTCCGGCCTGACGCATCAGCCAGATCGGCGGCGTCGGAAATCGCGTCCCGGCCAGAGTTTCCAGGAATTTCCCCGTGCTCACTGCTCATCCCTCATGCTTCCTCTTACTCTATTCATAATAGGTAGTAGGAGTAGTAGGGGGTGTGGCACATGGGGATGCGCCCTATTTATGTTCGCTCCCCAGGCCGTTGTGGATCACCCGACCGTGATTCCACGCGATTCCATCGCGTGATTCCCGACTCGCAGGTCATTCCTCCCGGACTGTCCGCAAGGGACGATTAGCGGGACCGGCCGGGCGAGTCGGGGTCCGAATCCAGGGTCTGGTGGCAAACCCGCCGACTGTCCCCGCTCTGCCATCGCCAATCCCGCGTTTCTCCTTGGGGTGCTGTGGGGTAAGTTGCGCCGTGGCCAATCGCAATTTTCATGTTCATCTCGTGTCCGATTCCACCGGTGAAACCGTGTCGAGCGTGGCCCGTGCCTGCCTCGTGCAATACGAGGGCATCTTCGTGCAGGAGCATGTCTGGTCGCTGGTCCGCACGAAGGGGCAGATGGACAAGGTGATGCAGGCGGTCGAGCGCGACCGTGGTCCCGTGCTCTATACGCTGGTCGACCAGGAGCTGCGCGACCTGGTGCGCGACCATTGCCGGCGCCTGCAACTGCCCTGCGTCGGCGTGCTCGACCAGGCGATGAGCGTGCTGGCGGTCCACTTCCATTCCAAGAGCGAGCAGTGGCCGGGGCGCCAGCACCAGCTCGACGAGGGCTATTTCGATCGCATCGATGCGATGCACTTCACGCTCGCCCATGACGACGGGCAGTCGACGCACGATCTGGAAGACGCCGACGTGATCCTGGTCGGGCCGTCGCGCACCTCCAAGACGCCGACCTGCGTCTATCTCGCCAATCGCGGCGTGCGCGCGGCCAATGTCCCGCTGGTGCCCTCGGTCGCACCGCCGGCCGAGCTCGAAGCGGCCAAGCGGCCGTTGATCGTCGGCCTGATCACCGATCCGGAGCGGCTGGTGCAGATCCGGGTCAACAGGCTGCGGCTGCTGCAGCAGGATACCGAATCCGAATATACCGACATGGAACGGGTGCAGGGCGAGATCCAGGATGCGCGCCGCCTGTACGCCCGCCGCAAATGGGTAACCATCGATGTCACGCGCCGTTCGATCGAAGAAACGGCCGCGGCGATCCTGCAGATGCTGGCAACGCGACGCGAGCAGCGGCTGCAGGCTGGGTAGGAAACAGCCACAACACGGGAGGCGATCATGCTGCTTCGTCATCCGCATCGACGCGCGGCAATTGCACTTGGTCTGATTCTTGCTGCTTCAGGGGCACTCGCGGCGAATGGCATCGACGTCAGGCGCGGCGAGGACTCCACGGTGTTCGGCAACTGCGTGCCGAGCCTGTTGGTCGAGAACAAGTCGGCGGAGACCATCGACTATCTGCAGGTCGATGTCGCCGTGGCCCTGGGCAATGGCCAGGAGCGCACCGTCGAACTGATGTCGGCCTACCGTGAGGGTGTGCTTTATCCGATTGCGCCGGGAGGGAAGGCGACCTTGAAACAGCATCTCGATACTTCGATGGCGTTGGGAGTCGCTTGCGGCGACGTCAAGGCGCGCCGGGTCGTGCGCACGATTTGCGAAGCGGCCGGCGGCAAGCAATGCGCGTCTTTGGTGTCGGTCCAGCCGTGATCAAACGAAGGACGCTTATCGGCGCTGCCGGCGCCTCGCTGCTGGCGGCCCCGGCGCGGAGCCCCGCATTCGGACAGGGGGCCTATCCCAACAAGCCGCTGAAGATGGTCGTGCCCTATCCGCCGGGCGGCGGCACCGACGGGCTGGGACGCATCACCGCCGAGCGGCTGGCGGAAAAGCTCGGGCAGCAGATCATCGTCCAGAATATCGGCGGCGCCTCGAGCACCGTGGGCTCCGAGACGGTGCGGCGCGCCGATCCCGACGGTTACACGATCCTGTTCAATGCGAGCCTGTTCGTGCTCGGCAAGACCATCATGCCGACATGCCCCTATGATCCGCAGACCGACTTCCGGGCGATCGCCCAGGCGGGCGAGGCGCCGCTGGTGCTGTTGTGCAACAACAACGTGCCGGGCACCGATTATGCGAGCACGATGGCGGCGATCGCCAAGGAGCCGAAGAAGTACTTCTTCGCTTTGTCTTCAGGCGGCTCGGCCGGCCATATCGCGACACTCGAGTTCCTGCGCAAGATCAAGCTGCCCATCGACACCATCCTCTACAAGGGCACGGCGCCGGCCAACGCCGACCTCTTGAGCGGCAGCGTGCAGCTTTTCATGGATCCCTGGACGGCGCTGCTGCCGCTCGCCACTTCGGGCAAGGCGCGTGGCCTGTTCGTCACCTCGAAGGAGCGCACCAAGCTTGCGCCCAACATCCCGACATCGGATGAGGTCGGGCTGAAGGACTTCAATATCGGCTCGTGGTACGGCGTGTGGGCGCCCAAGGACACGCCCGATGCCATCGTCGACAAGCTCGCCTCGGCCATGTCGGAAGTCTCCAAGGACCCGGCCTTCATCGCCACGACGACCTCGCTCGGCATCGTCCCGACGGCGCGCGGGCCGAAGGAGTTCACCGCCTTCATCAAGGGCGAGGTCGAGACGAACACGGCGCTGTTGAAAGAGGCGGGCTACAAGCCGGAGTGACTCTTTGCTGGGAGCGCGCCACTCCAGTGACGCATCTTGTCATGCTCTTTTGGACCGCGAGCCTCTGGCTCGCTCATGAGCGA
>Ga0208989_10000361_pt1 | contig 12643 bp, 11 predicted proteins | sample MedBloCAOM3_M1_FD_187852 | JGI IMG/M metagenome (GOLD analysis project Ga0208989, IMG submission 187852) | Forest soil microbial communities from El Dorado National Forest, California, USA - Mediterranean Blodgett CA OM3_M1 (SPAdes) (version 2) | ecosystem: Environmental > Terrestrial > Soil >...
TGATATGGCCGACCGAGGGCGACGGGAAGTGCATCGTGCAGCACAACGTGTCGGTGTCGCAGTAGCGCTCGAAGAAATTCCGGCGCGTCCGGACAGCCTGGTCGCGGTCGGTGTCGACGCGCATGACCAATTCGGGATAGCGGGCCTGGATCGGCGAATGGATCAGATCGCCGGTGAACACCGCGGCGTCGCCGCCCTTGCCGGCGCAGACCGCGAAATGGTCGGGCGTGTGGCCCGGGGTCGGGCTCAACCGGATATGGTCGTTGAGCGCATGATCGCTGCTGACCAATTCGGCACGGTTGGCCTCGATGATCGGCAGCACGCTGTCGGTGATCTGGTCGAGCGGCGTCTTGCGATGGATCTCGCTCCAATAGGTGTATTCTTTTTTCGAAAACAGGTAGCGCGCCTTCGGAAAGGTCGGGACCCAGCGGCCGTTCTCCAGCCTGGTGTTCCAGCCGACGTGATCGCCGTGCAGATGCGTGCACATCACGAAATCGATGTCCTCGACCCCGAGGCCGGCGGCCTTCAGCGCACCCATCCAGTTGCCGTCGGTCTTCTTGTTCCAGGTCGGCCGCAGCGGGAAGTTCTTGTCGTTGCCGATGCAGCTATCGACCAGGATGTTATGGTGCGGCGTCTTGACGACATACGACTGAAAGCACAACACGACATTCCCGCTCGCGCTGTCATAGCCGCCGGGCGCCAGCCAGGCGAGGTTCTCGCCGAGGGTTTCCTTCGACAATGTCGGCAGGAAGTCGAGCATCGGTGTGAAGCCGCTCTCCTGCTCGACGATCCGGTGAATGGTCATGTCGTTGACGGAAAAGCTCGTACGCATGGTTCGCGTCTCCTCACCCGTGTTCTACCCGAACTTGCCGGGCTATCGTAGCCCAGCCTGGAGCCGATGACGAACGGCGCCTTTGGACGATCAGACGGTCCGCGGAAAGGCTGGGATCTCAATGGGAAGGAGCGAGCCCCACCCTCCAATACGCTTCGACCGAATACTTCGACCGAACAGGCTTCGACCTGCGTGACTAGGCCGATCTGGTACGCAGCCGGCCCTCGTAATCGCGCTTGCCGAGCGGCACGCCCCGCGTGCGCAGGATGTCGTAGGCGGTGACGGCGTGGAAATGGAAGTTGGGCAGCGAAAACGAGAGGATGAAGGTCTCCGGCGTGAAGGCGAGCCTCCGCGGGCCGATCTGAAAGTCCAGGTCCTTGCATGCCCAGCCGTTGACCTCATCGGGGGTGAACGCCTCCAGCGCCGTTTCCGCCTGGCCGATCATGGTCTGCAGGTCGGCGAAAGGGATTGGTCCGACCAGGGCGGGCGGGGCGAACACGCCGTTCTTCACCGCCTCCAGCCCCCACACGGAATGGTGCGCCACGGCTTCGATCTGGAAATGGAAGGGCGCCATGTCGTCGAAGAGGCGGGCGTGCACGAAGTCGTCCGGGTCGGCGGCGGTCTCGGCGCAGTGCCTGACCGCGCGGTCGAGGAAGCCCGCGACGGCGCTCACGGTCTGCAGGAAGGTCGGCACGCTGAGGTCGTAGAGTGATGTCGCCATCGGCTTCCCTTTGCTTGAATCGGCCCGCGTTCGTGCCACGCGGACCCCCACCCTGTCGTGGAGAACTGAGTACCAGGTTCCAGGCCGTCGTCGATCCGGCAATTATCGCCAGCGAATCCAGGTCTTGTGAGGCCACGGCCTAGTCTTACTGAGTCAGAAAGGCCGGCCCGCAATCCTCCGGGGGAACTAGGGGTCCGGCCCATCGGCTTCCCGGCGTCGTTCGCTCGCGAATTGGCGATCGCGCGCCATGAATGCTTCAAAATCCATTGCGGTCGAGGCAGCTGCAGCGGCAGGATTGGACCAAAACGCAGAAGAATGGAGGGCGGTCTTGCCAAGCGACAGACATTGGGTCGGAACCTGGGCGGCGGCGCCGGCGCCGGCGGAAGGCGTTGTCGGGTTCAACAACCATACGCTGCGCATGAACCCGCGCATCAGCCTCGGCGGCGACCGACTGCGGGTGCGGATCTCGAACGCCTACGGCAATCGCCCGCTCACTATCGGCGCGGCACAAATCGCGTTGCGCGACAAGGGACCGGCGATCGTCGCGGACACCGGCCGCACGTTGAGCTTCGGCGGCAGTGATTCGGCCGTCATCGCGGCCGGTGCGGTGCTGTTCAGCGACCCGGTCGAGCTTTCCGTTCCGCCGCTCGCCGATCTTGCGGTCAGCTTTCATCTGCCGGGCGAGGTGTTGGCGAATTTCGCGATCACTGGCCGCTATGCAAGGCAGACCAACTACATCTCGCCACCCGGCAATTTCGTCGCCGATCGGGTAATGCCGGTTGGCAATCTGTCGGACCAGTGGTTCTTCCTGTGCGGCGTCGATGTGCTCGCCTCGAGCGAGGCTTGCGGGGTGGTGGCACTCGGGGACTCGCTGACCGACGGCAACATTTCGACGATCGACGCCTACTGCCGATGGCCCGACCAGCTGGCCCGCCGCCTCGTCGCCCACGGTGGACGCCCGATCGGCGTCGTCAACAACGGACTGGGCGGCAACCGGATTTTGCACGACATTCGCGGCGACAGCGGTCTGAGACGCTTCGACCGCGACGTGCTGGCGCAGCCCGGCGTGACGCACGCAATCGTCATGCTCGGCACCAACGATCTGCGCAACCGCTGGGCCAAGCCTGAGGAGGAGGTCACCGCCGAGCAGATGATTGCCGGGCTGCAGCAGATGACGGTCCGCGCCCACAGCGCCGGCATCAAGCTGATCGGCGCGACACTGACCCCGTTTGGCAACGAAACCTTCATGGCAAATGCTTGGAATCCGACGCGGGAAAAGCATCGGGTCGCGGTGAATGCCTGGATACGGGAAAGCGGGGCCTTCGACGGTGTCGCCGATTTCGACGCCGCGTTGCATGATCCCGAGATCCCGACCCAGATGCGAGCCGTGGACGATTGCGGCGACGGCCTGCACCCGAGCGATAGCGGCTATTGCAAGATGGGCGACGCGATCGACCTCGCGTTGTTCGATTAGGAGCGAACGACTGGAATAGCGTCCGATGGCTCATCCTTATCACCAACCGACGCGGCTATTGGGCTTTCAAGGGCGCCGCCGAGGCGGGAGAGACTGTTGGTCTAGGTAGCACTGGTGGAGGATTGGAAACCGAAATCCAACGTTCTCCGTTTTCTGCCCAGCTGTTACGCACCTCGCTAAGTGTGCTGCCGCAAAGGCAACTTCAGTCGCCGCGATCTTCAACCTGCGTTTCGCCCTCCCCTCCCCAAGCTTTCAACGTCCAAGTAGACGCTGGCCAGATTGCTCTCCGGGTATCGGCTGCACGCCAGGCCTTGCAGGCGTGCTAGCCAGGCCCTGCGCCGTGAGTGCCGACCCGAGAGATCGAGTGAGAGAAGCGTAGACGGTACGCCTGACGTCGGAGCCATTTCGGCCCGCGACCCGATCAACCGCAACCTAGCCTGCGTCATGGCAGCCTAGAAAGTATCTGCGCTTCTCCGGGTAAAAGGGTCACCCTGACTGCGCTAACGGTGCCTCGCGATGCCTCCTCTTCAACCACCAACGTGTCGCCGATAACCTCGAGCGGGCAGATCCCTGTCGTCCCGGACGTAGAATAGATAATGGCAAATCTAGCCCCCTGCGGATTCAGCGCCGCATCAACCAAGACGGATAAATCAACGTTCGACGCCATATTCGTATTGGCCACCACAAGCGTTTCGCTTTCGTTCAGGATCCGAGAGAAGGCCAGCACGCCAGGCGTGAATTGCGAGGCGCCAAAGGTCCTGTGATCGCCTGACACAGGCCGAAAATATTGCCGCCCATAACGCAGCGGGGGAGTTGTCGCCCGCACCTGTGCGATGTCGCGTAGCATTCGATAGAAAGAGCCAGTTTCGCTGAATGCGTTCGGTTTGCCCCACAGTGCTTCGCGTGTTGCTTCGTTTACCTGCCCGTTGCCTGCCAGCCCCTGCTCTGTCCCGTAGTACACGCAAGGTATACCCTGCAGCGAGAACAAGCAGGCGAGCGCCGCGGAAACCTGGCCATCATAACGGCCCGGCTGCGTCTCATCAGCATAGCGAAAGCGCGCATGTTGGTCGTGATTGTCGAGGAAGGTGACAAAATACCGACCGGCTTCGCCGTGTGAACTGACGATGCCTTTCTCGACCTGCTTGCGCAATGCGTAGACCGCTGCGACTGCCGTCGGTGGCGCGAAACCTTTGATGACTCCCGGCAAGCGATAGAACAGCGGAAAGTCCAAGGCTGCATCGACGCCGATCATGTCCCCTTGATCGTTCGTCTCTCGCCCTATGAACTTGGCGATCTTGTTCTCATCGTCATACACCTCACCGAACGTGAAGAAGTTCTTCTTGCCGATTTCGAGGGCGAACTCGCGCATCGCATTGCCGAAAACAAGAGCAAAATCCGGCTCTATGTATTTGAGGGTGTCAATTCGAAAACCATCGACATCCCATTTAGCGATTGCGTGCTGATAGCAGCGGATCAGTGCCGACCGGATCTCGCGTCGTGCCGTCACTAGTTCTTTCAGCGACTCGAAATCGCCGGCGAGTTCACCGCCCTTACCTTTACGCCGGAACGCCTCATTGAAGCGGATCTCATCCGGCCACACAGCTGCCTCTGAGACCAGCCGCGAATCATCTTGGCGTGGCGCCTCACCCCAATCAGCGATCGGTCTGTCATCGGCGCCGCGCCAGCGAATCCGGTAGCTAGCGTCACGCCACAGCGCCGAACTCGTCGTCGAGCCGTCTTCAAGGACGTAGGCAAATACATCACCGGTGTGGTTCAAGACGATATCCATGATAACGTGGATGCCGCGCGCATGTGCTTCGTCGACCAAGCGCCGGAATTCGCCATCGGGATCCGATTTGTCGCTGGCGAAGCGAGGATCAACCGTAAGGAAATGCTGGATCCCATATCCGTGATAGGTTCCATCCTGACCCTGGCAATTCTGCAGAACCGGACTCAGCCAGATAGCCCCGACTCCCAGTCGCTCGAGGTATCCGAGCCGGCGTCTGACTCCTTCCAAAGTACCACCTTGAAAGCCGCCGAAGGGCTGATCCCATGCGGCGCGCGGCGGCGCGTCGGGATTGTTGAAACGGTCCACTAGTACGAAATAAATCCAGCGATCGCGCCAATCCGATGGCGAGGCAAAGGGACAGGAGATTTCCACTTCCCGGCCATCCAGCACAATTTTTCGAGATGACCTAACGCGAGCCATGTCGAATGCCATTTGAACTTCAGAGCCGTAAACAGAGTTCAACATTCATGCCTCTCTCACGAAAGATAGGGATCCGCGATTCCGCTGAGTTTCGTTGCACTTCGGGCCAGCCGACGTGGAATGTGGTTCCATAAACGCTGTCCTCGGCGCGCGCGGCGATGAGAGCGTCGGTTCTGCTCGGACGCCGGCAATGAATGCGTCGCGAAGGTCGCAGGGATCACGGCAGTCTCCGATGGGCATCTTGGAAGCAACAGCAAGTTGCACAAAGAGAGGCGCAAATTCCACGCGAGCGTTTCACCTTAACATGTACTCCAAGTAGCGCACAACATCTCGACGCAAAGTACAAATCTGCACAGAGACCGCGAATTGCATTTCTGGAATGCGAGCGTGCCCAGCACGCGGTTTGCGAGCGAACAGGTCAGGCATGCGAACCATCTTCGGCTGCGCGGCCATGCTCGCTCAATGCTTGCGATGCTTCAGTTGATGGAGGGGAAGCTCGTCAGCCTTCGTGCGGTCTGCTTGATCTAACTCGTCCATTACGCCAACCCCGCCGCTTCCGACGAGCGGTTGAATATGTTGTTGTAGACACTGTCGAGGAAGGCGCTGATCTGGCCGTCGCTGGCGCCGAACGGGCTGCCGAGAAAGGGATAGAGCGCCTTGGCCTCTGTGCTGACGCCGAACGAGCTGGCGATGTCCCAAAGGAAGGAAGGATGTCATGCCGCGGCATTTCGGGATCCTGATCCCCTCTACCAACACCACTTGCGAGATCGAGTTCTGCCGTTTGCCCGCGGAGCTGCAGGTGCACACGGGCCGGCTCGGCAAGGGCGGCAACACGCCGTTCTCGCCGAGCATCGATGCCGACGTGGCCTATCAGGCGAAGCTGCTCGGCGAGGCGCGGGTCGAGGTGATCGCGCTGGCGCAAACCTCGGCGAGCCTGTTCACCGACGACTACGACGCGGTGACGGTGAAGCGGATGACCGAGGCGTCGGGCGTGCCGTCCTTTACCTCCGCCCAGGCGATCGGCCGGGCGCTCGCGGCCCTCAAGGCGTCGAGGGTCGCCATGGCGACGCCCTATTCGGAAGAGGTGATCGGACGGGCCCGGCGCTACTATGAGACGAAGTACGGTATCGCCGTGGTCGCGTCGGAAAGCCTGGGCGCTACCAATGCCTACGCCATCGGCAAGATGGACGCCGGCATGGCCGAGGCGGCGTTTCGCCGGATCGATCGGCCGGGTATCGACGCGCTGGTGGTGCCGGGCGGCAACTTCCCGACCATGGACTGGATCGCTGCCTGGGAGCGCCAGTTCGGCAAGCCGGTGATCACCACCAATCAGGCGGCGCTGTGGGCGGTGCTGCAGACCATGAAGGTCGACACGCCTCTCCCCGGCAAGGGTCGGCTGCTCGAGCAGCTGCCCGAGGGCTGACGCTTGCGCTGCGCAGCTTGGTCCGCATTTGCAATGCCGGCATGCGCGCAGCAAGATCACCGCGACCGGAAAACGGCGATGTCTACACTCGGGGAAAACACCATGGGTCAGGGTTCCGGAATTCGCGAGGTCGCCTGGATCGATATCCCCGGCGGCGGCCAGGTCGTCCTCGACGGCAACACCGCCTATGTCGGGCACATGCAGCCGCCGCACGGGACTTCGGTCCTGGACGTGAGTGATCCGGCGCATCCGAGGGTCATCGCGTCGATCGACATTCCGCCGGGGCTGCATTCCCACAAGGTCCGGGTGGCGAATGACGTCATGGTGGTGAACCGCGAACGTACGCGGGGCGAGAAGCCGGCTGATGATTTCGTCGGCCTGCGCATCTTCGACGTCAGCCGACCGGGCAATCCGCGCGACATCTGCCATTGGCCGTGCGCCGGGACGGGTGTGCACCGTTTCACCTTCGATGGCCGCTACGCCTACATTTCGACGGAGCAAGAGGGGTATATCGGCACCATCGTCATGATCCTCGACCTGAAGGACCCGGCCAGGCCGGAAGAGGTCGGCCGCTGGTGGATGCAAGGGCAGTGGACCGCCGGCGGCGAGACACCGAGCTGGAAGGCGAAGAATCATCGCTGCCACCATCCGATCCGGCGCGGCGATCGCTTGTATGTCAGCTACTGGTACGGCGGCGGCGTCATCCTCGACATCAGCGACATGACCAAGCCGAAGCTGATCGCCAGCCTCGACTGGAGTCCGCCGTTCGGCTGGCCCACGCACAGCCTGGTTCCGATCGATGTGCCGATCGCCGGCCATCGCTGGATGCTGGTCGCAGATGAGCACGTGCAGCCCCTGGATCCCAAGCTCTCGCCGGAACTGCCGGCGGCGCTTTGGATGGTGAACATCACCGACGAGACCCGGCCGATACCGGTCAGCTGTTTCCAGCTGCCGGAATTGGTCGGGATCGAGACGCCATTGATGACGGCATGCCACCAGCCCGTCGAAACCATCATGGGCAATGAGGTTCCCGCCGCCTGGTTCGCCAACGGGCTCAGGGTGATCGATATCGCCAATCCCCTGTCGATGAAGCAGGCCGCCTGGTGGATGCCGGACGTGCCGGCGGGGGCCCAGCGCGTCTGCAGCAACGACGTCTACGTCGACCATCGAGGCTTGATCTACCTGATCGATCGCATCCGAGGCCTGTCGATCCTCGAGCGCGTGTAAGGGCCGAAGCATAGGCGGAAATCCGATGAAAGATTTCTCCGGCAGGATTGCTGTCGTCACCGGTGGCGGCTCGGGAATGGGGCGCGAGCTGGTGCGCCTGCTGGTGGCCGAGGGCTGTCACGTCGCCATGTGCGACGTCTCGAGGCACGGCATGGCGGAGACGCGACGACAGTGCGAAGCCACGGGGATGCCGCAAGGCCTGCGCGTCACCTCGCATCTCGCCGACGTGTCCAACGAAGCTGACGTGATGCGCTTTCGCGACGAAGCCGCAAACCAGCACGCGACCGACCGTATCCATCTGCTGTTCAACAATGCCGGGATCGGCGGCGGTGGCAGCATGGTCGTCAACAGCCGGGACGAGTGGGAGCGCACCTTCAACATCTGCTGGGGCGGCGTCTACCTCGCCACCCGTGCTTTCCTGCCCCTGCTGCAGGCGGCGGACGAAGCACATATCGTCAACACCAGCAGCATGAACGGCTTCTGGGCCTCGGTCGGCCCCGGCGCGCCACACACTGCCTATTCGGCGGCGAAGTTCGCGGTGAAAGGATTCACCGAGGCCCTGATGACCGATCTCCGGCTGAATGCACCACACATCAAGGTCTCGGTTGTCATGCCCGGACATATAGGCACCGGCTTTCGCATCAACTCGCTCAAGGTCCAGACCAGCAACGATTCGGATGAACTGGATGCCCGACAGATCGCCCAGGCACGAGCGCGGCTCACCTCGATGGGCAAAGACGCGTCGGCGCTGTCGGATGAGGAGATCAAAGCCATGCTCGCAGAACGCGCCCGGCGCTTTCTGTTGGATGCACCTACCAGCGCGGCCGAGGCGGCGACGATCATCCTGGAAGGGGTCAAGGCGGACAGGTGGCGCATCCTGGTCGGATCGGACGCCCACCTGATGGACCGGATGGTGCGCGACGACCCCGATCACGCCTACGAGGAGCAGTTCTTCGCCCGCTTCGCTGCCGCGGCAGGCTGGCATCCGGGACGCTAGAGCGATTTTCGATTTGATGGAACCGCCTACGGTTCCATCAAATCAAAAATGCGCGCACTGGGGCGCGGCGCGCGGTCGCGGAAGGCCGGATCCATGTAGCGGCTCCACAGATCTAACGGCTTAAGAATGTGACCGTCGGCATCGACCACGTTGTAAGTGCGAGTCATTCCTCGATCTCCCTTACAAGCATCAACCGAGCCCCACCGGTCGGAGCTCGATTCAATAGGCAAGCTTCCGGTAGCCCTCCGCAGCGACGGCGTCACAGTACTGGCGATAAGCGGGGTGTCCGCCGCTGTAGCGCATGATCCGAGGTTTCTGTTTGCCTTCAACGTTGCGGTTGACGCCCGTCATCCAGGAGCCGACCTCATTCATCAGCTGACCTTGGCCGAGGTGGGAGCCGGGCGGCAGCTATGTGCTGCCCACCAGCTCCGAGCTGCAGCGCTTTGGCGAGGCCGACGCCGATATCGTGCTGTACGGCCATACGCACCGGCAGGTCGTCCGTCGCGTCGGTCGGGTGCTGGTGGTCAATCCCGGCTCGGCCGGCGAGGCCCGCGACCCGTGCAATGGCCGGCAGTTGAGCTGCGCCGTGCTGGACACGGTGACGGAGGAGGTCGTGGTGCGCGATTTCCCGGCGCTGCCCGTCCGTCGACCGCCCGATCGCGGATAAGCCCATAGGCATAACTCGGGAGCGCTACGTTGGCGCCTGGGCATCACATTGAAAGGGCATGCCCGCGTCGGTGGGCAGTCGCCATCACGAGCGCAGCGAGCGCCTGAAACGCCGCGGTCAACGCCAGTGCCCAACTGTAGCCGTCCGGATCCCAGCCATCCGACGCGGTGCGCGGCCAAAGATCGAGGATCCAGCCGATCGCCGTCTGGACCAGGAACGCACCACCAAGCGTCAGCGTGTTCACGGCAGTCGAGACCCGCCCGGTCTGCTCGGGTGGAAACATCTGGCACATCACGACATAGCCCACCGGTCCCGCCGTACCGAACACCGCGATCGCAAGCCAAAGCACGAGCACGACCGCGGGTTGGCTCGGCTGCAGCATGAGGCCGGCCTGCAGCAGCACCAGGCCTGCAAGGCAGACGATCGGAACGAGAAAAGACGGCAAGCCGGCCGCGTTTGCCCGGCTGGCGGCGCTGCCGGTCAGCACGCTGCCCACGACCATCGCGAAGGTGTAGAGGAACAGCACGCCGGCTCGGGCCGGTCCGTCCATGCCGGCCACGTCCCGCAGCCAGGGGCCTGCCCAAAGGCCCAGGTAGGCAAAGTTGAACATCGAAAGCGTCGCAACCGCCGGACCGAACCGCCAGAAGGTCCGCGACGCGAGAATGCGGCCGCTCAATGCAATGTCGCCACGCAGGGTTCGCGCCGGACCAGGGACGCGCGGCTTGTCCGGCACCGAGAGGAAAATCCAGGTCGCCACGCCAAGCGCCAGCACGCACAGAACCCAGAATATGCCCCGCCAGCCGAACGCGGGCAGCATTGCCTGGACGGGTGACGTCGTGAGCGCGCTGCCGAGCGCGCCGAGCGCCGTCGCGATGCCGGTCACGTACGCGACCCGGCCGCGTTCGAACCAATCGGCGTGCGCCTTGATCACCGCCATCAGACCGGCCGAAACCCCGATGCCCAGGACGATCCGCGCCGCGGCGAGCCCGGCAAAGCCCGGCGATAGCGCGAACATCGCGAAGCCGATCGCCGCAAGCAACATCAGCACGGCCTGCACGCGTCGCGCGCCAAACGCATCGAGCGCGACACCCAGAGGCAGTTGCGCGGCCGCATAGGCAGCGAACAGGCAGGCTGCCAGCACGCCCAGCTCGATTGCGGACAGCCCGAGCTCCACGGCGAGCACGGGGCCGACAATCGCCATCACCATACGCGCAGCCTGGTTCATGAAGTTTGCCGCGGCCAGCGGAAAGGTCACCTGGACCAGCATCCGGGAGAACCCGCCGGGCTTCAGGCGAGCCTCGACAGAACGCCGTCGCGGAAGCGATGCATGTTGTCGATCGTGCCCTGCAGGGTCTGCGCCCCGCCATAGCCGAACAGTCGTACATCGACAGAGGTGACGCCGAGGTCCTGTAGCCGCCTGATATCCCCGACCCAGTCGGAGTCGCCGCCAGTGAACAGTTCGGCCTCGCCCTCGATGCTCCCGCGTGGACGTACGCCCGGGCCGGAGAGAACCCGATAGGCCAGTGTTATCTCCTTCGGATCGCGGCCGCCGCGCTTGCAGAACCCTTGGAAGCGTTCCAGCCCCTGCCTGAAGGTCGAGACCGTGTTCATCGGGTGCTGTGGGTTTGTGCCGACCGGATACCAGCCGTGAGCATAGCGGATGGTGCGACGGAGCGCCGGCGCACTTTCCCCGCCCACCCAGATCGGAATCGGCTTCTGCACCGGTTTGGGCGCAAAGACCACATCGTCGAAACTTACATACTTGCCGTTGAATTTCGGCGCCTCGGCGGACCACAGTTCCTGGCACGCTGCCATCCATTCGTCGGTCACGTTGCCGCGATCGTCAAACGGGGCGGCGCCGATTGCCTCGAACTCTTCGCGGCACCAGCCGACACCGATGCCCAGCGTCAGGCGGCCCTTGGAGACGTAGTCGATGGTGGACAGCACCTTGGCGGTCAGCACGGCAGGGCGGTGCGGCACCACCATGACCGAAAGGACGAAGCGAAGCTTCTTCGTCAGCCCGGCGACAAAGGCCGTGGTCGTCAGCTGCTCAAGCCACGCGGCCGAGGCGCCCGCCGGGAACTCGCCGGTCCCGGTATAGGGATACTTCGACTGCAGATTGCGTGGCACCATGATGTGGTCGCTGATCGTGACGTAGTCGAAGCCCAGCAGCTCCCCTTCCGTGACGATCCGGACCAGGCTATCCGGTTCGATCAGCGGACCCGTGGTGGGCGCATTGAAGCCGATCTGCATGACGTTCTCCTCCCGCGGGGCAAAAAAAGCCGATGTCGAGCGCGTGTAACTCTGCCTTGGGCTGATCAACCCTTGAGCTCGACCCGGCGTCGCGCCAGCATCGCTTCGTCGATCGCGAGGCCCAGCCCCGCTCCCTCCGGCACGACCAGGCATCCGGCGTCGGGCTTCGGTGCATTGACGAACGTGTCGGCGACTCTCGACCAGCCGTCAGCCAGCTCCGCCGGCTTGGTCGCGCGCATGTGGGTCGCGAGCACGTGCAGATTGGCGGCATTGCCGATCGCGGGCTGCGTCTGGTGGGGAACGAACTCGACGCCATGGGCGTGGCAGAGGGCGGCGCATTGCATCAGGCCGGTCACGCCGCCCATTTTCACGATGTCGGGCTGGACCATGCGGACGCCGCTTTCGATCAGCGCCGCCACCGACTGCAGCGTGTACGACTGCTCGCCGGCCGACACCGTGATGTCCAGCCGCTGCGCGACCTCGCCCATCGCCTTGGCATGGTAGTACTCGACGGGCTCCTCGAACCACAGGTAGCCGAGATCCTCGAGCACCCGCCCGACCCTGATCGCGGCGCCGATCGAATAGCGATTGTTGGCGTCGAATGCCAACGGGAAGTCGTCTCCCACCAGCCGGCGCACGGCCCTGGCCTTGGCGATGTCGCCGGCGATGTCGCGATCGATCTCTCCCCGCGCGCCGTCCCAGCGGATCTTGATCGCCGACGGCTGTTCCGCCTTGAGCCTGGCCTCGACCGCCTTCACCACGCCATCGACGTCCCGGGCGCCGTTGTTGCCGATCGACGCGTAGAACGGGATGCGCGTGCGCCACGCTCCGCCGAGCAGT
>Ga0208989_10000362_pt1 | contig 12628 bp, 11 predicted proteins | sample MedBloCAOM3_M1_FD_187852 | JGI IMG/M metagenome (GOLD analysis project Ga0208989, IMG submission 187852) | Forest soil microbial communities from El Dorado National Forest, California, USA - Mediterranean Blodgett CA OM3_M1 (SPAdes) (version 2) | ecosystem: Environmental > Terrestrial > Soil >...
TACGGTGATCGCGACTCCGGCGTTTCGACGGGACCGCGCGCCACCGACTGGCCGGTCTGCGTGGCGCCGCTCAGCTATACCGGCCATGCCGCCATCGCCGCCGACATCGCCAACTTCAAGGTAGCCCTTGCCGCCAACGGCGTCGCCGAGGGTTTCATGACCTCGATCGGGCCGGGCAGCGCCTCGCGCATCGGCAACGATCACTACAAGAGCGACGAGGAGTTCGTCTTCGCCTGCGCCGAGGCGATGCGCGAGGAATACAAGGCGATCGTCGAGGCCGGCCTCATCCTGCAGATCGACGATCCGGCGATCGCCGAGAATTTCGACCAGATCAATCCCGAGCCGACGGCGGAGGAATATCGCAAGTTCACCATGCCCCGGATCGAGGCGTTGAACCATGCGCTGCGCGGCCTGCCCAAGGATCGCATCCGCTTCCATCTGTGCTGGGGAAGCTGGCATGGGCCGCACACCACCGACATTGCCATGCGCGACATCGTCGATGTGATGCTCAGGATCGACGCCGGCGCCTATTCCTTCGAGGCCGGCAATGTGCGCCACGAGCACGAATGGAGCGTGTGGAAGGACACCAAGCTGCCGGACGACAAGGTGATTTTACCCGGCGTGGTGAGTCACGCCACCAACGTGATCGAGCATCCCGAGCTGGTCGCCGAGCGCATCGGCCGCTTCGCCAGCCTGGTCGGCCGCGAGAGGATCATCGCCTCGACCGACTGCGGCCTGGGCGGCCGCGTCCACCCACAGATCGCCTGGGCCAAGCTCGAGACGCTGGCCCAAGGTGCGGCGATCGCCAGCAAGCAGCTGTGGTGATCAAGTCGCGTAATCGGGGCTTTCGCGGTCGAGCCGGCGCTTGAGCGCGGCCCATGGGCGCTGGCCCTTGTTTTCGAAGCTCTCGAACTGCCGGGCGGCGTGCTCGGCCACGGAGTCCGGCGGCACCACCACCTTCTGGCCGCCCTGCATGGCGGCGAGCTGCAGGCGGCAGGCCTGCTCGAGGTAGTACATCTCGTAGAAGGCGTCGCCGACGGTGCAGCCCGTGGTCAGCAGGCCGTGATGGCGCAGGATCATGGCGTTGTTGTCGCCGAGGTCGCGCACCAGCCGGTCGCGCTCGTCGAGGTCGAGCGCGATGCCTTCGTAGTCGTGGTAGCTGGTGCGGTCGAAGAACTGCATCGACATCTGGTTCAGGGGCAACAGGCCCTGCTCCTGCGCCGCCACCGCCATGCCGGCCGTGGTGTGGCTGTGCATGACGCACTGCGCATCGTCGCGCGCCATGTGCACCGCCGAATGGATGGTGAAGCCCGCATTGTTGATCCTGGCCTCGTCGAGCTTCTCGATGGCGTGGCCTTCGGGATCGACGGCGATCAGGCTCGACGCCGTGATCTCGTCGAACAGGTAGCCGAACGGGTTGAGCAGGAAGCGGTGGTCCTTGCCCGGCAGGCGCACCGACAGGTGGGTGAAGATCAGGTCGTCCATGCCGAAGCGGGCGAACAGGCGGTAGGCTGCGGCGAGGTCGCAGCGCAGCTCCCATTCCTGGGGATCGATGTTGCGTCGGTCGGTCATTGTTTTCACCACGAGTCGATGGGGTAGGGCTACTCCGCTGCCCTGGGCAACGGCTTGTCGCGGCGCAGTTCAGCGACACGCGCCTGGGTATAGACGTCGGTCCAGTTGACGAGGGCCCGGTCGGTGACCTCGCGCGGATCCCAGGCGCGCTCGGGCAACGCCATGCGTTTGCCGCCCAGATGCACCGCATGGATCCGGCTCTTGTCGAGCAGCATCGATATGTTGTCGAGCGGCGAGCCGTCGAGCGCGATGAAATCGGCTGAGCGGCCGGGTTCGAGCTTGCCGACTCGCTCGCCGTCGGCGAGAAAGCCCGCGTTGGTCCGGGTCGCGGTCAGGAGCGCTTCGGCCGGGGTGAAGCCGAGATCGTTCACGAAGATCTCGAGCTCGCGCGCATGCCATTCGCCGTAGGGCGTGACCGCAAAGCCCGTATCGCTGCCGGCCATCATCGGCACGCCGGCCTTGTGGGCCTTGGCAAGGTTGCGGCAGGCGCGCTCGTACTGGCGTTGCGCATGGTCGACGCGGCCGCCGCGTGCTGCCGGCTCGTGCGGCTGGGTGAACTCGATGATGTTGCGCTGGAAGGTGAGGGTGGGCGCGATGGCCGAGCCGCTCTCGAGCACGGCGTCGATGCATTCATCGTCGAGGTCGAAGGCATGGAAGATCAGATCGACGCCGGCACGCGCGGCGTAAAGGGTGGCCTCGCGGCCGATGGCGTGGACCACCGCCTTGCGGCCCAGGCGCTGGATCTCGCGCACCATGGCGCCGGTCTCTTCCTCGGTGAACGCGGCAATCAGGGATCCGTCGGGACGGCGCTGGATGCCGTCTAGTGCGATTTTCACGCAGTCGACGCCGTTCTTGGCCTGGACGCGGATCTCCTCGATCGCTTCGTCCCGGCTGGCCACCAGCCGGCCGATCGACGTCGATGGCGCGCCGATCCAGCTCGGATACCAATCCGTCAGGCTCTGGCGTGCCGTGATGTAGGGCCCGGCGGCGCTGATGCGCGGCCCATCGAACAGGCCGGCGCGCACCGCGTTGCGAATCGACAGGCTGACCTGGCCGGCGTCGCCCGGCGAGCAGAGCGCGGTGTAGCCGGCCGCCAAAAGCTTCTGGGCGAAGAACAGGCCACGCAGCGCGCGGAACTCCAGCGGGCTGTAGAGGTCGATATCCTCCTCGCTCTTGGCATTGCCATAGGCGAGATGGACGTGGACGTCGATCAGGCCCGGCATGACGAACTGCCTGGAATAGTCCAGCACCGGCTCAGCCGGCGCCGGCCGGGGCGCCTGCTCCGTCGGACCGACGAACTCCAGCACGCCATACGTATCGTACACCAGGGTCTGCCCGGACCTGGCTTCCGGGCCGGCGGCGGCGAACAGCGTGCCGCAACGCACGTGTGTCTTCATGGTGGCCCCTCGGTTTGCCGCGCGACTCTAGCCGTGCCGGCGGCGTCCGGATAGCCTCCCGCGCGCCCTCACGGCCGCGATGTGTCAGGTTCGGACGTTCTCGCGCTCGGTGCGGGGTTCACCACGAGTTACGCAGTTCGCGGAGCTTCAGGAACACCGTGCGTTGGTCGGGCTTCTCGGGCAATTCGGGAAAGGACTCGCGCAATTTCGCGATGACCATCGGGCTGGTCAGGCGGAAGAACGTGTTGATCTCCCCTTCGACTTCGAGCGTCGATATGTACGCGCTATTGGGGTCTTGACCCGCGAGCTTGTCGAGCATCTTCCGGGCGTTCTCGTTGTCGGGCTCGCGATTCAACGTGAAACGCAGATTGTTCTCCACGTAATCGTGGCCCGGATAAATCAAGGTCGATGGCGGCAGCCTGGCGAGCTGCTGGTCAAACGTCTTGTACAGCTCTTCTGGATGACCGCCGTTGTGGCAATTCCCGGCGCCGGCGTTGAACAGCGTATCGCCGCAGAAGAGCGCCGGCTGGTCCGTGTGCGACAGCAGACACAGGTGACACATGGTATGGCCTGGCGTGTCCAGCACTTCGAGCTCGACCGTCTTGCCCACCTTGACGATATCGCCCGCGCCCAGGCCTTGGCCCATGTCGGCGATCTTGTCCTTGGCATTCTTGTGCGCCAGGATCGTCGCTCCGGTTTTTTGGACCATGGCGTCGTTCCCGCCCGTATGGTCGCGATGTTCGTGCGTGTTCAGGATCTGGGTGATGTTCCAGCCTTCTTCCTTGGCGGCCCTCAGACACTTTTCATGATCCAAGGGGTCGATGGCCAGGGCCTCGCCGGTTTCGCTACAGGCGATGAGGTAGTTGAAATTGCGGTAAGCGTTGGCGGTCCAGATCTGTTTGACTATCACGGCATCACCCCCAGTCAGTAGCGTCCGACAATCCCGATAGCAGACGTTGGTCGGACGTGCCGATACTGAAAAAATCAACCCTTGCGTTGAATGGCTACGATGGCGCGGCGATGAGTGCCTTCGCCGACCTTCTTGTCCTCGTCGTGCGCCTCGACCTTGAAGCGGAGTTTGCGACCATCCACCTCGAGCAGTTCGGCCCGCACCGTCACCTTCTTGCCTTTCGGCGTGGCGCCGAAGTGCTTGACGTTCACCTCGAAGCCCACGGTGGTGTGCCCTTCGGGGAGATGCGGCTGTACGGCCTGGATGCCGGCACGCTCCATCAAACCGATCATCGATGGCGTGGACAGGACGCCGTCGCCGCCCATGTGGCTGACTACCAGCTTGTCATCGACTGTCGTCACGATCTCCGCCTTGAGCCCTGGCGTCAGGTCATTCGTCGGCATGAGTCCCTCTCCCGTATTGAACGTCCTGCGCTTGGGTGTGGAGATCGTCACGACGCATCCGGGTCGTCGTGTGGCGCCGATGGCCAAGCGGGTACTTGAAGCCCTCACTCTAGCCATGCTAGCGGCGTTCGCATAGCCTCCGCCACCATGGATCGGATCCAGCCCTTTTTCGGCGACCAGCCATAGGCTTTGGCGGATTCAGTGATGGTCGGATAATGCGTACAAATCGACCGGCTGGGCGAAGCCCTTGAGGAGGTGCGCCCCGACCGGCCCGGCTGTCCCTGGAGGAAGCAACTCGGCAAAGCGCCGCGACATCAACAGCGCCTGGCCGGTGGTGCTGCAAACGCCTTGCAGGCGGCTCACCAGATTGACGTCCGGACCGATCAAGGTGAAATCCAGCCGATGGCCGTAGCCGATGTTGCCGTAGCTCACCGTGCCGTAGTGCAGGGCCACGCCGGCACGCAGCTCGCAATCCGGCGTTTGCTGCCGTTGCAGGCTGGCCAACGCCGTCATGGCGCCCTGCAGGGCAGCCGCGCAGGCAGCCGATGCATCCTCGCGGTGGAAAAAGGCGAGCACGGCATCGCCCATGAACTTGATCACTTCGCCGCCCGCCTTGTCGATCGCAGGGACGACGCAGCCGAAGTAGGCATCGAGCAGCTCGAGCACCCGTTCGCTCGGCAAACGGTTGGAAAGCTCGGTGAACTCCCGCAGGTCGCAGAGCAGGAGCGCTGCCTCCAGCCTTTCGAGCTCGCCGCGCCGCACGCGGCCCTCGAGAACGCGTCGCCCCGTCAGGGTTCCGAGATAGGTGTCGAGGAGCGTCAGCTCCACCTGTCGCAAGTTGCGCAGCTCGCAGGCATTCCGGAGCGCCGGCGCGATGCGGTCGAAGGCCGCGCGCTCGGCGGCGGTAAAGCCGGTGCTGCGCGTCGTCGCAAAGGAAACGGCGCTGGGCAATGCGTCTGGCGTGCGCATGGGGAGGATGACGAGCTCGACAAGGGAGCGGCCTTTGAATAGGTCGTTCTGAGTCCAAGGAGCATCACGCTGCAGGTCGACGCGCAGAACGACAGGCGTCTGTGTCTCCAGAACCCGGACGACGGGATTGCTGAGGTAGGCAGCCGAGCGAACGATGTCATGTGGCCGGCGATAGACCTGCACCGGCTCGTCGGGCGCCCAGCCGACAGTGTGACCGAGAATCTCGGGATGAAGCGTGCGCAAATAGAGACCCAGGTGATCGAGCGGCAGCCCGGCTGAGCGCAAACGCCGTCCGAGCTCGGCGGCCAAGGCGGCCTCGTCAAGCGCGTGGCAGTCGTCTCCCGCCAGCCATTCGATCGTCGCCGAAATCGCCGCCGTCAGCGTCGGGCCTTGCTGCATCGCTGGATCCGTGTCCAACATCCAAGGCATATGGGTGGGCTCGGCATCGGTTGCATGCGCTCAGCCATCGCAGGCGCCATGCTTGCACCTCATGGCTTCGCTCTCCGCGACTCGGCAATCGCCAAGGATGGCCCCGATGCTGGCGACCGGAATCGACAGCACGCGATACCAGGTTACTGTGGGGACGACTGGTTTACGCCGCGAAACATCACGTAATTTTTGCATGTGATGTTTAGATCTATTCTCTCGTCCGACGCAGGCTCGCACCCAACTGAATGTCTACTGTCCAAAACGGGGTGCAGCCAAAATGACGACGTATTCTCTGTCAACGCCAAAGGTGGCCGTCTCGCGGTCGAACTTCCTCCCCATCGCGGCGATACTCTCGAGCGCAATCCTTGCAATGGGTTATGCCGGACCTGCCTCGGCGGATCCACTTTCCGCCGATACCAAAACGAACGCGACGGTCAATTCGACTCCGTCCGAGCGCACTTCTCCCGCACAGGCGGCAGGCGAGGACACCATGGCGCGGTGCCAGCAGCTTTTCGGCCTGTTGTCGCGCCACAATTCTGACGGCTATGCCAGGCCGCTGGACGCCAGAATGGCGATGGAAGACTGCCAGAAAGGCAACATCGCCTCCGGCGTCGCGACACTGAAACGCGCTCTTGAGCGCGCGCAGATCCCTGTTCCGCCGGTGGAGTCGGCGGATGCCCAGCCTCCAGCTCCCCTCAAGCCTCATGGCGAGAAGCGGCGCTTGCCGCAGTAGGATGGATTTTGCGGCCGGGCGGCTTCTTCGCTTCCGTCCGACGCGAGACTTCCGCTTGCGAGTAGCCAGTCGCTTCTCGCAAGACTGCCGCCAATTCAGGCCTGACCCTTGTTCGGCGACCAGCCGTAAGCCTTGGCGCAAGCGCCGCCCATCAGCATGGCTCGCTCGGCGTCGCTCAGGCGGCCGGTCTCGAGGAAGGGCGCGACCGCCTGCTCGTAGTTGACGACGGCGAACGCGCGTGTCCAGTCCGTGCCCCACAGGCAGCGATCGAAACCCCAGGCATCGAACACGCGCGCAAGCGGGTCCCAGATGTCCGCGAAAGGATACGGCTCTCGGGACAACGTACAGGCGCCGCTGACCTTGATCACCGCGTTCGGGCGCTTGGCGAGTTCCAGCACCTTTGGCAGGTCGGCCCAGGGCTGCGGCGGCGCGGGCGGTACGCGCGGCTGCAGGATGCCGAGGTGATCGATGATGAAGCGCGTCTCGGGATGGCGATCGATGATGGCCATTCCGGCGTCCAGGTTGCCCCAGCACAGCATGTTGACCGGAAAGTCGTGGCGAACCGCCGCGCGCAGGATGCGGTCGAGACCCGGGTCGGTCGGCTCGCGGCCCGCTTCCTTCGTCATCATGATGCGGATACCGACCGCGCCCGGCGTCTTCTTCCAGTCGGCGACGACGTCGGCCACCGCCGGATCGTCCGGGTCGACCGGCTTGACGATGGCGAGTCGGCCGGGGTGCGTCCGTTGCACTTCCACCGCATAGCTGGCGTCGTAGCGGTACATGGAAAACGCCGAGATGAATATCGCACCGTGGACGCCGACCTTGTTCATTGCCGCGACCATCTCGTCACCCGTGACGTGATCGGGCCAGTTCGGCACGCTGTGCCAGGGCCGCTTCGGCGTGTTCGCCTCATAGGCATGGACCTGCGAATCGATGATCGTCATCGGGAGACTCCTCTGTGCCACGCAGATCTTGTTATCACAGGTTGGAACTGGCCCTCTACGATCGTCGACGGGCGCCGAGCTTCGGCACGTCGAAGTGGTACACGCGGGCGGTGTTGCCGCCGGCGGATCTTGGCCTGCTCGTCGGCCGGCACCTCGGCCAGGATGTCCGCCAGGATCTTGCGTGGCAGCCGGCGAAGTCGGCTTAATGTCCTACTTGGACGGAGGCGTCAGGGCGCAGGGTGCCGTCACGGGCGCCAACCGCTTACCTTCCCCGGGACGGCGTCGGCGGAGCCTCCGTGCAGGGGCCGGCCTCGCTGACCTGGACCCGGCTCCTGCCGGCGTTCGCAAGGTGATCGACGGGCATTTCATGAACGATTCCAAACAGGCTCAAGGATACCCACCGCCATCGCGTCGGCTGCTGGCCTACCTCAATTGAAATCGATCATCGTGCGCTCCGCAGCATCGGGACCATGGGCGGCGAATCGCCCACGTGTATGACGCCCGACCCCTCGAAACCGAACCGCTGGTATAGTGCCGTATTGGCAGGGTTGCTGGATTCCAGATAAGCGGGCATGTGCTCCTGGTCGCACCGTTTGAGCGTTTCCGTCAGCAGCTGCGATCCGAGCCCCTTGCGGTGGAGGTGGGGTTCAACGCCGATCGTCGGCAGGTACCAGTGCGGCTTGTGTGGATGGCAGGCCGCCATCTCGGCAAACATGGCATTCACGTCCGCCATCACGTCGCGCGGCACGCTCTGGTCCAAAACGGTGCCGATCGCATCCTCGTCCGGCTTCACACTCGGCGGAAGCCACAGCGCGGCACCAAGATTGCCTTCGACGCACCATGCCGTCCCGGTCGAGAAGGCCTTGCCGGCGAAGGCGCCGATGAACCGACCGAAATAGGCAAGATATCGCTGCGGGTCGCGATACATCCAGCGCGCGACCGGGTCCGCGGCGAAGGCCAGGACCATGACGCCGATCGACGGCTCCATATCGGTTGGCCGGGCGGTAACAATGCCGGTGAAGTTCCCGTTCATGGTGCGAGTCCCTTTTGTTCGCCAACGCGAGCCCCCTTTAGTGCCGAGCCTCGAGTTTGCTAAAAGAGCCAGCGGAGCGGTTCGAGCCCGAGCAGCAAGCGGCCGGCCATCTCGTAGGTTCGTGACGTCCCGATCACATGCTGGTTCATTGTCAGGACGTCGCGCAGGCAGCGATCAAGTGGTCCCTTCTGATAGACGGCCGTGCCGCCTGCCGCCTTGTAGACGAGCTGCACCACATCCACGCAGACGCCGACGACGTGCGCATAGGCAGCGGTGAAGAGCGCGACCTGCCTCTCGGACGGCTGCCGGCCGGCGAGCAGGGTCACCCAGAGATCGCCCATGACGTCGAAGTAATAGGCGCGTGCGGCAGCGAGATGCGTCTCGGCGCGTCCCACGGCGTCCTGCACATAGACGTCGTCGCGGAGCACTTTGGCAGCCTCGATACGCTCACCAACGGTGTAGCGCCGGGCCGGCTTGGTCGCCGCGCTCTCGATCACAGCGTCGATCGCGTGGCGAGCGACACCGAGCGCCGGTGCCGCACCCTTCGCGATAAACAGGAACGGGAAGGCGTAAAGCGGCCCCGGCCGCTTGATCAGGGTCGGATCCTGGAAGCTGAAAGTGCGCGCTTCCTCGACGAACATGTCCCGGATGAAGACGTCATTACTGCCTGTGCCCCGCAGCCCCGTGGTGTGCCACGTGTCCAGGATGTCGCACTCTGACAGACGCACGAAACACTGCCGGGTCTCCGGTACGCCGTTGCCGTCGACCCGGGCAACGCCATTTTCGTGGACGACGCAGCCCAGCCACAGCCATTCGCAATGATTGCATCCGCTGACGAATGGAAAGCGCCCGCTGACGCGGTAGCCCCCCGGTACCCGGACCGCTTGCCCGGTCGTGGTCGCCGCGGCGGCGGTAGCCATCAGAAGGTCGGGATACATCGCGCGGCCGACATCCTGGTCGAGGAAGGCCGTCATGTAGCCGCCGTCGCAGCCGATCATCGCGCACCATCCGACTGAGCCGTCGGCCATGGCCAGCGCCTCGATGACGCGGAACTGAGTCAACGGGTCCACTTCCAGGCCGCCCCAGGCGCGCGGCATCACCATGCCGAACACGCCGGCGTCCTTCATCGCCGCGGCGATTCCGGCCGGAAGTCGGCGGCCGCGCTCGATCTCCGCGCTTGCCGCCCGGATCTGTTCGGCAAGCCCGATCGCGGCCCGCAGGACAGGAGAGTCGCCTGCTGTCGCTTGACCTGCGGGCTGAGTCGCCTTGATCGCCGGCACCTGTTCGGACGTGGAGACGGCAGCCTGCAGGGACGAGAGTGTTGCGTTCATGTCGTTCTCCGCCTGTTGAGTCGTTGGATTGCAGCCAGATGCTGCTCAGCAGACCTCAAGAGGCCGTCCGGATGCCACGCCGGAAAGTGCGCGATATCTGCTCGAATCCTGTTCGGAAACGCCTCGATTGCGCCTTCTTTCCTCAGCCCCGGACGGGACGTGCGCTAGGCCCGCGAGCCGCGCTCGCGGTCCCAGAGCCAGCGCGCGAGACGCTCGAGCGCGGTCGCAAGGTGGCGGCGGTATGTGCCGAAGGCGAGGCCGAGCCGCTCCGCCGTCACTTCCTGCTTTGGCGCGGGGTGAAAGTAGGTGAACTCGATCACTCGGCGCAATTTCTCGTCGCGCGCGCTGGCGAAGAGAGCATCCACCGTCTCGGAGAGCAGCGCCCGCAGATCGGCCGGCCCGGCCCTGTCACGCCTGGCGAACAAGCGTGAGCGCAGCAGCGGATTGCCGGCGAGCAGGTCCGGGCGGCTGAAATCGCGCAACGCGTTCTTCAGTGCGGCGACGAAATCCGGGTATGCGAGCACACGCGCGGGCAACGGCAGCGCCTGGGGCGTCGATGTGACAACTTCGGCCGCCGTCGCCGTATCGATCTCCTCCGGCACGCCCGCCATAAGCAGGCCTTCGCAGAGCCGCTCGCGCTGGGCGAGATAGACTGGATTGTCGCCGACGGTTTCGGCGCGAAACTTACGGATGGTGAAGTTGGGGCCCAGGCGCCGCGCTGCGGCACATGCCGTCGCCGCTTCTGTGAGAAGGCCCGCCAGGGCCAAAGCGCCCGCCAGGACGAAGTTGGATAGATGCCAGTTCGGATTGAGCTGGACCGACCGCCGCAGACTATCGACGGCGCGCACGTTTCTGCCGAGGTAGAGATCAGCCAAGCCGACGACGAACTGCCAGTGCGAGAGGAATGGATCGCGCGGGCTCAAGCGGATGGCCTGCGCGACATCCGCCTCGGTCTCCCTCGCTCGTCCTAGGCAGAGCTTCATGAGCCCGGCGTAGACGTGCGCCTTCACAAAATTGCGGTCGAGGCCAATGGCGAGCTCAAACTCACGGAGCGCCCGGTCCGGCACGCGCATGGCGAACAGCAGAGTGCCATAGCTGAAATGCACCGAAGCGCTGTCCGGCGCTAGCGCCAGCGCCTTCGACACTGCCTGCTCCGCCGCGGCGATCTGCTCGGCGCGGTTGTCCGATGCGAATATGACGACTTCCTCGATGTGAGCATCGGCGAGGCCGAGAAGCGCAGCCACATTCCCGTCATCGAGGGCAAGCGCGGCCTCGAAAAAACCGCGGGCTTCCCGCACGCGGCTCAAGGTCAAAGGCTGGTTCCAAACGGCGCGACCTCGCATGGCGAGATCTATGGCATCTGAATTCTCGGGCCGCTCGCGCGCCGCCCGCCGGCCTTCCGCCGCGACAAGCTCGACGCCCACCATGCGTGCGAGCCGGGCGGTGATCTCGTCCTGCATGCCGAAGAGGTCGCTGCGCGGCTTGTCAAACCGTTCCGCCCAGACATGAGCGCCGGTTTCGGCGTCGATCAGTTGCGCGTTGACGCGGACCCTGTCTACGCCACGTTGCACACTCCCTTCCATGACGTAGCGTGCGCCGAGCTCTCGACCAATCTTGCGGGCATCGATCGCCCTGCCCTTATAAGAGAAAGCTGTGTTGCGGCCGATCACGAAGGCGTCGGGGATGCGCGAGAGATCCATCGTCAGGCTCTCCGTGACGCCGTCGACGAAATAGTCTTGCTCCCTGTCGTCTCCCAGATTGACGAAAGGCATCACGACAACCGAGAGACGGGGGACGGCGGAAGGCGAAGGAGCGTAAGCCGGCGCCGCCGTGGTCGGCGCATCTATTGTCTGCGGACGGATGGCATAGACGCGGACAGCCCTGGTCAAGTTCTTGAGCCGCTGTTCGCCTAGATTGACGAATTCCGCCGTCACCTTGTCCTTGGCTTGCGCATAAGCAGCCCGTGAAAGGCAGATGCCGCCAGGCTCGGCGGCATCTTCCAGCGATACGGCGAAGTTGACCCCATCGCCCTGGAGGTCTCCGTCGTGCCCGATCAGCACGTCGCCGAGATTGACGCCCATGCGGAACAGGATCCGCCGATCCTCGGATACATCGGCGTTGCGATCAGCGGTGACTTTCTGCACGTCGACCGCACATCGCACCGCATCTTCGACGCTGGCAAACTCGACCAGCATGCCGTCGCTGGTGGTTCTTTTTATGATGCGGCCGCGATATTCCTTGATCTTCGGGTCGATCAGTTCGCGGCGAAGCGACTTGAGTCGCGCCAGCGTTCCTTCCTCGTCCGCCGCCATCAGCCGCGAATGGCCAGCGACGTCCGCTGCGAGAATGGTGGCCAGTTTGCGCTCGGCCTGCTCCGATGCCACGTCAACGCCCTCCAAGGGTCGGCGGCCGCACATATCATCCCGAGCGTGTGGCGAGATTGTGCCCTGACCGGTTGCGCGCCTTCGAGGCGCTGATGCGCGACGAGCCGCTGGGTGCCATCGAGGCCGAAGTCACGCTCCGGCCACAGTAGAACCGGCCGCCTGCTTGCTCTCGCCACCCTCGTCTCAGTCAGCTCGCTCAGCCCGCACCACGTCGTCGAAGCGGTACACGCGGGCGGTGTTGCCGCCGGCGATCTTGGCCTGCTCGTCGGCCGGTACCCCGGCCAGGATGTCCGCCAGGATCTTCTGCGACTGGGGAAACGTCGACTCGCTGTGCGGGTAGTCCGAGCCCCACATCATGTTGTCGACGCCGATGACGTCGCGCAGGCGAACGCCGACGGCGTCCTCCTGGAAGCTCAGCACGACGTTGCGGTGGAAGAAGTCGCTGGGCCGCATGCCGTCCTTGAACCGGTAGATCGCCTCGCC
>Ga0208989_10000363_pt1 | contig 12609 bp, 11 predicted proteins | sample MedBloCAOM3_M1_FD_187852 | JGI IMG/M metagenome (GOLD analysis project Ga0208989, IMG submission 187852) | Forest soil microbial communities from El Dorado National Forest, California, USA - Mediterranean Blodgett CA OM3_M1 (SPAdes) (version 2) | ecosystem: Environmental > Terrestrial > Soil >...
AAGGCTCGTACACGTCCTGAAGCCGTTCGCGCCAACCGCGCCGGGAGTGTTTCTCTACTATCCCAGCCGCCATCAGATGATGCCGAAGCTGCGGGCCTTCATTGAGCACGTGAAGAGCCGCCCGGACACTGCCGGCAAAAGCTGAGTACGCGGCTCTCGCCTTATTCCACTCCGCGGCCCCAGACCCCTCACACATCGCGCTAACCGGTCTTGCACGGGGTGCCTCAAGGAAAAGATTGTCATCCCGAGCGCAGCGCGTGCCCTGAGCGAAGTCGAAGGGAGGGACCTTTACCGTTGCCTCAAAGGTCCCCCTAGACTCACAAACGAAGTGCAACTCCCCTGCGAAGTAGCCACAAGCGCATGGCGACGCCCACGGTGCAGCGTGCGCCGACCCGGCGCTCGAGTTCGGCGACGACGCCGGCGATCGCCTCCACCGCTTCCTCATAGGCGCCGGGCGGCGTCGGCACCCGCAGCCGCTCGCGTTCCTGGCCGGCTTCGTCGAGTATGATGCCTTCGATCTTTGTGCCGCCGAGATCGATGCCGATGCGCATGTTCGAGAATTCAGGGTCCTTAGTTCGAGGTCGCCGGCGCGAACTCGAATGGTTCGGCATCCTTGAACTCGTCGGCCACCTCGCCGGCGAAGACCTCGCCGTTCTGGATGGTGAGCTTTTTCACCGCCGCGCCGGGCTTGAGGTTGAGCCTGCCGAGCGTGACCCAGAAGGTGTTCGGCCGGGTCGCCGAGTCGAAGTAGTAGACCAGGTTCTTCTGGTCGGAGACGGTTCGCCAGATGGTCGGTGAGATATTGGGCGTTTCGGGCGTGGTGACGGTGAACGGTACGCTGACGGCGCGTTGCACGCTCATGACGCCGGCCACCGCCTGACGGGTGTAGGACCGCTCGGGCACGCCCTTGATGTAGGCCTTGTCGAGTGTCTTGGGCACGCCGCCGAGCAGGAACGAGGCGCGCGCGAAGCGGTCGGCGGCGCGGCTGGTGCCGGGAAGGAACACCTCGCCGCCAACGCTCTTCCAGTAGTCGTCGATCGCCAGCTGCTGGTCGTAGATCGGCGAGTTCGTCATCACCGTATATTGCTTGCCGTGGTGGATCGTGAGCTTGCCGCCGAGATATTCGAAGATCGCCGAGTCGCCGGAGGAATCGGAGATCGCCAGATGCAGCGCCGCCGCCGTGCCGTCCGACAGGGCCGGCGCCAGCATCTGGAACGGCTCCTTGCGCAGCGCCTCGACGGCTTCGGCGACGCTGGCGTAGTTGTCGAGGACGAATTGCGGCCAGGCCATGATCGACAGGAACGGCCGGCTGCCGTCGCCCTTTCCATAGTCCGATTCCGCGAGATAGAGCAGGTTGGCGACCAGCCCTTTTTCGTTCAGCCCGTCGGTGCTGCTGGCTTCGTAGGCCGAGACGACGACGCTGCCGTACTTCGAGGTCCATTGGACGGACTTCGGCCCGGCGGCGCCGTCGCGCTTGAGGCCGGCCGGGAAGACCCAGAGGTCGGACGCCATGTCCTCGATCCAGTCCATGTTGCGTCCGGTGATCACCATGTTGTCGGCGCCGACGTAGAGCGTGCGCGTGCAGGCGAGCGCCGTGCCGAGCGCGGGCACGGCGAGGGCGGCGGACAAGGCAAGGGCCGAAAGTCTGGAGAGGCGCCGCTTCATGATTCTTCTCTTTCCTGGTTGCCGACGGCGCATCCTAGACTGAAAAAATCTCAGAGGAAGCGCGCCTTGATGTAAAGAGCAGCACAAAAGCTGGCGGCGTCCTATGCACTGCTTGCCCCCAACTCGCTTGGCTCCTGATCTATTCCCAGGTCGCGCCATACCGATGTGTCGGCTACAGTCGACTGACAGGCGGTGATGAGGCTGGCACGCTCGGTCGCCTCAAGTACCCACGTCCATCGCGAAAGGGAGCTGAGCCATGCCACGCGTAACGCCCGTTGCCAGCAAAGCCGACGTCGCTCCCGAGCATCAGGCCGTCGTTGACGACGTGCTTGGAGTGTTCGGCGCCATCCGTGGCCCGTTCAGCATGATGCTGCACAGCCCGGAGATGACGAAGCGCCTGTTGCCGCTCGTGCCCTTCTTCCGCGACGAAAGCGTCGTCGAAGGCAAGCTGCGCTCCGTCGGCGTCCTCGCCGCCGTGCGGGAGCGTGAAGCAGCGTACGTGTGGGCGGCGCAGGTAGCGGCGGCGCGCCGCAACGGCCTGCGTGAAGAGGCGATCGATCTGCTGCGCGCGAAGGCCGATCCAGCGAAGTTTCCGGCTGAAGAGGCTGCGATTGTGACGTACGTCCGTCAGCTCATGCGCACAAATCGCGCGGAACAGGTCGCGTTCGATGCCCTCCATGGAAAGCACGGCACGAAGTGGCTCGTCGAGCTGACCACCGGCGTGCACTACTACGCAATGCTGTGCGGCGTCGTGAACGCGTTCGAGGTGGCAGCGCCGCCGGACGGAGACAAGCTGCCGGCGTAGCGCCTCGCCGCTTCGGCTACGGCGTGGCTTCCACGCGGCTCAAATCGCAGGTGATGCATCTGCCAGCTCGGAAGTGAGCTGGCAAACCGCCGGAGATCCGTGTCCCCGCCATGGAGTGGAATGGCTGAGACCGCTATCGTGGGCCACATGCAGCCTATCACGTTTCACGAAGTTGACGCTTCCCGTTGGGATGATCTTGAGCGCTTGTTCGAGAGTCGCGGTGGACCAAAATCCTGCTGGTGCATGGTCTGGAGAGCCGGGGCAAAAACCGCGAAGGGTCCAGACAGGAAAGCGGCGATGAAACGATACGTTTGCGAAGGCGTCCCCATCGGGTTGCTGGGCTACGCCGGCGGGGAGCCTGTGGCCTGGTGCTCCATCGCTCCGAGAACAACCTACCGTGACTTTGGTGGTCCAACCAACGTCAGCGAGCTTCCTGAAGAAGTATGGTCGTTGGCCTGCTTTTTCATTCGGCGCGAGTTGCGCGGCAAAGGCCTGACAAAACGGATCATCGAGGCTGCGGTGCAGCACGCCGCGAAGCGCGGAGCAAAAGTCGTCGAAGCCTATCCCGTTGAACCAGGATCACCGAGCTACCGGTTCATGGGATACCTGTCGACATTCTCAGCTGCCGGGTTTCATGAAGTCGGCCGAGCGGGAACACGCCGGCGTGTCATGCGGCACGCGTTGCGCAAATAGAGTCGTCCCCTTGGCGCGGTCCGGGGCGAAGTCAGGCTCGGCGAGGGCCGTCAGCTCCATCGAACGATTGTCTCATGGATCTCGGGTCCGGGTGATAATCTCTCAATTGCGTTTTCCACACGTTATCCCGCGCTACCGGCGATCCGGCGCGAAAGCGGATTTTACGCCGGCGGTCCTGCCTTGCGGAGACCCTCGCCAGCCGGGCGCGATCCGGCGGCTGGCGAAAGTTGACCCGCTCGCCGAGATTTGGAGTCGATGCCTCATGCATCCGGCGCCCCCGTCGCGTTCGCTGCCGCGCGAGGCGCTCTGCTCGTGGCTAGGGCGTAAATTCTTTCGGCAGCGAAAAGCCGCCCCGACGCAACCTATCCTCCAACACCGGTATGGCCGTCGCTGCTTTGCCGTTCTGGCAGTCGTCGAGCGCTGCCAACGCCTCGACGTCGACGCGTCGGCTCGTATTCTGGACATACTTGCGATAAAAAGCGGAGAGCTGAGCGCAATAGGTCTTGTCGTCGGCCTGTGCATTAGCCGAGATCGACGGCGCGAAGACCGGCGCCACAAGGAACAGGAGAATGCGTTTCACGAGATGCCCGATAAGAAGGGTCGACGGCCAACGTCCGGCGTGTGCCTATAATAGCGCGCGGTCGCCGGCATCCGGGACCGGGTGACGAAACGGAATCCGTCGCGCCATGACATCGGGGCGTAGCGGAGCCGACAAGAGCGTCTGCATCGCTCGGTATTTTTCGATCGCAGTTGCGGGGTCCTTCATTGGCCGATCCTAGTGTCTTTCCGACAGATACTAACTCGCCTCACCCTGAGGAGGCCGCGAAGCGGCCGTCTCGATCAGCGCGGAGTAACCTCCGCGCCTTTGGTGGGCAACGAGCACATACCTGTGGCCCATGCTTCGAGACGCTCGCTTCAGGCGCATCAGAATGCGCCGACTCGCTCCTCAGCATGAGGTCTTTGTTGTGGATCTGACTTCGGCGATTCCGCCTTCGTCGGAAAGACGCTAGTACAGCAAAATTCTGATCAGGGCGTTGGGGGTGTCGTGCACAGGACCGGATCAAGCCGGCGAACCCTGAGCAAGCCGACACCATCGCCCCTTTGCATAAGAGGATATCAATATGCCGACACCCTGGGCAGACAGCGTCAAGAACCGCAATCCCAAACAACTGACCATCTTTGTAGCGCCCACACTGAACAAGCCATGGCGCAGGGCATTTGACGATGCCCTGAGCACGTTCAACCAGTTGTCGCAAGATAACCGCCTCGGCGTGACGATGGTGGCGCCTGAGAATGCGACAAAGCCCGATCCGAATGGAGAGGGCGGAGCCGATGTGCAGTTTGACATGGGAAAAGGTGACATCACGTTCTCGGCCCTCGGTCAGGATTTTCAGTTAAAGAATTTTTCGGGCACGTCCATGCACGGCAAAACAGAACTCCTTCGCGGTCAAGTTGGCAATCAAGGACAGCGGATCCAAAAAGCCTTTGTGTATGTGCCGCAAACCCCGATGGTCGTGGCACAAATGGCGGTCGGTCGCGGTAAATTCAACGACGTGCAACGAGAGGTAGGCCACGGAATCAAACACTTTATTGCGGCACACGAACTCATTCATGTTTGTGGCTTGCACAATTCCGACCACACCAGATACGGGCCCGACGCCGACTTGTTCATCGAACAGCCACAACCTTTCTCGGGAGATTTCAACAAGCCGGACGACGACAAACTGGTGCTTCACAACAGTGCGCAATCCCAGGTCGCCTCGCCTCCAATATTCCTGAAGAAAGCAATTGCAGACATGATCAGGGACAACTGGAAATAGGAGCGGCTCGCCCTTCTCGCAGCCTTACGGATCAGGGCCAGCGTGAGGCAAGCCTGCCGGCCGTGCGGGCCATTGCTCATGAAAGTCGTCTGACCGAGGCCAGGCCGGGAACCGCTGGGCGCCGCCGGGGTCTCGCGGCGGCTGGCCGTCGCTCCGGGTCAACTGACCGGCCTGGTCGCCAAGTGTTTGGCGAGCACCCCCATTTGTGGCTTTTCTGTCGCGTCCTCGGCGGGCTCGATCGACATGAAGTAGTCATACCACCGGTCCCCGGCGCCCCACCACGTCGCATACGCCCATACGTCGCCGTTGTGCTGGATGTAGGCCAGCATGGTGTCCAGGGCAGCGAGGCTCGCTGCATCCGCCGCCGTGCCGAACTCGCCCAGAAAGAACCTCTTGCCGTGGGCGCGTGCCCACTCCGTAGCGGCCGCCAGCCTGTCCGCGCCGATGGTTGGCGAGACAATGCCGGGGCTTCCGCCGCTGCCGTCCTTGTCGAGATACTGGTGGACCTCGAACATGTAATTGTTGAGCGGGTCGACGACGCCGCAGCCGACCACATCGGCATTGTCCGTGACCGTCCACGTCCACGCGCCGTCGAAGTAGCTGCCCGGCACGACGATGGTCTGCGTGGCACCGGTGGCGCGGATCGCCGCGATGGCCGCGTTGGCTGACCGGAGCCACTGCCGCGCACTCTGGGCGCTGGGCTCGCTCATGAGCATGAGCAGCACGTCGGGCCTGTCCTTGTAGTGCGTCGCCAGCTTGGCCCACAGGTCGGCGAAGTCCGCGTCCGAGGTATGGGGGCCACCGATCAAAGCGCCGTAGCCGTAGCCGCCGTTGTGAACGTCAATGCCGACCTCCAGGCCCTTGGAGAGGGCGTAATCGACCACCGGATCGATGCGGGACATCTCCGTGGCGTCCAGCGGGCCGTTCTTGACCGGCTGGACACGCTCCCAAAGGAACGGCAGTCGGATAATGCCCATGCCCTTCGATGCGTAGTAGTCGATGCTCGTGTTCGGCGGATAGCCGTAGTTACCGGGGTACGCGCCCCCGGGCGTGAAGTCGCCCCCGGACAGGACGACGCCAAGGACGCACTTCTCCTTGGAGGCGTTGCCCGTCCAAACGGCCGGGCGGACGAACGCCGCTTTCCAGAACCACACAATGCGGCGCAGGTGGACCGCCCAGCCGACGACCCACGCGACAGCGAGTGACAGGCGCTTCATGGCTTGGTGGGTCCCAGACAGCCAGCCGATCAGGGAGACTCGATTCGGATCACGCCGTTCTTTCCCCTGACGACCCGCGATACGCCTGGCGGCACGTCGTGCTCGCGGCCGGCTGGAGCGTATCCCGATAGTATGGATTCGCGCACTCCTCCCCTTCGCGGATTCCGCGAAGGGGAGGTGCCCGCGTAGCGGGCGGAGGGGTCATGAGCACCATCAATGGGGCCCATGACCCCTCCGTCGGCGTGGGACGCCGACACCTCCCCAGCTTCGCTGGGGAGGAAATGACTAAGCAAGTTCGGAATCCGCCCTAGCTTAGCCGCGGACCGGGGTCGAGCCCGAGGAAGGCGCGGCCGCCGATCGGATACCACTCCGGAGCGAGCGTCGCCGCCTGGCCGACCACCTGCAGGTCGCGCCACACTTCGGCCAGGCGACTCTCGGTCTTGAACGAGGTGCTTCCGCCGTGCCGGAACATCAGGTCCATCGCCTGGCGTGCGCAGTCGCCCGCATGCACCGCGGCGAGCCGGCAACGGGCGCGCTGCTCGAGCGTGGTCTCGCGGCCGTCGGCCAGCGCATTCCACAGCTCGGCGATCATCGCGTTGCGATAGAGGCGTCCGGCATTGAGGATGGCATCGGCGCGCCCGACCGCGTCCTGCACCTGCGGATTGTCGCACAGCCTGCCGGTGCGGCCGCGCGGCGTCTTGTCGGCGGCCAGTTCGACCAGCGCGTCGATGCCGGCGCGCGCCAGCCCGGTGATCACCGCGCACTGGTGCGGCCCGACCCAGGCCTGGGCCGGCAGGGCGTAGGTGAGGCCCGGCCAATGCCCCCACTGGTTGTCGAGCGGCACGCCGGCATGGAGCATCGTGCGCCGCTCCGGCAGAAAGAAATCCTTCACCGTCCAGTCGAAGCTCCCGGTGCCGCGCAGCCCGCTCACCTCCCAGCTGCCGGGAATGACCTCGACCTCGGCGCGCGGAAACAGGCCGCGCCAGAACATGCCGCCGTCGTCGCGGCGGCGCGGCTGGCCGTCGTCGAGAACCTGGAAGCTGCCGAGCATCCAGGCGGCTTCATGACAGCCGCTGCCGAAGGTCCAGCGCCCGCTGACGCGATAGCCGCCCGGGACCGACACCGCCTGGCCGCCGCCCTGCACCGCGGTGCCGGCAATCACGGTGCGATGGCCCTTGGGATAGATCTCCTGCACGCCGTCGTCGGGGAGGCCCAGCGTGACCAGCGAGCCGACGCCGTTGTTGGCGACGTTCCAGCCGACCGAGCCCGCGCCTTCGGCCAGGAGCTCGACGACGCGGATGTAGGTCAGCGGATCGGCCTGCAGGCCGCCGAGCGACCGCGGCAGCAGGAGGCGGTAGAAGCCCGCCGCGTGCATCTGCTCGACCAGCCCGGGCGACAGCCGCTGCTCGCGCTCGATCTCGTCGTGGTAGCGCCGCACGGTCGGCTTGAGCGCGGCGGCCGCCTGGACCACCGGCTGGGCATCGATGTCGGCCGGCAAGCGGCGGTCTTCGACGATGGTCTGCATCGGCACCTCCTGTAGCCCGGGGTCGCGACGGACGCGCGTGGCTCCATGAAGCATACATCCGGAATCGACCGCGATGCATGAGATACGGGAAGCAGGTCATATCGCGTACTGCCGCAACGGCTCGATCAGCTCCCCCATCGTCTCCCATTCTTCACAGCGATCCACCGCCGCTTCGAAACCCGGTCGGTTGACGGCGGGGAATGCCACCAGCGCACGGGATTGGTATCAAGGGGGGTGATCGCCCTCAGTCTTCCGACTAGCATGGGCGGCTGCGGGGAGAAGGAGCGCGACCATGGACCAGGCCTTATCAGGCGTCCGCATCATCGACATGACGCACAACCAGGCGGGGCCCGCCTGCACGCAGATTCTCGGCTTCCTCGGTGCTGACGTGATCAAGCTCGAGGAGCCCAAGGGCGGCGACATTGCGCGGGTGAACATGCGCGACCAGAAGAACAGCGACAGCCTGTTCTTCCTGATCCTGAACGCCAACAAGCGCAGCCTGACGCTGAATCTCAAGACCGACGCCGGCAAGGATCTGTTCCGGAAGGTGATCGCCCAGTCGGACGTGCTGGTGGAGAATTTCGGACCGGGCGCGCTCGATCGCCTCGGGTTCGGCTACGCAGCCCTGAGCAAGATCAACCCGCGACTTATCTACGCCACGATCAAGGGCTTCGGCACCTACGGGCCTTACAGCGGATTCAAGAGCTTCGAGCCGGTCGCCCAGGCCATGGGCGGGGCGATGAGCGTCACCGGCTTCCCCGAAAATCCGCCGACCTACGTCTATCCAGCGATCGGGGATTCCGGCACCGGCATGCACATGGCGATCGGCATTTTGGCAGCGCTGCAGCAGCGCCATGCGACCGGCCGCGGTCAGCAGGTCGAGGTGTCCATGCAGGACGCGGTCGTCAACCTGGTGCGGGTGAGCCTGCGCGACCATCAGCGCTTCGGCCGTCCGATGCCGCGCACCGGCAATCAGCTCGGGCGCAACGTGCCTGGCACGACCTACCCCTGCGCGCCGGGCGGCCCGAATGACTACGTCTTCCTCTACGCACAGCCGCAGATGTGGCCGGCGGTGGCGAAGGTGCTGGGGCAGCCGGAGTTGACCGAGGACGCGCGCTTCAAGACCGTGGAAGCGCGCTGGGACAATCGGACAGAACTCAACGCCATTGTCGAGGCGTGGACGCGCCTGCGCAGCAAGCACGAAGTCATGCGCCTGATGGGAGATGCGGGCGTTCCCTGCGGCGCCTGCCAGGACACCGGCGAGGTGCTGGCCGATCCGCATCTCAAGGCGCGCGAGATGATCGTCGACGTGGATTACCCGACCCGCGGTACCTATCAGACGGTCGGCTGCCCGATCAAATTGTCGGATTCACCCGTCGCGGTCAGCCGTCCGCCCCTGCTGGGCGAGCACACCGACGTACTGCTTGAGTCCCTGTGCGGGGTCGAGCCCGATGAGGCGAAACGCCTGCGCCAGGAGGGAGTCGTCTAGAACACGATGCGTCCAGGTGGAATCACCTGGACGCATCGTGCCCCATCCTCCCTCGGTCCAAGCGCTATGAGCTGAGCTCGAAGGGACCTGGTTCGGAGAAGCCTTCGATCGATCCGACCTTTGCGTAGTTCTCGGCGATGCTCTCGGGTGTCAAATGTGGATCGTAGAAGCCAGGTCCCATGACGATCGCGATACGCTGGATCGTTCCGGCTTCCACGTTGTAGATGCTGTTCGTCTCCGAACAAGTATCGCTTGCCAGCCAGACGATCGCTGGCGCAACAGCCTCAACCGGCATGGTGGCCCGTCCGTCTGCTTCGGCCAACCGGGATCCCGCGGCCGGGTGCATCCTCGTGTACCCGTTTGGGGAAATGGTGTTCACAAGAATCCCATGCTCAGCACCTTCAATTGCAAGAACGCGCATCAGTCCGACTACTGCGCACTTGGCCGCCGCGTAGGTGGCTTGGCCACGTATTCCGAACAGGCCGGCGACTGACGTCGTGAGGATGATCTTCCCGAAGTGCTGTGCGACCATATGCGGCCAAGCAGCCTTCGCCGTGTTGACCGGCGCGCCGAGGTGCACGCGCCAATAGTGATCGAAATCGTCAAGGGTGGCGTGCTCGAATAGCTGGCTTCCGCAGATACCAGCGTTGTTCACAAGAAGGTCTATTCTCCCGAAGTGCTCGACGGTCGTTGCGATCAGGTCGTTGCCACCTTCAGGGGTGGAAACATCGCTCTCATTCGCGATTGCCTCGCCTCCACGTGACCGAATGAGGTCGGCCACCTGTTCCGCTATCGTGGAGTCCTTCCCGAACCCCGATACGTCAGTCCCCAGGTCGTTCACCACGACCCGGGCACCGCGTTCGGCGAGAAGTTCGACGTATGCCCGCCCCAGCCCGCGGCCTGCCCCAGTCACAACCGCGACCTTTCCCTCCAACGAAATTCGTTCGGTCATGTCGCTATCCTCCTATCGAAGTTGGTCACCGAACACCGCAAGCAGAGCCGGACGACCGACAAAGCGTTCCCCGCCTTCTCCGAGCGTTTCGCAAGTGGTCGATGGTGACGTCCGGCTCAGGGCGCGACCACTCATCGTCGATAAACGTACGCTCGAAGTCTCTGCCCTGCGCCGCGAACGCGCCAGCAACTTGAGACCTTCGATGCAACACTCCTACACAGTACGTCAGGGGGGCCTTTAAGACAGTGTTCCTGACACCGTTCTGTCAGCAGTCTGAGACTGCTATCCGGGTATGGGAACGTCGGATCGTTACCGCCGCACGAGCCGGCTAGGCGGCGCACTCCCGCCTCACAATTGTGACAAGCCAGTTCGTATTTTCATCCTGTCCGGTGCCCCGTGAAACAAGCACCGCGCGCGCGAATGCGATCAGATGGAACCGCGTGAGCGGTTCCACCTCATCCGTCCAACCCTAGAAAATATTCTCCGGCGACACGCCAAGCATGACCTGACCGACCGTCTCGTAGTGCAGTATGCGCCCCTGGCCCTGTTGCGCGACCGTGTCGATGTCGCGCAGACGGCGTTCGAACGGATTTTCCTCGAACACCGCCATCGAGCCGCAATCGTGAAACAGCGTATTGACGATCTCCCGTGACGACTGAATGGCCCAGGTGGAGGCGAGGCGTAGGCGGGTACGTTGATCCAGGTCCATCTCGCCGCGCTCCTCGATCGTTTCCAACGCTTCGTCCGCCGCGGCGTGAAGGAAATAGCGCGCGGACCGCCACCTCGCCTCGGACTGCGCCACGTGCGACTGGACGACGTTGTTCTCCACCATCGGTTTGCCCGCGCCACGGCGAGTCTTTTCCCGCGGCAGTGCCAGGAACGCGTCCATCGTGCCACGGGCAATACCAAGCGCGACGCCACCGAACCCGATCGAATAGAGCTGGTTACTGGTGAAACGATAAAGGGGGCTGTCGCTCCGGCGGTCGCGCGGATCGTCGCGATAGATGGCGCGCTCGTGCGGAATGAACAGATTGTCAACGGAATACTCGTTGCTGGCCGTGCCGCGCAGTCCCAATGTGTGCCAGATATCGTGGAATGTGGCGCTCGATTTGGGATACAGGAAGGTCTTCGTTTCCTTGGTGCCCGCCACCCGCAGATGCGCACCAAGCCAAGTGGCGTTCTGACTGCCGCTCATGAAGCGCCATTTTCCAGTGACGCGGTACCCGCCTTCCACTGGTGTGGCCTCGTATGGTGAACCCGGAGGTCCCCAAGCGACGATCCCGTCCGGCCTGCCAAAAATCTCCTGGGCAATAGTCGGATGGAGATATGCGCTTGTGGTCGAGCAACCGTTGCTTTGACACACCACCCACCCAGTGGATCCATCCGCATTGGCGAGCGCCTCGGTCACTTGGGCGAAGATCGAGGGTTTCAGCTCCATTCCGCCAATGGATTTCGTCTTCAGCATCGTAAAGAAGCCGCCGTCGATCAGGGCTTTGACGACGGGCTTGGTGAGTTCCCGGATTTCGTCGTTTTCGTCCGAGGCCGCGGCGATCAGGGGCATGAGATCGCGCGCTTTCTGTACCTGCGGATGGACGGTCGGCATTGTGAGTCTCCTACTCCGCGACAAACGTGGCCACAGCCTCTGAGCGAGAGGACCGGCGCTCTATTGAAAGGTCACATGAGTGCTCTAGCATGAGCAAGCAACCATCGCGCCACGGCGCCTCTGGAGGTCATGGGACATGGAAATTTCCGGCAAGACAGCCATCGTCACCGGCGCCGCCTCGGGCATCGGCCTCGGCATCGCCACGGCCCTTGCCGAAGCCGGTGCCAACGTCGTTATGGCCGACATCCAGAAGGATGCGGTACAGCAGGCAGCGCATCAGCTGTCCGGCACCAACAAGCAGGTGTTGCCGGTCAGGATCGACGTCACCCAGGAACAGTCGGTGATCGACGCGCTGGCCGAGGCGGAGCGTCGCTTCGGCAAGCTCCACATCGCCTGCAACAATGCCGGCGTGCCGATGCACGGTACCCGGCTGGTGGATGTGTCGGTGGCCGACTGGGCGTTCGTCATGGGCGTCAATGTCTGGGGCGTCATCCACGGCATCCGCCACTTCGTGCCGGCGATCCTGAAGCACGGCGAAGCCGGGCATATCGTCAACACCGCCTCGGTCGCCGCCACGCAGAACCGCCGCGGCACCAATCAGGGGCCGTACTCGATGAGCAAGTACGCCGTGCTGTCGCTGTCGGAGGCGCTGGAGCACGAGCTCGAAGGCACGAATGTCGGTGTGACCGTGCTGTGCCCCGGCCCGATCGCCACCAACATTGCACGGGGCGCACGCAACCGCCCCGATCACCTCGGCGGCCCGCAGCTGCGTCCGACCGACGAGGCGGTCCTGGCGGAGCGTCTGGCGCGGACCGGTATCGATCCGAAGCTGGTCGGCGA
>Ga0208989_10000365_pt1 | contig 12593 bp, 9 predicted proteins | sample MedBloCAOM3_M1_FD_187852 | JGI IMG/M metagenome (GOLD analysis project Ga0208989, IMG submission 187852) | Forest soil microbial communities from El Dorado National Forest, California, USA - Mediterranean Blodgett CA OM3_M1 (SPAdes) (version 2) | ecosystem: Environmental > Terrestrial > Soil >...
AATATCGCGAACAGGAATCCCGGGATCGCGTAGCCCACGATGATCGCGCCCGAGGTCCACACGTCGAACTGCGAGCCGTCCTTGATCGCCTTGCGGATGCCGAGCGGGATCGAGATCAGATAGGTCAGAAGCGTCAGCCAGATACCGAGCGAAATAGAGACCGGCAGTTTTTCCTTGATCAGTTGCAGAACGGTCGTGTCGCGAAAATAACTCTTGCCGAAATCGAACCGCGCATAGTTCCACAGCATCAGGAAGAAGCGCTCGTAGGCCGGCTTATCAAAGCCGAACTGCTTCTCCAGGCTCTTGATGAATTCGGGGTCGAGCCCCTGGGCGCCACGATATTTGGAGTTCGCCGCGTCGATGCCTGAGGCGCCTCCCGGTTGTCCGCGCATGCCGAGGTCGCCGCCGGGCGAGCCCGAAATGCGCGAGGTGGCGCCAGTATCCGAGCCCGAGAGCTGGGCGATCACGCGCTCGACCGGCCCGCCCGGTGCGAACTGCACAACCACGAACGAGACCAGCATGATGCCGAGCAGCGTCGGGATCATGAACAGAATGCGCCGGATGATGTACGCGCTCATATCGTAGCCGCGTCCGCGCTAGAGGACGTTCCTTGGCGCTCGATGTACAAGTGCGTGCTCATCGGGTAACCGATCACACTCTATCCCCGCTGCTCGAGCTTCGCAGCTTTGTCGCGATCATACCACCAGGTCTCGGGGATGCCTCGCGCGTAGCGCGGTTTTGCCGGTGGCCGGCCGAACATGTCCCAATAGGCGAGCCAGTGAGACGCCTTGTACCAGTGGGGGACCCAATAACGGCCGGTGCGGATCACCCGGTCGAGCACCTTGCAGGCGGTCACCAGACTGGTCCGGTCGTTGGCGGCGACGACGCGTTCGATCAGCACATCGATGACCGGATCCGAAATACCTGCAAGATTCTGCGAGCCCTTCAGCGCCGCGGCCTGGGAGGAAAAAAAGCTGCGCAGCGAATCGCCGGGGGTGCTCGAAAAACTGAAGCGCTGTATCGCCAGGTCGAAGTCGAAATCGTCCACCCGCTTACGATACTGCACGGGATCGACGATGCGCAAAGTCGCCTCGATCCCCAGCGTGCCGAGATTCTTGATGAACGGCATGTGATGCGGCTGGAACGAAGGCTCATCGAGCAAGAATTCGACGCTGATCCGTTCGCCCTGCGAGGTCACGCGCTTGCCGTCCTTGATCACGAAGCCGGCGTCCTGCAACAGCGCGCTGGCCTTGCGCAGGAGCGCGCGGTCCTGACCCGATCCGTCGGAGACCGGCGGCACGAATGGTTCACCGAACACCTCGTCGGGAACCTTGCCGCGGAACGGTTCGAGCAGCGCCAATTCGTCCGCGTCCGGCTTGCCCATGGCCATCATGGGGGAGTTCTGGAAGACGGAATGGGTCCGATCATAGGACCCGTACATAATGGTCTTGTTGGTCCATTCGAAGTCGAAGGCGTAGATGAAGGCCTCACGCAGGCGCTTGTCCTGGAGCTTTTCGCGTCGCGTATTGAAGAACCAGCCTTGTGCGCCAGAGGGCGTGTCGTCGCGAATGACATCGCGCTTGACGCGTCCGTCCCGCATCGCCGGAAAGTCGTAGCGCGTCGCCCAGATTCGCGAGGTGAACTCCTCGCGGAACAGATAACTTTTGCTGGTGAACCCTTCGAAGGCGACATCGCGGTCGCGGTAGAACTCGTACCTGACGACGTCGAAATTGTTGGTTCCGCGCGACACGGGCAGATTGGCGCCCCACCAGTTCTTGACGCGCTCGTATTCGATATAACGCCCGGCATCGAACCTTCCGACCTTATAGGGACCGCAGCCCAGCGGCGCTTCGAGCGTGGTCTCATCGAACGGACGGCCGGAGTAATAGGTGCGGGAGAAGATCGGCAGCGAAGCGACGAACAGCGGCACGTCACGGGCCCGGTTCAGCGCAAACCGAACCAGCAGTGCAGAGTCATCAAGGGCGTTCGCCCCGGCGAAATCGCGCAGCAACTGCTGGACGATCGGGTGACCCTTGTCCTTGAGAATCTTCAGCGAGAACGCGACGTCGTGGGCGGTGAGCGCGCTGCCGTCGTGGAAGGTGATACCGGGCCGCATGAGGAAGCGGTAGGTGAGCCCATCCTCCGATATCTGCACCGCGCCCGCGGCGAGCCCATACATGGCATCCGGCTCATCCTCGGCGCGCGCCATCAGGCTGGCGAAGGTACGCTCCATGCCTTGCGCGCCGTCACCCTTGAGGATGAAGCTGTTGAGCGAGTTGAAGGTGAGAAAGTTCTGATTGAAGGCGCGGGTCGGTCCGATATGGGAAAACGCGCCGCCCTTGGGCGCATTCGGATCGATGTAGTCGAAATGCTTGAAATCGGCAGGGTATTTGAGGTCGCCGAACGCCGACATGCCGTGCCGCTCGGGGCCTTCCTGCGCCAGCGCGGGCCGCACCATCGCTGATGCGAGCGCGCCGGCGGCGATAACGAGCGTCTCGCGGCGAGTCACATCGCGGAAATCGGTCACTGCCGGGTCCCGGTCCTGGTCGCCCTTTCGGCATCCCACCACCACACCGTCGGGAACGCCGCCGAGGCATATTTCGGCAGCGGATCCGGTCGGCCGAACCGGTCCCAGCGTGCCGTGCGGCTCTTGCCATAAGTGAATTGCGGCACGACGTAGTTGTTCCAGAGAAGGACGCGGTCGAGCGCCTTGGTGACGGCGACAAGCTCGGCCCGATCCTTGGCGAAGATCACCCGTTCGATCAGCGCATCGACTGCAGGGTTCTTGATGCCGATGTAATTGCGCGATCCGGGCGTATCCGCAGCGGGGGAACCCCAGAAGTCGCGCTGCTCATTGCCCGGTGACAGAGATTCCGGCCATGAGGCGATGATGATGTCGAAATCCCAGTTGCGCAGCCGGTTCTCGTATTGGATGTCGTCAACACTTCGCACATTGACATTGATGCCGAGACGATCGAGCGAGGGCTTGTAGAACAGGATGATGCGCTCCGCGCCAGGATCGGCCGTCTGCGCGAGAATCTCGGCGCTCAGTATCTCTCCGGTCTTGATATTGACCTGCTTCTGGTTGCGCACTTCGTAGCCGGCCTCCTTCAGGAGCCGCATTCCCTCGCGCAGATTGGCGCGCACGTTTTCCGGGTTGCCGCCGACCGGATTGGTGTAGGGCGCAGTGAACACTTCCGGCGGCACCTTTTCGCGCACCGTTTCCAGAATTTCGAGCTCCTGCCCTTGCGGCAGACCGGACGAGGCTAGTTCGGTGCCATCGAAATAGCTGTTGATGCGCGTGTACTGGCCGAAGAAGATCTGCTTGTTCATCTCCTCGAAGTCGAAGGCGAAGTTGAACGCGCGCCGCACCCGCGGATCCTTGAACTTGTCGCGCCGGGTGTTGAACGCAAACCCCTGCATGATCCCCCTGTCGCGTATCGGGAATTCCTCGAGCAGGACGCGCTTGTCCTTGACGGCGGGGAAATCGTAGGCGGTCGCCCAGTTCTTGGCGCTGTTCTCGGTGCGCCAGTCGACATGGTCGGCCTTGAACGCCTCGATGGCGACCGTCTGGTCGCGAAAATATTCGAACCGCATCTCATCGAAATTATCGCGACCGATATTGACGTTGAGGTCCTTGCCCCAGTAGTCCTTCACCCGCTCGTAGACGACGGTGCGGCCGGCCACGAACTCCTTGATGCGGTAAGCGCCGTTGCCGAGCGGCGGCTCGAGCGTGGTAGTCCCGACGTCGCGCTTCTTGCCCGCGGCGTCGGTCCCCTCCCACCAATGCTTGGGCAGCACGTTGAGCTGACCCAGGATCACCGGCATTTCGCGGTTACCCGGCGCATCGAACACGAAGGTGACTTCGCGCTCGCCGGTCTGCTCGACTTTCACCACGTGGCGATAGTACGCCGCCATCATCGGGCTGTACTTCTTGAACGCCTCCATGGAGAAGATCACGTCGTCGACCGTGACTGGCTTGCCGTCGTGATAGCGCGCTGCGGGGCGCAAGCGGAAGCTCGCCGACGCAAAGTCCGGCGGATGGCTGACCGATTCGGCAATGAGCCCATAGTCGGTCGAGACTTCGTCGAGCGATGACACCGCCAAGGTGTCGGAGATCATTCCGACGCCCATGGCGATCGAGCCCTTCAGGCCCGAAACGACTTCGTTGAAGTTGTCGAAAGTGCCGAACGCGACCATACGCACGGCGCCGCCCTTGGGCGCCCGAGGATTAACGTAGTCGAAGTGCTTGAAGCCGGGCGGATATTTGAGTTGCCCGAACAGCGACAGCCCATGTTTCCAATCGCGTCCGGCATTCACTGCGGGGCTGGGTTCTTGCGCACGCGCTGCACTGCCGAGGAACGGCACTCCAACGCTGCCAACGACGGGGGAAAGGGCTGTGAGAATGCCGGTGCGAACGACGGATCGACGGGTCAGGCGCAAGGAGACCTCCGGAGCCATAAGTCCAGATTACGCACGTGTTCGCGGGATTATGTCCCATTTTGGATGGCTGGACACTGACATGTGCGCGACCACCATCACTTTATAGCTAGGACTGCGACAGCGCCTACGCCACGGAACCCGCGCACCCGCGCGCGTTCATTACAAAAACTTAAAGTGCGCGCTCCGCGCGACTGACGCTGCCTAGTGCGGCGGATTTGAAGTTCCTACTATTTAGCCGCGAGCTTGTTTAGGAACTTCAAATCCAAAGACCGTACTAGAATCATAAAGTTGCTAGTGTCACTTTGGTTTCCGAAGCTCGCATCAGAGGGTGCAAGGGCATGCAAACGTCGGAATCGGGACACCAGCCGACTGAGCCGTCTGAATTGCGGCCGACGCACATCACGGCCGGTGGGGACCACCCGGACGAAGGATCGGGGATCACTGCGCCTTCGCAGCACCCGTAGCCTCCGCCGCTTTGGGAAGCGGCGCAGGATTGTCGGACAGGGTGTTGAGGTATGCGATGACGTCGGCGCGCTCTGACCCGCGGGAAATGCCAGCGAAGGTCATGTTGGTGCCCGGAACATAGCCGCGCGGATTGTTGATGAACTGGTTGAGGTCATCGATCGTCCAGTTGCCGCCCTTGGCCTTCAGCGCGCCTGAATAGTTGAAGCCGGCCTCCGAGGCCTTCGGGCGCCCGACAACGCCCCACAAGTTGGGACCCACGAGGGGGCGCCCGCCCTTGGTGAAGGTGTGGCAGGCGGCGCATTTCTTGGCCGAGTTCTCGCCCCGGCCAACCTCGGCCTTGGCGAGCAGTTGCTCGATCGGCTCCTGCTTGTCCTCCGCCGGTTTGGCTGCCCCGCTCGGAGCCTGCTCCGGAACGGCGATTTCGTAGCCGGGCTTGGCCAGCTTCCCAGGCGCGAAGATGGCGCCGGCGGCGATGTTGATCGACAACACGCCCAGGCACGTGGCCAGAACCGCACCGAGAATTTTGTTCAGTTCGAAGGAGTCCATCGCCTCAAGGCTCGCGCGGAAGGAAGTGGATCGAGGGCGGCACGCGCTTTCCGGCTATCGGGCACCGGTCAGCCGCGCTGACGTCTGGCTGTTGGGGCGCGTTCGCAAGCAACACCGGAAGCCCCACTTTTACTGACCGCGCTCCAGCGGCCCCCGCAGGTTGCGGCGGCGCACAAATAGCCGGTTTGCCTCGCCTCTGGCAACCCGTATAACCGGCCAACCCACGATGCATTTTGGCGCGGGCCGGAGCGGCCAAGACGGACCGCAAGGCAGACCGATGGCCAACGTTCTCATTCTCATCCCGGCCCGCATGGCGTCGCGCCGGCTCCCCGGCAAGCCGCTCGCCGATATCGCGGGCGAACCCATGATCGTTCACGTCATGCGGCGGGCGCAAACCGCGCAGCTTGGCCCGGTCGTGATCGCGACCGATTCGGAGGCAATCGCCGCCTGCATCGAGAAGGCCGGCGGTCGCGCCGTGATGACCCGTGCCGATCACGCCTCCGGTTCCGACCGCATCTTCGAGGCGCTGGAAGCGGCAGACCCGCAGCGCCGCGCCGGCATTATCGTCAATGTCCAGGGTGACCTTCCCACGCTCGCGCCGGCGGACATCGCCGCTGCGATCGTGCCGCTCGACGATCCGGCCGTCGACATCGCCACCCTGGCGGCCGAAATCAGCCTGCCGCACGAGCGCACCAACCCGAACGTGGTGAAAGTCGTCGGCACGCCGATTGAGACGCACAGGCTGCGGGCGCTTTACTTCACCCGCGCCGCCGCCCCGTTCGGCGACGGCCCGCTTTATCATCACATCGGCCTTTACGCCTTCCGCCGTGACGCGCTCGCCCGGTTCGTGGGGCTTGCCCCTTCGCCACTCGAGCGGCGGGAAAAACTCGAGCAATTGCGCGCCCTCGAAGCGGGAATGCGGATCGACGTGACCCTTGTCGACAGCGTGCCGCTGGGCGTCGACACCCCCGAAGATCTGGACCGTGCACGCGAAATCCTCGCGGCATCCTTACGCTGAGAGAGCGCGCAAAGCGCCCGCTCGATGGGAAGGCAGCTGCGAGCCCGTTGACTTGGACGGTCGGCGTGCGTACCGGAACGGCCATGACGGCCGCCAAGAAGATGGTTTTCCAGGGAGAGCCGGGAGCGAATTCCCACCTCGCGTCGCGCGAAGTGTATCCGGACTATGAGGCGGTGCCGTGCGCGACCTTCGAAGATGCCTTTGCCGCAATCGGCACCGGCGAAGCCGACCTTGGCATGATCCCGGTCGAAAATTCGGTCGCCGGCCGCGTCGCCGATATTCACCACCTCATGCCCCACTCGGGGCTCCATATCGTCGGCGAGCATTTCATGCCGGTGCGCCATCAGCTGCTGGCGCCCAAGGGCGCAGCGCTCGCGGACATCAAGACCGTGGAGAGCCACGTCCACGCGCTCGGTCAGTGTCGCAAGGTGATCCGCAAGCTCGGCATCAAACCGATCGTCGCCGCCGATACCGCGGGTTCCGCGCGCGAAGTTGCCGAGGCGAACGACAAGACGCGCGCTGCCATCGCCACGCGGCTGGCGGCGGACATTTACGGCCTCGACATCCTGGCGCAGGACATCGAGGACGAAGCCCACAACACCACCCGCTTCATCGTGCTCTCGCGCGACGCAAGATGGGCCAAGAGTGACGACGGGCCGGTGGTCACGACCTTCCTGTTTCGGGTACGAAACGTACCGGCGGCGCTCTACAAAGCGCTTGGCGGTTTCGCCACCAACGGCGTCAATATGACCAAGCTCGAAAGCTACATGATCGAAGGCAATTTCTTCGCCACCCAGTTCTACGCCGATGTCGAGGGCCATCCCGAACAGCGCAACCTGGTCTTCGCGTTCGAGGAGCTCGCCTTCTATTCGAAGGAAATGAAGATTCTGGGCGTCTATCCGGCGCACCCCTTCCGTCGGACCTTCGCGGAATCGATCGACTGAAATCCTGTCGAAGGTTGCCGGCGTCCGATGCGCGGGAGGCGTCTCAGGCTGCGGCCGAACAATGAACCAGTTGCTTCGGTTCACGGGCGACGTTGCCTCTCTGTTTGCCCTGAAGCGCATGGACGGAGACCGGGGCGGCGCTCCGCAGTGTCAGCGCCGCGGAACTTCGTCCGAGCACCACCGATTCGATCTCGGAGCGGTGCAGCCCCATGTCCTTGAGCGAGCGGTCATCGAGCGCGCCCAAGGCGCGGACCGCCCTCCTGCGTTCCAGCCAGGTGTCATAGGCTGCCCACCATTTGCCCGCCGTGGCAGCGAGCAGACGGACAGGCACGCCGGCCCGGCGTCGCCCTGCCGCGCCGGCCGATCGCAACGACCCGAACACAGCCTGGTACAGTGTCCGCAGTGTCCGCACGCTTTGCGCGCGGCAGCGTGCGCCTCGCGCACGACGCGGTGCGTAAGCTCCGCCCACTGTTCCGGCGTCAACTTGCGGTTGTCGAAATCGCTATCATTGCGCATTTCCCGCTCCATCGGTCGCGACGTTGCGGAGGCTTTACGCACAGCCAAGCATTACGTAAAATGAATAATTGTGATGTTTTCCATCTCAGGATGAGAACGATGGATCTGGGCGACCTGCACATCTTCCGCTCCGTGGTGCAAGCTGGTGGGGTGACGCGCGCCGCGGAAAAACTCAACCGCGTGCAGTCCAATGTCACCACCCGCGTACGCCAGCTTGAGGCCGACCTTGGCGTTGAACTGTTCGTCCGCGACGGCAAAAAGCTGCATCTCTCATCCGCGGGAAGGCTGCTGCTCGATTACGCGGACCGGCTGCTCGATCTTGCGCAGGAAGCGCGCGAGGCCGTGCACGACGCCAAGCCGCGCGGCCTCTTGCGTCTCGGCTCCATGGAAAGCACCGCGTCGGTGCGCTTGCCGGTGCCAATGAATGAATATCTGTCGCGCTATCCGGAGGTGAGCCTGGAATTGCGAATCGGTACGCCGCGCGAACTTGCCGCCGCGGTGCGCGAAGGCGAACTGGACGCCGCGCTGGTGGCCGAACCCATCCCAGACGCGCCGTTCGAAAAAATCCCACTCTATGACGAAGAGCTAGTCATCATCGCGGCGGCGAACCATCCTCCGGTCAAATCCCCGCGCGACGTCAGTGGCCGGCCCGTGCTCGCCTTCGAAGCCGGGTGTCCCTATCGTCAATACATGGAAGATTGGTTCGCCAGCAGCGGCGAGATGTCCGATCGTGTGATCGAGACGTCCTCCTACCACGCAATTCTCGGCTGTGCGGTGGCAGGCATGGGGGTCTCGATGGTTCCGCGCATCGTCCTCAAGACGTTCCCCGACTTGAAGCTGCTGAGCGTTCATGCCCTGCCACCAGAATTCAATATCGCTCCGACGGTTTTCATCAGGCGCAAGGGCGCGGCCTCGCCAAAGGTCACCGCCCTGATCGAGGTGCTCACGGACGGAACGGACCTCAACGCGCGCCGGAAGGCTGGGGGCGTTGCCACGCAAAGCTTCGCGGGCCGCCTGCAGGCGGTTTCGCCGCTCCCCGAGAGCGGGCGATCGAAAAGTCCCAAACCCAACAAGCCCGACTTGCGCGCGAATGTCTCAAAGATCAAGGCGGACCCACGCGTCGAGACGCGCTCCCCCGCAAGTCGGTGATTGCCGCCTTGCGCGCTTCGGCGCGCCGAGATCGGTCACGACAAGGAGGACGCTGCTCGCGTCAGATCGTCTGGTTGTATTCCCCGACCTCGGGATGCGTGCGCAGTACGGCGTCGAGCGCCTTGAACATATCGTGCATGCGCGCCTCCGACGCCGGGCTCTCCACCACCACCACCAGTTCCGGCTTGTTGGAGGAAGCTCGCACGAGACCCCAGGTGCCGTCCTCGACGGTCACGCGCACGCCGTTGACCGTCACCAGGTCACGCACCGGCTGCCCCGCGACCTTCTCCCCCTTGGCTTTCGCCGTTTCGAAATGCCTCACCACCTCGTCGACCACGCGGTACTTGATTTCGTCGGCGCAGTGCGGGGACATGGTCGGTGAGGACCAGGTCTTGGGCAGTGCGTTCTTGAGGTCAGCCATGGTCTTGTCCGGGCTGCGGTCGAGCATGTCGCAGACCGCGAGCGCGAAGATGAGGCCGTCGTCGTAGCCGCGGCCGAGCGGCTTGTTGAAGAAGAAATGGCCGGATTTCTCGAAGCCCGCTACCGCACTGATCTCGTTGACGCGCCGCTTCATGTAGGAATGGCCGGTCTTCCAATAGTCGGTCGTGGCGCCGTTGTTGCGCAGCACCGGATCGGTCATGAACAGCCCGGTTGACTTCACGTCGGCGACGAAGGTCGCGCCTTTGAGTCGCGCGGAGATGTCGCGCGCCAGCATCACGCCCACCTTGTCCGCAAAGATTTCCTCGCCCTCGTTGTCGACCACGCCGCAGCGGTCGCCGTCGCCGTCGAAGCCGAGCGCCACATCCGCCTTCACACGCAGCACCTCGTCGCGCATGGCGTGCAGCATCTTCATGTCTTCGGTGTTGGGATTGTATTTCGGGAAGGTATGGTCAAGCTCGCAATCGAGGCGGACGACCTCGCAGCCGACCGCTTCGAGCACCTGGGGTGCGAATGCCCCGGCGGTACCGTTGCCGCAGGCGCAGACCACCTTGAGGCGGCGCTTGATCTTCGGACGATTGGTAAGGTCGGCGATATAGCGGGCGGGGAAGTTCTCGACAAAGGAGTAGGAGCCGCCGCCGCGCATGTCGAAGCGAGCTTCGAGCACGATCTCCTTGAGTCGGGTCATCTCGTCCGGACCGAAGGTGAGCGGGCGATTGGCACCCATCTTCACACCGGTCCAACCATTGTCGTTGTGGGAGGCAGTGACCATCGCCACGCACGGCACATCGAGGTCGAACTGGGCGAAATAGGCCATGGGAGTGACCGCCAGGCCGATGTCGTGCACCTTGCAGCCCGCAGCTAGAAGCCCCGATATCAGGGCGGTTTTCACCGAGGCCGAATAGGATCGAAAATCGTGGCCGGTCACAATCTCGGGCTTCACCCCAAGCTCGTGGATGAGCGTGCCGAGGCCAAGCCCCAGTGCCTGCACCCCCATGAGGTTGATTTCAGTCCCTAGAAGCCAACGTGCGTCGTATTCGCGAAAACCGGTGGGCTTCACCAGCGGCTCGGATTCGTACGCGTAGGTATTGGGGGTGAGCGCGGGCTTGGGCTTGGGGAACATCACGGATCCTGGCGGCGCGGCGATGCGACCCTGCCACATAGCGCATGCGCCGCAATGGGAAAAGCGAATAGCCCGCTCGTGGTTCCGCACGCATCAGGCGCGGCCCATGGGCAACGGGCTGCGATCGGCGAGTTCGATCTGGCGGTAGGCGAGTTTTTCCATCAGCTCCGCGCGAGCGCCACGGTAGCCGGGATCCTCGAACAGGTTATCCATCTCGTGCGGGTCGTTCGCAAGATCGTAAAGCTCCCCCCACGCATCGGCGTGGGCGATGGTCATGCGCCACCGCGCGGTGACGAGCGTGCGTAGGCGCGACGGCGCCTGGTAGCCCAGGAGCGCGCGCTGCTGATCGTCTTCGATTACCATCGAATCCCGTGTCGAGGCAGCGCCCTCCCCGTTGATCGCCGGCAACAGGCTCTCGCCCTGGATGCCGTTGTAGGGTTGAATCCGGGCGCGATCGAGGATGGTTGCCGCGATATCGAGCGTGCCGCTGATCACCTCGGTCCGGCACGAGGGCCGCGTGCCCGGCTCGGCCCAGATGAATGGCACGTGCGTGATGCCGTCGTAATGCGCCGGCCCCTTCAGCAGCAGCCGGTGATCGCCAAGGAAATCGCCGTGGTCGGTGGTGAAAATCACGATGGTGTCCTCGACGAGACCGCGCGCCGCAAGCTGCGCGAGAATTCGGCCGACCGCATCGTCGATCATCGCGATCATGCCGCAGCTCAGCGCCATCGCCTCCCGGGCTTCGCGCTCGTCGACGGCGAACGCGGCCTGCTCCGTCAGCACCGCGCGGCCGCTTTCGCGCTGTGCCAGCGCCCAGGCCACCGGCCGCGCCAACGGGCAGTTGCCATGGTGGAAGCTCGGCGGCAGCGTCATGTCCTGCGGCCGATACAGGGACCAGTACCGGCCGGGCGGCGTGAACGGATGGTGCGGGTCCGGAAACGACGCCATCAGGAAGAACGGCTGGCTGCGATCGCCGGCGGCGGCGTAACGGTCGATCCAGGCGCAGCTCTTCTCGGCAATGTAAGATGTCGGATAGAGCTCTTCCGGTATCGGGGTGCGATACGCTTGCGGGCAGACGTAATCGTGCGGCAGCCGGTTCTTGCGGGCGCGCAATGCGTCGGCATCGGACCGCTGCGATTTGAGCCAAGTGTAGTAGTGGCCGCCAACCTGGTCGCCATGCGCGGTGCATAGATCGACGTGTTCAAAGCCGTAGAATGGCAGCCGCATCTTGAAGTCGCGCCCCGCCTCCCATTGCTTGGGATGCTCCTGGTCATAGTGCCCCTCGGATGCCGCGGGCTTCCTCGCCTCCGCAAATTCTGCGCCGAGCATCTGATCGCCCGACCGCGCCGGTGGCCGCTGCAGCATTGCGGGAATATCGGAAAAATTCTGCAGATGGCTCTTGCCAACGAGCGCGGTGGCATAACCGGCGGCGCGCAGCGCATCGACGAAGGTGTTGGATTGTAGCGAGAGCGGTGAGCCGTTGCTGCGCACGCCGTGCACCGACGGCATCCGTCCGGTCATCAGCGTCGCGCGGTTGGGCATGCAGACCGGCGTTGCCACGTAGAAACGCTCGAAGCGCGTCCCGTGAGCGGCGATCGAATCGATGTTCGGCGTCTTGAGCACCGGATGGCCATAGCAGCCGAGGTAATCGACGCGATGCTGGTCGGTGATGAAGAACAGGAAGTTCGGCCGCCTTGCCACCGATCCGTCCTCCCGAGGCTTAGTGGTGTCCGGTGTCCGCGACGGCACTCGCCACGGCATGATCGCTAGCGCCCGATCGCTGCGGCTGATTGCCCTCGACGAGGGCGCGCCAGCCGCCCGGGAGCGCCATCAGCCACGCCAACCAGACATAGATGGCAGTGACAATTGCCGGTTTGAGCACGGCGTCCATCGCCAAGGCCAGGCGAAACCGAGCACGAGCGCGGCGACGATCAGCAGCCAGCCGCGATAG
>Ga0208989_10000368_pt1 | contig 12555 bp, 11 predicted proteins | sample MedBloCAOM3_M1_FD_187852 | JGI IMG/M metagenome (GOLD analysis project Ga0208989, IMG submission 187852) | Forest soil microbial communities from El Dorado National Forest, California, USA - Mediterranean Blodgett CA OM3_M1 (SPAdes) (version 2) | ecosystem: Environmental > Terrestrial > Soil >...
CAGGTAGCCTCGAACCGCCAGGTCGACGATCGTCGCCGTCACATCCTTTGTGTCAGCGCTCTCGTCCAGGATGAGACCGAGCTGCGCAGGCCGCAGTTTTTGCGGAGCCTCGAACTCGACCACCAGAGGCTCGTGATCAAACAGCGGCTCCGCGCCCTGGCGCGGGTCGTTGGTCAGGTAGTACTGCGTCAGGTAAGCGCGGTCACGGCCGTGCGTCCACCAGTTCCAGATCACAAAACCTATTCCGGCTACGAGCACTACAAGCGAAACACCGACCGTGAGCGGGGTGATATCGAACGCGTCTTGCGGGAACTGCCTCTTGCGCGCCTCGAGCATGGGCTCATGACTGGTCGTGCCGCAATCGACCGCGACGAGGAGCGTCGCCCCTCGGGCGGCAAGCGAGCGGATCGCCTCGGCATTCGGTCCGTAGCCTTCGAATAAGCGATCCGGAATATGGATGAGCGGACGAACGCCGCAGTGGAGCAGGTATCGCCCCAGCACCGCCGCCGACGTCGCCCCGTCGACATCGTAGTCGCCCAGGACGGCGATGGTTTCCTTACGCATGACGCCGTCCGCCAGCCGCACGGCCGCGGCCCGCATGTCGGCAAGCGAGTCGGGATCCGGCATCAGCCCGCGCACCGTCGGATCGAGGAAGCTTGCCACCGCGTCCACCTCGATCCCGCGCCCGGCGAGAATGCGCGCGAGAAGTTCGGGCACGTCATCGTGGCGTTGCGTAATCGCGAGCGCGCGGGCGGCGCCGCGCTCATCGAGCCGATCGCGCCACGCGCGGCCGCAGACCGAGCGCTCAACGCCGAGAAAGACGCGCCGCGTCGGGCCTGTCGCTGCTGTGAGGGCGATCGTCATTTTGCTCCGGGCCGAATCGCTTTCAAAAAAGCTTACGATATTGGATGAAGCCGGGACGCTCCGCCAGGCGGTCGTAGAGCACGCGGGCGTCCGCATTGGTCTCATGGGTGAGCCAGTAGATACGGCTCGCGCCCGCGGCCCGTGCTCTGTCCTCGACCGCCAGGATCAGTGCGCGTCCGAGCCCAAGATTGCGCGCGCCTTCAGCAACGAACAGATCCTGAAGATAGCAGTAATCGCCAGTCGTCCAGCACGAACGGTGGAAGAGGTAGTGCACGATGCCGCAGAGGCGGTCGCCCGCATAGGCGCCGAGCACCCCCATGGGCTCGGCCGGATCGTGCAGGCGAGCCCAGGTCACCGCCGTGGTCTGGTCGGGGATCACAACCTTGTAGAAGGCTTGGTAGCCCTTCCACAACGGCTCCCAGTCGGCGCGCTCATCGCCACGGACCGGCCGGATCGTCACATTGGATGCGGCCATGGGCGACCCCCGATCCGGGAGCGTCTGCGGGCGTTACTGCGCCGCTGCGGCGTGAATTGCCAACAGCTCAGATATAGTATCCCGCGGCCGACGGCCGAACCCGCATTCCGTCGCGATCGAGAAGTTTTTCACATATTTTTCCGCCGTGGCGAGGCGCTGGCGCGTGCCCGCGATGCCGTCCGTGTAGTGCACGAGGCCAAGACAAAGCTGCGTGTCCGGCTTGACCTTGAGCCGCGTGAGCGGCTCGAAAAAAGCGTCATCCGAGCGGTCGCGCGGGACCGGCATATGGATCAACTCGATCGAGCGACTGATTCCACGCGCGAGACGGTTCGCAAGATCGACCATATCGCCCATGTCGATCGGCTCGACCACGTGGCGGTGATTGGAATCGCCGTAGCAGAAGTGAAACAGCAACTCGATAGCGGGCGGGACGTGATCGGCAAGCTTGCCCAGGATCGCTCCAAACCCGTCGAGCATTTCGTCCTTGTTTCGCCCGTAGGCGTTGGGCTCGTTGCGCTGCAGCCGCGCAAACACGGCGGAGGCGACATCGAACTGGATCGCAAGCTCCTCGTGAGGGATGGCTTCGGCAAGCTTGTCGATCTCGCGCCGCACGGCATCGTTATAGATCGGATCGAACGCCCGATGCAGGTTGTCCTGCAGAAACAGCCAGATCACCGAATGGGCCGGAACCAAATCGACCTGAAAGCGGCAATGCGCGGGGATCCTTTCCTGCTGCTTGAGTCTTGCGAAATCCTGGTACGAGCGGATTGCGGTGTCGGCATAGAACAGATTGTCAAATGTCACGGCATCTTCCGACGCGCCCGGCTTCAATCGGTAGCGCGTGCGTCCCGGCGCGGTCGGGTGCAACCGAAACACCTCGTCCGATTTCTCCAGCGCGGGGTGGTTGGCGAACACCGGTTCGAGGTGCGCGATCCAGTCGCTGCGTTCACCGGTCTCGCCGTCGGGAATGCGCAGGAGGCGCCGCCCCAGTGCGGCGCTCACTGTGACGAACACCTCGTGCGCATTGGCGAGGGGGACACTGCCGACGAGATGGACGTTGCGAGACGGCATGAAGGTCATCCACTGCTCGCGGCGACGAATGGCGTCAGCGGAAACCCGGCTCAATCCAAGTAGAACTTTTCGCGCTGCCGGTGCTCCGCCCTGATCCAGCGTACCGTGCCGGTGACCGAACGCATCACCACCGTCTCGGTTTCGATCACATTCTTGCGGAAACGCACGCCATCGAGCAGTGCGCCATCGGTGACGCCCGTCGCCGCAAACAGGCAGTCGCCCTGCACCATGTCGGCGATCTCGTATTTCTTGCGGGGATCCTTGATACCCATTTTCGCGGCCCGTTCGCGCTTTTCTTGCGTATCGAGCACCAGCCGGCACTGCATCTGGCCGCCGATGCAGCGCAACGCCGCCGCCGCCAGGACCCCCTCGGGGGCGCCGCCGACGCCGATGTAAATGTCGATTCCGGTGTCGGCAGGATCGGCCGTGTGAATGACACCCGCGACGTCGCCGTCGGTGATCAGGCGCACCGCAGCGCCCACCTTGCGCACGCTGGCGATGAGGTCGGCATGGCGGGGGCGATCCAGGATCAAGGCCGTGATGTCGGACGGCTGCACGCCTTTGGCCTCGGCGAGCCTGCGGATGTTCTCTTCGGCCGGGGCATCGAGATCGACCAGACCGATGGGATAGCCGGGGCCGATCGCAATCTTCTCCATGTACACGTCGGGCGCGTTGAGCAGCGTGCCGCCTTCGGCCATGGCCATCGTGGCGATTGCGCCCGGCATGTTCTTGGCGCACAGCGTCGTGCCTTCGAGCGGATCGACTGCGATGTCGACCTTCGGGCCGTGCTTGTTCCCGACCGTCTCGCCGATGAACAGCATGGGCGCCTCGTCTCGCTCGCCCTCCCCGATCACGATCGTGCCGTCGATCGGCAGCTTGTTGAGCTCGCGCCGCATGGCGTCGACCGCCGCCTGATCGGCTGCCTTCTCGTTGCCGCGGCCGCTCAATCGCGCAGCCGACACCGCGGCCCGCTCGGTCACCCGCACGAGCTCGAGCGTGAGAACGCGTTCCAGTGCCAAGTCCGCTTGTACGGTGATCGACGGCACGTTGTCGCGTCGCTCTTTGTTCATGTGCTTACCCTTACGCCCCATTTGCTAACCTTGTCGTGCCACGCCCTTCGGGTCGAGACCGGGCGATAACGGTAAGGCACAACTGTATCAGTTTTTCTCGATCCGGATGACCTGCGGTTTCCCCAAGATCACCTTGTCGCGATCGACGGCCGCCAGCGCCTTGCGCACAGCGTCTTCAGTGGTCGCATAGGTGATCAGGATCACCGGCACGGGCTCGCCGGAACGCCCCGCAACTTCTCCGCCATGGGGTCGCTCGCCGCGGTGACGCTGGACGATCGACTCGAGCGAGATGTTTTGCTGCGCAAGACGTTTTGCGATGGTGGCGGCGGTACCCGGCTTGTCCACCGCCAGCAGACGGATGTAATAGCCACCCTCGTGGCGTTGCATCGGCGCTTTCTTGCTGACGGTGAGCCGTCCTGCAGGCCGGCCGAAGGGCGCAGTGCGCACGCCGCGGGCAATGTCGCCGATATCGGACACGACAGAAGATGCAGTCGCCATCCCGCCTGCCCCCGGGCCGACCAGCGTGATCGGCGTGATTGCGTCGGCATCGACAGTCACGGCGTTGGTCACGCCCATCACCTGCGCGATCGCGGTGTCTTTCGGCACCATGGTCGGATGCACGCGCTGCTCGATGCCCTTTTCCGTCCTGACCGCGACCCCGAGCAGCTTCACGCGGTAGCCGAGCTCGTCGGCCCATTCCAAGTCTTCCGATGCAATGGAAGAGATACCTTCGACATAGACGGCGCTCTGATCGACCTTGGTGCCGAAGGCGAGACTGGCCAGGATGGCGAGCTTCTGCGCGGTATCGTGGCCCTCGATGTCGAAGGTCGGATCGGCCTCGGCATAGCCGAGCCGCTGCGCTTCCTTCAGGCAGTCGGCAAAAGCCAGCTTCTCCTGCTCCATGCGGGTCAGGATGTAGTTGCAGGTGCCGTTGAGGATTCCATAGATGCGAGCGAGCGAATTGCCGGTCAGACCCTCGCGCAACGTCTTCACGATCGGGATGGCACCGCCGACCGCGGCCTCGAAATTGAGCGCCACCTGGTTCTTTTCGGCCATGGCCGCAAGGGCGACGCCATGACGCGCGAGCAATGCCTTGTTGGCGGTGACCACCGATTTTTTCGCTGCCAGGGCCGCCGAGATCGCGGCTTTGGCCGGGTCGCCTTCTCCGCCCATCAGTTCGACGAAGACGTCGATCTCGCGATCGGTCGCCAACGTCACCGGATCTGCGACCCAGCGCAGACTTTTGCGGCCAATGTCGCGTTTCTTGCTGCGCGAGCGCGCGCTGACTGCCACGACCTCGATCGGACGGCCGCAACGGGCGGCGAGTGCGTCGCGTTGACGCTCGATGAGCCGGACCACGGAGGCTCCGACCGTGCCCAAGCCGGCAATACCGATTTTCAACGGGGAAGCCATCGCAGCCTAGTCGTCGGCCTGTGTGGAAAGGAGCGTCTAGCGCCGGTGGGCCAGGGGGACGACGTTGTGCAACTTTTCGGGGCCGGTTTCAAGAAAGCGCCGCACATTGCGGGCGGCCTGGCGGATGCGCTGCTCGTTCTCGACCAGCGCGATGCGCACGTAGCCCTCGCCCCGCTCGCCAAAGCCGGTGCCGGGGGAGACTGCAACCTCGGCTTTTTCGACCAGGATGGTCGAGAACTCGACGCTGCCGAGGCTGGCGAAGGGCTCCGGGATCGGCGCCCATGCGAACATGGAGGCGCGCGGAGGAGGAACCTCCCAGCCCGCACGGCCGAAGGACTCCACCAGCACATCGCGCCGGCGCCTATAGATCCCGCGCATCTCATGGATGCAGTCGTCGGGGCCATTGAGGGCGGCGGTCGCCGCCACCTGCACCGGGGTAAAAGCGCCGTAGTCGAGATAGGATTTCACGCGCGCCAGTGCCGCGATGATGCGCTCGTTGCCGACCGCAAAGCCGATGCGCCAGCCGGGCATCGAATAGGTTTTCGACATCGAGGTGAACTCGACGGCGATGTCCATCGCGCCCGGGACCTGCAGCACCGAGGGCGGCGGATTGCCGTCAAAATAGACCTCGGCATAGGCCAGATCGGAGAGCACGAAGATGCCGTGCTTCTTCGCGAACGGGACAAGCTCCCGGTAGAAGTCGAGGTCTGCCACGTAGGCGGTGGGATTCGACGGATAGCAGACCACGACCGCGAGCGGCTTTGGAATCGAGTGCAGGATTGCCCGCTCCAGGGTCGAGAAGAAATCGGGGGTCGGCTCCGACGGCACCGAACGGATCACGCCGCCGGCCATCAGGAAGCCGAACGCGTGGATCGGGTAGCTCGGATCGGGCACCAGAATGACGTCGCCGGGCGCGGTGATCGCCTGGGCGACGTTCGCAAAGCCCTCCTTTGAGCCCAGCGTTGCAACAACCTGGCTCTCCGGGTTGAGCTTCACCCCGAAACGACGCGCGTAATAGGCCGCTTGCGCGCGGCGCAAGCCCGCGATCCCTTTCGAGGCCGAATAGCGGTCGGTCCGCGGCTTGCCGATGGTATCCTTGAGCTTTTCGATCACATGCGCGGGCGTGGGCAGGTCGGGATTGCCCATGCCGAGATCGATGATGTCGGCGCCGGCATTGCGGGCCACAGCCTTCGCGCGATTGACCTGCTCGAAGACGTAGGGCGGCAGACGCCGAATGCGATGAAATTCTTCCATGATCCCGGCTCCTCGGGCCGCGCGGCCGATGCTCAGCAAGCAGGCCGGTGCGAGCCTTTTATCATCAGTCTGGGCGGCCGACAGGCTTGGCGGCTTCGCCGGTGCGGGTGCGCGCCGCAATTAGGTCGTCCTCGAGCTTTTTCTGCTCGGCATCGGTGAGCACCGTGGACCCCCGCGGGGGCGGCAGGTCGTGCACGGCCGGAAAGGCGGACGGCTTCGTCGGGCGTTGCGGGGCACCCTCGGGCAGGCCACCGGCCGCCGTCGGCATGTGATCGGCCATCATGCTGCCGGCCGAGCAGCCCGAAAGGCTGACGGCTCCGACAATGAGCGCCGCCGCGAGAATGGATCGCGGAAATCTCTGTTGCGCACGCGATATCGACATCATGCCGGTTCAACCCCGGCCGGTTACGACGCCCTGCGCCGCCCGGCCCTCCCACTCCGAGGCGAAACTGCTGCTAATTCAAGCAATTGCGCGCAAGCTCTAGTCCCCCAATATGACCAAAGCAAGGTTAAGACCCGGGACGCTCGGCCGCGGCCCCCGCGACTCCGCTGGCCCCGGCGAACCCCTATGATGCGTCTTGCGGCGGGCGGGAGTAAAGTCCATCTGAAAACTCAAGGCCATGCCGGGCCCACGCCGGAACCGCGAATTGAGGCGTTACCGTGAGAGCCCCGTCAGAACCGGTCAAAAATTCCTCCGCCGACGTGGAGGAGTTCGCCCGCAATGTCGCCCGCATCATGGAAGAAGGCGGCAAGGCCATGGCCGCCTACCTCAAGCCCCGCGAGGAGGGTCGCGCCGACGACCAATATGCCGAGGTCACCGATGTGGTGAAAACGCTCGGCCAGGTCGCGGACTATTGGCTGCGCGATCCCCAGCGCGCGCTCGAACTGCAATCAAGCCTCGGCAAGGCTTATCTCGACCTCTGGGCCAATGCCGTCAAACGAATGGCGGGCGAGAAGGTCGAGCCGGTCGCCGCGCCGGACCCCAGGGATAAGCGCTTCACCGATCCTGAATGGTCGAGCAACCAGTTCTTCGATTTTCTCAAGCAGGGCTATCTTCTCACGGTGCAATGGGCGAACCGGCTGGTGCGCGACGCGGAGGGGCTCGATCCGCACATCCTGCAGAAGGCCGATTTCTACGTGCGGCAGATCGCCAACGCGATCGCGCCGTCGAACTTCGTGCTGACCAATCCCGAACTATTGCGCGAAACCCTCACCTCGAAGGCCGAGAATCTGGTGCGCGGCATGCAGATGCTGGCTGAGGACATCCAGGCCGGGCACGGCAGTCTCCAGATTCGCCAATCCGATTCCAAGATGTTCGAGGTCGGCCGCAATCTTGCGCTCACGCCCGGCAAGGTGGTTTTCGAAAACGAGCTGATGCAACTCATCCAGTACGCACCGTCGACCGCGACGGTGCTCAAGCGGCCGATCCTGATCGTGCCGCCCTGGATCAACAAGTTCTACATCCTCGACCTCACGCCGGAAAAATCCTTCATCAAGTGGTGCGTCGATCAGGGCCTTACCGTATTCGTCATTTCCTGGGTCAATCCGGACACCAAGCTCGCCAAGAAAAGCTTCGAAGACTACATGCGCGACGGTACGCTCGCTGCGCTCGACGTCATCGAAAAGGCGACCGGCGAGCGCCAGGTCAATGCGATCGGCTACTGCGTCGGGGGAACCCTGCTCGCCACCACGCTCGCCTATATGGCCAGCAAGCACGACGAGCGCATCACCTCGGCCACGTTCTTCGCCGCGCAGGTGGATTTCACCTACGCCGGCGATCTCAAGGTTTTCGTGGACGAGGAGCAGGTCTCGGCGCGCGAGCGCGAAATGAGCGAACGCGGTTATCTCGAGGGCAAGAAAATGGCAACCGCCTTCAACCTGCTGCGCTCCAACGACCTGATCTGGCCCTATGTCATCAACAACTATCTCAAGGGTAAGGAACCGGCTCCGTTCGACCTGCTCTACTGGAACTCGGATGCAACACGAATGCCGGCGGCGAACCACTCGTTCTACCTCCGCAATTGCTACCTGGAGAACCTGCTCACCAAGGGCGACATGGTCATCGGCGGCAAGAAGCTCAAGCTGAAAAGCGTGAAGGTCCCGGTCTACAATCTGGCCACGCGCGAGGATCACATCGCCCCCGCCAAGTCGGTATTGCTCGGCTCGAAGTTCTTCGGCGGACCGGTCCGCTTCGTGTTGGCCGGCTCCGGGCACATTGCCGGCGTCGTCAATCCCCCCAGCAAGATGAAATACCAATACTGGACCGGACCCAGGCCCACGAGCGCCGGCCTCGATACCTGGCTCAAAAAAGCGAAGGAACATCCCGGCTCATGGTGGCCGGACTGGTTCGAGTGGATCCAGGCGCAAGACCGGACCGAAGTTCCGGCGCGCGAGCCCGGCGGCGGCAAGCTCGTGCCGATCGAGGACGCGCCCGGAAGCTACGTCAAGGTCAGGGACTAGAGCGAACTTCGTCAGCCCACGGTTTCGTCAGCTCACAGTGGAGACTGCAATGCATCTCAAAATGCTGTTTTCTGTCGTCGTCGCCACCTGCATGTGCGCCGGACCCACGCTCGCCCAGGAGCTCACCGGCACGCTGAAGAAGGTCAAGGAAACCGGCGCAATTGCCCTTGGCCATCGCGAGTCCTCGGTGCCGTTTTCCTACTACGACGACCGGCAACAGGTCGTGGGTTACGCCATGGACCTCTGCGCCAGGATCGTCGATCGGGTGAAGAGCGAGCTCAAGCTTGCCAAACTCGACGCCAAGCTCAACCCGGTCACCTCGGCCACGCGGATCCCGCTGATGGCGAACGGGACCATCGACCTCGAATGCGGCTCGACCACCAACAACCTCGAGCGGCAGAAACAGGTCTCCTTTACCATCACCCATTTCGTCACCGCCAACCGGTTCGTGTCGAAGAAGTCCGCCAATCTGCAGACGGTCGAAGATCTCAAAGGCAAGACCGTCGTGTCGACCTCGGGCACCACCAACATCAAGCAGATCACTGAAATCGGCGCACAGAAGGGCCTCAACCTCAACATCCTTGCGGCCAAGGATCACGCCGAAGCGTTCCTGATGGTCGAGACCGGCCGCGCCGCCGCCTTCGTCATGGACGACATCCTGCTCTACAGCCTGGTGGCGGCGTCGAAGTCGCCGAAGGATTACACCATCTCCACCGATGCGCTTTCCGTCGAGCCCTATGGAATCATGCTGCGACGCGAAGACCCTTCGTTCAAGAAGGTGGTCGATGAAGCCATGATCGCGACCTACCGGAGCGGAGCGATCAATCCGATCTACGAGAAGTGGTTTCTCAAGCCGATTCCTCCCAAAGGAATCAATCTCAATGTTTCGATCAGCGACGCGTTCAAGAAAGTGATCGCCAGTCCGACCGACAGCGGCGATCCGGCGGTGTATTGAGGGGTTCGCCTCGTCGTCGGATGCGGCGCGCAATGGTGCGCCGCTCATGCGGAACTTCCGATGTCCGCAGCTCCGGCTCTGCAGCAGACCATGAAACCTGTCGTCGGGACACGAAGCGCGGACCCGGCGACTTCGCTTCACGCCGCGTTGCGCGCGGGACAGCACCGAGGGGTAATGCAGCGTGAACTACAATTGGAACTGGGCCGTCTTTTTCCAGACCTCCCCCGACGGAGTTCATACCTACCTTGCCACCCTCATCCTCGGCACCGGCTGGACCCTGGCAACGGCGCTCGCTGCGTGGTGCATGGCGCTCGCCCTCGGTTCGATCGTCGGCGTCATCCGCACCACGCCTCATCCCTGGCTCGTGCGGCTCGGGAACGCCTATGTCGAGCTGTTCCGCGACATCCCGCTGCTGGTGCAGATGTTCCTGTGGTATTTCGTGTTGCCCGAACTTCTGCCGGCCGATCTCGGTGATTGGCTCAAGCAGCTTCCGAACGCGTCGTTCTACACCGCCGTGGTCGCGCTCGGGTTCTACACCTCGGCACGCGTCGCCGAGCAGGTGCGCGCGGGCATCCAAAGCCTCGCCGGCGGCCAGCGCATGGCCGCGCTCGCCCTCGGGCTCACGCTGCCGCAGGCTTACGGCTACGTGCTCCTGCCGCTGGCCTATCGCATCATTCTGCCGCCGCTGACCTCGGAATTTCTCAACGTCATCAAGAACAGCGCGGTCGCCCTCACCATCGGGCTGATGGAGCTCACGGCGCGCGCGCGCGCGATGCAGGAATTGACCTTCCAGGTGTTCGAGGCCTTCACCGCGGCGACCGTCATCTACATCGTGATCAATATCGCCGTGACGTTCGCCATGCGCTGGGTCGAGCACCGCGTCGCCGTGCCCGGCCTCATCGGCACGGCGCCGCAAGCCGTCAGCCACTGAGACATCAGATGTTTGCCGACTTCGACTTCGATGTCATCCTCCGCTCGCTGCCGTACCTGTTCTATGACGGGATGACGTTCACGTTGACTCTGACGGTACTCGCGACCATCGGCGGGATCTTTTTCGGCACGCTACTCGCGCTCATGCGGCTCTCGGGCATTGCCCCGCTCGCGCTGCTGGCCGCCGGCTACGTCAACCTGATGCGATCGGTGCCGCTGGTGCTGATGATCTTCTGGTTCTACTTTCTGGTGCCGTATATCGGGCAGTGGATTACCGGCGGGTCGCGACCGATCCAGGTGGGAGCGTTCATCTCCTCGCTCGTCACCTTCACGCTGTTCGAAGCGGCGTATTTCGGCGAGATCATGCGCGCCGGCATCCAGTCGATCTCGCGCGGCCAGGTCTCGGCAGCGCAGGCGCTTGGCATGACCTACCCGCAGACCATGGGCTACATCGTGCTGCCGCAGGCCTTCCGCAACATGGTGCCGGTGCTGCTCACCCAGACCATCATCCTGTTTCAGGATACCTCGCTCGTCTACGTGCTCTCGATCACCGACTTCCTCGGCGCCGCCTCGAAAGTGGCTCAGCGTGACGGGCGGCTGGTGGAGATGTATCTGTTTGCCGCCGCGGTCTATTTCGTGATCTCGTTCGCGGCCTCCCAGGGCGTGCGGTGGCTGCAGAGCCGGACCGCCATCGTCCGATGACGCAAGTTCCGGACGATAGGACATGGGCAGAACCGAGCCATCGAGAGTCGCCGGAGCCGCTATGATCGCGATCGACCAGGTGAGCAAGTGGTACGGCAGCACACAGGTGCTCAAGCATTGCTCGACCGCGGTCGCCAAGGGGGAGGTCGTGGTCGTGTGCGGCCCCTCGGGTTCCGGCAAATCGACGCTGATCAAGTGCGTCAACGGGCTCGAACCGTTCCAGGAAGGCGCGATCACGGTCGATGGCATCTCGGTCGGCGATCGCAAGACCAATCTTCCCAAGCTGCGCGCCCGCATCGGCATGGTCTTTCAGCATTTCGAGCTGTTTCCGCATCTCACGGTGATGCGCAATCTCGAATTGGCGCAGATCAAGGTGCTCGGCCGCAGCAAGGAGGAAAGCGACGAAAGGGGCATGCGCCTGCTCGATCGCGTCGGCCTGCGCGAACACGCGCGCAAATTCCCCGGGCAGCTTTCCGGCGGGCAGCAGCAGCGGGTCGCGATCGCGCGGGCGCTCGCCATGGACCCGATCGCCATGCTGTTCGACGAGCCGACCTCCGCGCTCGATCCCGAGATGATCAACGAGGTGCTCGATGTGATGGTGGCGCTCGCCAAGGAGGGCATGACCATGATGGTGGTCACCCACGAGATGGGCTTCGCGCGCAGGGTCGCTCATCGCGTGGTGTTCATGGATCGCGGCGAGATCGTCGAGGACGCCCCTACCGCCGAATTCTTCGGCCAGCCACGCAGCGAGCGAGCGCAGACCTTCCTGTCGAAGATTTTGCAGCACTGATCCGGATCCGAAAAAAGCGGGCCGATAGCGAATGGCAAACGTGTGCTGCCATCCGATGCTTGCACCCATTCAACGATGTCAAACAGCCAACGCGACCGGCGAAACGACCAGCGCATGTTTTCACTTGCGACAGCGATTGTTTTTTCGTCAGCCGTCTCCTTCCCGTTCCCGCGCCGCAGCTTTGCGTCCGGGTTGTTCCTTCCTTTTCATACCTTGTCCGCACCGTCACCCCGAATGAGGGGTGGATGGAGCGCCGACAGGCGCACTCTTTCTTTTTGTCGCGCTTGCGAGGCGCGACGCCCGCGCTTGTGAGGCGCGGACCGGTCCCGGTGCGACCGGGACCCCTCTCGGCGCTCCACCGTGGCGATTTTCGGCCGCGGACCCACGCTGTCGTCTCCGGCAGTGGGCCACCGGAGCCGCAGCGACTGCCCGCGCCAGGCCGTAACTGCCTGGCGGTCGGGGTCCGGACCTCCCGCAGTGCGGTTCGCGCCACAGCCGCGGGACGCCACTCCCCGCTCCGCCTTCAGGATCGTCTCCGGAGACGCCCCTCATGAGCGAGGATGCGAATCTT
>Ga0208989_10000369_pt1 | contig 12553 bp, 10 predicted proteins | sample MedBloCAOM3_M1_FD_187852 | JGI IMG/M metagenome (GOLD analysis project Ga0208989, IMG submission 187852) | Forest soil microbial communities from El Dorado National Forest, California, USA - Mediterranean Blodgett CA OM3_M1 (SPAdes) (version 2) | ecosystem: Environmental > Terrestrial > Soil >...
TAAGATCGACAATCGATTTTCTGCGTGAACGCGACGTGGCTTTCGTGAATGTCGATGCGCCTGCCGCGGAGCATTTCACGATCATTCCGCCGGATTTGAACGAGATCACGAATCCGCAGGTCGCTTATCTGCGGTTGCATGGTCGCGACGCCAAAGCGTACCTGACCGGGAAAACGGTGGCAGCGCGTTTCAATTACGACTATTCCGACAAGGAAATCGGCGAGGTGGCGCAGCGCGCCCGTAAGCTGGCGGAGAAAGCGGACAAGGTGCACGTCGTTTTCAATAACAACGCGCTCGATTTTGCGCCACGCGCGGCTTCGCGTCTGCGCACGGCGCTTGGGCAAATCTTCAAGCCACCGCCGCAGACAGGTGAGTTGTTCTAGATTACAATTTTGATCGTGGAAGATCGACATCCTCCAGCGGCGACATCCGACGGGCCGCGCTTGCCCCAGCCGCTGGCGCGGTTGAAACGCTGGTTGGTCGGCCATCACATGACGCTCATGACGATGGCGGACACGCCGCATTCCATCGCGCTCGGTTCCGCCATCGGCATTTTCTTCGGATTCACTCCGCTATGGAGTTTGAAGACGCTCCTATCGATTGCGGTCGCATGGATATGTCGATGTAACAAGATTGCCGCCGCCATCGCGGTGACGCTGCACGATGTGCTCATCTTTGCGATGCCGGCGATTTATTTCGCGGAATACAAAGCGGGTTGCTGGATCTTGCTCCGTCCGGCGCCATCGCATCGCGTTCGCTTCCAATTCGGCTTGTACGATTATCTTCACTGGAACGTGTTCATGCGTCTGGTATGGCCGGCGCTTGTCGGCTCGCTTTTCCTCGCGATTCCCTCGGCGATTATCACCTATTTCGTAATGCGCATGTTGATAAGCCGCGCGCGGGCGGGGCAAAGCCCTGGTTAAATCCTCGATAGTGCCAGCCGCCGGGCGTTTTTCCCCCCGGGACGGCACGAGAGTTGCATTACAAAGCGACCGCGATGTGTCTCTCGCCTGGTAATCAGGCAGGGCAATTCGCATTACAAATTATGAAACCTTTGATCGCAATTATATCCAGCCTTCTTCTTTGCTCCTGTGCGGACATGTACGTGACCAAAAGCCAGGTGGCGGGTGGCGGCCACACCGGGGCCATTGACACCAAGGACTACGGCTCAAGAGGCGTGCACATGACTACGAATTGTGGCGTGGGCGCCCATTCCCCAAGCGCGATTTACGTTCGTCCGTTCTGCGTCGATACCGCCGTGTTCCAGGGTGACGAAGCCAACTCGGACGGCGAGATGCCGATCCGCAAAGCCCTCGCGCCCGTTGAATTTGCCGGCGATCTGAAGGAACAACTCGAGAAGATAGCGCCCACGCGCGTTCTGAAAAGCAACGAATCGCCGCGCGTTGGCTGGCTGGTGGAAGGACAATTTGATCTTATTGATGGCGGCAGCCCGTTGGGTCGATTTTTCCTCGGAAGCCTCGGCGCCGGTCGCTCCGTTCTCGCGCTTCATGTCAGGATCACCGACGTGGAACGCGGCCGGGTCGTTTATGAATTCGACATGTCTGGCGGCAGCCGATTCCAAGGCAGACACGGAACGGTGCGGGCAAGCGGCCTTGGCCGAGCCACGCACTTCGACATGAAGAACGCGGCTGAGCGAATCTATCTGACATTGAGCACGAACCCGTATCGTTACGGCGACCGCGCCAACGTCAGCTTGCCGGAATAAGATTTTCGCGCGGAAGCGGCGATTTCGCGACGCGTTTGCTATTGCCAACCCGGATGCGCCGAATAAGGTGCAGCCGTTCAAGGTTGGCGCCATGATTCCACAACGATTTTTAGCCTTTTCCGCCGCGCTCGTTCTTTGCGCGACCGGTCTGCGCTCAGCTGCAGCCGCCCAGGCATTTGTCATTATTGATTCGCAGACCGGTTACGTCCTGCAGCAACAAGAGCCGAAACAAAAACGGCAAATCGGAAGTTTGACGAAAATTGCAACGGCGTCGGTGGTTTTGGATTGGGCCGAACGCAAGGGCGGCGATCTGAATCAAATAGTGGCGATTCCGCCGGAAGCTTTCGCAGGTGCGGGTGAAAACAACATCGGCTTTCAGCCAGGGGATAGGATCTCGCTGCGCGATTTGCTCTACGCCGCACTCGTGCAATCAGACAACATTGCCGCCTACGCACTGGCTAACCACGTTGGATCGACGATCTCCATGGTCGCTCCAGCCGCTTCGAATTCGAAAATTACGCCCGTCAATATTTTCGTCAGCCAGATGAATGCCCTGGCCAAGAACTTGAAAATGGAGAAGACGCATTTTGTAAATCCGCACGGGATCGATGACAACGTAAAGCCGCTGCCATATTCAACGGCCGAAGACCTGGCCCGCTTAGCCCGCTATGCCATGAACAAGGCGAGTTTTCGTTTTTATGTTTCGCAGAAGACCCGGCAAATCAATTTCCAGAGCGGATCGAAGTCGCGTAGTTACATGCTCCGTAATACGAACGAACTTCTTGGAACGCGCGGGATCGATGGCGTGAAGACTGGTCGGACCGCGCGGGCGGGCGAATGTCTGGTCCTTTCCGCCAATCGCGAGCCGGAGGTGATCAAGCAAGGACAGGGCGCCACCGTTTATCAGCGGCACATCATTTTGGTGCTGCTGGGCAGCGCCGATCGATTCGGCGAAGGTGCGGGACTGATCGCGCGCGGCTGGCAACTTTACGATCAATGGGCGACCGCCGGTCGCCTGGTCGACCCTAAAAAAGTCCTTTAAGGGAGTTCGAAATGAAGCCACGCATCGGTGTCCTGACGAGCGGGGGCGATTGTCCTGGACTAAATGCGGTCTTGCGTGGCGTTGTTCTCGCTTCGGAAAAACTTGGTTGGGAAGTGGTCGGTTTTCGCGACGGCTTTGAAGGCCTGCTTCCGCCGGGAGATCACATCATTCTCGATCGCAAGGGGACCGACGGTATCATGGCGCTTGGCGGAACCATCATCGGCACGACGAATCGGGGACACTTCGTCGCCAAGATTGGAAGCGGCGATCGTGCAGTCGTTCCGACGGACGTGATCGCTAAAGCTCGCAAAGTTCTCGATGAACTTGGAGTCAAATCGCTGATTATCGTCGGTGGTGATGGTTCGATGGTGACGGCATTGCAATTGCAAGAGGCTGGGATCAATTGCATCGGCGTTCCCAAAACGATCGACAACGATCTTGAAGCCACCGCCATGACCTTCGGTTTTGATTCCGCGGTCGCGATGGTGACAGACGCGCTCGATCGTTTGCATACGACTGCGACGAGCCATAAGCGCGTCATGGTGGTCGAAGTTATGGGACGCCATGCCGGCTGGATCGCGTTGCATGGCGGCATCGCCGGCGGCGCGGATATCATTTTGATTCCGGAGATCCCTTTTGATTACGACAAAATCGCGGACGCGATCAAAGCTCGCGACGCGACCGGAAATCTCGGCTCACTGGTCGTGGCCGCCGAGGGAGCCAAGCCGCGCGATGGACAACAGGTCAAGCGCGATATGGATGGTGGCGAATTTCGACTTGGCGGAATCGGCGACATTGTCGCGCGTGAGATCGCGAAGCGCACTGGCAAAGAGACCCGCTCCTGTGTGCTCGGACATTTGCAACGCGGCGGCGCGCCGACCACGCTGGATCGTATTCTCGGTACGCGCTTCGGAGTGAAAGCGGTGCAACTGGCCAATGAAGGACATTTTGGATCGATGGTCAGCTATCAAAGTTATCAGGTCCAACACGTGCCGATCGCCGACGCAGTAAATCGGTTGCGGCTTGTTCCGCCCAACGGCGAGATGGTGCAGACCGCGCGCGACGTCGAAATTTCCTTCGGCGACTAAGTTGATTTTCGCGCTGCGGTCGCAACGGACACGACGGACACGACAGAAGAAGTAAATTCCTTTTTATTACTTTGTGCCCTTTGTGTCCTTTGTGCGAGTAATCTTGAACGCTAAACATCCGTGAAGATCGTTCTCGCATACTCCGGCGGACTCGATACCTCGATCATTCTGCGCTGGTTGAAAGAAAACTATCGGGCCGAGATCATCGCGTTCTGCGCCGACATCGGTCAGGAAGAGGAGCTGGAAGGTTTGGAAGCGAAAGCGCTCAAGACCGGCGCTTCCAAATATGTCATCGACGATCTTCGGGAAGAATTCGCGCGCGATTTTATTTTCCCGATGATGCAGGCCGGCGCGATTTACGAAGGCCAATATTTTCTAGGCACGAGCATCTCGCGGCCCCTCATTGCCAAACGAATGGTCGAGATTGCAAAAAAGGAAAAAGCCGAGGCGATTGCCCACGGCGCGACCGGGAAGGGGAACGATCAGGTCCGTTTCGAACTCACCGCCGCCGCGCTCGCGCCGGAGCTGCGCGTGATTGCACCGTGGCGCGATCAGCGTTTCCGCAAACAATTTCCGGGACGCACGGAGATGATCGCGTTCGCTCAGAAAAATGGAATTCCGGTGGAAGCGACTGCGCAAAAATCGTATTCGATGGACCGCAATCTTTTGCACATCAGTTTCGAAGGCGGAATTCTTGAGGACCCGTGGTTGGATGCGAGCGGGAAGGAAATGCGTGACATGTACAAACTCAGCGTCGCACCCGAGGACGCGCCGGACGAACCGGAATATGTCGATCTTGCCTTTGAATCCGGGAATTGCGTAGGTGTGGCGCAAGCGTCCAGCTTGCGATCTAAAACTGGAGGGACGCGCGCCGTCGCGTCCGAAGATTCTGGCGCTGACAGCGCGGCGCCCTCCAACCTTACGCCGCTTCAAGTAATGCAAACGCTCAACAAACTTGGCGGGAAACATGGGATCGGCCGCGTCGACATTGTCGAGAATCGTTTTGTCGGCATGAAAGGGCGCGGTGTTTATGAGACGCCCGGTGGCGCCATCCTCCACTTCGCGCATCGGCAGATGGAAACGCTGACGATGGATCGCGAGGTTATGCATCTGCGCGACAGCTTGGTTCCGAAATACAGCGCACTGGTTTACAACGGCTTTTGGTTCTCGCCCGAACGCGAAGCGTTGCAGGCGCTCGTCACCGAGACCCAGAAGAACGTCACCGGGCTCGTCCGCCTCAAACTTTACAAGGGCAACATCATCGTCGCCGGTCGCAAGAGCCCGAAGAGCCTCTACGATCCGAAGATCGCGACCATGGAAGGCGACGAATCGGCCTACGACCAAAGTGATGCGACCGGATTCATTCGCTTGAACGCGCTGCGGTTGAAAGTGCGCGCTGCGCTAAAGTCGACTAAAAAGTAACTCTTGTTCGCGCAGCATCCGTAAAGGATTCGCTTCGACCTGCGCGAGGAAACGAGACGCGTCCGCCACCCTTGCGACGGGCGATTGTCGATCCTATATTTGAAGATGCCGCTGATCGCGGCCGAAATCACGGAGGTCATTATGCCAACGACAATCGCAGCTCCAAAGACAAAAGCGGCTCCGGTAACCGAAGAAGATTTTCTTCCGCTCCAAGGCACCGATTACATCGAGTTTTATGTGGGCAACGCCAAACAAGCGGCGCACTTCTATAAGACGGCTTTTGGTTTTCAATCGCTCGCCTATGCCGGGCCTGAAACGGGAACGAAAGACCGGGCCAGTTATGCCATTCGACAGAACAAGCTGACGTTCGTTCTAACCACGCCGGTGCGGGCGGATAATCCGATTGCGAATCACATTGCCAAACACGGCGACGGCGTGAAGGCGATTGCGTTGAAAGTGGAGGACGCGACTTCCGCCTGGAACGAAACGACCAAGCGCGGCGGCAAAAGTTTCATGAAACCGACCACGCTGTCGGACGACGACGGCGAATTAGTCATGAGCGGCATCCACACATACGGGGACACGGTTCATCTTTTTATCGAAAGAGAGAATTATCACGGCGCGTTTATGCCAGGCTTCGAGAAATGGAAGGCGGCCTACAATCCACCGGAGACCGGGTTGCTCTATTGCGATCATTGCGTCGGGAACGTCGGTTGGAACCAAATGAATCCGTGGGTGAAATTTTACGAAGAGGTGATGGGCTTTCGCAACATCCTGACTTTCGATGACAAGGATATCTCGACCGAATACTCGGCGCTCATGAGCAAAGTAATGAGCAACGGGAATGGCTTTGTGAAATTTCCGATCAACGAGCCGGCCGAAGGCAAAAAGAAATCGCAGGTGGAAGAGTATCTTGAGTTTTACAACGGTGAAGGTGTTCAGCACGTGGCCATCGCGACGAAGGACATCGTGAAGACCGTCACCGAGATTCAGAAGCGTGGAGTCGAGTTCCTGAATATTCCATCAACCTATTACGATGAATTGCCCCACCGTGTCGGTCATATTGATGAAGATCTTGAGCCGTTAAAGCGGCTGGGAATTCTCGTCGATCGCGACAACGAAGGTTATCTGCTCCAGATATTCTCTAAACCGGTGGAAGACCGGCCGACGCTCTTCTTCGAAATCATCCAGCGCAAAGGGGCGAAGAGTTTCGGCAAAGGCAATTTCAAGGCGCTATTCGAGGCTCTCGAGAAAGAGCAGGAACGGCGAGGTAATTTATAATGGAAAAATTGGGAGAGTTCGCCCCTCACCTTAATCCTCTCCCCTCTGAGGGGAGAGGCGAAGCACGCGCGCACGGGGCACGATCTTTGCGAACAATTCGACAATTTGCTTCGCCTCTCCTCTTAGAAAAGAGGAGAGGGGAGGGTGAGGAGTTGATCGTGATCTAGACGAACATTATGCCGCAATATCAAAAACTCGGACAGATCCCGCGGAAGCATCACATCTGGTTTCACCGCAATGGCGCCGCGCCGTCTTACAAGAACGAAGGCATCGCCTACGAACACGTTATCACTACGCAAGGGTTCGATGAGACCTACTCGATCATGTATCACCTGCGACCGCCCACCCGCGTGCGCAATGTTGAATTGATCAAACATTGGGAGCCGAAAAAAGTTACCGACAGCCCGCTTCGACATCATCACTTGAAGACGGCGGACATTCCGCGTCGAGGCGATCTGTACACCGGCCGCATCCCGATGTTGTTCAATCAGGACATGACCGCGTACCGGGCGCGGCCGGCGAAGACGTACGACAAATTCGAGTATTACAAAAACGGCGGCGCAGATGAGATCATCTTCGTCTTTAAAGGCGGTGGTACGCTCGAAACGGTTTTCGGCAAGCTGCCTTATCGCGCAGAGGATTACATCGTTATCCCGCGCGGAATCACTTATCGGCTCGTCCCGGATAAAGTCGAAGAAGAGGATTATCTCATTCTAGAATCGGTTGGGCCGGTGCGAATCCCGCAGCGTTACTTAAATCACGAAGGCCAGATCAAAATGGGTGCGCCCTATTCCGAGCGCGATTTTCATGCGCCAACCGAGATCATCACGATCGACAAAGAGGAAGATGTCGATGTTCTGGTGAAAGACGGCGGGCGTTTTACGCGCGTGACGTTGGCACATCATCCTTTCGATGCCGTCGGTTGGGATGGATATTTGTATCCGTTCACTTTTAACGCGCAGGATTTTGAACCAATCACCGGCACGGTGCATCAACCGCCGCCGATTCATCAGACATTTGAGATTCGCGGTTACGTCGTCTGTACGTTCGCGCCACGCTTTCTTGATACACATCCTGAAGCGGTGAAAATCCCGTGGGTGCACGACAACGTCGAAGCGGACGAAGTTTTGTTTTATGTGCGCGGCAATTTTGGATCGCGCCGCGGAATTGAAAGCGGCTCGATCACCTTGCATCCGCGCGGGATCCCGCATGGCCCGCATCCCGGCACGATCATGGCGAGCAAGAACGCCACGCGCACCGAAGAGCTGGCCGTCATGTTCGACACGCAACACACGCTCGAACTCACGGAGGAAGCGGTGAAGCTCGACGATGAAAAATATCCGTTGAGCTGGCTCGATTAGGGGATCGTCGATCTTGCGAACACAAAATACTCACCTCGAGACAGACGAACGCTTCACAGGAGATGTGAATCGACTCAACGATAGGCAACTCGATGTGATGAGCCACGCCTATCGCGAGTTACTCGAAGCGATCGGCGAAGATCCCAGCCGGCAAGGTTTGCTGAAGACGCCGGAGCGTGCGGCGCTCGCACTTGAGTTTCTCACCCAAGGCTACCGGCAAAACGTCGAGGAAATCGTCAATAGCGCCATCTTCGACTCGGAAGCGAGCGAGATTGTCTTGGTTAAAGACATCGAGCTTTACTCTATGTGTGAGCATCATCTGCTCCCGTTTATCGGCCGTGCGCACGTCGCTTATATTCCGAACGGAAAAGTTATCGGCCTGTCGAAAGTAGCGCGGATTGTCGATATTTTCGCGCGCCGCTTGCAGATTCAGGAGAACCTCACCACCCAAATTGCGGAATCGCTCATGGATTGCCTGGGGCCGGGCGGCGTGGCGGTAGTGGTCGAGGCGAAGCATCTCTGCATGATGATGCGCGGCGTCGAGAAACAGAATTCGGTCATGAAAACCTCCTGCCTGCTCGGTTGCTTCAAAGATGACGCGCGCACGCGTTCGGAATTTCTCTCGCTCTTGAAGGAATAATTGTAGGGCGTTCGCCGCGGCGAACGCCGTTTAAATTAAAAGTGCCGTCTCACAGAGACGGCCTACAATTGTCCGTATTATGTTCCTGACGGTTAGCAAACGCCTGGAGTTTTCGGCATCGCGCCGCCTGTTCGTCCAGCGGTGGACTGATAGCGAGAACCTGGTTGCATTCGGACCGGAGACGAACGCGCATCACGGCACCGGTCGCAATTACGTGGCCCATTTTGTTTTTACCGGACCGGTCGATGCGAAAACCGGAATGTTAATTAACATCAGTGAAATCAAGGAGCGGGCTGGAAAGGTTTTGAGCGAACGGTTTGATCACAAGTTTCTCAACAAAGACAATCCGGAGTTTCGTGAAATGCCGCCGACGGCCGAGAACGTCGCTCGGCAACTCTATGTCGATCTGGCCCCGCGCTTTTCGGACGTCGATGCCGAGCTAACCGCTTGTCACTTGACCGAATCTCCAGAGCGCAGCGCCACGTATTATTCCGATGGTGCGGTGGAAGGAAAGTACTGGTTCGAATTTTCGGCTGCGCGCGAGACGATGTCGCCGCAGCTGAGTGAAGCAATGAACAGGCGGCTCTTTGGTGACGCCTTTTCAATTCACGGTCATAACTATCGTGTGCGTCTGACGTTTCGGAGCGAGACCAAGTTGGGCGAAGGTCCGCTCGTTCGCTACGACAAGATCGACAATTGCATTCACTCGCTGCGCGCTGAGCTAGATCATCGGCACCTGAACAAGGACGTGGGCGGAATGAAAGGTCGCCCCACGACGACGGAGAGTCTGGCGGAATATATTTACGAGCGTGTCAACTCCATCGTGCCGTTGCATCGCGTGCGTTTGCACGAGCGCGACGATTTTTTTGCGGAAGTTTGGGATGACGAAAGCATGTTTATCGGAATGCAGATGCCGTTTTACGCCGCGCACCGCCTGCACGCTGGCGCTTTGTCGGACGCGCAAAACGTGGAGCTATTTGGCAAATGCAACAATCCAAACGGTCACGGCCACCGCTATCTGACCGAGACCACGATCGGCGGTGAGTACGACAAAAAAAGCGGAACGCTTTACGATTTCATGGCTTTGCACGGCGCGATCAAGGAATCGCTCGCGCCCTGGCAGGATCGACATCTTGATCTGGAGACGGAAGATTTTCGCGATATTACTTCGACTGGTGAAAATATCGTGCGCGTGCTTTGGCCCAAGATCGACAATCGCCTTAAACAAAAACTGGTGCGGTTACGTTTGTGGGAGACAGCGAACAATCGGTTTACGCTAAGACGAACGTAATTGTAGCGGCGCTCTATGAGCGTCGAATCTATTTATTTCCGGCGGTCGCAGACCGCCGCTACAGTGTTCTGCGATGAAGCGATATTTGATTACCGGCGCCAGTCGCGGGATCGGCCGCGCCATCGCAGAAAAACTCGCTGCACCCGATGTAACCTTGCTCTTACATGGGCGCGACACGGTTGCACTCGCGGAAACGTGCAAATCGATAAAGTCGGGCTGCGCCAAAGTCGTCTCACTCATTCACGATCTCGCTAAACCATCCGGCGTTTGCGATTTGATTGCTGAAGTTGGCAGCGATCCGCTCGATCTTCTCGTCAATAACGCTGGCATCGCCGTGGTAAAGCCGTTTGGCGAAGTCACCATGATCGAGTGGGAGCAAACGCTTGGTGTAAACATTACCGCGCCATTTATGTTGATGCAGCGGTTCGCGCCGCAAATGCCGCCCGGCTCGAGTATCGTCAACATTCTCTCAGTTGCCGCGAAAACCGGCTATCCGAATTGGAGCGCCTACTGCATGAGCAAGTTTGCGCTCGAAGGTTTGTCGCAATCGGTGCGCGAAGAACTGCGCGATCACAAAATTCGTGTGATCAACATTTATCCTTCGGCCACTAACACAGACATCTGGAATCAGGTGGAAGGCGAGTGGCCGCGCGACAAAATGATTCCCGCCGATGAAGTCGCCAGCGCGGTAGCGTACGCGCTTGCGCGACCGCCCGATGTTTTGCTCGAAAACATCACACTCGGAAATCTATCCGGCACTATTTAAGGCGAAGGCGAACTGTTCTTGTCTGGATTACGGTTTGGATATGGCGGCGGCGGTGGCAGTTCGACCTTCTTTGTCTTCAGTTCATTCTGAATTTCTTCGATCGCCTTATCCAACTGCTGGTCCTCGCCGCGAAATTCTTTGGCCGGATCATTATCGACCACGATGTCCGGATCGACGCCATGACCTTCGATGACCCATTCTTTACCGTCCTTCGAATATGGCGCGAACTCCGGTCGGAAGAGCTGTCCGCCATCGGCTAGGGGGAGCGGATTACGAATCCCGACAACGCCGCCCCAGGTGCGTTTACCGATAACCTTGCCGAGACCCATCGCCTTGAAACGATAGGGAAAGATGTCGCCATCGGAGGCTGAGAACTCGTTACAGACCGCAACCATGGGCCCGATGAACGTTTGCGGCGGATTGGTTTGCGGCGTGCCGTTGCGCGCGATTTCGATCATGACGAGCGCCCGCCGCAACCGCTCGATCACCAGCGGTGAAACGAAACCGCCGCCATTCCCGCGTACGTCAACGATGAGTCCTTTCTTGCGGATCTGTGGGAAGTATTGCTTGGTGAATTCGTTCAAGCCCGGCTGGCCCATATCGGGGATGTGGACGTAGCCGACGTCGCCGTTGGTTTTCTTGTTTACTTCATCGACGTTCTTCTGCACCCAGCTCTTGTAATAAAGCGGGGCCTCGTCGGCGACGGGCACAACAGTGATGTCGCGCGCGCCCTCCTCGGCCGGCTTGGAGTTGACGCGCAGAATCACTTGCTTGTCCGCCGTGCCGATGAGGGCGTCGTAAAGGTTCGGCAAGCTGGAGACGGGAACGCCGTTGACCGCCAGGATGTAATCGCCTGGCTTCACATTTAGACCAACTGCAGTTAGCGGCGATCGAGTCTTTTTGTTCCAATTTTCGCCCGGAAGAATGGAGTCGATGCGGTAGGCTTTCGTGGCAGGATCACGCGAAACCTGCGCACCGAGCAGACCAAGCTTGATCCGCGGTGTCTCAGGGCGTTCGCCGCCCGCCACGTAAGCGTGGCCGTTGTTCAATTCGCTGATCGTCTCGGCGATCAGATAGGTAAGATCGTTGCGATGATTTACGAACGGGAGCAGGGCGGCGTATTTGTCGCGCATCGCTTTCCAATCGACGCCGTTCATGTTTGGCGCGTAAAAGAAATCGCGCATCTGGCGCCAGGCCTCGTGGTAAATCTGGTTCCACTCGGCGTGGCGATCGAGCTGCATGTCGAGCCCGACAAGTTTGAGCTCGTGGTCCTTGGTCTCGAGCTTGTCCTTGGGCAGATCGATCATGGCGTAATCTTTGCCGATCTTGACCAGCATTTTTTTACCGTCGTTCGTGATTTGATAGGAATTCACGTCGCCAAGCACGGTTTCTTTGCGATCGTCCAAACTGTAAACGCAGAGATGCGACTTGCGATTGTCGGGCCCCTGATCTTCGTCCTCATCGCCTCTGTCGTCGCCGATGGTTCGGCGAAGATAGAAAATTCTGTCATCCACCAAACGAAGGTCCCTGTAGTCGCCCGGAGGGATCTCCAGCCCGAGCATTCGGCCTTGTATGCCATCGGTGTCGACCTTAACGATGACAGGTTTCTTCGGAGGCTTGGTGTCCTTGTCTTTGGCGTCCGCTTTTTTTTCGTCGGGTTTCTTCTCAGCGTCCTTCTTGTCCGCGTCTTTGTCCTTATCCTTGTCTTTGTCCTTTTCCTTTTTCTTGCCGACCTCGTCGCTGCGAGCTGCGAGCGGGTGCTCGGTCTCTTTCGAGAGCGTGATGAGATAAACCCGTTCCAGGTCGCGATAGACGTTTGAAAAATCGGTCTGGCCGAAGATCGGTTTGAAGTCGCGACTGGAGGTGAGCATCAAATATTTACCGTCGTCGCTGAAAGTGGGATTGTCCGACGAATACCAATCGTCGGTTACGGCGG
>Ga0208989_10000370_pt1 | contig 12533 bp, 11 predicted proteins | sample MedBloCAOM3_M1_FD_187852 | JGI IMG/M metagenome (GOLD analysis project Ga0208989, IMG submission 187852) | Forest soil microbial communities from El Dorado National Forest, California, USA - Mediterranean Blodgett CA OM3_M1 (SPAdes) (version 2) | ecosystem: Environmental > Terrestrial > Soil >...
CAGCGCAGCGGTCACGCCGCCGCCGGTGATGCGGTTGCGGTCGACGCAGACGCGCGTCTTTGCCGGCGTCGCCCCGAACTCGCTAAGAAAATCCATCGCCGTCCAGTGTGTCGCCGCGCGGTAACCTCGCAGCAAGCCGGCAGCGCCCAACACCAGCGATCCCGTGCAGACCGAGGTGATGTATTTCGCTCCCTCTGCCTGCCGGCGCAGGAAATTCAGCATCTCCGCGTCATTGATCATGTCATCGGTACCGAGCCCGCCCGGCACGCAGATCACGTCGAGCTGCGGGCAATCCGTAAAGGTGATGGTGGGCGTGAGCGTCAGCACGGAGTCGCTGGCGACCGCCTCGATCCGTTTCCAGATCAGATGCACCTTGGCGCCGGGTACGCTTGAAAATACCTGCACGGGCCCGGTGAGATCGAGCTGGGTCACTCTGGGAAATATGACAAGACCAATCTGAAGCGGCTCGGACACGACGATCCTTTCGAAGTTTTGCTTGACCTACGAACTCTGACATGATCGCATTCTGTCCGAAATGCCATATTTCCCTCGTTTTAAGACACAGCCGCGATCATGATCGGCGTTCTCGTGTTTCCCGATTTCCAGTTGCTGGACGCGGCCGGTCCGATTTCGGCGTTCGAAATCGCGGCCCGCTTCGCCGGCGCAGATCCGTCGATCAAGGTCCTGGCGGCGACGCCGGGTCCGGTGCGCAGCTCATCGGGCGTCGAATTGCTCGCGCGCGGCCTGCGGCCGTCGGGCGCGATCAGCACCTTGATCGTGGCCGGAGGCGAGGGGGTGCGAGCCGCGGCGACATGCAAGAAGACGCTGGCGTTCGTGCGGGCAATGACGAAACGCGGCGTCCGCGTCGCCAGCGTCTGCTCCGGTGCCTACATCCTCGCCGAAGCAGGCGTACTCGATGGCCGCCGTGCCACCACGCACTGGCAGCGCACCCGGCATTTTCTCAGCGCCTACCCTAAGGTGAAACTGGAGCCCGACCGGATTTTCGTCCGCGACGGCAATATCTGGAGTTCGGCCGGGATCACCGCCGGCATCGATCTGGCGCTGGCGATGGCGGCGGAGGATTTCGGCGACGAGATCGCGCAGAAAACCGCACGCCAGCTCGTGCTCTACCATCGCCGCAGCGGCGGGCAGTCGCAATTTTCATCGCTGCTGGAATTGAAGGCGCCAGCCGGCCGCTTCGGATCGCTGCTCACCTGGGCGCGCGAGCATCTCGATGCGCCGCTGAGGGTGGAGGACCTCGCTGAGCAGGCCGGCATGAGCTCGCGGCATTTCGCCCGCGCGTTCATTGCGGAAACCGGCACCACGCCATCGAAAGCGGTGGAGCGCCTGCGGATCGAGGTGGCGCGGCAGCGGGTGCAATCCTCGAGCGAGGCGATCGAACGTGTCGCGCAATCCACCGGCTTTCGCGATCCGGAGCGGATGCGCCGCGCCTTTATCCGCGCCTTCGGCCAGCCGCCGCAATCGCTGCGACGCGCGGCGCGGGCGGGTTAGTCTCAGCCCGTTTTCAAAAGCCCGAGCCTGCGGCCGAGCCACTCCGTGGTCGGCGCCTGGATCAGGATGGTCATCAGGATGGCGATGAAGGTGATGGACGCGATCATCTGGGCGCCGGGCGCCTTCATGCCCAGCAGCAGGCCGGCCAGGGCGGCCGGAATGACGCCGGTCTCGCGCGTCCAGCACATGAACAGCATTTCATCGAAACTCCATCGCGCGCGTCGATCCGGCAATGCGCACAGGAAAACCGTCGCCGGCCGCGCAATCAGCATCAGCACGGTGACGACGGCCACGCCGCCGAGCCAGTATCGGCCCATCGAATTGAAATCGACCTGCGCCCCGAGCAGAATGAAAATGAACAGGCGCATGATGAACGCCGTGGTCAAAATATATTCGTCGAGCTTTTGCGCTTCGCCGGCTTCCATCTGGAAGCCAAACGATTCCTTGTTTCCGAGCACGATACCGAACACGAAAACGGCCATGAAGCCGCTGGCCTGCAGACCGTCGGCTGCGAAATAGGCGCCGATCACGGCGACCAGCGTGACCACAGGTGCATATTCCGCGAGGAAGGCCCATTTCTCATGCGCGATCAGCAGCGCAGCCAGGTATCCGAGCGCGATGCCGGCGACAATGCCGATCACGGATTGCTTGAGCAGATCGAACATTGAGTTCGTCAGCGAGAACTCGCCGGTCCCCATCGCTACCGCCAGCACACCGAACGTGACGATCGCACCCATGGCATCGTTGAACGCGGACTCGCTCATTACGGTTTGCGCGACGCGATCGCGAATATGGACCTGACGGAAAATCGGCACCAGCGTTGCCGGATCGGTCGAGGCCAGCGTTGCACCGAGCAGCAGCGCCACGATCAAGGGAATGCCGAGAATGTAATGAGCGGCAACAGCTGTGATGACGGCGGTGATGATGATGCCGACGGTGGCGATCACGACGATGGTGATCCAGACCTGCTTTAAGACATTGAAGCGCAGCGAAGCGCCACCATCAAAAAGTATGTAGCTGGCGCCGAACAGCAGGATGATTTGGTTCAGCGCCGAATCCGCCTTGATGTCGATCAGGTCCAGTGCCTGCGGGCCGATCGCGATGCCGGCGACCAGGAACACCGCGACATCGGGAATTCTGATTTTCTGCGCCAGCAACCCGGTGACGGTACCGACGGCCAGAATGAGACCGCACGAAAGCAGCGTGTGCTTGGCGATCTCAATGGAGGCCGACGCTTCCAATGTAGTGTTGCCTTCGCTTAACGACTATCGCCGCGATCGAGCTAATCGTAAACGTGAATGACCCGGCGTGTATGGGGATGGAAGACCACCACGCGATTGTTGACGATGGCATAATGGTGTTCGCGCACGCCGTAGTGCTCAGGCACCGGATAGGATTCGTAGGGTCCGTGCCGCAATTCCCTGCCGACCACGACTTCATCGTCATATCGATAGGAAGGGCGGTTCTCGCGCACGACGTATTCGCGAAGCGGCTCGCGGTGCTCGTAGGGCACGATCGCGCCGGTGGCGATGGCTGCGCCCACGATGGCTCCCGCCACCGCGCCTGCAACCGGATCCTGCTGCGCAAGCGCCGCTCCTGACGTTGTCACTATTCCGCCAATAAGCATTGTCGCGGCAAGCATTCGTACGAGCATGGAAATCTCCCTGATTCGTTGGCCGGACAGTAACCCGGATTGACCGCGGTCCCATCATGCTTACCGAGCAGAATTATGCAACGCGCTTGTGGGCCTGGTGCCCAAATCCGAAGTTCGCTGCACCTTGCAGCGTCCGCGCCAGGCCGGCGACACTGACGGGAGCCAGAATCAGATCACACGAAAGCAGGTGTGTTCTTCAATCTCGATGGAGACCGGCATTTTTAACTCGTCTTCTCTCTAGGCGATGCAAGTGGTTAGTGTGCATGCCATTTTCGCAGCTCGTCGCGAAACTGCAATGCGCTGAAATTAACTATGCAAGGGCTTGCCGCGGCGAAGGCCGATTCTTTAAGAAGCAGTTAATACTTTTGAGCAACTGATGGAGAATCAATACACTTTTTAATCATCGCAAGAACTGCGAGCGGGACTCGGCCCCTTTGATGAGGGAATTGCATGAGAACGCTTCTCATCGGTACTCTAGCCGCGACCCTGGTCGGCTGTAGCCGCCTGTTACCGCCGCAAGTAAGCATGGAAGCATGCACGGACGCGCACCCGTTCGCCTGTTTCAACAGGGTCGCGGCCAGCCAGCCGATTGAACCGAAGCCAGCGTCATTCAAGACCAGTTCAGCGACAACAAAACCGAGGCCCACGATCGCGGCGAAGACGGAAAAGCCGTCGTCCGCTCACGTCCGCGATAGGGTCCATCTCGCCACGAAAAACGCGAAGTCCACCATGATCGCAGCGAAAGTCGAAGCTCCGTCGTCTAATCAGCCGGCCGAGACGTCCGATCCGGTCATGATCAAGGCGAAGATCACGATCGCTGCGAAGTTCGAGGACCCGACGTCTGCCGAGTTTGGTGAGATGAAGCGGGCGATTCGAAAAAATACGTTCGGGCAGCCCGTCGACACCATTTGCGGCCGCGTCAAAGGAAAAAAGGCGTCGGGTGAAGATACCGGAGATAGGCCGTTTCTATATCTCGTGAAGGATGATGATGCATACGTCGTCGATGGCCCCGCTGGTTCAGCAGCGGCGATCGCGTATCGCAACATTTGCAACTAGCCAGGAACAACAGAACCGCGACCGAAATTTGTTGCCTGCCATGGACCAGAACGGTCCGCTAATGACGCTTCTGCGCAGGAGCTCGGAAATCGAGAGCAACGTCGCGACGAGAAGGAAATCGCCGCAGATCGTGTGAGGAAAATTTGTTCCATGAAAATCCAGGCAAGTGGAGCGGTTCAGCATTTTTCTGAAATCGGGGACGTCATGGACGATTTTGCCAATCCTGCAGTATCACTCGACGGATCGCGAAAATCGCCGGTGCTTGTGATCATCGAGCATCACGTCCTGGCGCGTACCTGCATCCTCAGTATTCTCAAGAGAGAGCTCATCGGATTCGAGATCGTCGAAATGGCAACGACGAGTGGCCTGAACTGGTTATCGGGAAGAGATGTGCGCTTGATCGCGCTGAATATCGGGGACAAGCAGATCAATGATCCTTCGGTCGAGGATAGTCTCGCGCTCCTCGCAGAATCCTGTCCGAACGCCTACGTTGCGGTGTTGTCAAATCGCGACGACGAGGCCACCGCCTCAGCCGCGATGCAACGGGGAGTTCGTGGGTTTTTTCCGACTTCGATTCCAGTCGAGGTCGCCGTCGCCGGATTGCGCCTTGTTCTTGCCGGTGGGGTCTACCGGCCGCTGCCGATTGTTGGACAAAATGAAACGTTGAGCCTCAAGGCGATATCGGCAGACACCGGCGCTCCCGAGCTACCGGCAACCCACGAGGCTAGCGGCGCCAGCAAGATTGAGCCCGAGAAGGCGCTGGTCGACCTTACGCCCCGTGAGCGACATGTGCTCGCGGCGCTGAAGCTCGGCCTTCCCAACAAGCTGATTGCGGTCAAGCTCAACCTTTCGGAAAACACCGTAAAAATGCATGTTCAGCACATCATGAGGAAGTGTTCCGCTCGCAACCGCACCGAGGCGGTGCTTCGTTGGAGCGAACGACTATCCGGTCATAACGGTCACGCACGCGTACGAGTGCCTTCATCTTCTTGAAGGCTGCCTTGCTCTTCCCATCATGGCCGCAGCTCAATCCTCGCGGAAGGCGTTGTTGAAGCTGTCCAGCAGAGGCCTGAGGGCGTAGAGCGCCACGGTCCCGCGACCAGTCTTGATGAACACCTGGGTCGGCATTCCCGGAACGATCTGGACACCGTCGATCGCAGCGATGCGTGGATCCTGCACTCGAATCTTCGTCGCGTAATATGGCTGATCGGTGCGCTTGTCGAGAAGCCGGTCGGCAGAGACATGCGTCACAATTCCCTGGAGCCGTGGTACGCGGCGCTGGTTATAGGGCAGGAGATTCACATCGGCGCTCAGTCCGGGACGGACCACATCGATGTCCTCGGGCCTGATGCGCGCAGTCACGATGAGACGATCTTGCCGGGGAACCAGATCCATGAGAGGTGCGCCGGCGCCGATCACGCCACCGGGCGTATGGATCCGCAGTTCGGTTACCACGCCGTCCTCGGGCGCCTTGACCGCCGTTCGCAACAGTTGATCGTCCGCCGCCTGTAGTCGCTCGCGTGTCTGAAAAATCTGGTTTTGTGCCTCGCGCAGCGACTGCGCGATCTCGTTTTGCCGGTCACTCTCCAATTTGAGGAGAGTTGCCTGCGATTCGCTGATGACCTGCTCGGCGCGCGAGATCTGCGCGACAATCTCACCCCGCCGCCCCTCGATGTCAGCCTTTTCCCGCTCGAGGTTCAGAAGGCGCGGGCGCCGCTCAAGGCCCTTGTTGACGAGAATGACGACCGTAGCCACTTCCTCGCCGACGATTTCGACGCGCTTCGAGGCCGCGCCTTCCTGCGCCCTTAGGCCCTCGATTTCCTTTTCGACTTGCGACCTTTTTTCTCTATTGACGGTCGCTTGCGATTGAAAGACCTGCCGGCGCGTTTCGAAGATGCTTTGCTGGGCCGCAAGGACGGCCGCGACTGACGGATTCTCGTTCTGCGTCATCTCCAACTTGGCCGGAAACGACACCCGCTCGTCGCCGCGTTGCTCCGCCTGCAGCCGTGCTTCTCGTGCCGTCGCGTCCCACAATTGGCCTTGCAGGCTCTGGACTTCGGCCCGGGCCTTGGTGTCCTCCAACGAGATCAGTATTTGTCCAGCGTGGACCACATCACCGTCCGCGACAAGAATCTCCCTGATGATGCCTCCCTCAAGGTGCTGGATCGTCTTTCGGCTCGACTCGGATTCGACGGTGCCAACAGCAATCGCGGCGCTCTCAAGCGGTGCGAAGGTCGACCAGACACCGAGGCCCACGACAAAGCAGCCGACCAGCAGGTTTCCCGTCCAGGTGACACCGCGAAGCCGGTCGCAGAGCGCCGGCGGCGCCGACGTCAATCGCCGCGGAACCTCCCAAATCTGAACGTGAGCGAATGCAATTTTCATTAGCTCACTTGCCCTTCGGGCAGAGAGGTCGCAAGAATATTTGCTGCGCGTCACGGCAACACCGGTCGCGGTGGAGGCCCAACGCTGCCCTCGCATTCCTGGTTCGAATGGGGCGAAGCAGCTTCGCGCGAGACGACTTGAGATCGTGTCAAATACCGCTCTATAATTTCCTTGCTGTCACCGAATGCGCTGACGGCGCCGCCTTGCATAATCGCAATCTTGTCCGTTGCGGCGAGGATCCCTATCCGGTGGGTGATGATGATCACCGTGGTATTGGCCGCCTTCATTTGTTCAATGGCCTCGAAGAGCACGCACTCGCCGAGATAGTCCAGGCTGGCGTTCGGTTCGTCGAGCACCACGAGGTGCGGGTCGCCAAAGAACGCCCGCGCAAGGCCGAGGCGCTGGCGAAAGCCACGCGAGAGATTGGCCGCTCCGCCAACGATGACCGTATCGTACGACCGCGGCAGCTGAATGATGATCTCGTGAAGGCCGGCCAGCTTTGCTGCTTGAATGACCTTCTGCAAATCGGCATCGTCCAACCGTGCAATGATGTCCTTTATTGTTTCGCCGAACAGATCGATATCTTGCGGCAGATATCCGAGGCGCCGACCGCCGCCCGAATCGCGCACGGCTAAAACGTCGATGCTATCGAGCAGGACCGAACCCATCGTCGGCGCGGAAATTCCAGCGATGATTTTGCCGAGCGTGGATTTGCCGGAGCCAGATGGACCAATGATGCCGAGGCATTCACCGGGCGCGAGACGAAACGACACGCCCTTCAGCATCAATTGGCCGGATCCTGGCAGGGCGACGCCAACGTTATTGACGCTGAGGCTGCCCTTCGGCCTCTCTGAAAAGTCCTTGATGTTCGCAACCGGCGAAACAGCGGCCATGATGCCGTTGAGCCGGCGATAGGCGGCCAAGGCCATCGCGAACGCCTTCCAGCCCGCAATCGCCCCTTCAATGGGCGCGATCGCGCGTCCGAACAACAGGGTCGTGGCAAAGATGATGGCGGGACTTCTGCTCTGTTCGAGCACGAGCCAGGCGGCAGTGCCCATGATCAGAACCTGCGCCAGTGCCCGCGCGGGTTTGGAGATCAGCATGAGGATCTCGTTGCGGCGTTGGACCACCTCGTGCTCGCTCCTCGCATCCTGCGCGGCTTCGCGAATGAGGCGTGCGGCGCCATCGAGCATGCCCATGGCCCTGATCACGTGGAGGTTTCCGACAGCCATGCCGAACCATCCATGGCTCCTCGTCAGCGCGGCAGATGACCTCGCCAGCGGGCCTTCAGTGAGGAAGTCGCCGGCAAACCCGAGGCCGAGCAGAAGAAGTGCACTCAGGGTGCCGATTACCCCCAGCAAAGGATGGACGAGGAAAAGAACGCCGACGAAGAGCGGCGTCCAAAGCACGTCAAACAGCATCGAGCATGCTCCGGACTGAGCGAACTGACGCAGGGTCATAAGATCGCGATATGCCTCCGATGCGCGCGCCCGATCGGCTTCATAGGCGTATTCGAAGCAAGCGGCGAGCACTGGCGGATGGAGTTCTTCTTCAAGCCACTCGCCAATCCGGCCCAATGCGGCCCGGCGCAATGCATCAAGCACGCCGCCGATCACGACGGTAAACGCGACGATCAGCGTCAGCATCAGGAGCGTATCGCCGCTGCGGCTCGACAGCACGCGATCATAGATCTGGAGCAGATAGATGGAAGGGGCCAGAAGAAGGAGATTGTAGCTGCAGCTATACGCGAAGATCAGCCCGAGCGATCCCGCGCAGGCCCGCAAGGCCGCTTCCAGCGGCGTCTTCGGCGGTGACATCATTTGCAGCCGGAGCGGCGTCTGCATTGCGGTCCTCCGCCAGAGATCTGAAGTCCGGCTCTATTCGCCCAGTCATTGCTCGACTTTCCGGCGAAGTGAGAACCGGCGGCCGCGCCGCCGGTCTTCATCCTCAGAAGCGTTGATCAGACGTACACGTGAACATCCCCACCTTCCGCCTCATTGCCACTTCCGCCGTAGCCCCCAATGCCGGCCCACACGCTCTGATGCATGTCCGCGGCAAGGAAGTTTGATTGATGCGCCGTCGTGTCGGCATACACCTTGGATGTGTCATAGCCGCTGTAGTTGCTCTGATCGCCGTTCGAGTAGGCTTTTCCGCCATAAGCCTTGGAATATTCATCCGCCTTGGCGTTCGCGCCGCCGGCGTCCCAATATGCTTTCTGTTGAACGTGATCGCCGGTGTTGACGCTCACGTCGGCGCCGTACGCTTTGTTGGACGGGTCGAAGCTGATGCTCGGCTTGCTGGTGATGTCGCCCTTGTTATAACCCGATCCGCCGTTGCCGGCGTGCTGATCGCCCGTCGAAATTTCCTTGAGAGTGACGGTGTCGGAAGGGAACGATGATTTCTTCATGTGACTCTCCCTGAGTTGGTTTGCACAATGTGCGTCCCAGTTTGGACGGCGCCAATTGTGGGTTTGCGCGCCGTTTGGGCCAAGATGCCAATGGTGATGCCACCCGATCCGGTGTACGCCCGAAAGGCTACGTCTCGCGGCCGCAGTGGAGCAAATTCAATGCCGCTAGGCGTGGCCCAGCAAATGATGGTCCGCCAGCACGTGCATGGCGAAATCGCCGCCAAGCGCAGCGTTGCCGTTGCCGCCGTCACCACCGATTCCGGCGAGCTGGACCGCGCTCTGATCGAAATGGACGTTATTGGTTTGATGCGCGTCGGCTGTGGAATTGGGGCCGGCAACCGCAATGTTGATCGGAGCGTAGATCGCTATATTGAGGTCGACGAGACTGCCTGTGAAATGCCCGTCGCCGCCGGAACCAGCGCTGTTGCCACCTGTGGCAATAACGTCAGAGCCGATTAGGCCCAGGATGGAGGAGTAGGCACTGATGCTTCCGCCAATCGCGGCATTGCCGCTTCCGCCGTTACCTCCGATGCCGGCCATCTGAAACGCGGATTGATCGAACTCCACATTGTTTGTCTGATCGGCATGGGCACTGGAATTGTTTCCCGCCACGGCGATGTTGATTGGATCGTACAACGCGAAGGACGCGTGAACGAGGCTGCCATAAAAGTATCCGTCTCCGCCGTTGCCGGCGTGGTTATCCCCGCTCGCGATCACATCGGAGCCGATCCAACCATGGTCGGAGGCGTGGCCAGCGCCGGGCATAGAGTGGCCGGGTGCGCCAGCCCCGAAGACAGACACATGTCCGCCAGTCGCCGCATTGCCGTTCCCGCCATTGCCGCCCACGCCGGCAATCTGGCTAGCACCTTGGTGCAGTTGAATTGTATTCGACTGATGGGCGTCGGCGCTGCCATGTGAGCCCGCTATCGCAATGTTGATCGGGTCATAGATCGCGACAGGAGCATGCACCAGTGCTCCGAAGAATTGGCCATCGCCACCATTGCCGGCGCTGTTGTCTCCGGTGGAGATCACGTCGGAGCCGATCGATCCGAAGACGCCGACGCTTCCGCCAATCGCAGCATTCAAATCGCCGCCATCACCGCCAACTCCCGCGATCTGGCTCGCGGCCTGATCAAAATACCCGATGTTGGTCTGATGGGCGAGGGCTGTCGCATGGGCGCCCGCCTGCGCCACGTTGAGCGGCTCGAATGCAGCGTAGCTGCTGTCGACCAGGCTCCCGGCAAAATAGCCGTCGCCGCCATTCCCAGCGCTGTTATCTCCGGTGTCGATCGAGAGGGGCGGCTGGGAATCCGTGGAAAGCCACGACGGAACTTGCGCCTCGCGCGCGAACATATCCTTTCGATCGAGGTGAAGGCCGTCCGATACATACCGAAGATCCATGGCCGCTGCCCTACCGAAATTGATTTGCGCCGATTGGACGCACGCCTTCCGACCTCGGAAGAATGTCACTTCGGCAAGCCAAAAGCCGAGTCGTCAATTCGGATTGGAGCGTTTGGGCAATGGACGTGATATTGGCTACGCCCATTCGGGTGCGGAGTAGTTTTTGTAATGAATCACCGGACGCCGGTCGCAGCGGACGCAGCCATCATCGGCGAAGCACAGCCTGCAGCATCTTCAGGGACAGAAGGTTTGAGTAGCTGTCTATTCCGGCTGGGCCGAACTAGTTCAGCGCCTTCAGCCAGGCGCCGATTTCGCTCGCCGCGACATTGGCCTGTTGCAGCAACTTGCCCATGGTGAAGAAGCCGTGGAATTGGCCGGGAAATGTCCGATAGGTCACGGTAACGCCAGCTTCTTTCAGGCGCCTGGCGTATTCGTCGCCTTCGTCGCGCAAGGGATCAGCGCCTGCGGTCAGCACGTAGGCCGGCGGCAACCCGATCAGCGTCTTGGCGCGTGCCGGCGAAGCCCGCCAATCGCTGACGTCGGCGGCGCCGGTCAGATAATGATCGCGAAACCATTTGATGACGGAATGCGTGAGCAGGATGCTGGTTTCGGGTTCGCTATGCGAGGGATGCGTCATCGCGAAATCGATGGCCGGATAGATCAGCACCTGTCCTGCGATCGCGGGACCGTTGCCGTCGCGCGCAGCGATTGCAAGCACCGCGGCGAGGTTGCCGCCGGCGCTATCGCCGCCGACCGTCAGCCGGGACGCGTCGATGCCGAGTTGCCTTGAACTGTCTGCGATCCACTTCGTCGCGGTGATGGCGTCATCGACGGCGGCCGGAAATTTGTGCTCGGGCGCGAGCCGATAGTCGACGGAGATAACAATGAGCTCACCTTCGTCGGCCAATTTCCGGCACACCACGTCGTGGGAATCGAGATCGCCGATCACCCAGCCGCCGCCGTGAAAAAACACCAGGCACGGCGCGAGCCCGTTGGTCTGTCTTAGCCTCGACGGCGTGTAGATGCGCGCAGGGATCGGCCCATCGGGCGAGGGAATCGCGAGCGGCTGCACCGATTTTAGTTCGGGCGGTTCGGGATTGGTCACGACACGGCCCTTCAAATAGAGCTCGCGCGCCTCGGCCGGCGAAACCGTTTCGTAAGGCGGACGGCCGGCCTCCTGGAACGCCTTGAACACGGCAGCGGCATCGGGATCGAGGGTCACGGGCATGATGAGAGAACCTGTTGCGTTGGGTTTCTGCGTTTTTGAGCGAAACGAATTGTTAGCTTGCGGTTCGTCCGCCGTCGACGGTGTAGGCGGACCCCGATACATAGCTTGCCTCGTCGGAGGCGAGGAACGCCACGATGGAGGCGACCTCTGAGGCATGTCCGAGCCGGCGCGCCGGAATCCGCTCGACGATCTTGTCATTGGGAACGGGCGCGTTGCCGGGATTGCGGCCTTCGATGATCGCGCTCAGCATGCGGCTGTCGATCAGGCCGGGGCAGACGCAATTCACGCGCACGCCGGTTGCGGTGCATTCCAGCGCGGCGCTCTTGGTGAGCCCGATCACCGCATGCTTGCTGGCGCTGTAAACCGCGACGTCGGAAGAGCCGATCAGGCCGGCGATCGAGGCGGTGTTGACGATGCTGCCCTTGTTCTGTTTGAGCATTGCCGGCAGCACGTGCTTCATGCCCAAAAAGATTCCGACCACGTTGACGTCGAGCACGCGGCGAAACGTCTCCAGCGAATATTTTGTTATCGGCGCGATGTCACCTTCGACGCCGGCATTATTGTAGAACACATCGATGGTGCCGAACTTGTCGAGGGAGGCGCGGACATACGCCGCGACCTCGTCCTCATCAGTGACGTCGGCTGTCATGGCGAGCGCTTCTGCCGAGGCCGGCAAATCCTTGATCGCGCTCTGCAGGTCGTGCTGCTTGCGGTCAACCGCGACGATGCGCGCGCCGCGCTCGGCCAGAAGGCGCATGGTCGCGGAGCCGATGACGCCGGCCGCGCCGGTCACGACGGCAACCTTGCCATCGAGGCGAATTCGATCGGGCATGTGTGGCATTTCCCCTGCTGCTCCGGTTGTCCCGGATTTTTCCTGGTTCGGCGCGTAG
>Ga0208989_10000371_pt1 | contig 12521 bp, 15 predicted proteins | sample MedBloCAOM3_M1_FD_187852 | JGI IMG/M metagenome (GOLD analysis project Ga0208989, IMG submission 187852) | Forest soil microbial communities from El Dorado National Forest, California, USA - Mediterranean Blodgett CA OM3_M1 (SPAdes) (version 2) | ecosystem: Environmental > Terrestrial > Soil >...
CCGCCTTCCTCCAGGAGGCGCTTTATGTCGGCTCCCTTCGGCTGCTCGCGGAAGTATCCGAAGTTGAAGATCGGTGTCTCCAACATGTCGGCGTAGAGGGTGGCAGGCGGTGCCGATCCAGCGCGCCGATAGGAGTCGATGGCGGCCAGACGATGCGACCACGCTTCATCGCCGCGCGCGTTGCGGTGGAAGGCCATTCCGAGAGCCGCCTCGGTGACCGCGACGTCGAGCGGATCGTCGGCGAGGGTCACGGCGCGCGTCGAGACCTCGAGCGCTCGCTCCTGCGCATTGCGTTCGATGAGGCGCGCCGCGGCAGTCAGGTGTGTGGTCAACGCTTCCTTCCGGAGCTTCGCGCGCTCGGCTGGATCCGCCCAGACCCAGGTCGCGTCGGCATCGCCGACCGCTCTCCACCAGTGGTGCGCGCGCGCCTCGACGTCGTCGGCGCTGAGGCCCTCGCGCGCGTAACGAGCGTGTAGTCGAAGCCGCTCCTCCGCTATCAACCGACCGTACGCGACGTCGTGGACCAGAACGTGATGGAAGCGATACGAGCGTCCTGCCGGTTCGATGAAACGGAGGTGGGAGAGTCGACCGAGCGCCGCCGCGACCTCGGCGGGCTCTCGATCGCTCAGGAGTGCTGCGTCCCGCACGCTGAACGTCTCGCCCGCGACGGCTGCCTGCTGCAGGAGCTGGCGATCCGCAGGGGGAAGCTCGTCGAGGCGGGCACCGATCATGGCCTGGACCGTCATCGGCACCTCCGGGCCCGCGAGGCGTGCGCGTGCGAGCTCGACGATGAAAAGGGGATTCCCCTCAGCGCGCTGGACGTCCTGTTCCTGTAGCGCGCTGGCGCTACGCGCGAGCGCGACGGCGTCGGCCTGACCGAGCGGTCCGAGCTCGATCTCCAGGCGGTTGGTGCCTTCGCGGAAGTGCGCGCTGCCCGCGAACTCCGGCCGTGCCGTGGCGAGGACCATCAGACACGTCGAGACGGCGTCGGAGACGCGGTCGATGAGACGCAGTAGCAGCGCATCGGCCCACTGCAGGTCCTCGACCCAGACGATGACGGGGCGCCGGCGCGCGAGGGCGTCGAGGTAACGCCACCACGCGCTCGTGAGCACTTCGCGCTGCTCGAGACGCGGAAGAGCGACGACGCGCGGATCAACGGTCACGCCGACGCTGTGCCCGATCGCGGAGGCGATCGCCTCGGCGTCGTCCGCGTCGGGCAACAGCTCCTTCACGCGGTCGCGGATCGAGTTCGCTGTCGGATCACGGACGTCCGAGGCGATGAGCTGGCGGAGCGGTGTCTCGGCGCCGCTTTCTTCGCCAGGGCGGCACCGTGCCTCGAGGATCGTCGCCTCCGCGCGAAGTGGCGCGACCAACTCTGTCGCGAGGCGACTCTTTCCCTGACCCGGCGGACCGATGATGAGCGCGAGCTTCGCCTGGCCGGCGCAGACGCCGCTGTACGCGACGCGCAGCAGATCGAGCTCGCGCTGACGTCCGATGAACGGCAGCACGGAACGGCCGCCTCCGGCGACCCGAAGAAGCGGCCAGGCCGTGACCTCTTCGAAGCCTTTCGGTCGGAGCCGCTGCGGACGGCCGAATTCAGCGACGTACTCCGTGGCCGCGTGGGAGCTCGGCCCGACGAGGATCTGTCCAGGCTCTGCGAGCGACTGGAGGCGCGACGCGAGGTTCACGCACTCGCCAACTGCCATCCGCTGGCGATCGCGCTCCGTCGCACCGAGATCGATCAGCGCCTCACCGGTCTCGATGCCCGCGCGAATGCCGATGGGAGTCCCCGACTCGGCTGCCCAGAGCGTGCACGCCGAGGCGGCTCGGAGCGCTCGTTCGGGGTCGTCCGCGTGCGACGTCGGCGCTCCGAACAGGACGAAGACGGCGTCGCCGATGAACTTCTCGATCGTGCCGCCGCGCGCCGCAATGAGGTCGCTCATCGCGCGGAAAGCGTCGTCGACGAGCCTCTTCATGCGCTCCGGCCCGATGTCTCGTGTCATCGCGGTCGACGAGACGATGTCGATGAACAGACAGGTGACGAGCCGGCGTTCGGCGTGGGCCTCGGTCACGAGCGCCGATACTGGCCCTGCGTCCTCTCACAAGCAAGAAGGAACACGATGCTCCGCGACCTCACGCGCCACACCTCTGTTATGAAGAGCGCGTCAGCTTGGCGCGAAGGCTAAGGAGGACGTCGTGTATCAATGGATCGTCTTCATCCATATCGCCAGCGTGATGGGGCTGCTCCTGGTACATCCCGTCACCGTGGCGTTCCACTTGAAGGAAGAACGCAACGACACGCGTATCCGTGAGCTGCTCGAGGTATCTGAGGCAGCCAGCGTGCTCCGGTGGCTCTTCTTCTGGCTCACCCTGGCATCCGGCGTCCTGCTCGGCTTGATGGGCTCCTGGTGGGCTGGCGCGTGGATCTGGGTGGCGCTCGTGACGTTCGTCGCGATCGGAGTGGTGATGAACCTCTACGGAGGTCGAACCATCGATCGCATCGCCGACACGCGAGACGATGCCGAGATGGAGCGCCTGCTGAAGCAGTTCCGCCCGTGGATCCTGGCCATGACCGGTACGGGCGGCCTGCTTCTCATCCTCTATCTGATGTTGTTCAAGCCCGGCATCTAGGGATCGCGGCGCGCGTCACGCGCGCACGACCTTTACGACGTCCGCGACGCGCTTCGTGCGTGTCTCCGGTCTCTTCGCCGTCACAAGGTTGCGCAGGTGCTCCTTTCTGCGACCGGGCGTCAGCGCGTCGAACTTCCGCATGCCGGCGGAACCCAGCGCCTTGCGCAGATCGTCCGGGACCTCGAGCGCCTCGACGCTGTCGAGGAGCGTCCACGACCCGTCGCGCTTCGCCGCCTCGATCTTTGCGAGCCCGGCCGGCTGCATCAGTCCTTCCTTCATGAGACGCGCGATCCGCACCTTGTTGGTGCGCGACCATCCGCTCCGCGCCTTCCGCGGCGTGAAGAGAAGCGCCGTGCGCTCCTCGTCCAGCGGCCGATTCACGCTGTCGATCCAGCCGTAGCAGAGCGCATCGGGGATGCACTCCTCGTAACCAAGGCGCGGCTTCCCTGTGGCGGCCCTATAGCTGACGAGCCACACACCCTGCCTCTTGTCGTGGTTGTCGCGCAGCCACCGACGCCATTCGGCCGTCGTCTTCGGGTGGATACGCGAGTGGTCCGCGGGGCTCACCCCACGAATCTAGGGCAGCAGTGCTGGGAGTTGGTCGGGCGGGATGGGCACGAGCGTTTCCGCGGGGGTCGGGGCGACGTCTGCGAGAGCAGGCAGTGCGCGCGCCCGCGTCGCGAGCGCCATACGCGTGATCGCGCCGTACGTCCCCGTTGGCTGGACCGCGTTGTCCCGCTGGAAAGATGCGACCGCGTCCGCCGTTATCCGACCGTAGTACCCGGTGACGACGTCGATGTAGCCGAGCCGCTGCAGCGCTGCCTGTAGCCGCGCGACACCGTCAGACTCGGCTCCCACGTCCAGATCCAGAGGGGCCGCATCGATCGGAGCTGCGACGAGCGATCGCACGAGCGCGCCCGCGGAGGGTTCGTCGTACACGCCGGTCGCTGCGACGCCGTTCGATGTCTGGAAAGCGGCGAGCGCGCCCTGCGTAACGGGCCCGAACCTGGCACCGCCGGAGCTCACGTCGTCGGGCTCGATGAAGCCGAGGTAGGCGAGATCCCATTGCAGGAGCAAGACCTCATCGCTCACGTTGCCGAATGCCAGGTCAGCCGACGGAACGTGGTTGTGATCGGCGACGGTGCGAAGGCTGCGCGCGACCGCCTGCGCGCGCGGAGCGGAGCAACCGCGGACGAGCGACATGTAGTAGCTCCAGTTCCACGTATCTCCTGGATCGCCGTGAGTGGCGCCGGCGAGCTCCTTGTGTCCGACGATGTGGTCGCGGTCGATCGGGATTCCGTACCGGCGAGCGATCGCGCAGACGAGGGCCGCCGAGCTGCGGTACTGCGCGTCCGTATGCCAGATCCCCAGCCGCGGGTAGAACTCATGCTCGATGCCGATGGTCCATGCATTCGCGCTGCGCGCGTGGAACGCCGTGTCGGATTCCGCGACGAACTGGAGGATGCCGCCACCGAAGGCGCGGACGAGGTAATGGGAGCTCACGCGCGCGCGAGGGTTGCGGAACCAGTTGATCGCCGAGGTCCACGTTCCGTCGGTCTCATGGATCACGATGGTCGTGATAGCCGCGCTCCGGCCGACCTCGTAATTGTTCTCGGCCGCCGGCAGCCACTCGACCTCGGGGTAGTAGGGCGGCGGCGAGGCAAGCGCGGGCGTCGACGCAAATAGCACCCAGGCAGCCGCTACCGCGGCGACGAGCAGTGATCTGACCATCGGAGTTGCGGACGCTAGTGAGCCGCGGCGTGTCGGCACAAGGTCCCAAGTACTGATGTCCTATGAACGTTGCAGTCCGGTCAGATGAACGTTGCAGTCCGGTCGCGGCGCGACCGCCTGAACGAGTTATTAGACGGGAGTTACTTGCTCAGCGTTCTCCTTGTTCCGCTTGGGGTCCATCGCCTTCTCGTAGCTGACCTTTTGACCTTCGCTCAGTGAGTCAAAGGACCCGGTCACCTTCGAGCGGTGAAAGAAGATCTCAGTTCCATCTGCCTGGGTGATGAAACCGAATCCGCGGTCGCTGACGAGCCTCTTGATCGTGCCTTGTTCTGCCATTTCTTACTCCAAGATGTAGTGCCGCCGCCTTCAATCTACGTTCAGACCGCTCCCGAGCACAACTAGGCACAGGCGACAATACGGACGTGCCGCGCTCCCCAGCCATCCGTGTCGCAACGGTCGTTTCGGCCATCCTGATCGTCGCGATCGGCTGGTACCTCGGATCGCCCCTGTTGGTCCGCACCACGGTCAACGAGCCTCTGCCCGCGGCGACGGCGTCCGCGCCGAGTATGGCGCCGTCTGGGACGGTCGGCCCTACCGCGAGCTCAGCCTCGATGCCGAAAACGTCGATCTCGTTCCGTGGCCAGCTGCAATATGTCGACGCGCTGCACAACGGGAAGGGCGCCGTGCTCCTCGGGGTCACGTCCAGCTGCTGTCCGGTGGGTGACCTGTATTTCCTACGCTTCGAGGACGTCGCGATCACCAACGCACCCGACGTACACGTCTACCTCTCGAGGGAGCGCGGCGGCAGGTGGAACCCGACGACGAGCAAATACATCGGACCACTGAAGGCGACGAACGGGTCGTTCAACTACGACGTCGCGCCGGGCGATGCCGGCGAGTACGCGAGCGTCGTGGTCTGGTGCCGCGCGTTCGGCGTCCTCGTGACCTGGGCGGATCTCGGGCCAGCCTGAGGCGTCGGTTGGCGGACAACGATTCTCGAGCTGCACCGCCGCGCCGAAGGAGAACTGTGGTGGCGTATGAGGACGATCGAGCGGACGACCGAGTGTCCGACGGCGGTGGTCAGTGAGTTGACGGAGCTAGCTCAGCGGATCGTAAGAAGTGGGCCCGTCACCGTAAGAGGCAGGGTCCCTGCAAGCGCGGCGTGCAGGATGAGCAGTACGCCGCCGACGTAGGTGAGGTTGCGCATGAAATTCCCGAGCTGGGCCTGCCTCACCTCTCCCTCGAACCGCCAGAACGAATGCCCCCAGTAGGTCGCGGGAATGAGAAAGAGCAGCAAGGAGAGCGCGCCGATGTCGGCCCAGATCCCCAGCGCCACCGATATCACGCCTACCCACAGGAACACTTGCGACGCGGGAACGCTCACCGATGGGAGAGGTGCCCCCGTTCGCGCCGCGACCGCGATGGTGTGGGAGAGATGGATCGAACTGGTGTAGCCGCCTCTCACGAAGACGACCAAGAACATCAGCCGCCCCAACAGACCGAGTAAGTCGAGAGCGCTCATCGGCGGTACCCGGCGACCGCATCCACCATCACCTGCCGCCCGCGGCTTGGATCGCGGCGACGATCTCGCCCGCACCGCGTCGCCGTGTTTCACAGTCGTCGATCGACTCGGGCACTCCGAACTCCTTAGCGGTTTCTATTGATCGCAGGATCAGTGGTGCGCCAGCTCGCTCATGTGCGGAAAGCGTCCCTGCCGATACTCCTCATATAGACGCGAGATGTCTGCGGGCGATTCGCCGACGAACGGGCCCTGCATGACGACGCGAGTGCGCTGCGGCTCGCCGGCATACAGGATCAGCCGCGCGCCGCCCTCTCCGGCGATGACGTGCAGATTGCTCGGACCCTCCCGCGAAGGACGGTCGAGCCAGCCCACCTGGCCCGCCCGCAGCTCGTCGGCCCCGACGCATACCGATCCGTCGAGGAGGTAGAGGAAGCCGTTGTACGAGGCCGGGAGGTCCTGGTCGACGCTAGCGCCCGCTTCGAGCAGGAAGTCGGCGAGCGTCACCGGCACCTGGTTCTGTGTCGGTGATACCAGCGCGCCCGACCGACCGCTGTACAGCCGCACCACCACGCCCAGCTCGCGGCGGATGGGCAGCGAGTCGAGATGCACGTCCTGGAATCCAGGCGCGGTCCAGCGCCGGCCGTGCGGCAGCGTGATCCAGAGCTGCAGGAGGCGCACCGATCCGCGCGCGATGACCGCCTCGTCGTGAACGATGCCGCTCCCTGCCGTCATCCATTGCAGGTCTCCGGCCTGCAATGGCGCGGCGTCGCCATCTTTGATCGAGTCTTCGAGGAGCAGCGTCGCCGACTCCATGCCCGCGTGCGGGTGCGCCGCGCCGACGCGCGTGCCGTGGCGACCGTCGATTCGATCGTCTGACAGCAGGAGGAACGGATCGCTGAGCTCGCGCTCCTCGGGGCGGATCACTGCGGTGTGGGTAATGCCAGGGAGCACCTCGGCCGGCGCCGCGGTCGTGACGGTGCGGACGATGCGACGATCCATGACCGCCTCCATGCCGAACTCCTTCACAACCTGCGCGCCCGTCTACGTCCTCCCGGTGGTGTCTGTTACCTGCGGTGTGGTAACCTAATCTTCGATCATTGATCTACACCCCACAAGAACGCACTTGGAAGTTCGCTAGGCACACGGAGGTAACAGACCATCCCCAGCACGGTTCTCCGCAACGCCTGCCCACCGCCTCAGGTGAGGGAGGTCCTGGTCCGCATCGGCGACAAGTGGTCAGTGCTCGTGATTGCCCGCTTGGGCGAGCGCGGCCGCCGATTCGGTGAGCTCCTCCACGACATCGACGCGATCAGTCAACGCATGCTGACCGTGACGCTGCGCGGCCTTGAGCGGGATGGACTCGTTTCCAGGACGGTTCACGCAGTGGTGCCACCGCGGGTCGACTATGCCCTCACGCCGATGGGCAAGACACTGCTGGCGACAGTGACTGACCTTGCCCGATGGGCGGAGCGTCACACGAAGGACATCGAAGGCTCGAGGACGGCCTACGACAAGCGCCAGCGGGGCTGATAGCTCGCGAGAGTTGACCGGGACCGACACTCGCGCCACCCCGATGTGACGTGTTCAGGGTCCGAACCCCTCCGGACTTCGCCTTCTTCGAAGGTTTGTTCTGAACACGGAGCAGCGGTGACCTGATTTCCGATCAGCTTGCTTCCCGTTTCCCAAGAGCGACGAGTCGGTCGAGTTTCCTCGGATCAGTTGGGGAGAGAGGATTCGAACCTCTGATTGGCTGATCCAGAATCAGCTGCCTTACCGCTTGGCCACTCCCCAATTGGGATGTCACCGAAGTTTACCGGAGCGGGTGCTGACTCCTCTCGGCGCTCTGAGACCTGAGCGCGATGGCGCTGGTGATCAGCAGCGGCAACAGCACGAATGGTGCGAAGAAGGGAGCGGCGCCGAAGCTGATGAGAACGGTCGCCTCGAGCACGAGCGCGAGCACGATGAGCGCCGTGCCACCGCCGGCGCCGGCCAGCCTCCGGCGAACGCCGACGTAGCCGATGACCGGCGCAACGGACCAGACGAGGACGGCGAGGAACGGCATGGGCCACACCGGCTGCGCCTCGATGAGGCTCTCCACTCCGCAGATCGTCGGGCCAGGTGTCGCCGGCACGCCGGGTTGCGGGTTGGTCGCCTTCGAGATGCAGTAGCTCTGGATCGGGGCGAATAGGAACAGGACACCCATCAGGACGCCGAGCGCTGCGCTCACGAACGCCGCGCGCTCGGGAAGCCGACGGCCGGGCACGACTTCACCGTACCCTATGGGCATGACCCCACGCCTACCCAAGCCGCGCGCCGATCTGGCCGCGTTCCCGGCCTACCGGACCGGCCAACAGGTGAAGGCCGACGTGCGCCTCAACGCGAACGAGTGGGCCGAGCCCAATCCCGCCGGCGACTGGCTCACGCCGCAGGAGCTCGACGCCGTCCTTCTCAACCGCTACCCATCATCGGCCATCGACCTGCGCGGGCTGCTCGCCGAGCGCTACCGCGTCGAGCCCGACCAGCTTGTCCTCGGCAACGGCAGCAATGAGGTCCTGCTCAACACGTTCCTCGTGTTCGGCGGTCACGGCCGCAAGACGCTGCTGTTCCAGCCGACGTACTCGATGCATGCGCGTCTCTCGATCATCGCGGGCGGCACGGTCGTCGATGAGCTGATCGGCCTGCCGTACGACATCACGCGCGAGCGCGCGGTCAGGGCGGCGGCGAAGGCCGGCGCGGACATCATCGTGTTCACGACGCCGAACAATCCGACCGGCAACGAGGTCCCGTTCGACGCGATCCTCGCGGTCGCCGAGGCGCATCCCGAGACCCTCATCCTCGTGGATGAGGCGTACAGCGATTTCGCCCGCACGACGATGCTGCCCGAGCTCGCGACGCACCCGAACATGGTCATCAGCAAGACGTTCTCGAAGGTCCGCGCCGCGGCCGGCCTGCGGGTCGGGATACTCGTGACGCACCCCGCGGTCGCCGATCTCTTCCGCGCCGTGCAGCTGCCGTACAACGTCAGCACCTTGACGCACGCGGTCGCTGCGAAGATCGCCAAGGACGACGCGTCGGTCGCGCGTCGCGTCGAGCAGTGCCATCAGGAGCGAGCCCGCGTGTACGCCGCGCTGAAGAAAGTGCGTTCGATCGAGGTCTATCCATCGGTGACGAACTTCATCCTCTTCCGCATGAAGGAGGAGACGCCCGCCGCGGTGCACGCGCGCTTCCTCGAGCAGAGCGTCCTGATCCGCGACATCTCGATGTGGCCGGGGTGTGAGGGCTGCCTGCGCGTCTCGATCGGCACTCCCGCGGAGAATGACCGCTTCATCGCAGCTCTCGACGAGGTCTTTGCGGCGGCGCGCGCATAGCGACCCTCCTCATCGACGCGTCCAGCCTCGCGTACCGCGCCTACCACGCGATGCCCGAGGTCCGTGCCCCGGACGGCACGCTCGTGAACGCGGTCGTCGGCTTTCTGAACTTCATCGAGCGCCTGCTCCACGATCGCAAGCCGCAGCGGCTGTACGTCGCGTTCGAGTTCGGCAGCGACTGGCGACCCCAGTTCCGGGTCGCGCTGCTTCCCGAGTACAAGAGCGCGCGCGTCGCCACGGGAGACGAGCCGCCGGACGAGGTCGAGCCGCAGCTGCTGATCATCGCGGAGCTGCTGCGCGCGCTCGGCATCTCGATAGCCAATGCGTCGGAGTGCGAGGCGGAGGATGTCATCGCGACTCTCACCACGAAGATCCCTGGGCCGATCGAGATCGTGAGCGGCGACCGAGACCTTTACACGCTGGTGCGTGACCCGCGTATCCGCGTCCTCTTCACGGTGAAGGGCGTCACCGAGCTCGCGTCGGTGGATCAAGCGTGGATCCACGCGAAGTACGGCATCCCCGGTGATCGCTACATGGACTACGCGATCCTGCGCGGCGATCCGTCCGACGGGCTTCCAGGCGTGCGCGGGATCGGAGAGAAGACCGCGTCGCAGCTGCTCGCGAAATACGGTTCGCTCGACGGGATCCTGGCGGCAAAGGACCTGTCGCCGACGATCCGCGCGAAGCTCAACGTGTCGAAGGACTACCTCGTCGCCGCGCGCCGAGTCGTCGGTCCGGTGCTCGACTGTGCGATCGAGGTGACCGGTGATGGCACGATCCCTAAGGAGCCGCCTGAGCCGATGCTCGTCGCGGCACTCGCGCAGAAATACGGCGTGGAGGCCTCGACGCGCCGGGTGCTGGACGCGCTCAAGGCATGACCGTCTTCGAAGACTTCATGACCCGCGGCGCGCGGCTGCGCGGCATCACGGTCCGCCAGTCGAAGTTCGGCGGACACGGTGAGGCGCTCTGGCTCGGCAAGGTCGAGATCGCGCATTGTCACAAGGGCCACGCCGATGTCCGACTCACACGGCAGGTCGTGCGCGAGCTCGGCGACGAGCTGCGCGGCGATGCGCGGATCGATCTGCGACGCTCTGGTTCGGATTGGATCCTGGTGCGGCTCCGTCGGAGCGACGACGTCGATCGCGCCCTCGAGCTGGTGCGCCGGGCGATCCGCGCGACCCGTACCATCGCGGCGTGATCGTCTACCCCGCGATCGACATCTACGGCGGACGCGTGGTCCGCATGACGCGCGGCGATTTCTCGACGGTCGAGGAGGTGGCTCCTTCGCCACTCGAGGCCGCGAAGCGTCTCGTCAACGAGGGCGCCGAATGGCTGCACATCGTCGACATCGACGGCGCGAGGACCGGGGAGCCCGCGAACCTCGATGCGATCCGCCAGATCTCGAACCGCTTCACGGTGAAGATCCAGGCGGGCGGAGGGATCCGCGACTTCGACACCGCCGAGCGATTCGCGGAGGCTGGCGCCTCGCGCATCGTCGTCGGCACGGCGGCCATCGAGGATCCCGAGCTCATCGGTCGCCTGGTCGACCGCCACGCCGACGGCATGGCCGTCGCGGTCGATGCCCGTAACGGAATGGTGATGACGGCCGGCTGGACCGAAACGAGCGAGGTGCGCGCCGTCGATCTCATGCAGAAGCTCGCGGTGACCGGTGTCCCGTCGGTCGTTTACACGAATGTTTCCGTCGACGGGACGCTGCAGGGGCCCGACGTCGAGGGCCTTGAGGCGGTCGCCCGCGCGTTCGGCGGGGACGTCATCTACTCGGGTGGGGTCGGCTCTCTTGACGACATCCGTGCGGTGGCGAAGCTGCGGCACCGCGGGATTCGCGGGGTGGTCGTGGGCCGGGCGCTCTATCTGGGTCGCTTCTCGCTGCGTGATGCGATCGCCGCCGCCAACGCTCGGTAGCGCTCCTGCCGCGTCCCCGGTCCATGCATGGGTGTTTCTGCCCGTGGCCCGCGTCTTGCGTAGCCCTGCCGCATGCTCTTGACCGCTGACATGGCGTTCAGCATCGGTCTCTTCGCCGGATGGCTCGCACTGGTGGTCTGGCTGGTGTGGCCCGACCCGCACTGCGCCTGCTGCGCGAAGCGCCTGGCCGAGCGAGTGCGCGACCGCTCCTCCTAGCCTGTCACCTGATCCTGCTCGGGCTCGGTGGGCGCGAGGAGGAAGATCCAGATGTCCCAGGCGACGTGGCTAGTGATGAGGGCAGGCATGCTCATGCCGATCGCCCGCAGCAGCCCCCAATAGACTCCCGCGACCGTCGCCGCGCCGATGAGCGTCGCGTTTCCCGTGACCAAGTGGGCGCCCCCGTACGCCATGGCCGCGCCGGGCGCGCCGATGCGCCGCTGGACGAATCCGCGCCAGAAGAGCTCCTCGGCCGGTCCGATGACCGTCGCGAGGCGCGTCGCGATCTCGCCCTTGGGCCGCAGCGAACGGAGCGCGTAGATGTCGCCGATCTCCTTTGACCCGCGCGGCATGACGGTGCGCGCCATGCGATCGCCGGCACGGAAGATGGCGTAGAGGCCCGCCGCGGAGAGGAGCCCTAGCGCGACGTCGCGCTCTCGGAAGCGAAGCCGGCGCAGCTCGGCCTCGTTCGCGAGCGTCATCGTGCCGAGCAGGAAGCCGGTGAACGTCATGCGCTCCCAGAACTTCGCGCGCGGCCCGCGGAACGTCAGCCCGAACAGCCCGAATGCCATCGCCAGACCAATAGCCACGACCGGATCGCGTTTGCTCATCGCTTGTGCCCGATGTCTGTGATCACGTACGGAAGTATCGCCGCGCACGAAATGTGGAAATCTCTATTGCCTTCAGCGCCCGTGTCTGCTACATCTGCGTGGTCGCGCCACGCGCGCGTCAGAAAGGAGTGTTGATTGATGGTTTCGTTCCTCGCATCGAATCGGGAGGCCAGCTCGGGGTAGCGCGGTAGGAGCACGCTCACTGCGCCGCAAGGCCACGGGCTCCTCCCGTGGCGTTTTTGTTGTTTACAGCAAGAAACATCCGTAGGGAGGAGACCGATGGTCAATCGGAAATGCTGCGACAGCGACTGCGACAACCACGCCGTCCAACGATCGCTATACCGGCACGCGCTCAACGCGCTGCAGCTCGCATCGCGCTCGGGTTGTGCTTCAAAAGAAGCGCTCGAGCTCGCCGAGCGATGCGAAGAGCTGCTACGGGCAGCTGACGGCGGCGTGCTTCAGTCGGTCGCGCAGCGTTGATCGCCCCATACACCGCCGGCGCGGCGGCTGGTCGACCAT
>Ga0208989_10000372_pt1 | contig 12506 bp, 11 predicted proteins | sample MedBloCAOM3_M1_FD_187852 | JGI IMG/M metagenome (GOLD analysis project Ga0208989, IMG submission 187852) | Forest soil microbial communities from El Dorado National Forest, California, USA - Mediterranean Blodgett CA OM3_M1 (SPAdes) (version 2) | ecosystem: Environmental > Terrestrial > Soil >...
GCAGGCGGGTCTGCGCTTCCGGTGGCATGTCGCCGATCTCGTCGAGGAACAGCGTGCCGCCCGACGCTTGCTCGAACTTTCCGGCCGAGCGCTGGACAGCGCCGGTGAAGGCACCGCGCTCGTGGCCGAACAATTCGCTTTCGATCAGCTCGCGCGGGATCGCCGCCATGTTGAGGGCCACGAAGGGGCCTTTGCGGCGCTTGCCGTAGTCGTGCAACGCGCGCGCGACCAGCTCCTTGCCGGCACCCGACTCGCCCGTGACCATCACCGTGAGATCCGTCGACATCAGGCGGGCCAGTGCGCGGTAGATCTCCTGCATGGCCGGCGACCGACCGATCAGCGGCAGGCGCTCGCCGTCCTCTTGCGGATTGGCGTTGCGCTGCATCGATGTCGCCGGCGCCGACAGCGCGCGGTTCACCACCGAGATCAGCTCGTTGAGGTCAAACGGCTTGGGCAGGTATTCGAAGGCGCCGCGCTCTGTGGCGCGCACGGCCGTGAGCAGCGTCGACTGCGCGCTCATGACGATGATGCGGAGGTCGGGCCGGAGTTTGCGGATGCGCGGCACGAGGTCGAGGCCGTTCTCGTCGGGCATCACCACGTCGGTGATGACGAGCTGGCCCTCGCCCTCCTGGACCCATTGCCACAGCGTGGCCGCAGCGCCGGTGCTGCGGACATTGTGGCCCTGGCGGCCCAGCGCCTGGTGCAGGACGGTGCGGATGGCCCGATCGTCGTCGGCGATCAGGATGGTGGAGCCGCTGCTCATGGCGCGGCCGGGAGAAACTGCAAAGGCAACATCACTCTAAAGGTTGTGCGGCCGGGCTCGCTCTCGAACTCGATGGCCCCGCCGTGGTCGTTGATGATCTTGGCTACCAAAGCAAGACCCAGGCCGGTTCCTGTCGGCTTGTTTGTCACGAAAGCGTCAAATAGGTGGGCGCGGATCTCTTCGGACACGCCCTGGCCGTTGTCCCGCACCGAAACGACCAGGGGAAGGTTGACCTTGGCCTGCTGGCCGGGCACGGCCAGCCGCAGCCCGTGCCGGAAAGCTGTGGACAACTCGATCTCGCGTTCGCCGTCGCCGGGCACTTCGCAGGCGTTCTTCACCAGGTTGAGGAAAACCTGGATGAGCTGGTCGCGGTCGCCATGGACGTCGGGCAGCGACGGATCGTAGGTCTCGATGAAGCGCACGCCCTTGCCGAAGCCGTTCTGGGAGATGCGGCGGACATGGTTCAGCACCTGATGGATGTTGATCGGGCCGCGCTCGATCGGCCGGCCGTCGGCGAAGGCTTCCATGCGGTCGACCAGCGCCACGATACGGTCGGTCTCCTCGCAGATCAGGCTGGTCAGCTCGCGCTCGGAGTCGGGCACCGACTGCTCGAGCAGCTGCGCCGCGCCACGGATGCCCGACAACGGATTCTTGACCTCGTGCGCCAGCATGGCGGCGAGCGCGCTTACCGAACGGGCGGCGCTCCTGTGCGACATCTGGCGATCGATGTTGCGGGCGATCGTCTGCTCGACCAGCGTGACCACGACCAGACGGTCGCTGTCGGCAACCGGCGAGAGGCGAAGCGCACAGAAGCGATTGCCGATGCGCGGCGAGGAAAGCGTGACGCCGTTCTCAGCCACCGCACCGCCCGTCGCCAATACCTGCTCGAGGAGGGAAAAGAGCGGCGTGTCATCCGGCATGAATTCGCTCAGCGGGTGGCCGACGATGCGCGCGCGTCCGACGCCGAAGAACTGCTCGGCCGAGAGGTTGGCGTAATGCACGAGCCCGCCCCCATCGACCACCACCACGGCTTCCGAGAGCGAATCGAGGATCGCTGCTGGAAACTGCTCGCTCGGCGCGTTCGGTCGCTTGAGAGGCTGCAGCGGCATGCTATGCGGCCTGCCGTTCGAGCGCGGGCAGGAAGAACGAGGCCAGCAGGGCGCGGACCTTGCCCGGCTCGGTCTCGCGATTCACCGCGGCCCGGAACTCGGCCGAGGCCGGCAGACCCTTGGAATACCAGCCCAAATGCTTGCGGGCCATGCGCACGCCCGTCTCCTGGCCGTAATGCGACAGCATCGCGTCGAAGTGCCCGCGCACCGTGGCGTACTGCTCGGCCAGCGACGGATCGGCCAGGCGCTCGCCGGTCCGCAGATAGTGGATCGCCTGGTTCAGGAACCACGGCCGGCCGTAGGCGCCGCGCCCGATCATCACGCCGTCGGCGCCCGATTGCTCGAGGGCCGCGTCGACGTCGTCGAGCGAATCGATGTCGCCGTTGACGATGACCGGCAGCCTGGTGGCCTGCTTGACGTTGGCGACGAAGGCCCAGTCGGCCTGCCCGTCGTAAAATTGGCAGCGCGTGCGGCCGTGCACGGTCAGCATCTTGATGCCGCACTGCTCGGCGATGCGCGCGAGGTTGGGCGCGTTGCGATTGTTCGAATCCCAGCCCGTGCGCATCTTGAGCGTCACCGGCAGCTTCACGGCTTTGACGGTCGCCTCGAGGATCTTCGCGGCGTGCACCTCGTCGCGCATCAGCGAGGAGCCGGCATGGCCGTTCACGACCTTCTTCACCGGGCAGCCGAAATTGATGTCGATGATGGCGGCACCGCGATCCTCATTGAGCTTCGCGGCCTCGGCCATGACCTCGGGTTCGCAGCCCGCGAGCTGGACCGACATGGGGAACTCTTCCGGCGAGTTTTTAGCCATCAGCAGAGTCTTGCGGTTCTCGCGCACCATCGCTGCCGAGGCGATCATCTCGGACACGACAAGTCCCGCCCCGTCCCGCTTCACCATCTGGCGGAAAGGCATATCGGTCACGCCCGACATCGGCGCCAGGATGACGGGATCTTCGAGGCGGATCGGGCCGATATCGACGGGCTGAAGGCGAGGTGTGCAGTCCATGTCTTCTGATCAGTAAATAGGCATCTTGTGCAGTGCACAATAATTGAGCGAGCAATAGCGGGTCCGAGCGGTGCGTGCAAGGGTCCGAAGTGCGCACCCTCTAAGCCAATGTTATTGAACGTCTCGTGCCAACTTGTATCGCCTTGATCGTCGCTGGAGGGCGGGGAAGCCGCTTCGGCGGTCCCCTGCCCAAGCAATATGCCCTTTTTGAGGGACAACCGGTCCTGCGCCGCACCCTGACCGTCTTCGGCACTGTTCCCGGGATCAACCGGATCCAGGTCGTGATCGGTCCCGGCGACGAAGCGCCCTACCAGGCAGCCATTGCAGGCTTTGTGTTGCCCCCGCCGGTCGCAGGCGGCGCGAGCCGGCAGCATTCGGTGTTGAATGGCCTGGAAGCGCTGGCCGCCCAGCCGCCGGACCTTGTCGCCATTCACGACGCCGCCCGCCCCTTCGTCCGGCCTGCCGATATTGCCGCCTGCCTGAAAGCTGTGTCGGCGCCGGGCGTCGACGGCGCCGTCCTGGGTGTACCGCTCGCCGACACCCTGAAGCGCGTCGACGGCGGGGGCGCCATTTCCGAAACGGTGCCGCGTGCCCATTTGTGGCGCGCCCAGACGCCCCAGGTCTTCCGATTCGCAGCCCTGCTCGCAGCGCATCGCGGTGCAGCCCCGCTCGGCGCCAGCGACGCCACGGCGCTCACCGACGATGCGGCTGTCGCCGAGCGCGCCGGCCTCAGGGTTGTCATGGTCGCGGGCCACGACGATAACCGCAAGATCACCACCGCCCAGGATCTCCAGCAGGCAGCGACCATGGAAACGCGCACGGCGCTCGGCTTCGACGTTCACGGCTTCGGCCCCGGCAACGCGGTGATGCTGGGCGGCGTCGCCATCCCCCATGCGCAGGCGCTCGCCGGGCACTCCGACGCCGACGTGGCGCTTCATGCGCTGACCGACGCGGTGCTGGGTGCGGTCTGCGCCGGCGACATCGGCAAGCATTTCCCGCCATCCGATCCGCAGTGGCGTGGCGCCTCCTCCGACCGTTTCCTGCGCCACGCTGTGGAACTCGTGGAAGCGGCCGGCGGCCGGATCGTGCATCTCGATCTCACGCTGATCTGCGAGGCGCCGCGCATCGGCCCGCATCGCGAGGCGATGGTCGAAAGCATCGCTCGCATCGCCGGCGTCGGGCGTGACAGGGTGAGCGTGAAAGCCACGACCACGGAAGGATTGGGCTTCACCGGTCGGCGCGAAGGGATTGCGGCCCAGGCCGTCGCCACGGTCGAGGTGCCGAGAACCTAGAAACGATTCGCCTCACCCTGAGGAGGCGCGAAGCGCCGTCTCGAAGGGTGGGCAACAGTAAAGCAGGTAGCCCATCCTTCGAGACGCCGTGCTACGCACGGCTCCTCAGGATGAGGTGATAAGGTTTCGAAGTCTGTTTCCGAGGTTGTTCGAAATGTTCGATCACGAAATGAGGGATGCGGCGGAGCGCGTGCTGCATGCCTGCCGCAAGCGCAAGCTCAAGGTCGTCACGGCCGAGTCGTGCACCGGCGGGCTGGTCGCCGCCACGCTGACGGCAATCGCGGGCTCGTCCGACGTGGTCGACCGTGCCTTCGTCACCTACGCCAACGAGGCCAAGCGCGAGATGCTGGGCGTCTCGTGGGATGCCCTTCTGGGTCACGGCGCGGTGAGCGATCCCGTGGCGCGCGCCATGGCGGCGGGCGCGCTGGCCCGATCCGGCGCCGATCTCGCGGTGTCAGTCACCGGCGTCGCCGGCCCCGGCGGCGGCACCGCCGAAAAGCCGGTCGGCCTCGTGCATCTGGCGGCAGCGCGGACCGGACACGACATCATCGCCGAGCGCCACGTATTCCCGGGAGATCGCGATTCGATCCGGCGCGTGTCGGTGATTACCGCGTTGACGATGCTGGCGTCGCTGGCCGAACGCTAGGCTTGCCGTAGAGCTGATTGGCGCGGGCCTCGAAAGCCGAGACCATGCGCTTGACCGCTTCGGCGAACAGCAGCCGCACGGTCTGCTGCAGCAGTATCGAGCGGAATTCGAACTCCAGGCTGAAACGAATCAGCGCGCCGTCCGGATGGGGCTCGAACGACCAGTGGCTCGCCAGCTGACGAAAAGGTCCCTCGACGCCGGTGGTCTCGATGCGTGGCCCATCCTCGGCGTCGGGCGTCAGCACGATGCGCGACACGAATTTTTCGTGGAAAGGCCCGAAGCCGATGGCGAGCTCGGCGACCTGCAGGGTGGGGCTTTCCTGACGCCGTATGCGCGCCGCCGTGCACCACGGCAGGAATTCGGGATAGCGCGGGACGTCCGCCACGAGATCGTACAGCTGGCGGGGAGCGAAGCGCACGATGCGCCGCTCGGCATGACGTGTAACCACGCCGCGATCAGCCCCTGAGATGCGCGGCGCGCGCCGCCTTCAGCCGGGCGAAATCGTCGCCCGCGTGATAGCTCGAGCGCGTGAGCGGCGAGGCCGAGACCGTCAGGAAGCCCTTGGCGCGCGCCAGCACGGCGAGTTCGTCGAATTCGGCCGGAGTCCAGAAGCGGTCGAGGGGCGCATGCTTGGGCGTGGGCTGCAGGTATTGGCCGACCGTCAGGAAGTCGACGTCGGCCGCCCGCAGGTCGTCCATTACCTGCAGGATCTCCTCACGCGTCTCGCCCAATCCCACCATCAGGCCGGATTTGGTGAACATCGAGGGATCGATCTCCTTCACCCGCGACAGCAGGCGCAGCGACGTGAAGTAGCGCGCGCCGGGCCGGATGGTCGGATAGAGCCGCGGCACGGTCTCGAGATTGTGGTTGAACACGTCGGGGCGCGCCGCGACCACGGTCTCGATGGCGCCCGGCTTGCGCATGAAGTCTGGTGTCAGCACCTCGATGGTGGTCGTCGGCGCCGAGCGATGCAGCGCCGCAATGACCGCGGCGAAGTGCCCTGCCCCGCCGTCCGAAAGATCGTCACGGTCGACCGACGTCACCACGACATGGCCGAGGCCCAGCTTGCCGACCGCTTCGGCGATGTTGGCGGGCTCATGGGGATTGAGCGCCCCCGGCTTGCCGGTGGCGACATTGCAGAAGGCGCAGGCCCGCGTGCAGGTGTCGCCCATGATCATGAAGGTCGCGTGCTTCTGCTTCCAGCACTCGCCGATGTTGGGGCAGGCCGCCTCCTCGCACACCGTCGTCAGCCCGTACTCGCGCATCAGGCGCTTGGTCTCGGCATATTCCGGCGAGTTGGGTGCACGCACCCTGATCCAATCCGGCTTGCGCCGAATGGGATTGTCCGGCCGATGCGCCTTCTCGGGGTGGCGCTCGGCCCGGCTCAGCGGGAGCTTGTCGATTGTGCCGTCCATCGCAGCCTAGATATGGAGCGGCCGGCCGTAAGCCGCCAGTACCGCCTCGTGCAACATTTCCGACAGGGTGGGATGCGGGAACACGGTGGCCATCAGCTCGGCCTCGGTCGTTTCCAGGGTCTTGGCGACGCTGTAGCCGTGGATCAGCTCGGTGACCTCGGCGCCGATCATGTGGGCGCCTAAAAGCTCGCCGGTCTTGGCGTCGAACACCGTCTTGACGAAGCCTTCGGGCTCGCCCAGCGCGATCGCCTTGCCGTTGCCGATGAAGGGGAACTTGCCGACCTTGATCTGCAGGCCCTTGGCCTTCGCCGCGGCCTCGGTGAGGCCGATGCTGGCCACCTGAGGCTGGCAATAGGTGCAGCCCGGGATGTTCTCGGTCTTCATCGGATGCACGCCTTTGACGCCGGCGATCTTCTCGACCACCAGCACGCCCTCGTGCATGGCCTTGTGGGCGAGCCACGGCGGGCCGGCCACGTCGCCGAGGGCATAGACGTTCGGCTCGCCGGTGAAACCCCACGGGTCGATCACGATGTGGGTCTTCTCGACCTTCACCTTGGTGCCTTCGAGACCCAGATTCTCGACATTGCCGACGATGCCGACGGCGCTGATGACGCGGTCGACGGTGATCTCCTGGCTCTTGCCGCCCGACGTGATGGTGGCCGTCACCTTGTCGTTGGCCTTCTTCAGGTTGCTGACCGTGGCGGCAGTCAGGATCTTCATGCCCTGCTTCTCGAAGGCGCGCTTGGCGAAAGCCGAGACCTCCTCGTCCTCCACCGGCAGGATGCGGTCGAGTACCTCGGCGACCGTCACCTCGGCGCCCATGGTGCGGTAGAAGCTCGCGAACTCGATACCGATCGCGCCCGACCCGATCACCAGCAGCGATTTGGGGAATTCGGGCGGCACCATCGCCTCCCGGTAGGTCCAGACGAGCTTGCCGTCGGACTCAAGGCCAGGGAGCTGGCGGGCGCGGGCACCGGTCGCCAGGATCACGTTCTTGGCGGTGAGGGTTACGTTGCTCTTGTCCTTCATCGCCACCGCGAGCTTGCGCTGACCGCCTTCGCTGCCCGCGAGCTTCGCGTCGCCGTCGAACACCGTGATCTTGTTCTTGCGCATCAGCATCTTGACGCCGTTGCTGAGCTGGTTCGCGACCTTGCGCGAGCGCTCGACGACCTTCTTGGCGTCATAGGAGAAGTCCTTGACGGAAATCCCGAAGGAGTCGGCGTGCTTGATGAGGCCGAAGACCTCCGATGTGCGCAGCAGCGCCTTGGTCGGGATGCAGCCCCAGTTGAGGCAGATGCCGCCCATGTTCTCGCGCTCGACGACGGCGGTCTTGAGCCCGAGCTGCGCGGCGCGGATCGCCGCGACGTAGCCGCCCGGTCCGCCGCCCACAACGATAAGGTCGAAACTGGTCTCGGCCATCGTGGTACCCCTACACCAGCATCGCGGCCGGCTGCTCGATATAGGCGCGCAGCGTCTGCAGGTATTGAGCGCCCATCGCGCCGTCGACCACGCGGTGGTCGACCGCCAAGGTGCAGCTCATCATGTTGCGCACGACCACCTGGCCTTTGCGCACGACCGCCCGCTCCTCGCCCATGCCGACCGCCAGGATCATCGCCTGCGGCGGGTTGATGATCGCGGAAAAGCTGTTGATGCCGAACATGCCGAGGTTGGAGATGGTGAAGCCGCCGCCCTGGAACTCGTCGAGCTTGAGCTTGCCGATCTTGGCGCGGGCCGCGAGGTCCTTCATCTCCGAGGCGATCTGCGCCAAGCCCTTCATATCGGCATTGCGCACGATCGGCGTGATCAGGCCGCGGTCGGTGGCGACGGCGACCGAGATGTCGACCGCGCCGTATTGAATCATCTCGTCCTCGGCCCACGAGGCGTTGCACTCGGGATGATCGCGCAACGCCTTGGCGCACGCCTTGATCACCATGTCGTTGACCGAGACCTTGGTGCCCTTCTTTTCCGCCACGGCGTTGATCGCCTGGCGCGCGGCCAGCAGGGCGTCGATCTCGAGATCCACCGTCAGATAAAAGTGCGGCACGGTCTGCTTGGACTCGAGCATGCGCCGCGCGATCACCTTGCGGACGGCGGTGTGCGGCACGCGCGTGTCGCCCGGCGCCACGAACACCGGCTGCCCGCCGGACGGCGGCGCGGCCTTGGGCGCCGCGGCGGCAACAGGAGCGGCGACTGGGGCTGCACCGGGCTTGGCCGACTCGACGTCCGCCTTGACGATGCGGCCGTTCGGTCCGCTGCCCTTGATGGCGGATAGATCGAGCCCCTTCTCCGCGGCGATGCGCTTGGCGAGCGGCGAGGCGAAGATGCGCCCACCGCTCGGCGCCGCTGCCGGCTTCGCGGCGGGCGCTTGTGCGGCAGGTGCGGCCGGTGCCGCAGGCGCGGCCGGAGCGGGCTTGGGAGCCGAAGGCGGCGCGGCTGCGGGAGCGGGTTTCGGCGCCGGAGCGGGTGCAGGCGCTGCGCCGGCTGGCACGGCAGTCTCCCCCTCCTCCAGCAGGATTGCGATCACGGCATTGACCGGCACGCCCTCGGCGCCCTCCGGCACGACGATCTGACCGATCTTGCCCTCATCGACCGCCTCGACCTCCATGGTCGCCTTGTCGGTCTCGATCTCGCACATCACCTGGCCCGCCTTGACGGTGTCGCCCACCTTCACGTGCCATTTGGCGAGCTTGCCCTCCGTCATGGTCGGCGACAGGGCGGGCATCAGGATATTGATCGACATGACTTGGCCCCGCGTCAGCGATTGCAGACCGCGCGGGCGGCCTCGACAATGTTTTCCGGCTGCGGCAGCGCCATGCGTTCGAGATTCGCGGCATAAGGCAGCGGCACGTCGACTCCGTGCACGCGTTTTACCGGCGCGTCCAGCCAGTCGAAGGCATGCTCCATCATCTGGGCGGCAAGCTCCGAGCCGATGCCGGCGAACGGCCAGCCTTCCTCGACCGAGACCAGCCGGTTGGTCTTCTTCACCGAGTTGACGATGGTCTCGGTATCGAACGGGCGCAGGCTCCTGAGGTTGATCACCTCCGCGTCGATGCCCTGCTTGGCGAGCTCCTCGGCGGCAGCCAGCGCTTTGCCGACCATGATCGAAAACGCCGTGATCGTGACGTCCTTGCCGGCGCGCTCGATCTTGGCCTTGCCGATGGGCAGGATGAAATCGGGATCCTCCGGCACGTCGAACGACTGGCCGTAGAGGATCTCGTTCTCGAGGAAGATCACCGGGTTGGGGTCGCGGATCGCGGCCTTGAGCAGGCCCTTGGCGTCGGCAGCGCTCCACGGCGCCACCACGCGCAGGCCCGGGCAGTGGGCATACCAGCTCGCGTAGCATTGCGAATGCTGGGCGGCGACCCGCGCGGCGGCTCCGTTGGGACCGCGGAACACGATCGGGCACGTCATCTGGCCGCCTGACATGTAATGCGTCTTGGAGGCCGAGTTGATGATCTGGTCCATCGCCTGCATGGCGAAGTTGAAGGTCATGAACTCGACGATCGGCTTCAGCCCGGCGAACGCCGCGCCGACACCGAGCCCCGCGAAGCCGTGCTCCGTGATCGGCGTGTCGATGACCCGCCTTTCGCCGAATTCCTCGAGCAGGCCCTGGCTTATCTTGTAGGCGCCCTGGTACTGCGCGACCTCCTCGCCCATCAGGAAGACCTGACCGTCCTTGCGCATCTCCTCGGCCATGGCGTCGCGCAACGCCTCGCGCACCGTGATGTGGACGGTCTTGCCCTTCCATTCCGGTTCGGCGGCGGGCGCGGGCGTAGCCGGCGGCGCCGCGGCCGGCTGGGTAGCGGCAGGTGCAGCAGGGCGCGCGGCGGGCGCCGGCGCTTCGCCCTTCGGGGCGGCTGCGGGAACAGCAGCGGGAGCCGACTTGGCGGCATCAGCGACGCTCTCGCCCTCGGCGGCGAGAATGCAGATCGGCGTGTTCACCGCCACGCCTTCGGTACCCTCTTCCACCAGGATTTGCGCGACGGTGCCTTCGTCGACCGCTTCGACCTCCATCGTCGCCTTGTCGGTCTCGATTTCGCAGAGCACCTGACCTGCCTTCACCACGTCGCCTACCTTCACGTGCCACTTGGCGAGCTTGCCCTCCGTCATGGTCGGCGACAGAGCGGGCATCAAAACCGGAATGGGCATCAGATCAGGCCTCGACCAGGACGTCGGTCCACAACTCCGACGGATCGGGCTCGGGACTGTGCTGCGCATATTCCGCCGCGTCGTTCACGATCTTGCGGATCTCGGCATCGACCGCCTTCAGCGCCGCTTCATCGGTCTTCTTCTCGTCGAGCAGGATCTTGCGCACATGGTCGATCGGGTCGCGCTCGTTGCGATACTTGTCGACCTCTTCCTTGGTCCGGTACTTCGCCGGGTCGCTCATCGAATGGCCGCGATAGCGATAGGTCTGCATCTCGAGGATATAGGGGCCCTTGCCGCTGCGGGCGTAGTCGACGGCCTTCTCGCCGGCTGCCCGCACCGCCAGCACGTCCATGCCATCGACGCGCTCGCCGGGAATGCCGAAGGCCTCGCCATGGCGATAGAGCTCGGTGGTGGCCGAGGCGCGCTCGACCGAGGTCCCCATGCCGTAGCGGTTGTTCTCGATGATGTAGACGACGGGGAGCTTCCAGAGGGCCGCCATGTTCATGGCCTCGTAGACCTGGCCCTGGTTGGCGCTGCCGTCGCCGAAATAGGTCAGCGAGACGTTCTTGGCGCCGTTGTATTTGTGCGCGAAAGCCAGGCCCGTGCCGATCGGCACCTGGGCGCCGACGATGCCGTGGCCGCCGTAGAAATTCTTCTCGCGGCTGAACATGTGCATCGAGCCGCCCTTGCCCTTGGAATAGCCGGTGCTGCGACCGGTCAGCTCGGACATCACGCCCTTGGGGTTCATGCCGGCGGCCAGCATGTGGCCGTGGTCGCGGTAGGAGGTGATGATGGAGTCCTTGGCCTCGATGGTCGCTTGCATGCCGACGACGACGGCTTCCTGGCCGATGTAGAGATGGCAGAAACCGCCGATCAGGCCCATGCCGTAGAGCTGGCCGGCGCGCTCCTCGAAGCGGCGGATCAGCAGCATGTCGCGGTAGTATGATTTGAGCTGGTCGGCGCTCACGCTGTTATCGCCGGGCGAAGGCGGTTTGGCTGGAGACTTCGATCCTGCAGGAACAGATTCGTCCTTCGGCTTCACGGCCGGCTTCGCCATTCGGATTCCCCTCGCTAACCCACTCCGGCTTATAGCATCGCTTATGGCGATGTGGTTGATCTAGCAGGAAAAACCAGATCGTCAGCGAGTGCGCCGCAGCAATTGAGAGATTGTTTGCAAGCGGACGTCGGCGCCGGACAGTTTGTTTCAGCAGGCCGCAAAGCGAACCTGATCAGCGCGTCATGGACGTGCCCGGCGCCTGCTCATCGCGTCGGCGTGAAGACGATGATGTCTTCCTTGCGCGAGAAGTTCAGCAGGATGCGGGCGCGCTCGTCCAACATGTCGGGATCAAGACTCTGGTTGCGCAGCGCAGCGACGCGCCGCTCCCAGATCTTCCGCGTCGTCTCGGCTTCCGCCAGGTTCTGATCGGCGATCATGGTCTCGCGTTGCAGATGCGCCATGGCCAGCAGGCCGCGATCACCGTTCACGAGGTGGTAGCCGAAATAGCCGAACATCATGGCGAAGATGATCGGAACCAAGATTTGACGCGGTCGCAACATATGCTGACTCTCTTGCAACATATGGCAACATATGGTGGCCGAAAGTCAAGTTTCTCCCTTGATCATGGGCTCTTGGCACCCGCCAATGCGATGCGGACGCGGCGGTTGTGACGCCCCTTGTTGTCGATCTTGAGGATGCGGATGGGCGGCGATGCGCCCGTCGAGGCGAGATGAGTGCCGCCGCAGGCCTGTCGATCGAGGCCGACGATCTCGACGATGCGGATCTTGCCATCGGGTGTAGGGGGCGGTGCCACTGAGCGACTGCGAATAAGCCCGTGCTCGGCCTGCGCCTCTGCCATCGGGACGTAGGCCAGGTTGACGGCGATGTTCTGGGCGATCACGTCGTTGATCGGGCCTTCGAGCGCGCGCAGCCGGTCGTTGTCGGCGCCCGGCACGTCGAAATCCATGCGCGCCGAACCGTCCTCGGCCATCTGCACGCCAGTGACCAGGGCGCCGTCGAAACTCTGGAAGACGAAGGCATTGAGGATATGCGTGGCGGTGTGAAGCTGGCGCATGGTCTGGCGAAAGTCGGGATCGACCGTGGCCTCGACGCTACCCGACAGTTC
>Ga0208989_10000373_pt1 | contig 12486 bp, 13 predicted proteins | sample MedBloCAOM3_M1_FD_187852 | JGI IMG/M metagenome (GOLD analysis project Ga0208989, IMG submission 187852) | Forest soil microbial communities from El Dorado National Forest, California, USA - Mediterranean Blodgett CA OM3_M1 (SPAdes) (version 2) | ecosystem: Environmental > Terrestrial > Soil >...
AACCCGCGCAATTTGCGGCGGGCTTGGGTGGAGGCGCCGGGTGCTGCCCCCGGGTCCGAATGGTTTATTGCGGCGGCAATTTATTTCCATAGCCGGCGAACCGGCACCCCCAATATAGGGTGCAATAGCTGGGAAAAACAGAGCTTTGCAGCGCATCGGGGCACGGAACACGTCGCGTAGCGGCGTTGAACAGGGGTGGAACACGCTGAATCGGGTTGGCCTTGCGCAGCCGCCGTTCTATGTCTCAATTATGCCCCCGGATTCGCCACCGGCTGCCATTGCGGCGCCCGTTATCCCGACATCAACCCCGCCCGGCCTGATCGCGCTGTTCGTCGCGTTCGCTAAAATGTCGCTCGCCGGCTTCGGCGGCGTGCTGGTCTGGGCGCGGCGCGGCATCGTCGACCAGCACCGCTGGATGACCGCGGACGAATTCAATGAAACCTACGCGCTGTGCCATTTCTTGCCCGGCCCGAACGTCGTCAACCTGTCGGTGGTGTTCGGATCGCGCTTTCGCGGCGTTGCTGGCGGCATCGCGGCCTTTGCCGGGTTGCTCGGTCCTCCCATTGTCATCGTGACCATCGTGGCGGCACTCTATGCGCAGTTCGGCGAAATCGACGCCTTGCGGCGCATCTTGGCCGGCGTGTCCTGCGCGGCGGTGGGGCTGCTGATATCAGCCGCTTTCCGGATGATGATGCCGCTGATCAAAAGACGCGATCTGGTCGGACTGGTTATCCTGGCCGCGGTGTTTACCGCCATCGGCCTGATGCGGCTGCCGTTGCCGGCGGTGTTGCTGGTTGCGATCCCGCTCAGCATCGCCATCACCTTTGCTATCCGCCGGCGGCTCGCGGCATGAATTCAGACACCAACCCGATTATGACGCTGGCCTGGACGTTCGGGTTGATGTCGCTGTTTGCGGTGGGTGGCGCCAATGCCGCCATTCCGGAAATGCACCGGATTGCGGTCGACGTTCGGCACTGGATGACGGACAAGCAATTCGCCGATGTGTTCGCGATATCGCAGATGTCGCCGGGACCGAATGTGCTGATCGTAACCCTGATCGGCTATTCGGTCGCGGGCGTTGCGGGCGCGCTGGTCGCAACCCTTGCGATGTGCGGTCCGACGGCTATCCTTGCCTATTATGTGAGCCGACTGCTTACGCGATCGAGCCAATCGCGCTGGCCTGCGATTATTCAGGCGGCGCTGGTTCCGCTTTCAATCGGGTTGATGGGCGCCAGCGGCCTGATTCTGGCGCTGACCTCCGATCGGACTTGGGTAGCCGCCCTGGTCACCGCCGTATCAGCGGTGTTGGCCTTTGCGACGCGGCTCAATCCGCTCTGGCTGTTGCTGGCCGGGGGGTGTTTGGGTTTTGCTGGCGTTATCTGACGAAAATCGGTAGGCATCGTCAGAGCACCGTCACTGCTATCCAAACAGAATGGGCAGAAGCCCTATGCCGGGGAGAGAGATCGATGAGTGATACGCCGAGCCAGGGGCCGGTCAAATCCATCATGCCGAAATGGGTCCGTGGGCCGCAGGATTTTGTCGGCGGAATAGCGCTGATTGCAATCGCGCTATTCGCCCTGTGGGCATCGAGCGATCTCCAGGGCATGCATGGTTTCTCGTTTGGCGCCGGAACCGCGCCCCGCATGTTTGCGGTTCTGTTGCTTGGGTTAGGCATCGCGGTGATGGTCGTCGGTCTGTTGACCGAGGGCCCGCATTTGGCGACTTACGCTTGGCGGGGTCCGCTGTTCGTCTCGCTCGCCATTCTTTCCTTCGCAATCACGATCCGGCCGCTCGGTCTGGTGATCTCGGCATTCGCAAGCTTCATGATTTCTGCGCTGGGCACGCCGGAGACGCGGTGGAAGGAAACCATCATCGTCGGAATTTGCCTGACCATCGGCTGCAGTCTGCTTTTCCCGTATGCGCTCGGGTTGCCACTGCAGCTTTTCCCGCGTTTTCTGGTTCAGTGAGGGCGCAATGGCCGAACTTTTCTCCAATCTTGCCCTCGGTTTCGGTGTTGCGTTTACGCCGATCAATCTTCTGCTGTGTCTGGTCGGTGCGCTCGTCGGCACGCTGGTCGGCGTGCTGCCGGGCATCGGCACCATCGCCACCGTAGCCATGCTGCTGCCCATCACGTTTGGCCTGCCGCCGGTCGGCGCCTTGATCATGCTCGCGGGCATTTACTACGGCGCGCAATATGGCGGTTCGACCACGTCGATCCTCGTCAATATTCCGGGCGAAGCGACGTCGGTGGTGACCACGCTCGACGGCTTCCAGATGGCCAAACAAGGCCGCGCCGGCCCGGCGCTCGCGATCGCGGCGATCGGATCGTTTTTCGCAGGCTGCGTTGCGACCGTGCTGATTGCCGTGCTGGGAGCGCCGCTGACCAAGCTTGCGCTGGCGTTCGGGCCGGCCGAATATTTCTCGCTGATGGTGCTTGGCCTGATCTTCGCGGTGGTGCTGGCGAAGGGCTCGGTGCTCAAGGCAATCGCGATGATCGTGTTCGGTTTGCTGCTGTCGATGGTCGGTTCCGACATCGAGACCGGCGCGTCGCGCATGGCGTTCAACATCCCTGAACTCGCCGATGGCCTCGGCTTTGCCACGGTGGCGATGGGCGTGTTCGGATTTGCGGAAATTATTCGCAACCTCGACGCCGGCGCCGAGATGGACCGCGATCTCGTGCAGCAGAAGATCACCGGGCTGATGCCGACCAAGAAAGATCTGATTGATTCGGCGCCAGCCATTGTGCGCGGCACGATCCTGGGATCGATTCTCGGCATCCTGCCGGGCGGCGGCGCGGTGATCGCCTCGTTTGCGGCCTATACGTTCGAGAAGAAGATCGCCAAGGATCCCTCACGGTTCGGCCGCGGCGCGATCGAAGGCGTGGCGGCGCCCGAAAGCGCCAATAACGCGGCGGCGCAGACCTCGTTTATCCCGCTATTGACGCTCGGCATTCCGCCCAACGCGGTGATGGCGCTGATGGTCGGCGCGATGACCATTCATGGCATCGTGCCGGGGCCGCAGGTGATGCAGAAGCAGCCCGAGCTGGTATGGGGCATGATCGCCTCGATGTGGATCGGCAATCTGATGCTGATCATCATCAACCTGCCGCTGGTCGGCATCTGGGTGCGGCTGCTGCGGGTACCGTATCGTCTGATGTTTCCCTCGATCGTGATCTTTTGCGCGATCGGCATCTACTCCATCAACAATGCGCCCGTCGACGTCATACTCGCCGGCGCGTTCGGACTGCTCGGCTATTGGCTGATCAAGCATGATTTCGAGCCGGCGCCGTTGCTGCTCGGGATGGTGCTCGGACCGTTGATGGAAGAAAACCTGCGCCGGGCGCTGCTGATTTCGCGCGGCGATTGGACGGTGTTCGTTACCCGTCCGCTCTCGGCGGTACTGATGGCGACTGCCGCATTCCTGCTTGTGCTGGCGTTGCTGCCCTCGCTGCGCAAGAAGCGCGACGAGGTGTTCGTGGAGTCGGAGACCTGACTGCGTCGGTGCGCCGCATCCCGAAGTCGTATCGACTTCGGGAGCTGACGTGTGAGATGTCCATGCCGGCCGGTTTACGCCGGCATTTAGTCAACGGCTGGTTCCGGAGAACTTTGATGAATTTTTACAACCGCATGCTCGCGGGCGGTGTTCTGGCAGCGATTGTCAGCCTCAGTGCGATCGCAGCGCATGCTCAGGCGCAGGCCTATCCGACGCGCTCCATCACCATGATCGTGCCGTTCGCGGCGGGCGGTCCGACCGATGTCAACTCGCGCATTGTCGCGGCACATATGGCGCAGACGCTCGGCCAGAGCATTATCATCGAGAACGTGGTCGGCGCCGGCGGCACCACGGCTACAACTCGCGCCGCGCGTGCTGCCAATGACGGATATGTGCTGATCTCGGGGCATATGGGCACCCATGCGGCGTCCGTGCCGCTTTACCCCAACCTTGCCTACCATCCGGAAAAGGATTTCGAGCCGGTCGGCCTTTTGGCCGGGACACCGATCGTGATCCTGGCGCGCAAGGATTTTCCGCCTCAGAATTTAAAGGAATTCGTCACTTACGTGAAGGCCAATGTCGACAAGGTCAATGCGGCGCATGCCGGTGTCGGCTCGGTTTCGCATGCGTCGTGCGAGCTCCTGAATTCGATCCTCGACATCAAACCGACCGGCATTCCGTTCAATGGCACCGGTCCTGCGATGAACGCGCTGGTCGGCGGACAGGTCGACTACATGTGCGACCAGGTCGTCAACGCCGTGCCGCAGATCAACGGCGGCACCATCAAGGCCTACGCGGTCGCGACTCCCGAGCGCAATCCATCCTTGCCTGACATTCCGACCACCACGGAGGCTGGCCTCCCGGCCTTCCAGGCCCAGGCGTGGAACGGTATTTTTGCGCCGAAGGGAACCCCGGCGCCCATCATCGCCAAGCTTAACGCGGCGGTGGCCAAGGCACTGGACGATGAAGGCGTCCGCAAGCGCCTGCTCGATCTCGGCAGCGTGATCCCACCGGCGGCGGAACGCACGCCGGAAGCACTGGCAGCGCTGGTGAAAAGCGAAATCGCGAAGTGGACGCCGGTTCTAAAGCCCGCCACCAATTGATATCGCTAAGCAAAACCGGCTGAGGGCGAGGGCAGAACGCGTGCCCTTCTGCCCTTGCCGTTTGTGGGCCGGATGCTCATTTTTCCGGGTATAATCGATGTGTCCGGTCGAATCGCCGCTGTCGATTGGCCGGTCTGGCCGCTAAATTCGCCTTCTCCAAGGCTTATAACGTAACGTCCCATATCATAACGCCATGAACCAGTACCACGATCTGCTCGAACGGATTCTCAGCGACGGCGCGGAGAAGCACGACCGCACCGGCACCGGCACGCTGTCGGTATTCGGCCATCAGATGCGCTTCAATCTGGCCGCCGGATTCCCGATGCTGACCACGAAGAAGCTGCCGCTGAAATCGATCGTGCACGAGCTGCTGTGGTTTCTCGCCGGCGATACCAACATCAAATATCTCAAGGACCATGGCGTTTCGATCTGGAACGAATGGGCCGACGCCAATGGCGATCTCGGCCCGGTCTACGGATCGCAGTGGCGATCGTGGCCGGCGCCGGACGGGCGCAGCATCGACCAGATCTCCAGCGTCATCGATATGATCCGGCGCAATCCGGATTCGCGGCGCCTGATCGTGAGCGCGTGGAATCCGGCCGACGTCGACAAGATGGCGCTGCCGCCGTGTCATTGCCTGTTTCAGTTCTACGTCGCAGGCGGGAAATTGTCGTGTCAGCTCTATCAGCGTTCGGCGGACGTTTTTCTCGGTGTGCCCTTCAACATCGCGTCCTATGCGCTGCTGACGATGATGGTGGCGCAGGTGACGGGCCTGAAGCCCGGCGACTTCGTTCACAGTTTGGGCGACGTTCACCTCTATTCCAACCACCTCGAGCAGGCCCGGCTGCAACTGACGCGCCCGACCCGGCCGCTGCCGGTGATGAAGCTCAATCCGGCCGTGAAGGATATCTTCGCGTTCCGCTACGAAGACTTCGTGCTCGAAGGCTACGACCCGCACCCGCATATCAAGGCCGAGGTCGCGGTGTGAGCGATTGAATGTCCCTTACCATCCGCCGCGCGCGCCCCGGTGAAGCGGGACTTGTCCTGTCCTTTGTTCGCGAACTCGCCGAGTACGAGAAACTGCTCCACGAAGTGCAAGCAACCGAAGCGATGATCGACGTGGCGCTGTTCGGCAGCAATCCCCGGCTGTTCTGCGAGATCGCCGAGTGGAATGACGAACCGGTCGGCTTCGCGGTCTGGTTCATCAATTTTTCGACCTTCAGCGGCCGGTCCGGTATCTATCTGGAAGACCTGTTCGTCCGCCCCGCGCAACGCGGCAAGGGTATCGGCAAGGCCCTCCTGGTGCATCTCGCCAAGCAGTGCGTGGCCAACGGCTGGTCGCGATTGCAATGGTCGGTGCTGGACTGGAACACACCGTCGATTGAATTCTACAAATCGCTCGGCGCGGTCCTGATGGACGAGTGGACGGTTTGCCGGATCGGCGGTCCGGCGCTGTCGGCGCTTGCACAAGGAGCGCGCTGATGGAGGTCGTCCTTATCGTCGCGGTGGCCGATAACGGCGTGATCGGCTTTCGCGGTGCTATTCCCTGGCGGCTGAAGACCGACCAGCAACGCCTCAAGACGATGACGATGGACAAGCCCGTCGTGATGGGGCGCAAGACCTTTATCTCGCTGCGCAGGCCGCTTCCCGGACGCACCAATATCGTCGTCACGCGCGATGCGGATTTTCGCGCCGCGGGGGCGGTAGTGATGACTTCGTTCGCTGATGCCCGCGCGGTCGCTTTGGGCGATGCGCTGCGGCGTTTCGCCACTGAAATCGCCGTGATCGGCGGTGCGGAAATCTACGCGCAATGGATGGATATTGCCGACCGTCTGGAAATTACCGAAGTTCACGCCCGCCCCGACGGCGATACGTATTTTGCCGCAATTGATCCGGTTGACTGGGAAGAGGTTGCGCGCGTGCGGAATCCGGCCAGTTCGGACGACAGCGCGGAGTTTTCCTATGTGACATATCGCCGGCGAAAGTCGCATTAACTCCATTAGGCGATGTTTACATTGACAATTACCGGTTCAAGCATAGCTCCTTCGAGCAAGAAGCTTGCGTTGTAAGGGCCGGGGCGGTCCCCTATAAAGCCGTGCAGATATTGCAAGGCTGGGCGGCTTGGCCTTGGGCCCCGCGAAGGAGACTGTCAATGCCGTGGAAGAATCAAGGCGGAGGCCCGTGGGGCTCGGGTCCGAAAGGGCCGTGGGGCTCCGGCCCGCAATCGGCGGGGCCAAGGCCGCCCGATCTCGAAGACCTTCTGCGCCGCGGTCAGGACCGGCTTCAGCAGCTATTGCCGGGCGGGTATTTCAGCGGCATGGGCATCGTGCTGATCCTGATCGGCGCATTGGCGATCTGGGGATTGTCCGGATTTTTCCGTGTCCAGTCCGAAGAACTCGGCGTCGTGCTGCGCTTCGGCAAGCATGTGCGCACGGTGCAGCCGGGCCTGAACTATCATCTGCCGTATCCGATCGAGACCGTGCTGCTGCCGAAGGCGCTGCGCGTTTCCACCATCAGCATCGGCATGACCCTGATCGAGGATCCGGCGCGGCGCGGCAGGACGATGCGCGATGTGCCGGAAGAGAGCCTGATGCTGACCGGCGACGAGAATATCGTCGATGTGGATTTCACCGTGCTGTGGCGGATCAAGCCAGATGGCGTCGGCAATTATCTGTTCAACATCCAGAACCCCGAAGGCACCGTGAAGGCGGTCGCCGAAAGCGCGATGCGCGAAGTCGTCGGCCGCTCCAACATCCAGCCGATCCTCACCGGCGCCCGCACCACCAACGAGGCCGGCGTACAGGACCTGATGCAGAAGACGCTCGACAGCTACGGCGCGGGCATCATGGTGCAGCAGGTGCAGATGCAGAAGGTCGATCCGCCGGCGCAGGTGATCGACGCATTCCGCGACGTGCAGGCAGCGCGCGCCGATCTCGAGCGATTGCAAAATGAAGCCCAGACCTATGCCAACCGCGTCGTTCCGGACGCGCGCGGACGCGCCGCGCAAATCATACAGATCGCCGAAGGCTACAAGCAGCAGGCGGTCGCCGAAGCCAAGGGCCAGAGCGCGCGCTTCCTGAAAGTCTACGACGAATACAAGAAGGCGCCCGACGTCACCCGGCAGCGCATCTATCTGGAGACGATGGAGCGTATCCTCGGCAGTTCCGAGAAGCTGGTGTATGACGGCGGCGGTTCGTCCTCGCAGAGCATCGTGCCGTATCTTCCCTTGAGTGAGCTGACACCGCGACGCCCGGCGGCCACGACTACGGGCCAGCCGCAACAGCCGAGTGGAGGCACAAGATGAGGTCCCCAATTACAGGTATTGCCGCGCTGTTCGTGCTGTTTGTCGTCGTTATCGTCGGCTACAGCTCGGTCTTCACTGTGGCGCAGACCGAACAAGTGCTGGTGGTGCGGCTCGGTGAACCGGTTAAGGTCGTTACCGAGCCGGGATTGAACTTCAAGGCGCCGTTCATCGATACCGTGATAAGTATCGACAAGCGCATCCTCGATCTCGAAAATCCGTCGCAGGAAGTGATCGCGTCGGACCAGAAGCGGCTGGTGGTCGACGCTTTCGCACGTTATCGCATCAAGAATGCGCTGCGGTTTTATCAGAGCGTCGGCTCGATCCAGGCCGCCAACATCCAATTGACGACGCTTCTGAACGCGTCGCTGCGCCGCGTGCTCGGTGAAGTGACCTTTATCACCGTCGTGCGGGACCAGCGCGAATCCCTGATGGCGCGGATCCGCGACCAGCTCGACAAGGAAGCCGACGGCTATGGCATCCAGGTGGTCGATGTGCGGATTCGCCGTGCCGATCTGCCCGAGCAGAACAGCCAGGCCGTCTACCAGCGCATGCAGACAGAGCGGCAACGCGAAGCCGCCGAATTCCGCGCGCAGGGCGGCCAGAAGGCGCAGGAGATCAGGTCCAACGCGGATCGCGAAGCGACCGTGATCGTCGCCGACGCCAATTCGACCGCCGAACAGGTGCGCGGCACAGGCGACGGCGAACGCAACCGGCTGTTCGCCGAAGCCTATGGCAAGGATCCGGATTTCTTCGCCTTCTACCGCTCGATGACGGCGTATGAGAACGGGTTGAAGAGCAACGATACCCGCTTCCTGCTGCGGCCGGATTCCGACTTCTTCAAGTTCTTCAGCAACTCCTCCGGCAAGCCGCCGGTGGCGCCCACGTCACCGGCGGCGACTGCGGCTGCGCCGAAGCCGTAAGGCGAGAGCGCCAAACAAGACAGGGGTCGAAGCGAAACGTCGCTTCGCGCTTCCTAAATGAAAAAAGAACATCAAGCGGGAGGTTTCAGTCCGATGAGGTCCATAGCGTTCGCCGACTTCCTCATCGGTTTGGGTATTCTGTTTGTGCTTGAAGGCCTACTGTTCGCGGCAAGTCCGGCCTGGATGCGCCGGGCCATGAAGAGCGCGCTGGCGACGCCGGACAACATTCTGCGGATGGTCGGCATCGGATCGGCGGTCGCGGGTCTGATCCTGATATGGGTGGTCCGGCGCTAGAGTACCATCATTCCCCGATGGGCCATTGCACATCTGAGGGCGCGCGTTCTTACTGCGCGAACGCGCTCGCAAAAATGCTGCGGGATCAACGCCATCGTGAGTGGCGGCGTCCGCTTTTCGCAGTAATGTTAGGGCGCTTATGGTAACGAAGCGGTGAGCTCAAAAGCTTGCGCCGCAGCCCCGTTCGGGCGCACTGTGGACTTCAAATTCCGACCTGTTTTTTTAATGGAGAGAGATCGACATGACCGGTGCGATCCCAGCCTTGAGCCATCGCCTGCGCCCCTTGCTGGCCGCGATCTGCCTTGGCGCCACAAGCGCCCTCATGGCAGCGCCGGCCTCGGCGCGAGGCCCTGACGGCATCGCCGACATTGCCGAGAAGGTGATCGATGCGGTGGTCAACATCTCGACCTCGCAGACGGTCGAAGCCAAGGGCGGCAGCGGTGACGGCAGGGGCGTGATGCCACAATTGCCGCCGGGCTCGCCATTCGAGGAATTCTTCGACGATTTTTTCAAGAATCGCCGTGGCGGTGGTGGTCCCGGAGGCAACTCCAAGGGCGGTGACCTGCAGCCGCGCAAGACCAATTCCCTCGGCTCCGGCTTCATCGTCGATACTTCCGGCATCGTCGTGACCAATAATCACGTCATCGCCGATGCCGACGAGATCAACGTCATCATGAACGACGGCACCAAGATCAAAGCCGAGCTGGTCGGCGTCGACAAGAAGACCGATCTTGCGGTGTTGAAATTCAAGCCGGTGAAACCGCTGGTCGCGGTGAAGTTCGGCGATTCCGACAAGCTGCGTCTGGGCGAATGGGTGATCGCGATCGGCAATCCGTTCAGCCTCGGCGGCACGGTCACGGCCGGCATCGTCTCGGCGCGCAACCGCGACATCAACTCAGGTCCCTATGACAGCTACATCCAGACCGACGCCGCCATCAACCGCGGCAATTCCGGCGGACCGCTGTTCAACCTCGATGGCGAAGTGATCGGCGTCAACACGCTGATCATCTCGCCGTCGGGCGGCTCGATCGGCATCGGCTTTGCGGTACCTTCCAAAACCGTCGCTGGTGTGGTCGATTCGTTGCGCCAGTTCGGTGAGCTGCGCCGCGGCTGGCTCGGCGTCCGCATCCAGCAGGTCACCGACGAGATCGCGGAAAGCCTTAACATCAAACCGGCGCGCGGCGCATTGATCGCCGGTGTCGAGGACAAGGGCCCGGCGAAACCGGCAGGGATCGAGCCCGGCGATGTCGTGGTCAAGTTCAACGGCAAGGACATCAAGGAGCCGAAGGATCTGTCGCGCGTCGTCGCCGACACCGCTGTCGGCAAGGAGGTCGACGTCGTCATCATCCGCAAGGGCGCGGAGGAAACCAGGAAGGTCACGCTCGGCCGTCTCGAGGACGGCGACAAGGCGGTGCAGGCGGCAGCCAAGACACAAGCCGAGCCGGCGGAGAAGCCGGTGACGCAAAAGGCGCTCGGTCTCGATCTCGCCACGCTGAGCAAGGACCTGCGCACCCGCTACAAGATCAAGGACAGCGTCAAGGGCGTCATCATCACCAATGTCGAGGGCACGTCGGATGCCGCCGAGAAACGCCTCAGCGCCGGCGAGGTCATCGTCGAGGTGGCGCAGGAGGCAGTAAGCAACGCCGCCGACGTCAAAAAGCGCGTCGATCAGTTGAAGAAGGATGGCAAGAAATCGATCCTGCTGCTGGTGGCGAACGCCGACGGCGAGTTGCGGTTTGTGGCGCTGAGCGTGCAGTAGTTTAGTTAGCTGTCATACTCTGCGAAAGCGCAGTATCCAGTAATCACCGCCGTGCATGATCGCGGACGCTCTGGAATACGGGACGTCCGCCTTCGCTGGCGATGACGCCGAGGGATTAGCTCCCCACAAACTCATCCCGCCGATACCCCTGCGCATAGAGCAATGCGGTGAGGTCGCCGTGATCGATCCGCGCCGCCGCTGCGGCGGCGACCGCAGGTTTGGCGTGGTAGGCGACGCCGAGGCCGGCGGCCTGGATCATGTCGAGATCGTTGGCGCCGTCGCCGACCGCCAGCGTGTCGATGTCGTCGAGATCGAAGGATTCGCGCAGCTCGATCAGCGTTGCGAGCTTGGCCGCGCGGCCCAGGATCGGCTCTTTGACTTCGCCGGTCAGTTTGCCGTCCCGCACCACCAACTCATTGGCGCGGTTTTCCTGAAACCCGAGCATGGCTGCGACCGCATTGGTAAACAGCGTGAAGCCGCCCGAGATCAGGCAGGTGTAGGCGCCGTGGGCGCGCATGGTCGCGACCAGCTCGCGGCCACCCGGCGTCGGCGTGATGCGCTTTTTCAAGACTTCATCGACCACGCTGACGGGCAGGCCCTTCAAGAGCGCGACGCGCTCGCGCAGCGCCGGCTCGAACTCGATTTCGCCGCGCATCGCACGTTCGGTGATGGCAGCGACATGCGCTTTCAGGCCGGCATAGTCAGCCAGTTCGTCGACGCATTCCTGGCCGATCATGGTGGAATCCATGTCGGCCAGAAAAAGCTTCTTGCGCCTGAAGGCCTGAGGCTGCACCACAATGTCGATCGGCAAATCGCCGCGCGCCTCGCGCAGGCGGTTTTCGATTGTCCGGATGTCGTCGCTGCCGGCGAAGGCTATGTCGACCGCTACTTCGTCGAACAGCCATTGCGCCTGATTGGGCGAGGGAAGGATGGCGCGCGCGCCGTCGACCACGGTCGAGTCGAGCGCGGGGTCGGCGGGATTGCAGATGAGCGTGGCGACGAGAGACATGCAGGTGAATTCGCGAGAGAACAGCAAGGCCGTGCTTATCGCAGGGCCGACCGCCAGCGGCAAGTCGGCGCTGGCGCTTCAGCTTGCGCAAATGCGCGATGCTGTGATCATCAATGCCGATTCCATGCAGGTGTATCGCGATCTCCGCATCATCACGGCGCGGCCGACGCCGAAAGAAGAGGCAGCGGTTCCGCACCGGCTCTATGGCCACGTCGACGCCGCGGTCAATTTCTCCGCAGGGGGCTGGGTGGCCGATGCCGCGGTGGCGCTTGCAGAAGTGCGCGCGCAAAACCGCTTGCCGATTTTCGTGGGCGGCTCCGGCCTCTATTTCAAGGCATTGACGCGCGGGTTGTCGGCGGTGCCGCCGATTCCAGTTGATATCCGTGAGGGCGTGCGCGCGCGGCTGGAACGCGACGGCGTCGAGGCGCTGCATGCCGAGCTTGCGCGACGCGATCCGGCATCCGCCGAACGTTTAAAACCGCGCGACCGCACCCGCATCGCGCGCGCGCTCGAGGTGGTTGAGGCCACCGGGCGTTCGCTGACCGACTGGCATCGCGACGGATTGCCGCCGCTGTTGCCACAGGGAACATTCAACGCGCTGTTTC
>Ga0208989_10000374_pt1 | contig 12479 bp, 11 predicted proteins | sample MedBloCAOM3_M1_FD_187852 | JGI IMG/M metagenome (GOLD analysis project Ga0208989, IMG submission 187852) | Forest soil microbial communities from El Dorado National Forest, California, USA - Mediterranean Blodgett CA OM3_M1 (SPAdes) (version 2) | ecosystem: Environmental > Terrestrial > Soil >...
TCTCCCCGCCTGCGGGGAGAGGGTCGGGGTGAGGGGCCGTATCCACGCGTTCAGACTCGCGGAGACGCCCCCTCACCCGGTACCCGCGGCGAAGTCGCGGACTGATAGAGGACTGAGAGAGTGGTGAGGGTTGCGTATGGGCAGTAACGACCCGCAGGTGCTGATCGCGGGCGGCGGTCCGGTCGGGTTGCTGTGCGCCTGGCTGCTCGGCCGCCAGGGCGTGCGGGTGCGCGTGTTCGACAACAATGACGGGTTGCAGGACGATCCACGCGCCGCCACCACCCATCCGGCGACCCTCGATCTACTGAGCGAGGACGGCCTCGCCGACGACATGGCGCGGGTCGGGCTGGTGGCGCCGATCTTCCAGTTCTGGGACCGGCCGAGCGGCGAACTGGTGGCGCAATTCGACCACGCGATCCTGGCGCGCGACACCGCGCATCCCTTCGTGGTGCAATGCGAGCAGTTCAAGACCGCCAAGCTGGTGCTCGAACGCCTCGGCAAAATTCCCAATGTCGAGGTGCTGTTCGGCCACGAGGTCGTCGACGTGACGCAGCGCGACGGCGCGGTCAGCGTCGACGTGCGCGGACCCGATGGTCTGCGCACCCACACGGGCGCCTGGCTGATCGGCGCCGAGGGCGGGCGCAGCGTCGTGCGCAAGCAGTCCGGCATCGCGTTCGACGGCTTCACCTGGCCGGAGCGCTTCATCGTGCTCACCACGCCCTATGATTTCGAGGCCAATCGCGGCTATTGCCCGCGCAGCTATTTCGCCGACCCGGAAGCCTGGTGCAATTGCTTCAAGGTGTCGGCCGACGGTCCGCCCGGCCTGTGGCGCACGGTGTTCCCGACCGATCCGGCGCACACCGAAGAGCAGCTCATGAGCGACGCGGGCGTGCAGGCGCGGCTGCAGGCATTCTTTCCCGCGCCCGCCCCCTATGAGGTCGTGCACCGCAACCTCTACGTCACCCATCAGCGGGTCGCCGCGACCTTCCGCAAGGGCCGGGTGCTGCTGGCCGGCGACGCCGCCCATGTCAACAATCCGATCGGCGGCATGGGGCTCAATGGCGGGATCCAGGACGCGGTCAGTCTGTCGGACAAGCTCGCGCGGGTCCTCTTGAACAAGGAATCCGATCGCCTGCTCGACCTGTATGATCTGCAGCGCCGCACTGTCGCGGTCGAGTTCGTGCAGGAGCAGTCGATCGCCAACAAGAAGCGGCTGGAGGCGAGCGATCCGGATACGCGCCGGAAGAATCTCGACGACCTGCGACAGATCGCAGCGGACCCGGCCCGCGCCCGCCAATTCCTGCTGCGCACCGCCATGATCGCGAGCCAGCGCCGCGCCGCCACCATCGAACTCGCAGAGGCAACCCCATGACGGCCACCGAAACCAGGATGAAGCCGGTCATGCGGCCCTATTTGTCCGAGACCGCGCGCTTTGCGTCCGGCAAGGACTCGCCGCGCGATTTTCTCGAACGCTGCATCGCGGAGCTCGACCGCTGGGAGCCGAAGATCGGCGCCTTCGTGAGCCTCAACCGCGACGGCGCGCGCGAAGGCGCCGACCGCGCCACCGCGCGCTGGCGCGAGGGCCGGCCGCTGTCGCCGATCGACGGCATGCCGCTCGGCATCAAGGACATCATCGAGACCATCGACATGCCGACCGAGATGGGCTCGCCGCTGTTCGCCGGCTGGCGCTCGCAGCGCGACGCGGCGGCGGTCGCGGCGTTGCGCGAGGCCGGCGCCGTCATCGTCGGCAAGACCGTGACCACCGAATTCGCCGCCACCGTTCCGCGCGGCACCCGCAATCCCTGGGACGTCAGCCGCACGCCCGGCGGCTCGAGCAGCGGCTCGGCGGCGGCGGTCGCGGCTGGGCTGCTGAGCGCGGCGCTCGGGACTCAGGTGATCGGCTCGACCATCCGCCCCGCCAGCTATTGCGGCTGCTACGGCTTCAAGCCGACCGTGGGCGCGATCAATCGCGGCGGCAGCCATGATTTCCTCAGCCAGAGCAGCACCGGCACCCTGGCGGCGAGCCTGGGCGAAGCCTGGCAGGTCGCCTACGAGATCGCGATCCGCGCCGGCGGCGACCCGGGCTTCCCGGGGCTCGCCGGTCCGGCGAGCGCGCCGGCGGCGCAAAAGCCGCGCAGGCTCGCCTTCCTCGAGACCGCCGGCTGGGCGGTCGCGTCGGCCGGCGCCCAGCAGGCCATGGAGGACGCGCTCAAGCGCCTTTCAGGGGCCGGGGTCGAGATCCGCACGCGCCACAACGACCCTCGGGTGGCGGTGGTGGAAACCGTCATCGCGCAGGCGCGGCAGCGCTCCGCCGACATCAACACCTGGGAAGGACGCTGGCCGCTCAACACCTATCGCGAGCGCGACGCCTCCAAGCTCAGCGACGTGATGCTGGCGCGGCTCAAGGAGGCGGAGGCGATGACGCTCGCCGACTACCGCCAGATGCTGGGCGAGCGCAACAAGACGCGGGCGCGCTACGCCGAGCTTGCCGCCGAGGTGGACGCGACCATCGGCCTGTCGGCGCCCGCCGCGGCGCCGGTCGGTCTCGGCTCGACCGGCGAGCCCGCCTCCACGGTGCATACCTCCTATCTCGGCGTTCCGGCGATTTCGCTGCCGCTGTTTCGCGACCAGGGATTGCCGCTCGGGCTGCAGGTGGTGGGCTTCGAGAATGACGACCCCGAGACCTTCGCGGCGGCGGCCTGGATGGAGAGCGCGCTTGGCTGATCGCCCCGATCCGCCGCCTGCCCTCGATCGCTATCGCGACAGCGCCGCGCATGATCGTGGTTATCCCGATCTGCATGAGCATGTGCTGGCGCTCTGGCGCGCCAACCTGCTGGTGGTGGTCGACGAGCCGATCAACAAAGACACCGAGATGCATCCGCTGGTGCGCTGGCAGTTCCGCGGCGGCATCCCGGAGCCCGACCGCAAGGCGTTTTTGTTCACGCAGCCGACCGATTCGAAAGGCCGCCGCTACGACGCCGCCGTGCTGGTGGCCGGGCTCGCGGCCAACCGCGAGGTCTACCGCATCGGCTTCGGCCAGCCGCTCGATCGCATCGGCCAGGCCTGGATCGCCGCCATCGCGTCGCCGGTCGCGCCGCGCGTGGTGGCGCAGGCGCCGTGCCACGACATCGTGATCGCGGGCGACGAACTCGACCGGCCCGGCCAGGGGCTCGACGGCCTGCCGGTGCCGATCTCGACGCCCGGCTGGGACAACGCGCCCTATCTGTCGGCCGGCCACTACATCACCAAGGATCCCGACACCGGCATCCAGAATGTCGGCAACTATCGCGGCCAGCTCAAGACGCCGCGGCGGCTCGGCATGAATCCGTCGGTCGAGCTGCGCGCCGGCATCTATGCGCACTGGCTCAAATACAAGGCGCGCGGCGAAAAGATGCCGTGCTGCGTGGTGGTCGGCTGCCCGCCGGCGGTGTCCTATGCGTCGGTGCAGAAGATGCCGGAGAATCTCGACGAGGTCGCGGTGGCGGGCGCGATCGCGGGCGCACCGATCCGTGTCGTCAAGGCCAAGACCGTCGACCTCATGGTGCCGGCCGAGGCCGAGATCGTCATCGAGGGCTGGATCGATACCCAGTATCTCGAGCCCGAGGCCCCGTTCGGGGAATCGCACGGCTACGTCAACCTGCAGGAATACAACGCCTTCATGGACGTGAGCGCGATCACGCGCCGGCGCAACCCGATCCTCACCTCCTTCATCAGCCAGGTGACGCCGAGCGAATCGAGCGTGATCCGCAAGGTCGCGATGGAGCCGGTGTTCTTCCATCATCTCGCCGCCACGCTCGGCATTCGCGGCGTCAGGCGCGTCGGCATGCACGAGCCGCTCACCAGCCTCTATGCGGTGATCGCGATCCAGTTCGCGCGCCACACGCCCGAAAGCGAGATCTGGCGCGCCCTCAACGGCGCCGCGTCGCTGCACCGCTTCGCCGGCAAGTGGATCATCGCGGTCGACGAGGACATCGATCCCGACAATGCCGACGCGGTGTTCTGGGCCATGTCCTACCGCTGCCAGCCGCAGCATGACCTTCATGTCGTGCCGCACAAGGATCCCGGCCATGGCCCGCGCGGGCCGCGCGACGGCGGCGAGGGCGCCTCGGTGCTGATCAACGCGACCCTCAAGGGAACTTTCGCGCCCGTCGCCCTGCCCAAACGCGAATTCATGGAGAATGCGCGCGCGATCTGGGAGCGCCTGGGGCTGCCGCCGCTCAAGCCGGAAGCGCCCTGGCACGGCTATGATCTCGGCTTCTGGCCCAAGGAGCTGGAGCAGCAGGCCCGCATGGCGACCGACAGCGATTATTTCAGCCTCGGCGCGAATCTTGCAAACGAGCGACGCAGCGATGTCGCCATGAATACACCGGTCGAGCGCACCGCCATGAAGGAGAAATGACATGCGCAGGATCATGTATGCGCGGACGAAATTTTTGGCGGCGGCTTGGCTTGTGGCAATGGCGGCGTCGGCGGCCGCCCAAGAGCCCAAAACCTGGAAGCACGGCCTGCTCGAGGCGAAGAGCGACGCCGGCTTCATCTTCATGCCGGCTAAAGGCGGCTTCGCGGAAAAGCAGGGCCTGAAGGTGGACCTCGTCCAGTTCAAAGGCGACGCCATCGCGCTCAAGGCGATGCTGGCGGGCGAGCTCGATACCTACGAGGGCAGTCCCGGCGGCCCCATGCTGGCGGCCGCGGCCGGCGCCGACATAAAAATCCTCGGCTGCTACTGGCCGACGCTGACCTACGGAATTTATGCGCGTTCCGGCATCGCGAGCCCGGCCGATCTCCGGGGCAAGACCTTCGCGATCTCCGGTCCCGGCTCGCTGCCCGATCTCCTGGCGCGCGCCGTGCTGGAGCAGAACAACATTCCGGCCTCCGAGGTCCGCTTCTCCATCATGGGCAGCGACTCCGATCGCTTCCGCGCCATCACGGCGGGCGTGGTCGATGCGGCGAGCGCTTCCACCGAATTCGTGCCGCTCGCCGAAAAATCGTCCGTCCGGCTGCTGGTGCATGCCGCCGAGGCGGTGCCCAATTATGTCCGCGTCTGCATCTATGCAGGCAGCCGCACCCTCGCCCAGCGCGGCGACGAGCTCGCGCGGTTCCTCGCCGCCGAGATGACCGGCCTGCGCCATGCGCTCGCCGATCGCGACGCCGCGATCGCGCTCGCCAGGGAGGTGAGCGGGGCCAAGCCGGACGATCCGCGCGCCGCCTACATCTACGACGAGGTCGTCAAATACAAGGCGATCGATCCCGCCATGCCGATCCCGATGGACAAGCTCGCCTGGATGAAGGATCTGCTGACCAGGACCGGCAACCTGACCAAGCCGCTCGACCTCGCCAGGATGACGGACGGCGGCCCGCGCGCCAAGGCGCTGGCGCTGGCGGGGAAGTAAGATGAGTGCCTGCGCCACATGCGGCGTAGGGTGGGCAAAGGCGCGTCTCATGCGCCGTGCCCACGCGACGTGGGCACGCTTCGCTTTGCCCACCCTACGGCGGCACAAAGGAGTCGTTGCAATATGAAGCTCGCCATCCCGGACATGATCTCGAACTCCTACTTCCCCGCCATCGCGGCGATCGAGCTCGGTTTCTTCAAGCAGGAAGGCCTCGATGTCGCGCTGGAGATGATCTATCCGGTCGACAAATGCTATGCGGCGATGCGCGACGGCGCGGTCGATTTCGTCGGCGGCTCCGCCCATTCGGCGCTCTCCGCCTTTCCGGAATGGCAGGGCGTCAAGCTCATCGGCGCGCAGGCGCAGGGCATGTACTGGTTCCTGATCCTGCACAAGGATTTCGGCGCGCGGCGCGGCGACATATCGGCCGTCAAGGGCAAGAGCATCGGCGCCGCGCCCTGGGTCGAGATGGGATTGCGCCGGCTCTTGCAGGAAGCCGGCATCGATCTCGTGCGCGATAATGTCAGGATCGCCCCGGTGCCCGGCATGCAGGGCGCCGGCGTCAATTTCGGCGTGACCGCGGCGCGCGCCATGGAAGAGCGCAAGATCGACGGCTTCTGGGCGAACGGCATGGGGGCCGAGGTCGCGGTGCGGCGCGGCGTCGGCACGCTGGTGCTCGACATCCGCCGCGGCGACGGGCCGAAACCCTGCTTCAACTACACCATGGCGTCGATCGCCACGACCGACCGGCTGATCAAGGAGTCGCCCGACGCGGCCGCCGCGGCGGTGCGCGCGCTGGTGAAGACCCAGAAAGCCCTCAAGCAGGATCCGACGCTCGCGACCGGCATCGGCCGCAAGCTGTTTCCGCCCTCGGAGGCCGAGCTGATCGCCGAATTGATCCGCCGCGATCTGCCCTATTACGACCCGACGATCTCGCCCGCCTTCGTGGACGGGATGAACCAGTTCGCGCGCGACGTCGGCATCCTGAAGGGGCAGGTGCCCTACGAGCAGGCGGTGGCGACCCAGTTCACCAAGGAGTGGGCAGGGTAGGGAGCGCAGGCGCCTGCGCGTATCTGAGAACCGCGTGGACTCTTTGCTGGACCAAAACTAAAACCTCACCACAAGCCCCGGAGTCCCCGCATGCTGCTGCCCACCTGCCTGGTCGGTTCCTATCCGCAGCCCGAATGGCTGATCGACCGGCCGCGGCTGTCCAAGCAGGTGCCGCGGCTGCGGGCGCGCGACCTCTGGCTGGTCGACGACGCGCGGCTCGAGGCCGCGCAGGACGACGCCACCTTGCTGGCGATCCGCGACCAGGAGCGCGCCGGGCTCGACATCATCACCGACGGCGAGCAGCGGCGCGAAAGCTACTCCAACCGCTTCGCCACCGCGCTCGACGGCGTCGACATCGACAATCCCGGCGTCACCATCAACCGCAGCGGCAAGCCGATCCCGGTGCCGCGCATCACCGCCAAGATCACGCGCCGGCGGCCGGTCGAGGTGCGCGACGTCGAGCTGTTGCGCGCCAATACGTCCCGCAAGATCAAGGCGACGGTGCCCGGCCCCTTCACCATGTCGATGCAGGCGCAGGACGACTTCTACGGCGACCCGGTCGCGATGGCGATGGATTACGCCGCCGCCGTCAATGCCGAGATCAAGGACCTGTTCGCGGCCGGCGCCGACGTGGTGCAGATCGACGAGCCCTGGATGCAGCAGCATCCCGACAAGGCGCGCCAATACGGCGTGAAGGTGCTCAACCGGGCGCTCGACGGCGTCACCGGCACGGTCGCGGTCCATCTGTGCTTCGGCTATGCGGCGGTGGTGCACGACAAGCCCGCCGGCTACTCGTTCCTGGCCGAGCTCGACGGCGCCCATGCGCAGCAGATCTCGGTCGAGGCGGCGCAGCCCAAGCTCGACCTCGCGATCCTGGAAAAGCTCCCCTCCAAGGACATCATCCTCGGGGTGATCGATCTGTCCGATATGACGATCGAGACGCCCCAGACCGTCGCCGAACGCATACGGCGGGCCTTGCCCCATTTGGCGGCCGAGCGGATCATTGTGGCGCCCGACTGCGGCATGAAGTACCTGCCGCGGGCGGTCGCTTTTGGTAAAATGAAGGCCATGGCCGAAGGCGCCGCCATCGTGCGCCTCGAGCTCGAGGCCGCCTAGCGCATGATCCCGAAAAGTCGGCAGACTTTTCGGACAAGATCATGCGCAAACGGAATCTTGGAATCTGACGGGAGAACCCAATGCCCTACGTGACCGAACAGAATCTCACCGACGTCGTCCTGGACCGCTGGAAGAACATTCCCGATCCCCGCCTGCGCCAGGTCATGGGTTCCCTGATCAAGCACCTGCACGGCTTCGTGCGCGACATCGAGCCGACCGAGAAGGAATGGGCGGCCGCGATCGATTTCCTCACCCGCATCGGCAAGATGTGCGACGACAAGCGCCAGGAGTTCATCCTGTTCTCCGACGTCATGGGGGTGAGCATGCTGGTGGATTCGCTCAATCACCGGCTCGCCAGCGGCGCCACCCCGACCACGGTCGAGGGCCCGTTCCACGTCGCCAACGCGCCTGAGGTCGCCGATGGCGGCAACATGGCCAAGGGCGCGCCCGGCATTCCGTGTTTCGTCGTCGGCAAGGTGCGCGATCTCGACGGCAAGGCGGTGGGCGGCGCCACGCTCGACCTGTGGCAGACCGACGGCGAGGGCCTCTACGAGGCGCAGCGCGACGTGACCGAGCCGTGGATGCGCGGCCTCTACAAGACACGGCCGGACGGCTCCTATGTGATCCGCACCGTCGCGCCGATCGGCTACACCATTCCGATGGACGGCCCGGTCGGCGAGCTCGTGAAGAAGACCTCGATCTCGCCGATGCGTCCCGCCCATATCCATTTCTGCGTCGAGTCGCCGGGCTATCATCGCGTGGTCACCCACCTGTTCCAGCGCGGCTGCCCCTATATCGAGACCGATGTGGTCTATGGCGTGAAGGAGCCCTTGATCGTCGACTTCGTCGAGAAGCCGGCCGGGGTCGCGCCGAACGGCGAGAAGATCGACACGCCCTTCTATGTGATCAATTACGACTTCGTGCTGCAGAAGAGCGCCGCTAAGGCCGCCGCGGCATAGCAACTTCGTGTGCCCCGGATGCAGTGCATCCGGGGACGGCGCTTATCGCGTTCCCGGGTCCGCGCTCCACCATTCGCAGCGCTCACGCCTCGCCGCCCGGGACACCAGTCAGTCACCCAAAGCCCAATTTGCCGCAGCGTGACGCGCAAGCGTATGATCTAGGCTACGGAAAATCGAAACATTCAGCGGAGGAATCCCCATGTCCGACCAGACCGTGCGTACCCCCGGCGCCAAGCGCGCCGCACCCGGCGAATACCTGTTCGACCTCGCCAAGGTGAACCACATCCTGGGCGGGCCGGACTATTCGACCGCCAACGGCGCCTGCGTGGAGGGCGACCGCATGATCGTGGGCCTGATGCGCATGCCGGCCGGCACCGGGGCCGAAGCCCATTCGCACCCCAACGAGCAGTGGATCTACATCCTGCAAGGCACCTTCCGCGCCACGGTGGAGGGCAAGGAGGTCGAGGCCAAGCCCGGCTCGCTGCTCTACATCCCGTCCAACGCGATGCATTCCGGCAAGGCGACCCCCGACGGCGACGTGGTGTTCTTCACCGTCAAGGACGCCTCCCACAGCCTGCACGGCATAAAAGCTGCATAGAAACCGGCTTGGCGGTCGCGGCATTGTCGGTACCGCTCCATGGAACCGGTGAGGGTTGATGATGTCTCGCATGTCGTATCATGTCGTGTTGGCGGTCGTGATCGGATGGAGTGGTGTGGCGGCCGCCGAAACCTGGCCGGAGCGCCCGATCAAGGCCGTGATCCCGTTCAGCGCCGGCAGCGCGACCGACATCATCCCGCGCGCCGTCTTCGAGCAGCTCGCGGTCGAGCTCGGCGAGCCGATCGTGGTGGAAAACCGCGGCGGCGCCGGCGGAACGATCGGCGTCGGAGCGGTCGCCAAGGCGGAGCCCGATGGCTACACGATCCTCGCCAACTCGTCGGCGCACACCATCGCGCCCTGGATCATTCCCAACCTGTCCTACGACACGGCGCATGATCTCACGGCCGTGATCCCGTTCGGCAAGAACGCCAATGTGCTGGTGGTGTTGCCCAGCAAGGGCTGGAAGACGGTGCAGGATCTGGTGGCGGCCGCCAAACGCAATCCGGGCAGCTTCAATTACGGCTCGGCCGGCGTCGGCACCGCGACCCATATCAGCGCCGAGCGCTTCCGCCTGAGCGCGGGATTCGAGGCGACGCATATTCCCTACAAGGGCGGACCGGAAGCGCTCACCGATGTGCTGGGCGGCCGCATCGACTTCTACTATTGCCCGCTCTCGACCGCGATCCCGCTGGTGCGCGACGGCCGCCTGCTGGCGCTGGCGGTCAGCACGCCGACTCGCGCCTCGGCGTTGCCTGATGTGCCCTCCTCGATCGAGGCGGGCTATCCCAATTCGGACTACACGATCTGGTATGGCGCCTTCATGCCGGCGAAGACGCCGCCCGAGATCGTCGAGCGCTTCTACACGGCGGCGGCCCGGGTGCTCAAAACGCCCAAGATGCAGGAGAAGCTGGCGCAGCTTGCGGTCGACCCGATGCCGATGACGTCGGCGGAGTTCAACAAGCAGGTCGTCGACGAGATCGCCGCCAATGCGCAGCTCGTCAAGGCGGCGGGGATCAAGTAAGGGGCACGCGCCGCCATGGCGTGACCAGGCCGACGTGACACGATACGGTCCGCGCAGGATTACGGTTCGCGGGACCGCAAAAAACAAGCACCGGCGACGTGCCGGGCCATATGGGAGGACGGAATGAAGCGAGCCTTGTTGGCGATGGTTTCGGCCGCGTGCATTGCGCTCGGCGGCGCGAGCGCACAGGCGCAGGACAAGTATCCGACCAAGCCGGTCAAGATCCTGGTGCCCTATGCGCCGGGCGGCGCGACCGACATCGTGGCGCGCATCATCGGCGAGCAGCTGCGGATCATCCTCGGCCAATCCTTCGTGGTCGAGAACAAGCCCGGCGCCTTCGGCATCCTGGCGGTCGAGGAAATGTCGCGCGCCAAGCCCGACGGCTACACCTTCCTGATCGGCAACGTCTCGACCAATGCGATCACGCCGCTGATCTTCACCAAGAAGATGTCGATCGACTACCAGAAGAGCGTCACCGCGGTGACGCGGCTGGTCGATATCCCCGAATTCATCCTCGTCACCACCAAAGGCTTCTCGGCCAAATCGGTGCCGGAGCTGATCGACATCGCCAAGAAGAACCCGGGAAAGGTGCGCTATGGCACCGTCGGCGCCGGCAGCTATCCGCATTTCGACATGGCCTATTTCGCCAAGAAGGCCGGCGATCTCGACATGATCGCGATCCACAACAAGGCGGGCGCGTCGGGCGTCATCAACGACATGCTGTCGGGCGACACCCAGGTATCCTTCCTCAACGTGGCGAGCTCCGCCCCGATGGTGAAGGCGGGCGAGCTCAAGCCGCTCGCGCTGGTCAACGACAAGCGGCTGCCCGAGTATCCCGACGTGCCGACCATGCAGGAGATCGGATTTCCAGGCGTCGGCACGCTCGCCTGGCAAGGCATGTTCGCGCCGGCCGGGACGCCGAAGCCGATCCTCGAGACGGTGCACAAGGCGGTGCTGCAGGCCATGCAGGCGCCGTCGGTGGTCGACGCCTTCAACAAGCAGAACTTCCGCATCGTCCCGAACCCGACCGTGGACGACGCCAAGACCTGGCTCGCCGACGAGATGAAGAACTGGAAGACCATCACCGATACGGTGCAGATCGAAGTGACGGAGTGACCACACGTCAACTCGGACCGCGTCATCGTCCAGCCGACGATGTAGGGTGGGTTAGGCGCGAAGTGCCGTAACCCACCGTTGCGGCGCAGACGGTGGGTTTCGCTACGCTCAACCCACCCTACGAATCCCGCTTGCGCGGGGCATGACGGTTGAGCTTCGGATGAAGGCCACGAAGACGAAAGGGGAGGGTGCCATGAAGCGACGTCTCGGCGTGATCCTGTCGGCTCTTGCTCTCGCCGTCGCGTCTCCCGCGCAGGCGCAGGACAAGTTCCCGTCCAAGCCCATCAAGGTGACCACCGCCTATGGGCCCGGCAGCGCGACCGACATCATCATCCGCATCCTGGGCGAGCAGCTGCGCCAGATCCTCGGCCAGTCCATCGTGGTGGAGAACAAGCCGGGCGCCTTCGGGATCATCGCGATCGAGGAGATGGCGCGCGCGCGGCCCGACGGCTACACGCTGATGATCGGCAACGTATCGACCAATGCGATCACGCCGGTGCTGTTCACAAAGAAATTCTCCATCGACTACGAGAAGGAGGTGGTGCCGGTCGCGCGTCTCGCCGACCTGCCGAGCTTCTTCGTGGTCACCACCGTCGACTTCCCGCCCAAGACGCTGGCCGAGTTCGTCGACTACGTGAAGGCGCGCCCGGGCAAGATCCGCTACGCCCATCCGGGCAACGGCAGCTTCCCGCATCTCGACATGGAGGTGTTTGCCAAGCGCAATGGGCTCGACATGATCAACATCCCGGTGAAGGCCGGCCCGCCCGGTTACATCAACGACCTGGTGAAGGGCGACGTTCACGCCGCCACCATCAATGCGGCGACCGTCGGCCCGATGGTGCGGTCCGGCCAGATGCGCGCGCTCGCCGTCAACAGCCCGTCCCGGCTGCCGGATTATCCCGACGTTCCGACCACCGCCGAGATCGGCTATCCCGACATCATGACGCTGTTGTGGGCGGCCCTCTACGCGCCCGCCGCCACCCCGAAGGACACCCTGGCCACGCTGCAGAAGGCGATCGTGCAGGGCCTCGACACCGACCTGGTGCGCACCGCCTATGGCAAGCAGATGATCCGCCCCAACCCGACCCGCACCCTGGAGGAGGCGCAGCGCTGGAACGCCGACGAGATCGCGCGCTGGAGAAAGATCACCAGCGACATCAAGATCGATTTGACGGAGTGATTCTCCACACCTCCTGACTGCGTCATGCCCTGCGCACCGATCTCGGGTTTAC
>Ga0208989_10000376_pt1 | contig 12420 bp, 18 predicted proteins | sample MedBloCAOM3_M1_FD_187852 | JGI IMG/M metagenome (GOLD analysis project Ga0208989, IMG submission 187852) | Forest soil microbial communities from El Dorado National Forest, California, USA - Mediterranean Blodgett CA OM3_M1 (SPAdes) (version 2) | ecosystem: Environmental > Terrestrial > Soil >...
TTCCTCTCCCTCCGCCACTACACTGTTCTTCTCTGTATCCGATTGTTCGAATCGACAGCAAAAACAACGAGTAGCGCGACGAAGGCTGTTGCGGCTAGTTCCGCGATGTTACCCCTAGTCACCGCGCAAACCGTAGCTTTTGACCGTGGGTTCGGAGGACGGATTTCGTGAGGGAGAACACATGCCTGGTAAGCTCAAGCCACTCGACGTCGAACGCGAAACTCGGCCTGGCAAATACCCTGACGGCGATGGTCTCTACCTCGTCGTCGCAAGCCCCACGTCGAAGAACTGGAGCTACCGGTACTGGAAGGACGGCAAGCAGCGGTGGCTCGGCCTAGGCTCGCTCAAGGACGTGTCGCTAAAGAATGCGCGTCTAGCTCGCGATGCTGCGCGTCTTCGAGTCAAGGGTGATCGCAGTACGCCTGGCGTTGACATCGTGCAGGAGAAGCGAGCGGCGCGCCAGGAAGCGAAAGCTACAGAACTCAAGCTCAATCTGCCTACTTTTGAAGAATGCGCCGAAATCTACATTCGCGAGCGCTGGTTAACCTGGAGCAAGAAGCACCGCGATCAGTGGCCGTCGTCGCTCAAACGGTACGCCTACCCGACGATCGGAAAACTCACGATCCCGGAGATCAAGCCCCAGCCACATCTACGAATTGCTCCGGCCAATCTGGGTTGAGAAGCGCGAGACGGCGAATCGTGTCCGCGGACGGATCGAAACAATCATCGCGAAGAACGTCGATGTTGACGACACCGATTTTCGAAATCCTGCCGAGCTCACCAAACAGCTGCGCGAGAAACTTCCAAGGCGCCCGAAACGCGTCGTGCGGCATCATCCAGCGTTGCCCTACGCCGAAGCACCGCAGTTCATGGCTGACCTGTCCGCAGCAGGCGGCACCGCAGCTTCGATGCTCCGCTTTCTGATTTTGACGGCCTGCCGCACCAACGAAGTGGTGGATGCCCGCTGGTCCGAGATCGATCGCGCCTCATCGACTTGGAAGATCCCCGGCGAACGCATGAAGATGCACCCTGACCATGTCGTGCCGCTTTCCGATCCTGCGCTCGCAATCCTGGACAAGATGCACAATGGCACCCAGGGCGAGTTGATCTTCCCGAACCCCGATGACGGAATGTTTTCGGAGAATGCAATGCGGTCGCCAGCCATCATCCCGCCCGACCGCATTTTGAAGCGGGAAGGGTCGTCGAATTGCCGGATCACGATCTGCCGTCGGTTGAAGGGGGGGGCCGTCGACGAGGGTGACGGTGCCGAAATCGAAATTGAGACTACGTTCCGACGGAAGCTTGCGGGCCTGCGCCGGCTGTCTCGGCGCGAGCGGCTGCAAGCCTTGCTGGCAGCGCGGGAGTGGCGCAGCTTCGCGTTAAGCGCGTTACGCGAGAAGCGTCTGATCGATCGTCACGCGCGCTACATGCAGCGTCGACACAGCGCTGATAGACCTGACGAGCGCGTGTTTGACGACTACATGCAGTTCTCAAGTTTCGGAATTGCTTATGAACGCCAGCCATCTTTCGACCGAAATTATGGGAATCCTGCAGCTCGTGATCGTCATCCTCGCGGCCACCAAGCGATCATGGTGACAGTCTTAGCAGCTGGGAGGTCAGAATGACGAAGCCCCCCGACCGGCCGGTTTTTTTCGCAACAGATCCTGCGGGTGAGGGAACGCTTGTTCAGGCCGGGCGGCTTGAGATCCCGCGCGAGCTTTTCCCTTACGAGTCCGATCGCGAAGGCCGCAGCGATGATCCTTGGCGCGGCTGTAATTACTGTGGCCGCTAGGTGCCGGACGATTGTCAGCGCGTCGAGTGGCGCGCCGGACAGGAGCAAACACCGCTTTTCATGCACGAATATTGTTTTTTGAAGACCCACGCGCGCGACTACGCCGAGTGGCTGTACGGCACGGCCATTTTCGCTGGCGATGGTTGACAGCGCTTTTCTCGCGAGCAATCGTGACACCTGCGAAGCGCCAGGAGCCGCGAGCCGCGGCCTGACTTAGAAAGGTCAACATTCGCCGCCAGATAGCGCCTATTGCGCGCGCCTGCTGTCGGCGGCTTCTTGTGCACATCCAGACATAGCCGCGTGGCTTGGGATCAGCGTTTCGATCGGCCGGGGCGAAATGCCAAAAATGTTTTAAAAAAATAATGCCTAAAAATCGATCGTCGCCGCCGATTGATCCCCGGGTCGGGACCGGCGTGATCGACCGAGGACGCTCGAAAAGTTCTGGCTTGGAAGCCGTTTGCTTTCCCGCTAGAATGGAATTGCGATTCACCCGTTATGGATGATTGATTTGCGCCTCACCAAGACCCAGCGATTGCGAGCAGCCTGCGCCATTGCGCTGCTCTATCTGCTGTGCGTGATGACGCCGACCATCGCCCTGGCCCTTCCGGGTACTGCCATACCCGACTGTCTCGTGACAGACGGGACCGCCATGGTTCACGTTCACAATCATGATTTCGGTGAGCATCAGCATCATGCGATGCACACCGACCATGCCGGCGGCCATGTGCATGATGTGGCACTGAACGTCACGGACGGTACGTCCGGTCCAACACCGGCGCATTCCAACCATCATTCCAACGGCGGATCATGCTGCGAATTGATGTGCCTCACGGCACTGCCAGCCGTGTTAACCGATGTCCGCGCGCCCGACCAACCGGTCTCGCGTTGCATCAATGAAGTGAGCCGTGTGATGGCGGGCAGTGCGCCCCCGCGGCTCTATCGTCCCCCCATTTCCTGAGCTGATTGATTGAACCGCTGCCGGTGCTTCCGCGCCGGTACGGCCTGTTTCATCAACAGACTGGAAACATCATGCTTTCGCAGCTTAAGGCGAAGCTCGCGGCCGTACATGCGGCTGTGGGAGCGCCGATACGTCATAGCCTCTGGGCCCTTTTGCTGGTCGCGGTTACCGCTGTTGCAGGATGCGCGCCGCCGGTTGCGCCCTTGAGCGGCGCAGACCCGGCCGACGTCCACGCCAGGACCGCTCCCGTCGGCTACCGATCGACCATCGGTCGTTACACCGCGTTACGTCCGGCTGCGCCCACCGCCTGGGGTGATCAGAACGAGCGGGTCGCGCCAAAGCCGGAGCTACCGCAATGATCCGCGCCGTAAAACCAAGCTTGGTGCGGGCCGCGCGAGTGCGTTTAGCCGCTCTCATGGGCACCGGTTTCCTTCTGTCGGGCTGCGCGGCGTTTTCGCCGGACAGCGGCATGAGCGTCGTTGCCGATCTCAGCGGCCAAACCCTCAAGAAAGACGTCGCCTTCGTCCGTACCGCCGATGAGGCGCAGCACGTGGATGCATGGGTGCACCGTCTGTTGCGGCAAAGGCTGGATGTCGAAGCCGCGGTGCAGATTGCGCTGCTCAACAACAAGGCTTTGCAGGCTGCCTATAACGAATTGGCTTTGGCCGAAGCGGATTCCATTCAGGAACGCTTACCGCCGAATCCCACCTTTTCGATCTCCAGCATTGCCGGCGATGGCGCCCGTGAGACCGAACGCCAGATCGTCGGCGATATCCTGGCGCTGGCGACACTGCCGTTCCGCACCGAGATCGCGCGCGAACGGTTCAAGCAGGCGCAACTGCGCGCGGCACTCGCGACGCTGCAGTTGGCAGCCGATGTGAGGGCCGCTTACTACCGCGCGGTGGCGGCCAACGAGCTCGCGGCCCTGCTGACCGATGCGCAATCGACCGCCGAAGCGACCGCGCAGCTCGCGAAGAAGCTCGGCGAAACCGGCGCGGTCAACAAACTCGACCAGGCGCGCGAGCAGGTATTTTACGCCGAGACCACGGCGGATTTGGGTTCGGCCCGGCAAGAAGCCGCCAGCGCGCGCGAAAGGCTGGCGCGTCTGATGGGTCTGTGGGGTGGCGATCTCGATTTTAGGCTGCCCGATCGCCTGCCGGCCTCACCAAAGCGGCCGACATCGCTGCCCTTTATCGAGGCCGATGCCGTCGGTCATCGCATCGACCTGCAGATCGCACGCATGGAGCTGGATGCGCTGGCAAAATCGCTGCACCTGACTGAGGCGAGCCGCTTCGTCACCATGCTGCAGATCGCCGGCATCGATCGCAATACGAAAGATCCGGACACGCCGCCGTTCCGCGAGCGCGGTTTTGATATTCAGTTTCAGATTCCGCTGTTCGATGGCGGCGAAGTGCGCGTGCGCCAGGCGGCCGAGACCTATAACGCGGCGTTCAACCGCTTGACCGCGAAAGCCATCAATGTGCGCTCCGAAGCGCGTGACGCGTACCGCATCTATCGCTCGAGCTACGACATCGCCGAACATTACCAACGCGAGGTCCTGCCGCTGCGCAAGATCATCTCGGATGAGATGCAGCTGCGCTTCTCAAGCATGCAAGTCGATATTTTTGCCCTGGTGACCGAAGGCCGCCAGCGGCTCACCTCATTGCGCGCGGCGATCGATGCCAAGCGCAACTTCTGGAAAGCGCAGTCGGACCTGCAGACCGCCGTCAATGGCGGCGGCGCGGGCGCCGGGCAAGACACGTCAACGTCGGGCACCGGCGCGCAAGCGTCCGGCGCCGGTCAATAAAAGGAGGCATCTGATGTTTTCACGCCGAGAATTTATGGGCACGGCGGCACTGATCAGTGCCGGCGCCGTCGTCGGGCGCGTGCAGGCCGCCGGCATTCCGGAAGCTCCGATGATGGACAAGGCCGTGATGCAGCCGCCGTTGCATCCGACCAGTGGCCCCGACTACCGGCCGGTCGTCACCCTCAACGGCTGGACGCTGCCCTGGCGTATGAAGGACGGTTGGAAGGAGTTTCATCTCGTGGCCGAACCGGTGGTGCGCGAGTTCGCGCCGGGCATGAAGGCCAATCTTTGGGGCTACAACGGCCAGGCGCCGGGCCCGACGATCGAAGCGGTCGAAGGCGACAAGGTACGCATCTTCGTCACCAACAAATTGCCCGAGCATACGACCGTGCACTGGCACGGAATGATCGTGCCCAACGGGATGGATGGAGTCGGCGGGCTTAATCAGCCGCATATCAAGCCGGGCAAGACCTTCGTCTATGAGTTCGAGCTGAAGAAGAGCGGGACCTTCATGTACCACCCGCACTCCGACGAGATGGTGCAGATGGCGATGGGCATGATGGGCATGTTCATCGTGCATCCGCGTGACATGTCGTTCCGGCCGGTCGACCGCGACTTCGTCTTCATCATGAGCACTTATCTGATCGATCCCGGCACGTCACTGCCGAAGGTCAATGAAATGACCGATTTCAACATGTGGACGTTTAACAGCCGCGTGTTCCCGGGCATCGACCCGTTGCCGGTGCGTCTGGGCGATCGCGTGCGCGTTCGTGTCGGCAATCTCTCCATGACCAATCATCCGATCCACCTGCACGGACACAGCTTTGCCGTCAGCTGCACGGATGGCGGCTGGGTCCGCGAAAGCGCGCAATGGCCGGAGGTCACGACCGACATTCCGGTCGGCGCCATACGTGCGTTCGATGTGCTGGCGGACAATCCGGGCGACTGGGCGCTGCACTGCCACAAGGCGCATCACACAATGAATGCGATGGGCCATGACATGCGCAACTTCATCGGCGTGTCGAGAAAAGAATTGGAGAAGGTCGTTGGCAAGCTGGCGCCTGACGCCATGGTGATGGGATCGACCGGCATGGCGATGGGCGAAATGGAGATGCCGGCCCCCGACAACACGCTGCCGATGATGACGGGCTCGGGCCAGTTCGGCCCGATCGAGATGGGCGGCATGTTCACCGTGATGAAGATCCGCGATGGCATGGCGCGCGACGATTACAGCGACCCGGGCCCTTACAAGAATCCCGCCGGCACGGTCGCCTATGAGGTCGATGCGCCGGCCGCGGAACCACCGCGCCAGGACGGCGTATCGAAGGCGCCGCCCAAGGCGAAGGCCAATCCCCCAACAATGAACATGAAAGGAATGAAGATGTGACGGTGTGATCAATGCGTCTCTCGCCTGACTCAAGTCGAATACAAGAAAGGAACAGCTATGAAAAAACTCTACACTCGTTTGTTCGCCACTCTCGCTCTCACGCTGTTGATCGGCGCCGGCACGGCTTTGGCCGATAGCGCAATCGCGACCGGCAAGGTGCAGAAGATCGATAACGCGACCTCGAAAGTGACGATCAAGCACGGTCCGATCAAGGCGCTCGATATGCCGGATCCGATGACCATGGTCTATCCGGTCAAGGACCCGGCGATGCTGAAGGCGGTCAAGACGGGCGACAACGTCACCTTCGATCTCGATCACGGCGACTCGGGATACCTGGTCACCAGGATTCAAAAGAAATGAGGATGGACAGGGCACGCAACTCACGCCGCGGTAACATTGATTCTCGGCATCATGATTCTGGTCGCAGCGCTAGTCGCTGCGGCCGGGCCTGGGGTTGCGGCGAGCGGGCAGTTCGACGTGGCGGCGACCACGCCGCACGCATCCGTCACAGACTGGACGCTGACGGACAGGCGCGGCCCGCAAGCGCGCGCACCATCGACGTGGGCCCAGGGCAGCGCTACGACGTGATCCGGACCGCCCGAAAGCCGGGAAATGGCTGGTCTACTGTCACATCCCGCGCCACACAGCCAATAACAACATCGAGCAGAAGGGTGGGGGCGGACTGATGCTCGTTCTCTACGTGCAGTGAAATTACGACTCAACAACTCGACAATAAAAGGAAGATACATGTCGAAGACTTCAATGGGCATCGTCGCGTTGGCAGCAATAATTCTGGTCGGCATTGGAGTTGCCTATGCCCATCCCGAACTCCAATCGGCCGAACCTGCAATGGGGGCAGTAGTCGCGACGTCGCCCATGCAAATAAGGATCATATTCAACGAAAACGTCCTCCCGCAATTCTCGGGCGTCGACTTGAAAGAACAAACGGGCAAAACCATCGCGACGGGCAAAGCCGCGACCGATCCCGCGAACAAAAAAGTGCTGGTCGTGCCGATCATGGAGCAACTTCCGTTGGGCGACTACAGGGTCGAATGGCACGCCGTGTCCGACGACACTCATCGCGTCAAGGGCAGCTACTCCTTCAGCGTGGTTCGCTGATGATAGAGCTAGGGCTCATCATCGCGCGATTTCTGCACTATGCAGCAATAACAACGCTGGCCGGGGCATCACTTTTTCCGCTTTACGCCTACGCGGACGCCGAACCGTGGCCGCTGTCCCGACGGCGAAACAGTGTGCTTCTCGCGGCAGCCGCAGTGGTGCTGTTCAGCTGGGTGCTCTGGTTTGTCTTCGCGGCAGCAAACATGAGCGGCACGTTGGCCGATATCGCCGACCGTGAGATGCTATGGACGGTGTTGCACGATACCGGCTTCGGCGAGGTCTGGATGGCACGCACGCTACTCGCTGTCATTGTTGTCGCCGTGATTCTTACGCGCGTCTCGACGGCGGGAGCTCGCAAGGACCTAATCACACCGATTCTATCGGCGGCGTTGCTGGCCTCCTTGGCCGGTGTAGGTCACTCCCAAATCGAGGATGGGAGGGCAGGTGCAATTCATATCGCGTCGGACGCCGTGCACCTGCTTGCCGCCGGAGCATGGCTGGGTGGATTGGTGCCGCTCGGCCATCTCTTGCTTCGCGGTCAAGCGCATGGGACGTCGTCAACGACGGATCTGGATCAAGTTCTGTTCCGGTTTTCGGGGATGGGTTACATCGCAGTTGCGACTCTGGCTGGATCCGGACTCGTCAACGGTTGGTTTCTTGTCGGCTCGGTCTCCAGCCTATTTGCGACTCCCTATGGCCAGTTGCTCGTCGCGAAACTTGCGATATTTGCAGGCATGTCGGCTCTTGCCGCAGCGAACAGGTTTTGGCTTGTTCCATCGATAACCAAGGCTCGGTCAGACGGTGGGAGTGGAGCTGCTTGGTCCACCAAACTGCGCAACCATGTCCTCGGGGAGCAATTGTTAGGACTTGTGCTCCTGCTAATCGTGAGCATTCTTGGGACCATGCGCCCGGCAATCGGTCAGCAATGACGAACAGGTTTTTTGCCACCGCACCAGAAGGTTGGCGCTATGACCAAGGATATGCATGCCAGCATTAACGAACGCCTACGCTATCACTCACCGAAATGTGCATTCGACACCGCAAGCGGCTGGAATAGTCTTCGCGTGGCGAACTTCGGAGGGATTAAATCATGGGTAGCTCACGAGCGGGTCGTCCTCGCGGTCTGACGCGGCGAGGCGTCTTGGGTCTGACTGCCGCGCTGTTGGTGTTACCACGGTACGCTACCTCCGCCGAGGCCGCAGCGATCCTGGTTCACAAAGATCCGAACTGCGGCTGCTGCGCCGGCTGGGTTCGGCATCTCACGGAAGCCGGCTTCTCTGTTGCAGTTGACGAGAAAACAGATCTGAACGTGATCCGCAGGCGCCTTGGCGTTCCGAATGACCTGGCTGCATGTCATACGGCCGAGGCCGGAGGGTATGTCCTCGAGGGGCACGTTCCAGCGGCTGCCGTGCATCGGCTGTTAAGCGAACGACCGGATGCGAACGGTTTGGCTGTCCCCGGAATGCCGGCTGGGGCGCCGGGGATGGAAGGTGGCTCGCCGGACAAATACGAAGTCGTTCTGTTCGGAGCAAAGGATCGGCAAACATTTATGCGTTTCATCGGATCAGATGTCGTCGGCTGAGCACCTAAACCGCCGAGTACGACGGTCGCTTCGATGTTCGATCCCCGCGGCCGTCCGCACGCAAGCCGAGCAATCCAACTCGGCCTGTTCCAGAACCAGCCGAATGAGATTGAAGCATGAGCGATCGCCGCAGTTCAGCGAAATCCCGCTTCAGGCATTAACGATCGACCCCGAAAGAATACTCGCCCTTCACACGGTGGGTATCTTCGGAAACCGCGTGCCAAGTGACCGTATAATGTCCCGCCATCAACGGCGAAGGCACTGGCACGACCAGTTGCTTCCGATCCTTTGGATCATTCACCGGCACACCAGTGGCGATCGCTTTCCCCGCTTCGTCCTTGAGTTCCAGGCCCGAAAATTTCGCTATCACACTTTCGCTAAAATTCAGCCTGATCTCCGTAGGGGAGACCTTGCTCGAAACATCAGCTGCGGGGCTAGCCGATGTTAGTGTCGGATGTGCGCTTGCTGATGTCGCAAGCAGACTGATCGCTAACACTGCGAGGGTACCTATCGTCATCGTATTCCGGGACATTCCAATTCCTTTCCCTGTAACTCAGACCGCAGCGCAGGATTGCAAGGGTTCTCTCGACTGGGGCGCCAAGCTTCCTCAGTCGGAAACCGAGTTAATAGCCCCGATAGCCATAGCCGTAGCCATAATAATGAGGCCTCGAATAATAGTAGTATCGCGGATATCCGTGGGCCCCGTCATGAAGATCCCGAAGGGCACGATGATAGGCGCGGTGCTCACCACGACTATAAAAACCGTATTCGTGGGCCCGTTCGTGCGCGTCCGACAATTGGTCGTGGAACCGATCGTGAGCGCTATAACCGTAGTCTTCATCATCGTGAGCAAATGCGGGCACCACCGGTACGGTCAACAATACGACGGCAGCCACTAGAAGAGTCTTTCTGACGGTCATGGTTCATCTCCGTTCGCTGTGTAAGCCCAAAGCGGCCAGGCGCTACGGGTTCACTAACTTTCAGTTCATGGGGGAGAACCTAAACGAGTTGATATGAACGCTAGCCGAACGGGCAGTTCAGGGACCATTTATTTCGAGCTTCCCGATCTTCGCGCCACTACCAGATTGCCACATTCGACCCAAAATCAGGAATGAGCCCCGGCGTTTGGACTCATTTGTGTCCAGTCAGATCCGGTGTCAGGTGCCCTGCGCCGCCAGCTCCGACGTCCGCTCGCGCGGCCGGCCGCGGCGTTCGAGTCGTAAAACAGATCTTGTCCGACATATAAAAGATGGCTCTGGTGAGCCATTTTTCGCCAACCGGCAATCGCGGCTATCGGAGGGGCCGCTTCCATCGGCTGGATGGCGGTCGTCAATTTCATGATCGACTCCGATTTCAGGTGGATCCTGCTCGGCATGGCCCTCGTTTGGGCGTGCAGCTTGGGGCTGTTCTGGTTGGAAGCAAGAACTCCTCGGAGCGCCGCTATCAGATTGCCACATTCAAACCACGATCAGGAATGAGTCCCCGGCGTTTAGACTCATTCCTGTCCAGTTTTCAGTTCTGAAAGCCCAGAACCGCCCGCGCCATAGAGGTGCCTTACCGCGATGTCAGATGGCGGCGGACCAGTCGGTACTCGTGCCAGATCAATCCCATCACGATAACGTCGAAGACGGTCAACACGATGAGGCCGACGCCGTGCGTGTACGAGAAGCGATAGAGCTGGTAGATGATGAAGAGGCCAAGGACGACAAGAGAAACAGGATAGGCCCAAAGCTTATTTCTAAGCAAACCGACGACAAGGAACACCTTAATCAATCCGTGGCTGAGGAGATAGAAGGCATAGAAGCGCTGGGTGCTGACGGTAAAATTCTGCGCCAAGCTTAGGAGATGTCCAGCAACAAAGTCATTTGGATCTTCGATCAGTTCCTCTTGGGTGAGGGCATTGACCAGACCTTTGATGGTGCTTGTGCTAACGAAGGTCAATGCAAGGCCGCCGATGCACTCGATTAACGCATGAGCCCCTTTCAGCAGGACGCTGATCTCAAAAATCTGGTGGACGCGGCGTTCGTTCATGGGTTCCTCAATGAACCAGTAAGGCTGAGAGCGGCCGCACTTCTTCATGACCGCTGCCGGCATCCTCCACACCTAACGTGACCTCCATTCCTGAAGGATGGGTACTGCGCCTAGATGATTGCGGGGTAGCGAACCTCGGTCATCATGCCCGTCATCATGTGGTAGAGATTGTGGCAGTGAAACGCCCAGCGGCCGGGGTTGTCGGCGTCGAAGGCGATGGTGACGCTACCCATCGGCGGCACCAGGACGGTATCTCGCACGGCACCTGCGAGTTGGGCACCGTTTATCGACACCACTTGGAAGGCGTGGCCGTGGAGATGCATCGGATGCGTCATCATCGTGTGGTTCATCATTTCGATCGCCACGCGCTGACCTTGGGCGATCATCAGCGGGGTTACGTTGGGCCAGTATTCGCCATTCAGCGACCAGGCATACGGCGCCATGGCGCCGGCCAGGATCACGCGGTGCGTCACGTCGGACGCGCGCGGCGCCAGGGGGTTGACCGCTTCGAGGCGACGTTCAAGCGAGAGATCGACCGGCGGCGCATTTTCTCCGGCCTCCGCGGCGAGGCGCGACACGGGCGCGCCGGACGCCGCAAGGACGATGCCCGTGCGTGCCCGTTTGCCCTCGACCTGCGCGAAGATTGGATAGGGACCGTTCCCAGGAAGATCAATCAGCACGTCAAGCCGCTGCGCCGTGGCAAGAGGGAGATGGCTGCCACGCACCGGCCGTACAGGATGGCCGTCGACGGCGACGATGGTGCCGCTGAGCGCACCGAGATCGATCCAGAACTGCGTCGCCGACGCGCCATTGATCAACCGCAGCCGGACGCGCCCGCCCGGCTCGGTGCGGATGACCTCCGGATCGGAGAACGTGCGGTCGTTGGCGAGAAAAGCGTCGTAGTCGATGTCGTTCAGGTCCATCGCCATGGCCGGCCCCATATTCATGGCACCCATAGTCCCCGAGTTCATGGCGCCCATGCTCCCCGAGCCCATGTTCATATTATTGCCCATGCCGCTCTTCGGCATCGCGCTCTGACTGCCGTTGGATTTGGTGAGTCCTGCGAGCAACTCGTCCGGCGTTTGAAAGCTGAAATCATGCAGCATCAGCACCACCTCCTGCCGGTCGGCGCGCATATCCTCCGCGCTGCGCACGATCAGCGGCGCGGTCATCAGGCTCTGCTCCTGTATGCCCTGATGGGAGTGCATCCAGTACGTGCCGGCGATCGGCGCATAGTCATAGGAGCGGGTGTCGCCCGCCGGGATCGGCGGCGTTTGCGGCCAGGGAAAGCCGTCCTGCCTCCAGGGCGGCAACTGTCCGTGCCAGTGCATGATGGTGGAAGTGCCCGCCTGATTCACAAGATCGACGTGAAAGCGCTGGCCGGGCGAGAGCGTGATGCCAGGGTTTCCGTTCGGCCCGACGAGGCCGAAGACTCGCGCCGCTTTGCCGTTGACGGCGAGGGTCCTGGTGCCGGCAGTCAGGCGAAGCTCGGCGTCGCGGGGTTCGGACGCGGCAGCAGCCCGCTCTTTCGTCAGGAAGGGCATCGTGCCGGCGATGGCAACGCTGGACGCAAGGATCTGCCGGCGGGTTAGGAGCACGCGCCTTTCATTCTCTCTCATTACAGCTTGCCCATTTCGATCACTTCGGAAACTAGCCACCCATTTGATTTTGACGCTTGTCAGGGTTTGCTGCGTTTGGCGTGTTGTTGCCGTACATATCGAACGGCGGCGCCGAGATGGCAGGT
>Ga0208989_10000379_pt1 | contig 12389 bp, 13 predicted proteins | sample MedBloCAOM3_M1_FD_187852 | JGI IMG/M metagenome (GOLD analysis project Ga0208989, IMG submission 187852) | Forest soil microbial communities from El Dorado National Forest, California, USA - Mediterranean Blodgett CA OM3_M1 (SPAdes) (version 2) | ecosystem: Environmental > Terrestrial > Soil >...
GCCTTCATTTCCGACAAGGCGGAATTCGCCAGCGAGGATCTGCTGGACGTTTAGGTCGCGCCGGCCATTCGGCAGGGGTCGCCGGGGCAATTCCGGGACCCGGGCAGCAGGCCGTTCGCAACCCCTTTGTGGCTTTTTTCTGGCCATTTCCCCCCGACCGTTTTGCGGCGGGTGTGCTCGCCTCGCAACAGGATTTTGAGCAAAATCGGGTATAATTCCGGCACTGAGTTCTGGGGAAACTGACTTCTGGGGAATCGGTGCACTGCACTCCTGTCACGCGCTCGGGTCCGAACGCTTAACACCGAGGAATCAACATGAAGAAATTAGTGCTCGCGCTGTCCGCGCTCGCGACGTTTACCGGATCGGCAATCGCGGCTGATCTTCCCGCCCGCACCTACAAGGCTCCTCCTCCGCCAGCGCCGGTCTATAACTGGACCGGCTTCTACATCTTCGGCGGCGGCGGCTTTGGCATGTTCGACTCTAGCAATTTCACAACGACCTTTCCCGGCGGCGCGCCGCTGACGATCGGGCATAAAGACGGTGGCGATGGGTTTTTCGGCACCGCGGGTATTGGCTATGATTGGCAGTTCAACTCCAACTGGGTTGCTGGCATTTTCGCTGACGGCCAATTCGGCAGCATAAGAGGTTCGCTTACAGATCCATTGTTGGGGCCTTTTGGCGCTTCCGGCACGGTGAAAGATAGGACTAACGCCGCTGCCGGCGTGCGGCTCGGTTATCTCGTCGCTCCGAGCGTTCTGTCTTACGTCAATGGCGGCTACAGCTTTGCAGAGTTCTCAGGCTCGACGCTGCTCGACAACGTATCTGGCTTGGCGATCGCGACAACTCCGAGATTCCATCGTAACGGCTGGTTCGTTGGCGGCGGCGTGGAAAACACGTTGGACTTCTTCGGCATATCCGCTCCAGGCTGGTTCATGAAGACCGAATATCGCGTTGCCGAGTACGAACGGGTTAACCTGCCAGAGACGTTCGTCGGCGGCGGTGCTACCTTTCAAGCGGTTTCCATGAGGCCGATCGTCCAGACGGTCAGCACGTCGCTGGTCTACCGCTTCAACTGGGGTGGTTCGCTCGTCCCGAAGTACTGATCTTCCGTCCAGGTTTCAGCAACTCAGAAGCCCCGGCATCGTCCGGGGCTTTTTTGTGTGCCTTTGCACCCGGGCGTTGCGGAGAAGGGCGCGTAATTGCTTGGGGTGTGCCCGCCCCGCAACAGTATTTTGAATGGAACCCGGTATAGTCGCCTTACCGGGGTATGGGGGAATCGGTGCCTCGCGCCCTTAAGCGATCGGGTCCGAACACTTTGCTGAGGAATGGAACATGAAAAAATTAGTACTCGCTCTGACTGCGGTAGCGGCCTTCACCGGATCGGCCTCTGCGGCCGATCTCGCGGCTCGTCCCTATACCAAGGCGCCCGCGCCGGTTGCTGCATCCTATAACTGGACCGGCTTCTATATCTTCGGCGGCGGCGGCGGTGGCTTGTGGAATGCCGACAGCAACTTGAACAGCACCGGCGTTGTGAATCCTCCCTTCGGCGGCTTTGGACCCGCCGGCACTGCGCTGGCCCGGGATCAACGCCTCGGTGGCAGCGGCTGGTTCGGAACGGTCGGCGTGGGCTATGACTGGCAGTTCAATGGCCGCTGGGTGGCCGGTCTCTTCGCTGACGGCCAATTCGGCGACATCCGCGGTTCCCTGAACGACCCCTTCTTCGGTACTGAAGGTCGCGAAAAGCTTCGCACCAGCTATGCAGCGGGCGTGAGACTGGGCTACCTGGTTGCCCCAAATGTACTGTCCTACGTCAATGGTGGTTACTCCGGTTCGGAGTGGTCGGGCACCACGCAGACCAGGCTTTTCCTGCCGGTCGGGCCGGCTGCGACCACGACCCCGTCCTTCCATCGTAATGGCTGGTTCATTGGCGGCGGCGTCGAGCACAATCTGGACATTTTCGGAATCGCGGCGCCAGGCTGGTTCATGAAGACCGAGTACCGTTCGGCATTCTATGATCGCGTTTCACTGCCCACGACGTACGTTCCGGGCAATGCCTTTGTCGGGGTGGGTCTGACGGGCCAGGCGGTCACTTTCAAGCCTTGGGTGCAGACCATCAGCACCTCGCTAGTCTACCGCTTCAACTGGACCGGCCCGGTGGTCGCGAAGTACTGATCTCTGTCGACCTTCCAGCAATTTAAAAGCCCCGGCATCGTCCGGGGCTTTTTTGTGCCTCTGCACCCAAGCGTTGCCGAAGAGCCCGTGCAATTGTTTGACGTGTGCCCGCCCGGCAACAGTATTTTGAACGGAACCGGCTATAGTCCCGCTATTGATTTTAGAATCGGTGCCTCGCGCCCTTATTAAGCGATCGGGTCCGAACACTTTTCCTGAGGAATTGAGATGAAAAAATTGGTGCTCGCATTGACCGCAGCGGCGGCATTCACCGGATCGGCCATCGCAGCTGATTTGCCCGCCCGTACCTACTCTAAGGCCCCCGCGCCCGTTGCATATGCTCCGTCCTGGACCGGCTGCTACGTCGGCGGCGGTGGCGGCTATGGGCTGTGGAACCAGGAAAACACCTTCTTCGCCAATGGTCCTCCCAGGACCCAGATCACCCAGACGACGACTGAGGGCGGTCGGGGTTACTTTGGAACGGTGCAAGCCGGCTGCGACTATCAGTTTCCGGCGATGGGCACCAGCTTTGTGGTCGGCGCATTCGGGGACTATGATTTCAGCAGTCTCAAGGCCAACGTGAGCCCGCTTGTTGGCGGTATTGGCCAGGAGAAGATGAGTTCGGCCTGGTCGGTCGGTGGCCGCGTTGGCTGGGTGGCGTTGCCAGGCCTTCTCACGTATTTTTCGGGAGGTTATACTGAGGCCACCTTTGATCGGGTTAATCTCTCCAGTGTCGACCTTCCGCCTACACCGCCCACGATTTTCTTTGACAAGCGGACGTACAAGGGTTGGTTCCTGGGTGCAGGCGACGAGTATGCACTGAACTTCCTGCCCGGCCTGTTCTGGAAGACCGAATACCGCTTCTCGGAATTCGACGCCGCGACCAATGTGCTTCGGACTATCCCAACGGGCACGCCGATGAGCACGTCGATCGACTCCAAAAACTTCGTCCACACCGTCCGCAGCGAGCTGACCTACCACTTCAACTGGGGTGGCCCGGTGGTCGCGAAGTACTGATCTCTGCTGATTTCAGCAACTCAAAAGCCCCGGCATCGTCCGGGGCTTTTTTGTGCCTTGGCGAGTGACGACATTGCTCAGCTCTGAGGCGTCATCCCTGCCCTTGCCCCAGGCAAGCGAACGCGCCACTCTGGCTACCGTTGCAAAATAGCCGCGCAGGCCAGATCGCGAATGAGGAAATCCCATGCCCAAATTGCTTTTGATCGTTGGTTTTCTTGCGCTTGCCATCGGGCTGCTCTGGATCGGTCAAGGCACCGGTGCGATCAGCTGGCCGCAATCGAGCTTCATGATCAACCAGATCCAGTGGGCTGGATACGGCGCGGCGCTGGCCGCTCTCGGCCTGATCCTGATCTGGCAGGGCAAGCGCTGATGACTCGTCTGGGACATCAACATTGAAACCGGCGCTATTCGATCTCAGCGGCAAGGTGGCGATTGTCACCGGCGGTAACGGCGGCATCGGCCTTGGTATGGCGCGGGGATTAGCGGAAGCGGGCGCGGATATTGCGATCATCGGGCGCAATGAAGCGAAGTCGGATGCGGCGGTCGCTGAGCTTAAGCAGCAAGGCTCCAAGGCGATATCCGTCGTTGTCGACGTCACCGACAAGGCCGCCGTCGCTGATATGGTCGGACTCGTGGTGCGCGAACTCGGCCGGGTCGATATTCTCGTCAACAACGCTGGCATCAATATTCGTAAACCCCCGCAGGCCCTCGATCTCGAGGAATGGGACAGCGTGATCAAGACCAACCTCACCAGCGCGTTCCTGTGCTCGCAGGCGGTCTATCCGGCCATGAAGGCCGCAGGCGGCGGCAAGATCATCAACATCGGCTCGATGATGTCGATCTTCGGCGCCAGCTTCGCGCCGGCTTACGCCGCGAGCAAGGGCGGCATCGTGCAGTTCACCCGCTCCTGCGCGTGCGCCTGGGCCGCCGACAACATCCAGGCCAACGCAGTGCTGCCGGGCTGGATCGATACCGATTTGACCAGGCGGGCGCGGGCGGAGATCGACGGTCTGCACGACAGGGTTCTGGCGCGCACGCCGGCGGCGCGATGGGGCGCGTCGAATGATTTCGCTGGGATCGCGGTGTTTCTGAGCTCGGCGGCGTCGGACTTCGTCACCGGCACCGCCATTCCCGTGGATGGCGGTTACTCGATCATGGGTTAACGGCTCACCGCCGGAAACTCTTGATCTCGGACACGCTGCCGTCGCGGTAGGTCAATTCCACCGACACGAACTGGGTCGAAGGCGCCAGCCTTAGATAGGGCTGCGAGACGCCTGTCGGGTCTGGTTCTCCGCGACCATCACGGAAAAGCCGAGCTGCTTGAGCGTATCGCCCATGGTGCGGGCGTCGTTGACCGCCTTCTGCAGCTTGGGAACGTTCTTGTAATCGTTGTTGCCGACGACAAGCTCGACGCGCTTTTCCGCGTGCCCGGGCGACGTGAACGCCAGCAACGACGCCACCAACCAGCGCCAACGCGGCCCTGAACGACAGCCAATTCTTCATCCGTATTCCCCCGCCTTGCACGCCTCATCCACGGCTGGTGCGAACAGCTATGTGCCGTAGTCCGCGAAGGCGTGCCGCCGGTTCATCCGGGTGCCGCGGCCCCGGCGGCTCCACCTCCTGATCACCGACGCGTCCCTGCATTTGATGCAAGAACGTTAAGCTTTTTCAGCACTTCCCGCGCCTGCTCCATTGACTTTAGCCGATTCGCCCCTATGTTCCGGTTCGACGCGGCCCGGTATCGAAACGCGATATCTTGAGTAAGCCGCCTGTCTGCGTATCCGAAAATCCCGTGCAAATTTGCATGCCGTTCCGGGGTTGAGCGCGACAGTCTTTTCCGAGATTCCAAGCGGCGGTTTCGACCAGAGGCTCAATGTCTTTTTCCCATCTCGGCTTGTCCGATAAGGTGCTCGCCGCCGTCGCGGCCACCGGTTACACCACCCCTACCCCCATTCAGGAACAGGCGATTCCCCATGTTCTGGCCCGCCGAGACGTTCTCGGCATCGCCCAGACCGGCACCGGCAAGACCGCTGCCTTCGTCCTTCCGATGCTCACCATGCTGGAAAAGGGCCGCGCCCGGGCCCGAATGCCCCGCACCCTCATCCTCGAGCCGACCCGCGAACTCGCCGCCCAAGTGAAAGAACAGTTCGACAAATACGGCGCCGGTCAAAAACTCAACGTCGCGCTTCTGATCGGCGGGGTTTCGTTCGGCGACCAGGACACCAAATTGACGCGCGGCGTCGACGTCTTGATCGCAACGCCCGGCCGGCTGCTCGACCATACCGAGCGCGGCGGACTCCTGCTCACCGGCGTCGAATTGCTCGTCATCGACGAAGCCGACCGCATGCTGGACATGGGCTTCATTCCCGATATCGAACGTGTCTGCAAAATGATTCCATTTACGCGGCAGACGCTGTTCTTCACGGCGACGATGCCCCCCGAAATCCGCCGCATCACCGAAACCTTCCTGCACAATCCCGAGAAGATCGAAGTTTCCAAGCCGGCAACCACCGCCGTGGGCGTGGCCCAGTTCCAGATCAGCGTTGGCCGCGAGCCGCATGAGAAGCGGGAGACGCTGCGCCGCCTGCTGCGCGACGCCAAGGATCTCCAGAACGCAATTATCTTCTGCAACCGAAAGCGCGAGGTCGCGCTGTTGTACAAATCGCTGCAGAAGCACGGCTTCAGCGTCGGCGCCCTGCATGGCGACATGGATCAGTCGGCGCGCACCGCCGCACTCGATCAATTCCGCAAGGGCGAAATTCCGCTGCTGGTCGCCTCCGACGTCGCGGCCCGCGGCCTCGATATTCCCGCTGTCAGTCACGTCTTCAATTTCGACGTGCCGCATCATGCCGACGACTACGTCCATCGCATCGGCCGCACCGGACGCGCTGGCCGCGCCGGCACCGCGATCTCCATCGTTACACCGCTCGACCAAAAATCCATCGTCGCAATTGAAAAGCTGATCGGTCAGACGATTCCCTACGCCGAAGGTGGCGCTCGGACCCAGCCGGACGAAAGCCGGGCAGCGCCGTCCGGCGAAGCAGGAGCACCGCGCGAGCCCGGCGCGCGCGAAGGTGCCAGAGAAGGTTCACGCGAAGGCTCCCGCGGCGGCCGCAAACCGCGCCGCGAACGCGAGCCCCGGCGCTCAGGCGGCGGCCGCAATTCCAGCCCGCAGCCACAGGCAGCGGTGGCTGCGTTTACGCCTCCATCAGCGCCTCCCGCCCCGCGTACGCCTTCGATCGGCCGCGCCGAAGCACCGCAGGCGCCGCGCGATCCCGCATCGGAGCCTGCCGATCACTCGCATCTTCCGGCGTTCCTGTTGCGACCCGTTCGCGCCCGCGTCTGACAAACCTGGGCGAGAGCCCGTTTCCGGTCGTTCATTCTCCTCCATTAGCTTGACGGCGATGGTTTCAAGCGGCGCATTCCCGATATGCAATTGCACATCGGGAAATGACGAAGGTTGTGGTCCCTTAACGAGATCGCTTTGGCGGAGTAGCTTTCCTTTTTGCGGGCGACTTTTTTGCGACCGGCTTCTTGGTCGCGGCTTTCTTGGGTGGAGCGTTGCGTGCCCTGGGACGCTTGCTCAAGGCCGCACGCTGCGCTGCCGCCAAAGCAGCCCTCGCCCATCCCGTCAGTTCCTCCGGATCGTCAAACAGCCGCGCCGGCAATTGCCAATATGAGCCGACCGTCACGGTCTTGGCCCGGGTTTGGTACTGAAACGGCTTCGATCCCTCCGCCTCAAATTGGGGAATGGTCTGATCATCCGCGCGGAAATAGAGACCGGCTCGCAGCGCCATGGCAAAGTTGATACCGTCGGCTGAAATGCCGAAGCCCGAGAACATCGGGCGGATCGTCACCGGACCGAAATCCGAAAACAGATCGATCAGGAAATCGCGGTCCATGGGAGTCCGCTTGCATCCGAGTGCTCGTGCCCCGGATGCTGCGCAGCGCACCCGGGTCCGCGCTCCGCGCGGCCCGAGCACTGGCTCCGCGGCGCGCTGCTGATCGGGAGCCCATGCTTTACGTGAAGTCGTTGTGGGTCCCGGCTCTGCGGAGCGGCGCGAAGAACGCTGCACCGCGTCCGGGACACGATACTACCCATCCACCTTTGCAGCCGTCAGCTGCACGGATTCGCCGCAGCCGCAGGCTCCGGTCTGGTTCGGATTGTTGAAGATGAACTGCGCCGACATCTTGTCGACCTTGTAGTCCATCTCGGTGCCCAGCAGAAACAGCACGGCCTTGGGATCGATCAGGATCTTCACGCCCTTGTCCTCGACGACCTCGTCTGAGGGGCGGACATCGTGGGCATATTCGACTGTATAGGATTGCCCGGCGCAGCCGCCGTTCTTGATCCCGACCCGCAAGCCGACGATCTCGGAATCGGCGCGTTTGGTCAGTTCGGCAATCCGCTGCGCCGCCGCGTCAGTCAGCTTCATCACCTGCGGGCGCGGCCGCGGCTTCGGCTTCGATGCCGGACTTGGTGAGGCGGGTGTCATGTCAGTCATGTGGTCAATCCAAAAGGCAAATCAATGCCGGTTTTCCCGTGAACAAGCTAAGCTCTAATTCTCGTTGTTAAGCATGATCTCCGGGCATACGCTTCGCGTTTGTCCCGAGGGAAAACCGGTTTCCACTTTCCCGGATCATGCTCTAACGCTTCACCACATATTGAGAACGAGGCGCGCCTCGTCGGTCATCCTGTCCGGCGTCCACGCCGGCTCCCAAACGAGATTGACGTTGACGAGGCCGACGCCGGGAACGCTGGCGACCGCGTTCTCCACCATCTGCGGCAACTCGCCCGCCGCCGGACAGTTCGGCGTCGTCAGCGTCATCATGACGTCCACGGTGCGGTCGTCCTTGATGTCGACCTTGTAGATCAGGCCAAGCTCGTAGATGTCGGCCGGAATTTCCGGATCGAACACGGTCTTCAGCGCGGCCACGATTTCGCCGCCCAGCCGCTCGGTCTCCTCCGGCGGCAGCGCCGAATGGGTTTCCATATTGCTGGTTTTGATTTCGGGGTTCTTGGCTTCGACGGTGTCGGTCATGAAAACAATTCCCGCGCCTTGATCAGCGCCTGTGCCAGCTGGTCGACTTCTTCACGGGTATTATACATCCCGAACGAGGCGCGGCACGTCGCCGTAACATTGAACCGTTCTAAAAGCGGCATCACGCAATGGGTGCCGGCGCGCACCGCGATCCCCTGCCGATCGATTACGGTCGCGACATCGTGGGGATGCGCGCCCTTCATCTCGAACGAGATCACCGGTCCCTTGCCATGCGCGGTGCCGATCAGGCGCAGCGAATTGATTTCGCGCAGGCGCTCCTGGGCGTAGGTCAAAAGCCCGTGCTCGTGGGCGGCGATACGCTCCTTGCCGATCGAATTGACGTAATCGATCGCTGCACCCAGGCCCACTGCCTCGACGATCGCGGGCGTCCCCGCCTCGAATTTGTGCGGCGGATCGCCGTAGGTGACCCAGTCCTTCGCGACCTCGCGGATCATCTCGCCGCCGCCGTTGTAAGGCCGCATCGCCACCAGATGCTCGTGCTTGGCGTAGAGCACGCCGATGCCGGTTGGGCCGTAGAGTTTGTGCCCGGTGAAGACGTAGAAATCGCAGTCGATATCCCTGACGTCGATTGCGAGGTGAACGGCGGCCTGGCTGCCGTCGACCAGCACCGGGATGCCGCGCGCATGGGCGAGCTTCACCACATCCTTGACCGGCACGATGGTGCCGAGCGCATTCGACATCTGCGTGATCGCGACCAGCCTGGTGCGCGGTGACAGCAGCTTTTCGAATTCGTCGATCAGGAAATTGCCTTCGTCATCTACCGGCGCCCACTTGATGACGGCGCCATGACGTTCCCTGAGGAAATGCCAGGGCACGATGTTGGAATGGTGCTCCATGATCGAGATTACGATCTCGTCGCCGTCCCCGATGTTCGGCTCGCCCCATGACGACGCCACGAGGTTGATCGCCTCCGTAGCATTGCGGGTAAAGACGATCTCTTCGGTGCGCCCCGCGTTGAGAAACTTAGCGACCTTGGCGCGCCCGCCCTCGTAGGCCTCCGTCGCCGCATTGGCGAGGTAATGCAGCCCGCGATGCACGTTGGCGTATTCGGACTTATAGGCTTCCGTCATGCGGTCGAGCACCGCGTTGGGTTTTTGCGCCGACGCGGCGTTGTCGAGATAGACCAGCGGCTTGCCATAGATCTTGAGCGAGAGCGCGGGAAAGTCTTCCCGCACCCGGGCCACGTCATATGAACCATTTGAGACTGCCGGATGGGTCATATCTGCCTTCACTTTTCCCCGTCCTGAGGAGCCCGTCCTTGCGCGCGTCTCGAAGGACGAAGCCCCAATCTGCTTTCCCCTCATCCTTCGAGACGGCCGCTCCGCAGCCTCCTCAGGAAGAGGATCGAAAACTATCCCCGTGCCGCGAGCCAGCGCTCGGCGGCCGATATCGCGAGTTCACGCAAGGCGTCATTGGCGATCGACTCGATCGCCTCGCCGACAAACGCCTGGATCAGCAGCGCCTGTGCCTCCTTCTCGGAAAGGCCGCGCGCCCGCAGGTAAAACAGCAGGCTTTCGTCCAGCGCGCCGGTAGTCGCGCCATGGCCGCAGGTGACGTCGTCGGCGAAAATTTCCAGTTCCGGCTTGTTGTCGGCTTCGGCCTCATCGGACAACAGCAGCGCCCGCGTCATCATCTTGGCGTCGGTCTTCTGCGCGTCCGGGCGGACGATGATGCGGCCCTGAAATACCGAATGTCCGCGGTCGTCGACAACCGAGCGGAAGATTTCGCGGCTCGCGCAGTTCGGCACCGCATGATCCAGAAACAGCGTGGTGTCGGCATGCTGGCGGCCATTGAGCAGATTGACGCCGTTGGTCTCGACGCGGGAACCCTCGCCGGCAAATGCGATCGTGGCCTGATACCGGCTCACATTCGATCCGCTGGTCATGCCGAAGGTATTGAGATGGGCGTTGGCGCCCAGCGTCACCACGGATGAGGAAATGTTGAAGGCCTCGCGGCCGTCTTCGACCAAACGCACATGGTCAAGCCGCGCGCCATCGCCGATTGCAACGATCAGGGAGACATGGGCCTGATAGGCTTTCGCCCCATCCGCGGCGATGTAGCTTTCCACCAGCGTCGCGCTTGCGGCCTTGCCGACATTCAACAACGAGCGCGTGAACATCGCCGAAGGCGCAGCCCCGCTGGCGATATGGACGATATGCAAGGGTTGCGTGAGCACGGCGCCATCGGCGACCTCGATCACGATGCCATCCGTCATCATCGCGCTGTTCAGCGCCAGCATGGAATCGGAGTTTTCGGGCGCCAGCAATTGCGCATGGAGCGCGGTATCGCTCGCTTCCAGCACTTCGCGCAGCGTGCGGATGCCAAGTCCTTTTTCGAAATTACCGGTGTCGGACAGTTTTGGCGCGAACACCCCGTCGACCAGCACCAGCCTGCGCACGCCCTCGATGGCATGCAGCTTCGAAGCGGCGCCAGCGCGCTCTAGCGCCGCCGCGTCCGGTGCCGCCGCAAGCGGCAACACTTCGCGCATCAGCACGCGCAAATCGGTGTATTTCCAGTCCTCGATGCGCCGGTGCGGCAGGCCAACGCGCTCGTAAGCCTCGAATGCCTCCTGACGCGCGTCGGCGACCTTGCCAGCGCCCGGCAGCCGGTCCCGCGCGACGGCGAAAGCGTCGCTCAGCGCGCGTCCGGTCTCGGTTTTTGCAAATGCAAGATTCATCGTGAATTCCGTTTGGGCCGTCAGGCCGCGTCTTCGAACTGCGCATAGCCGGAAGCCTCAAGCTCCAGCGCCAGTTCCTTGTCACCGCTCTTCACCACGCGGCCCTTCGACATCACGTGCACGAAATCCGGCACGATGTAATTCAACAGCCGCTGATAATGCGTGATTACAACCATCGCGCGATCCGGCGAGCGCAGTGCATTGACGCCGTCGGCGGCGATCCGCATCGCGTCGATGTCGAGGCCGGAGTCCATTTCGTCGAGGACGCACAGGCTCGGCTCGAACAGCGCCATCTGCAGGATCTCGTTGCGTTTCTTCTCGCCGCCGGAGAACCCGACATTGACGCCGCGCCGGAGCATGTCCTGCGGAATATTGAGGCCTGCCGCGACCGCGCGCACCTTCTTGAGAAAGTCCGGCGTGGAAAATTCGCTCTCGCCGCGCGCCTTGCGCTGGGCATTCAGCGCGGTGCGCAGGAATGTCATGGTCGCGACGCCAGGAATTTCCACCGGATACTGGAACGCGAGGAATACGCCCTTCGCGGAACGCTCGTCGGGGGACATCTCGAGCAGGTCTTCGCCGTTAAACAGTATCTCGCCGCCGGTGACTTCGTAGCCCGGCTTGCCGGCGATGACGTGCGACAGCGTCGATTTTCCGGAGCCGTTCGGCCCCATGATGGCGTGCACCTCGCCCTTGTTCACGGTGAGCGAAAGCCCGTGGAGAATTTCACGCTCCTCGACACGGACCTGCAGATCTTTGACTTCTAACAATGGCATTACATTCTTCCATTTTTTTGTCCTGAGGAGCGCCAAACGCGCGTCTCGAAGGACAACCGACACCTTTGCCTTTCATCCTTGAAGACGGTCACGGCGCGACCTCCTCGGGATGAGGCGTTATCCGACCGATCCCTCCAGGGAGATCGAGATCAGCTTCTGTGCCTCAACCGCGAATTCCATCGGCAGTTGCTGCAGCACGTCCTTCACAAAACCATTGACCACGAGGCCGACGGCTTCCTCCTGCGACAGCCCGCGCTGCACGCAATAGAACAGCACGTCCTCGGAAATCTTCGACGTGGTCGCCTCGTGCTCGAATAGCGCGGAAGAGTTCTTCGCCTCGATATAGGGCACGGTGTGCGCGCCGCATTTGTCGCCGATCAATAGCGAGTCGCAGGCGGTGAAATTGCGCGCGCCGGTCGCCTTGCGATGGGCGGTAACGAGGCCGCGATAGGTGTTCTGCGAAACGCCGGCCGCGATACCCTTGGAGATGATCCGGCTGGTGGTGTTCTTGCCGAGATGCAGCATCTTGGTGCCGGAATCCACCTGCTGGTGACCGTTCGAAATCGCGATGGAATAGAATTCGCCGCGCGAATTGTCACCGCGCAGGATGCAACTCGGATATTTCCAGGTGATGGCCGAGCCGGTCTCGACCTGGGTCCAGGAAATCTTCGAATTGTTGCCGCGGCAATC